>Ga0070739_10005234_pt1 | contig 14921 bp, 15 predicted proteins | sample Coa_R1_7_FD_66445 | JGI IMG/M metagenome (GOLD analysis project Ga0070739, IMG submission 66445) | Surface soil microbial communities from Centralia Pennsylvania, which are recovering from an underground coalmine fire - Coalmine... | ecosystem: Environmental > Terrestrial > Soil > Unclassified ... | reverse complement strand
GTAGAAGTCGTACGGAAGACCGAGCGACAGCGCCAGGGATCTGGCCACGATGACGCCGCCCCGGGGCAGCCCAAGCACCAACCGCCCGTGAAGATCCTGGCCGGCGAACGTCCCCGCCAGCTCCACCCCGGCCGCGGTCCGGTCTCGAAACCGCCGGCTTCCGAACATCAACGGCACCCGGTCCGCTTGCACCTTCCAAGCGCACCATCGCCCGCGCTTGGACCAGCGTTCCCGTTGAAGCTGACTAGCCAGCCATGGGGTCGGTCGAGGTCGAGCTGCCGGCCTTCGACCAGCGCGCCTTCCTTGGCCATCTCAGCATCGAAGGCTCAGGGGCAACGAGCCGGCGCGAACTGCCGTCGGCTCAGCCGGCAGCAGCGACCGGTGAGGCCAGCTCCAGCGGCGTGAGCCAGGACAGGTACGCCGGCAGCCTGCCGTGAACCGCGTCCATATAGAGCTTCTGCAACTGGTACGCGATGGGTCCGACCTCGCCGTTCCCGATCGGTCGCCGGTCGACACTCGTCACCGGAGCGATCTGTGCACCCGTTCCTGTAAGGAACATCTCCTCCGCTACGTACAGCTCCGAACGCGAGATCGAGCGCTCGACAGTGGGGACTCCCAGCTCCCGGGTCGCCAGCTCGACGATCGCGCGTCGGGTGATGCCTTCCAGGATGTTGTCCGCAACGGACGGTGTCACCAACTGGCCCTGCCGGACTATGAACAGGTTCTCGGCGCTTCCTTCCGAAACCAGTCCCGTCTCGGTAAGGGTAATGGCCTCATCGTAGCCGTTGACCACGGCCTCGTTCTTGATCAGCGCGGTGTTGGCGTAGTTTCCCGTTACCTTCGCCCGCGGTGGGATCGCATTGTCGCTGGTCCGACGCCAGGAGCTGACGCAGACCGCCAGGCCCCGATCGATGTCGACATAGTTGCCGAACGGCGCGGCATAGATGGTGAGCTCGTCGGCCACTCCCTCCATGGAAACGCCGATCTGCTCCGAGGACTTATAGGCCAGAGGCCGGATGTAGACGTCCTCGTGGAGTCCGTCCATGCGCAGCAGACTCAAGGTCAACTCGGAGAGCTCGTCCACTCCAAAGGGCACCTTGATGGACATGAGCCGCGTGTTCTGGATAAAGCGCAGGTAATGCTCGCGCAGCTTGACGATGAAGAGCGTTTGCCGCTCAGGGTTCCAGTAGCCGCGAATACCCTCGAACACGCCCGTGCCGTAGCTCAGGGCGTGGGTCATGACACTGACCCGGGCTTCCTCCAGGGGCACGAAATCACCACGGAAATAGGCGTACAAACCTGACTTGTTCACGCCGGTCGGACCTCCTGATCTCAAGGGCCCGAATGTGCAATCCTGGGGCCGCCGCATTATATCCCCGGGGTCGTGGAGGACCCGAAGATAGGCCGGACTACTTGTGGCCCGAAGAGCTTCCGGAGCTGGAGGTGCCGGTCGTGCCGGCTCCCGAGCTACCGGTGCTGCCCGTGGTCCCCGTCGTCCCTGTGGCTCCCGTCCCACCTGTCGGGGAAGTCCCGGTCGAAGTGGCTCCTCCGGGAATCGTCGTGCTGCCGTTGCTCGTGGGAAGACCCGAAAGGCCGGCCGGTATGGCTGCCGGCGGGTGGTAGTACTGATGCACGAGCCCTTTGGATTCCTTCGTTAGCCAGGTCTGGAGGGCCTGCTGACGGTTCGTCTGCAGCTGCGTCAGTGAGATGGGCCTCTTCGCCCGTTTAAGCACCTGGAGCACGTGGTAGCCGAACTGTGAGTGAACTATGGTGATGGCGCCGATGGGCTGATGGAAAGCGGCCTGGTTGAACGGCGCCACCATCTGGCCCTGCGGGAACCAACCCAGGCTGCCACCGTTTTTGGCGCTGCCGGTGTCGGTCGAGTACTTCTCGGCCAGCTTGGCGAAGTTCGCGCCGGCCTCCAGCTTATGCTGGATTCTCAGCGCTAGCGACCTGGTTTTCACCAGAATGTGACGCGCCTCGGCTTCGAGCTCTGTCTGCTTGACCTTGGCCGCCAGGAGCGTCTGCATCTTCTGTTGGAGATAGTCCCCGAGCAGCAGCCCCTTGAGCTGGGAAACGGTCATGCCGTACTTCTTCGCCGTCTCGTCAAACAATACCGGACCGCCGAACTGTGATCCGTAGATCAGCTTGTGCAGGTACTTGCGCTCGGCCTTGGCGGAGATCTTCAGTCCGGCCGACGGGCCCTTCTGCTTGACGACCTGGGTGTCGATGAGTGAGTTGAGGGTATCCGAGGGCAGAGAGCTCTGCTGCGACTGGAGCTGGGACACGAGCGAACTCAGCTGAGCGGCTTCGGCCTTATCCCTAGCGCTCTTACCGGCCTGAAGCTGCGCCAGCTGACTCTGAAAGGTATTCAGCTCCCCAGTGAGGAGGCTGGTGCGATAAGCCTTGACCTTGTTGTACCAACCTCGACGGATCGGGTAGCTCCCGACTGTGGCCAGAACCTGGTTATTGCGCGCCGCGATGGCTGCCGGGCGGGCGACGTTCTGCTGGTACCAGCCGTTGGCCAGAATGCCGATGACGGCGAGGGCAATGACCACGCCGATTCCCGCCGCCAGCCGCTCTTTGACCTGTTCCCGCTCATGATGGGTGAGATGCGCGCCCCAGCCGAAGAACAGCGGCTTTCCGCTCCGGCGCACGCTCTGGGGAACGGCCCGCTGCGGACGTCGCTTCCCCCGAGGCGCTCGTCGTGTGGTCTCCACGCTGTTGAACTCCAGACTCAGTTACTCTTGACAAATCCTAGAACGAAGGGGCTACTGTGCGCAAGCTCGACTCGACACTACTCCGGCGGGTTAGCAGCCGTGTCCCCACCGCCCGATTGGTTCTCAGCTCCCGCCGCGTCGGTCGGAGCGGCGGAGGCAGGGGCCTCAGTTCGAGGAGCCGGTCTGCTCTGCGGCCGGTAGCCACCCCCTCGGTACCCACCCGAATCCTGCCGCTGATAGCGGCCACCGCCGCGGTATCCCCCTTCACGGCCTCTACCGAAGCCCTCCGGGCGCGAGAAACCAAGGGTCTTGAGCTGCTCCGGGGTGAAGGGCAGCAAGGCCAGCTGGCGGGCGCGCTTGATGGCCGTGCTCAACCGTCTCTGATGCTTGGCGCAGGTTCCGGTCGAGCGTCGCGGCTCTATCCGCGCTCGCTCCGACAGGTATCGACGAAGCCGGTTGACGTCCTTGTAGTCAATGTACTTGACCTTATCGATGCAAAACTGACAGGGCTTGCGCCGGTTGTAGCTGGTCCGGTATTCACGCCGCGGACGGCGCTCACCACCAGCCGACGGCGGCCCACCATTTACCGGTCTTCCCACTTCCTATCTCTCCTGATGGCGGTTCCACCCGTCCCGAAAAGCCCAAACGGCCACGAGACGCAGCGGCAATTCCGCGGTATCTTGACTGGCTGCTCCGGCAGCGGCGCTCAGAACGGCATCTCGTCGACGCCGGTGTCGTGCTCGGGCACACTGCCGGCGAAGTCGCCGTCGCCTCCACTCTGGCCCCTGCCCTCCAGGAACTGGATATCACCGGCGATGACCTCGGTCCGGTATCGTTTCTCGCCGCTGGTCTGATCATCCCAGGAGCGGGTCCGCAGCCGTCCCTCGACGTACACCTTACGGCCCTTGCTCAAGTATTGGTTGGCGATCTCGCCAAGCTTGCCGTAGGCCACAATATTGAACCACTCCGTCTCTTCCTGGTTCTCGCCCTCGGCGTTCTTCCAGGTGCGACTGGTCGCGACGGAGAAATTGGTGACGGAGTTGCCGTTGGGCATATACCTCATCTCCGGATCGCGTCCCAGGTTGCCGATGCACATGACCTTGTTGAGACTGCCAGCCATCTATGCCTCCTCTTTCTCGGCGGTGACTTCCGGGTCGCCCGACAGACCGTCGGCTTGCGCGTCTGTATCCGCCTCTTGCGGTTCTGCGGCCGTCTCCGGACCGGCTTTAGGGGGCGCAGCCTCCATGCTCTCCGTCTCCGATGGAGCCGCTTCAGGCTCCGCTTCCTCGGACGCGGTTGCAGATGCCTCCGCCTCCACCGTCGTCGCCGGCTGAGCAGTATCCTCAGGTTCCGACCCGGCCTCCGCGGAGGACTCAGTTTGGCTCGGCGTTGCCGGGCTTTCCGACGTCGGCGCAGCACCCTGGCCCTCTACTGGTGTGCTGGATTCCGTCGGTGTGGCCGCCTCAGTTGGGGGATGCGGCCGGGACGGTCGCGGCTGGGCGGCCGGAATCAGTGAACCCGTCTTGGGAATGTTCGCCTCGTCCTGACTGATCACGAGGAAGCGGAGCACTTCTGGGGTGAGCTTCAGCTGGTCCTCGAATCCCCGTAGCTGTGGGCCCGGGAGTCGCAGGATCGAGGTGAAGTACAGCCCGTCCCGAGCATGGTCGATCGGATACGCCAGCCGTCGTCTCCCCCAAGCCTCAGACCGAACCACCTCTCCGCCCGCATCCTTGAGGCGGGTATCGATGCGGCTCTGAGTCGCGGCAAGGGCATCCTCGTCCAGATCCGGACGCAGGATATACGTCAATTCATACAGGTTCAAGCGAACTCCTTCCCATGGATTCGTCGAGCGATATTGGCGTCAGCCTCGCGCCGGACGGGAGGGTGCGAACCCAGCCCACCAGTATATACGAGGCCGGAAGTTTAGCCCCGCCGTGCGCGCCCGCCGACGTTCGAACTGAGCTTCGCCCGTCGAACATACGCGCTCAGAGCCGGCAACCGGAAACCCGAAACTCGAAACCCGAAACTCGAAACTCGAACCTCGAACCTCCGACATCACCTGCGCCCGAACTCTCGCTCCAGCTTCTCCAGGCTGATGTGGATCGTCGTCGGGCGTCCATGAGGGCACGTCCGGGGATGAGCTGTCCGCTCCAGCTGGCTGACCAGCTCCCGCATCTCGGTCATCGTAAGCACCTGGCCGGCCTTGACCGCAGCCTTGCAGGCCACGATCTCAATCGCCTGACGCAGCACCTCCTCCGCCGACGCGCCCACCTCGAGTGCGTCGAGCACCTCGAGAACCGCCTCCGCCTCGACGGTTCTGTTTCGGACCATGGGCACCGACCGCACGACGCACCAATTTCCTCCCAACGGTTCCACCATGAAGGATAGGCCGGCGATTTCTTGCCCGTGTGCTTCGAGCGCATCCATCTGGCGGTCGCTCAGCTCGAGCTGAACCGGCTCCAACAAGCCCTGCTCGGGCGGCCTTGCTTCGGTTCCCGTCAGCTCGTCAAAGATCACACGCTCGTGGGCGGCGTGCTGATCGATCATGTAGAGGCCGGCCGGGCCTTCCGCCACGATGAAGGTCTGCGCGGACTGACCGAACACCCGGAGGGCAGGCAGCGCGTCCGCCATCGACGGTGTGGCGGCCGAAGGTCGGTCTACCGGAAAGCGGACCTGGTCAGGGTACGACCTCCTGGGTTCCTGCGACCGGCTGTCCACCGGGTCAGCCTGCCAAGGATGCTGGCTGACGGCGGCTACGGGAACGGACGCCTTCGATTGAATCGGAGTGGCGACGGCACTGCGCACCACCGCGAATATCTTCCGGTCGTTGGTGAAGCGGACCTCGAGCTTGGCGGGATGCACGTTGGCGTCGACGTCGGCGGTGGGAAGGGTGACGGCTACGGCGGCCAGGGGGTGGCGACCGGCCATCAGCTGGCCCGAGTAGGCGTCCTCGATGGCAAAGGTCAGAGCCGGGCTCTTGACCGGTCTCCCATTGACGAAGACCATCATGCCTGACCGATTGCTCCGCGAGATATCAGGCGGCGTGATGATTCCATCCACCCCGACGTCGCCCTCGGCATGGACCGGCAGCATCCGTCCGGCCACGTCGCTTCCAAAGACGGCGGCAAAGGCGTCGGCGAGCTGCCCGGTGCCCGGAGAAGCGAAGCTTGGCCGGCCGTCTGACTCCAGGGATATGGCGACTGCCGGATGCCCAATGGCGTACTGTGCCACGACCTGGTGGATGGCCATGGCTTCCGACCGGTTGCTGCGGAGATGCTTGCGGCGGGCGGGAACGCGGGCGAAAAGGTCGTGCACCGAGATGCGCGTCCCGCCGGCGGCCGGGGCGGGAGCCAGCTCGTCCCGCAGTCCATGATCGATCACAAGTCTGGCCGCGGCGGCCGATTCGCGGCTCGTGCTTACAGCCTCGACCCGAGAGACACTGGCGATGGCGTGCAGCGCCTCTCCCCGGAACCCGAGGGTGCCGATGCTCTCGAGGCCCTCGACGGTGTGCAGCTTGCTCGAGGTGTGCTCGGCAAATGCCAGCTCGAGCTGCTCGGGCGCGATGCCCTCACCGTCGTCCACCACCCGGATCAGCTGGGTGCCACCGGCCTGCACCTCGACGCGGATCCGCCGCGCTCCCGCATCCAGCGAGTTCTCGAGCAGCTCCTTGACCACCGACGCCGGCCGCTCGACCACCTCACCGGCCTTGATCTGGGCGACCAGGTCCGGCTGCATGCAACGGATCACGCTGACAGGCTCACACCTGCTGGAGCTCTTTGATTTGCCGCTCGATATCGGCCACTTCGAGGTACTCCTCGTTGAGGAGCTTGTAGCACCGTTGCAGCTGCAGGGTGGCCAGCTGCTCTCCCCGAGCGCCCGGCTCTGCCGCTGCCTCAACCACCTCCGACGCCCGGTACTTGGACGGCAGGGCGCCCGCCAGCCGCTCCAGCTCATGGCGTATGGACTCACTCTCCTCGGAGCCCATGGCGTCACGCAGGCGGCCAACATCACGCGTCATCTCCCGCAGCACCTCGGCCTCGCTCATCTCCTCGTACACGGTGGCGTCCGGCATGGGACCCGGCCCCAGAGCTTGTCCGATTCGGTTCTCATACAGCTTGGCGTACTCGGCCGCTGCCTCGTGCGTCATGGCGACGAGGTTGGGGAGGTCGGTCGAGTAGAGGCTGCCGCCATCGACAAGATCGTCGCGTCTGGACTCCGCCGTCGAGCGCAGCCAGTCCAGGCTCTCGACCTCTTCGGCGATGGGAGGCATCGGAGTGGCCGCGTTCGCCGGCATCTCACCCCCATTCATCATCGAGGCGAAGGCCGGCGGCACGTACTTCTCCAGATTGACCTGGATGGGCAGGACCAGGACGTATGTGGCCAGCACGGTCGAGCCCGAGGTGAAGTAGACCAGGGCATGTCCGGCGGGCGAGTCACGCTGTCCGAGCTCGAAACGCAGGTCCATAATGGAGCGGATCCCGTCTAGCGGTCAGATTGCCCAATTATAGGAGCGCCGCCACCAGGGTCCTTGCGTGAAGGACGGCGGATCGAGTACGTTTAGTGCGACTCCACGTGGAAGGATGGAATATGCGCGGGCAGGATGAACACGGCGGACTCAGCGCCTCTCAGAACCTCAACCAGGCGTGGCTGCTGGCGATTCTCGGCGGGTGCCTCATCGGCCTGGCAGTGCTGCTCCGGCAGCTCCCCTCGCACCACCTGAGCCGTACGGACGTCGAGCGGCTCTTGTTCTACCGCTATCTTCGCGAAAAGGGCAAGCTCGAGTCCTGACCGCTTAGTCGCTCACCCCATCACTCGTCACACCGTGTGAAGGAGCATCGTGGACGCAACGCGCCAAAGCACGCTCATCATTATCAAGCCCGACGCCATGCAACGCGGTCTCGCCGGAGAGATCCTTCGCCGGTTCGAGCAGCGCGGCCTCCTGATACGCGGACTCAAGCTCATGCAAATCACCAGGGAGCTGGCGGAGCGGCACTATGGAGTCCACAAGGGTAAGCCGTTCTTCGAGGGCCTGGTCGACTTCATCATCTCCAGTCCGGTGATAGTGGGGGTGCTGGAAGGCCGGGATGCCATTCAGGCCGTGCGCACCACCATGGGCGCCACCAGCCCGGCGGCCGCCGATCCGGGCTCCTTGCGCGGTTCCTATGCCTTGGACATCGGGCACAACCTCGTCCACGGCTCTGACGCGCCCGAAACGGCGGACTTCGAGATCGGGATCTTCTTCCGGCCGGAGGAGCTCGTCGACTACCACCGCGATATCGATCGTTGGATCGGAGCCTAAGCCGGGGTGTAGCGTGGCTGGCCGCGCTCGTCGTCAGCGGCGGTCTCTTCTACCTTTCCTCATCTCCAGTGCTAGCCGGCCTTGGTCTCCTGATCTACGTGGGGCTGGCCTGGCTTCGGCTCGATCTCGCGCTGGCCTCGGTCATCGTGTTCGTGCCCTACTTCATGCATCCAAAGCACGTGGTCCTGGGTCGTCATGCCGAGTTCGCCCCCAGCGAGCTCTTGCTGGTCGCGGTCGCGCTCATCGCCGGCGTCATCATCCTCCTCGACCTACTCCGAGTGGGGCCGCCCGCGAGGCGCGGCAGGCTCCCGGCCGGCTCGGGCAAGGACCGGCGGTCTGACTTTCCGTGGCCGGCTGTATGGCCCGAGTGGAACATCCTTCGTGGCTCGCCGTTCCTGCTCCCGACGCTCCTCTTCACGGCCGCCGCCCTCATCAGCACCGCCTTCGCGGTGGAGCAAACCGTGGCGCTGCGGGAGCTTCGCGAGACCATCATCGAGCCGGTGATCTATTTCGCCCTGCTCCTGCTCTTCATCGGCGGTCTTCCGCCAGAGCCGCGCCGGCGCGCCCTCCTGATCCTGGGCATCGCCGTCGTCGTCGCGGGTACGCTCGTCTCGCTGCTCGGACTCGCTCAGTATGTCAGCGGCTCCAAAGACCTGGTCACAATCCCCGGCTCGAGCTACCGGCGGATTCGGGCCTGGTACGGCAGCCCAGACAACCTGGGCCTGCTCCTCGATCGCTCCATCCCCCTGTGCCTGGCGCTGCTCCTGGCTCCCGTTTTGCTGGTTCGCCGGCTGTCTAGACAGAACGATTTACAGTCCTCAAATCGAGCTTTGGGATCGCCCTGGGCGGTTGGGCTAGCGCTCTGTCTGCTCTTCATGATGGCTGCGCTCGCCTTGACGTTCTCGCTCGGCGCCTGGATCGCCATCGGGCTCACCGTCGCGATCTTTGTGGTGATGCTGGGCTTCGTCGCCCGGGATCGCCTGCGGCGGCAGCGGGGGATCGTGGCAGTGGCAGGCGTCGCCGTCACCGGACTGCTGGCCCTCGCCCTCTACGCCGGCTTCTCAGGCCACCTCGCTGGGGCATTCGCCCACGTGCACGGCGTCACCGCCCAGCGACGGATCGACGTCTGGCGTTCCTCGGTCAGAATGATTCGTGACCATCCGCTCGTCGGGGTGGGCCCCGACAATTTCTTGCACTACTACGCGCCCAAGCATCAGCGTTTCATCCGCTGCGCTCATGGCCTCGGATACATGCAGCCCGCCGCCCATGACGAACCGTGCCTATCACAGCCCCATGACGAGCTGCTCGACTTCTGGCTCAGCACGGGCATCCTGGGTCTCCTGGCCTTCGCCGCCTTACAGATGGTCTTCTGGCGGATCATCTACCAGCAGCGCAACCACCTGCCTCAGGCGCCGGTCATGCTGGGCGCGGCGCTCGCCATGCTGGCGGCGTTAATCCATGGACTTATCGACGAGTCCTACTTCCTGCCCGACCTGAGCATGCTGACCTGGCTGCTCTTCGCCATCGCGGCGCTCTCAGCACCGAATGGCCGGCGGCTCAATCACCCGTTAGGGCCGCCGGGTGGTTAGCAGGCAGCTGCTGCTCCCAGTCCGGCTGCGGCCGACGTGGCAGCCGGCGCTGATGTGCCTCGGCGCGGTGGGCCTCCTCATCACGGCTGACTTTCCGCCGCTTCAGGCCGCCGGTCTGATCCTCATCCTGGCGGCGGTTGCGGCCGTGCTTATCGAGCCCAAGGTCGGGTACTTCGCCCTGACCGCCGCCGTCCCCTTCGGGTCGGTGCTCTCGTTGCCCGTCGGGGCTTCGCAGGTCACCGTTTCGGATGTCCTGGTCGGGGCGCTCTTCGCCGGATGGCTCCTTCTGCTCGCCCGACGCCGGAATGCGCCGGTGCTCACGAATGCTTGGGTTTACGCGGTGGTTGCGCTCATCGCCGTGATGATGTTGTCTACGACTCAGTCCACGTCCCTGAGCCTGTCCCTCAAAGAGATCGTGAAGTGGCTGGAGCTGGTGGCCGTCGTCGTCATCGCCCCGACGGTTCTGCTCACTCGGTCCGACGTACGCACGGTGCTGCTGGTGACCGTCTGGGCGGCAGCACTCGAGGCTTGCGTCGGTCTGGTTCAGTTCGCCTTTGGCCTCGGCCCGGCGAGCTTTCGCTTCCACGGGGCTTTTCTGCGCGCGTACGGGACCTTTCAGCAGCCGAACCCGATGGCCGGTTACCTCAACTTCGTGCTTCCATTTGCGCTGGCCGCTGCCTGGATGACCAAGAGCCGCTCCATGATGGTGGCCACCAGCCTCATAGCCGCCGGCTCCCTGGTCACCTTCTCCCGCGCCGGCTGGGCGGCGGGCGTTCTGGGCGTGGCCGCGGTATGCCTCATCCTGGCGCCCCGGCTTCGTGTGTGGCCGCTGTTCATCGGTCTCGCGGCCGCCGTTTCGGGATTGATGCTGAGCTTCTCGCTGCTACCCAGCGCCCTTTTCCTCAAGGCCGCCGATAGCCTCGGCATCACCGGCATCGATTTCCGTCACTACTCCAAGTCCAACTTCAGCGAGATCGAACGCGCGGCTCACTGGGTGGCCGGGCTGCGCATGTTCCCCGCTCATCCACTCCTGGGGGTGGGCATCGGCAACTACAGCGCCGCCTATCCCGCCTATCATGTGGGCAACTTCGTCCACCCCCTCGGGCACGCCCACAACTATTTCATCAACATCGCCGCCGAGGCCGGCGTGCTTGGGCTGGTCGCGTACCTGCTGTTCACGGCAACCGGCCTGTGGTACGCTCTTACGATTGCGCGCGAGCATAGCCGGCCAGCCCTCGTTCGAATCCTGGCCGTGGGTATGGTCGGAGCCTGGGTCAGCTTGTCCTTCCACAACCTGTTCGACGTGCTCTTCGTCCACGCCATGCCGACCCTCCTGGGAGTGTTGATGGGAGTGCTCATGACGGCCGTAGCCCTGGATGACCGCCAGCACCGGCGCCCTTCACTTCCACGTGGCGGAGGGGCCGGCCCACGGTCGGGAATCACACCGAACGGAGCGGCGGAATCAGGGCTGTTGAGTGCCGATGTCTGACGTCCAGGCGGAGCTGGGTACGGGTGACGTCGACCTCGAAGAGGCCGGACAGCCGATGCAGGAGCCGGTTCCCCTCGGGCGTAGGGTGGCCGACTGGAAGACCATTGCCTCATTCGGTGTGGCCATCGCCATCCTGGTGCTGGTCATGGTCCGCGCAGGCCTCAATCCGGCTCAGCTCTGGTCCCGAATTCATCATGCCGCCTGGGGATACTTCCTCCTGGCCTTCGTGCTCTACTACCTGACCTTCCCGCTCCGGGGACTTCGCTGGCAGATGCTGCTCCAGAACGCCTATCGCGACTCGGAGACGGAGTCGGTCGCCGACATGCATCTGTCTGGCTTAACCGAGATCGTCTTCATCTCCTGGTTCGTCAATTGCGTCGTACCGGCCAAACTCGGCGACCTCTACCGCGCTTACCTGGCCAAGCTCTGGCAGCACATCTCCTGGGTCAAGACCATCGGCACCATCGTGGCTGAGCGGATGGTCGATATTCTGGCGGTAGCCGTCCTGCTCGGCGCCTCCGGGCTCATCGCCTTCCACGGCCGTCTGGGCAGCATCAAGTACATCCTGGGCTTGGGTCTGCTGCTGGCGATGCTGGGGATCGTCGCCTTGGTGCTGATGAAGCGCTTCAGCCCGCTGATCCGGCGGTACGTTCCGGCCAGGTTTGAGCAGCGCTACGGGGCCTTCGAGGAGGGGACCCTCCTGAGCCTTCGCCGGCTGCCGCTGGTATTTGGCGTGACCCTGCCCATCTGGCTGCTGGAGGGGCTGCGGCTATACTTCGTCTTCGCCTCGCTGCACATCGGCGTCTCCACCATCACCACTGTCCCCTACGCCGCCATGCTGTTCTTCGCCCTCGGAACCGCTGTGCTCACCACCATTCCTCTGACTCCCGGCGGTCTGGGCATCGTCCAGGGGGGGCTTCTGGGGGTCATGGTGCTGCTGGGCCTCTCGCGCAACGACTCGGCCGACGTGGTGCTGATGGACAGCCTGCTGAGCTACTACAGCATTGCCATATTCGGCTTCATCGTTTACCTGGTGAGCAAGCGGTCACACTTCCGTCACGTCTGATGGCCCCCGGCCTCCGGATCGGCTACGATGCCACTGCGGCTGTCAGCCAGAGAGCCGGCATCGGGCGGTACAGCCGTGAGCTGCTGGCGGCGCTGATTGCGTCCGAGGACGCCAATGAATACGCCGTCTACTACGCGGGCAAGCGCGCCTCGGTCCCACTCCCGAATCTCGGCGACCGGGCTCGCATGGCGCCACTGCCGGTTTCCGACCGACTGGCCAATGCCGTTTGGCAGCGACTCAGGCTGCCCGTCCCCATAGAGCTGAGGACGGGCCGTCTCGATCTGATGTACTGTCCCGACTTCTCGCTGCCACCCTCGCTGGCCCCGGGAATCGCGACGGTGCACGACCTGGCGTTCGAGGTTGTGCCCCAGTTCACCTACCCCACGCTGGCGGCCTACCTCCGGCTGGTCACGCCCCGCTCGGTTGCGCGGTCGGCTGCTGTCGTGGTGACCTCGCACAACACCAAGCGCGACGTCATCCGGCACTACGGCGCCGATCCCGACAAGATTTTCGTGATCCCCATCGGGGTTTCGTCCACATTTGCTCCCACCCCCCAACCGGACGACGGTGAGGTGCTGCGACGATTCAAGATAGGGAGCCCCTTCATCCTGACCGTCGGCACACTCGAGCCCCGAAAGAACTTGGCGCGGCTCCTCGAAGCCTATGCGGCTCTCCCGGCCGATGTGGCCGGGACCTGCATGGTGGTGGTTGGGAGACGGGGATGGATGTACGGCGAGATCTTTGAGACCTGGCGGCGGCTGAAGCTGAACGGCCGCGTCATGTTCCTGGAGCAGGTCGAGGACGCCGATCTGGCGGCCATGTACCGTCGAGCCGAGATCACGGTCTATGCTTCGATCTACGAGGGCTTCGGGCTGCCGCCCTTGGAAGCCATGGCCTCCGGCTCGCCGGTCGCCTGCAGCGGCAACTCCGCCATCGGCGAGGTGGTGCAGAGCGCGGCCGAGATCTTCGACCCCTGGGACGTCTCCGACATGCGCGAAACCATTGCCGCGCTGTTGCAGACTGCGTCTCGGCGGGAGGAACTGAGGCGCGCGGGACCGGCAAGAGCCGGAGAATTCACCTGGGAGCGGGTTGCTCGCCAGATGCTGGAGCTGTACCGACGTGTCGCCCACAGCTAGGCGGGTAAGCCTGAACGGGCTCTTCCTGGACTACCCGCACAGCGGGACGTGGACCTACACCCGCAACCTGGCGGCGGCCATGGCGGCCAATCGAGACCGATACGCGGTCACCATCTGTACCAGGAGAGCCGGCTGGGAGGACGCTCCCGCCGGCATCGAGGTCCGACGGGTTCACCTTCCCGGCTCGCGACGGCGAACTTCAGAGTGGTATGAGCGGGGCGACAAATTCCTGTGGGAGACGGTTCTCTGGCCGGCCGCGTCAGGCGGAACAGGCATTCTGCACTCGCCCTACTTCGCGGCGCCCCTGTGGTCACCGTGGCCGCTGGTAGTGACGGTGCATGACACCATATCGCTGCAGCCGCGGTTCACGCGAGGACGCGCCGCCCTGGTGTATGCCTCGGTCATGCACAGGACCGTGCTCCGGGCGGCGGCCATCATCACCGTGTCGCAGTTCTCGAAGACAGAGATTGCCGCCGCCTTGGACTACCCGCTGGACCGTATTCACGTCACCTATGAGGCGCCCGACCCGCGACTTCGCCCCTTGAGGTCAACATCCGAGACGCTTCGCGTCCGCCAAAAGTACCGCCTACCCGAGCGTTTCGCACTCTACCTGGGCGGCACCGAGCGGCGCAAGAACATCGAGGTTCTGATTCATGCCTGGCGCCTCGAGCCGTCTCCAAAACTGCCGTTGGTAGTGGTCGGCCGCTTCCGCGGCGCCTCGGATCCGCTGTTTCCCGACATCCCCGCTCTCGCCGCCTCGTTAGGCCTGGGCGAAGCCGTCCGCTTCGTTCCCTCCGTCGAGGAAGCAGACCTGGCCGCGGTCTACAGCCTGGCTGAGGTCTTCTGCTTCCCATCCATCTACGAGGGGTTCGGGCTGCCGCCGCTCGAGGCCATGGCCTGCGGCACGCCGGTGCTGTGCTCCAACGCCTCCAGCCTGCCGGAGGTCACGGGTGATGGGGCCCTGCTCCTACCACCCGACGATGCCGGGGCCTGGAACCGAGCCGTACGTAGGATCGAAGACGACCGACAAGGGCGTGAGGACCTGGCGGCCAAGGGCTCGGCACGCGTCGGACGCTTCAGCTGGGAGCAGACCGCGGCCCAGACATTTGCCGTCTACGACCTGGCGCTGGGCGGCTGATGCGCGTCGCCCTGCTCTCCAAGGCGCTGGTGGTGGCCGCCTATCGCTCCAAGCTCATGGAGCTGGACCGGGCAGGCGTTGAGGTCGTGGGCCTGGCGCCTTCGAAATGGGTGGAGGAGGGCCGGGCCGTGTCCTTCGAGCCGGCTGAACCGGGCGGCGGCCGTACGATACAAATCCCCATGGCTTGGAACGGCCACTTTCACCTGCACTACTACCCCGCCCTGCGCCGGGTGCTCCGCTCGCTGAATCCGGATATCGTCCATGTCGACGAGGAGCCCTACAACCTGGCCACCTACCTGGCCTTCCGGGACGCTCTCGCGGCCTCGGCGCGGCCCATCTTCTTCGCCTGGCAGAACATCGCCCGCCGCTATCCGCCCCCGTTCGAGCCCATGGAGTCCTGGGTCTATCGGCATTCGCCGTTCGCCTTGGCCGGGAGTGAAGCGGCCGCGTCGGTGCTTCGCGAAAAGGGCTATGGGGGCGAGAT
>Ga0070739_10005230_pt1 | contig 14928 bp, 17 predicted proteins | sample Coa_R1_7_FD_66445 | JGI IMG/M metagenome (GOLD analysis project Ga0070739, IMG submission 66445) | Surface soil microbial communities from Centralia Pennsylvania, which are recovering from an underground coalmine fire - Coalmine... | ecosystem: Environmental > Terrestrial > Soil > Unclassified ... | reverse complement strand
GGGACGATGGACACGATCTTCCCGAAGACGCTCAACGACCCGACCTGGACGGCGTTCCAGGGGCTGCAGGGGCCTGACGGGAAGCCGTTCATCTACCACAACGACATCCCCGACCAGACCTTCTACCAACCGACGCCGGAGGGGTACACGGTCTACGCCCACACGAACATCTCGGGTCAGCATCCCTCCTCGTACGACCCGAAGACGGGGTACCAGTACTTCGAGGGCTCGGACAGCGTCAGCGCGGCGGAGGAGCTGCCGCCGTCTGACATCCAGCCGACGCTCGCGCTGTTCGGCGGCCCCGTCAGCGGCGGCGTCCACTCGAAGACGGCGAACATCAGCGCCGTGCCGCAGGTAGCCGCGCTCAACGGGAGCTACATGGCCGCGATGGACACGCGCACGGGCAAGCGCGTCTGGATGGACACGCACCTGACGGCCACGGGCGACACCGCGCTCTACGCCGGCGGGATCACGACGACCGACAGCGGCCTGCTCTTCACGGGCAACGGTTTCGCGCTGAGCGCCTTCGACGACAGGACCGGCCAGCTCCTCTGGACGTCGCAGGCCCTGCCGGCGACCCCGTGGCAGCCGGTCGTCTACTCGCTCAACGGCAAGGAGTACATCGCCGTCCAGTCCGGCAACAACGCCGGCACGTTCGCCCAGGGCGCCGGTCCGGCGGGCGGCGCGATCAACGCCAACAACGGCACGGCGCAGACACCGAGGGTCTGGGTCTTCACGCTACCGTAGGGCTCTTGGCCGGAGACGAGAACAGGGAGCCGCTGCCCGGCAGCGGCTCCCTCCCTTTTCGAGCCGGGTTCGCGCAGTTGGCGGCGACCCTGCTCGCCGCCTGCGGACTCGCGGTGCCGGCGGCCGGGGCGCCGAAGACGACGGCTCCCGACCAGCCGTACCGGATCGACGTCACGGTGACCGACTCTTCGATCTCGATCGAGCGTGACCGGTTTACGGCCAAGGACGGAACGACGAGGTGGCCGCGCGGCGCCCTGATCGACTTCATCGTCAAGAACGTCGGCAAGCGACCGCACGTCGCGCGCTTCGCGCTCGTGAGCCAGCACTACTTCAGCCAGTACGAGGCCAGGAAGACGTCGACGACCGTCGGCAAGACGCCGATCCGGCCGGGCCAGGTGCGTCACCTGGCTGTGAACTTCTACTTCCGCGGCTCGTTTGCGTTCGAGCTGATGGCCGGCAGCCGGCCGATCTCGACGGCGAAGATCGTCATCTTCTGAGCGCGGACGGCGACTACGTCTTGCTGCACGGCTTCGCCGCCGTGCCGACCTGTCCCTTCGCGCAGCGCGGGAGGTCGGCGAACGAGGACACGGACGTGACGCTGAGGTTGCCCGCCTGCCAGCCGAACGCGATCCAGTAGCCGCCGTAGCTGGTCGGCACCCACTTCGAGTCGAACCCCGAGCCGCGGAAGTCGATCGTCATCCCGCTGCCCGGGCAGGTTCCACACGGGATCGGCGCGATGTTCCCGGCGCAACGGATGTTGCCGGCCACGAGCGAGCACCTTCCCCCAGGGCTGCTCGTGATCGACCGGATCGTCAATCCAGCCGGAGGATCCCACTCGAACGCGTTGATGAACTTCGTCTCGTTCGTGTTCTCGACGTAGAGCTCCCAGTTGCCGGCGCCGATCCACCGCAGGGTGACGTTGTTCTGGAACTTCGGCAGCGCCTGGTCGCCGGCGGCGATCGGGGGGCCGGCGGAGCGAGCGGCGTTCGCCGCCCCGGTGGCGCAAAGCGCGGCAAGGCAAGCAAGACACGCGAGAACCCGCGCAGCCTGCACTCTCATCGACCGAGCATAACACGGCCTTCCGAACGCTTACCCCCGCCGACGAGCGGTTGGTATAGATGAGCGTACGGATGTGTCGCCGTGCTGAACGACTCGCCCTGCTCGCCGTCCTCGCGGCGCTTCTCGCCGCTCCCGCGCGCGCCGCCGCGCCCGCCGGTGCGACCTCCGTCGTCTCCGTCGTTGCCGGCAAGCCGTCCGAATATGCGTTCGAGGTCTCGCCGACGACGGTGCGGCGCGGAACGGTGGTCTTCAAGGTGAAGAATCTCGGCAAGCTCGCCCACAGCTTCGAGATCGGGGGCAAGAGCACGAAGAGGCTGCTTCCCCGCCAGTCGACGACGCTCACCGTCGTCTTCAAGAAACCCGCGCGCTACATCTTCTCGGACAAGTGCATCGCCAATCCGAACGAGCAGGAGCAGGGGAGCGTCACGCCCTGTGCCGGCGGGATCCTCAAGGTCACGTAGCCCGGCCGGCAGTCAGTCCGCCGTGCTGCCGAGGACGACGCGCGGATCGAGGTCGATCTCGCGGCGGACGAAGTGGCAGGTGACGCCTGCGTCCGCGCACGCGTCGACGATCGCGTCCAGGCGCTCGCGCGCCGCGTTCGGAATCGTCACGAGCACGATGTTCGGCTTCGTCCGCTCGATGATCCGCGGTAGCTCGGTCGTCGCGCCGAGCACCGGCACGCCGTGCACGCGCCGGCGGCGGAGTCGCGGGTTGTCGTCGACGAAACCGACCACGCGCTCGCCTGCGGTCTCGCGGAGCTCGCGCATCAGGCTGCGACCCGTGCGGCCGGCGCCGACGACGAGCGAGCGGCGCGCCGTCCGGTCGCGGAGGCGCCTGAGCCCGATCACGAGCGCGCGCTCGGCGATCCGCGAGACGCCGATCGCGGCCGTGCAGAGCAGACCGTCGACGATGAACACCGAGCGCGAGAAGTCCTCGAGCGTCTGCGTGCTCGAGATGAACCCGACCGTGACGAGCTCCGAGACCGCCACCGCCGAGCCGATCGCGAGCACGTCGCGCATGCCGGCGTAGCGCCAGATCGAGCGGTAGAGGCCGAACGGGATGAAGGCGAGGTAGCGGGCGACGAGCAGGATCGGCAGCGTGATCGTTGCGAGGTGGCGCTGGTTGACGCTGCCCGGCCAGCCGAACTGGATCACGTACGCGCCGAGAAACGCGATCGTGATCAGCCCGAAGTCGACGACGACCTCGACGAGCCGTCGCCAGTGCACGGCGAACGTCTGCAGCAGCCCCGGCGCCTCGTCGGGGCTCGGACGTTGCTCGATGTCGGCGAGGAAGCTCGCGAACTGCACGAGCAGTACGAACGTCAGCACGACGCCGGCGATCGTCAGCCGCTGGTTGTCGAGCACGTTGTAGGTCAGGCTCGTGCCGCCGATCAGCGTCGCGATCACCGCGAGGAGCGCGACGGCATGCTTCTCCGAGAGGCCGAGCCGGACCAGCCGGTGCGAGCTGTGGTCGAGCCCGCCCTGCGCGACGGGGCGTCCCTCGAGGAGCCGGGCGACGGTGACGAGCGTCGTGTCGAGGATCGGCACCGCCAGGACGAGGATCGGCAGCAAGAGCGTTGCGACCGTCGTACCGGCGACCTTCCAGCTCGACGAGAGCCCGAGGCCGGCGAGCGCGAAGCCGAGCAGCTGCGAGCCGGAATCGCCCATGAAGAGGAGGGCGCGGCCGCGCGGTCGCAGGTTGAACGGCAGGAAGCCGGCGCACGCGACGGCGCCTGCGGCCGCGAAGGCGAGCACGGCGTCGCTCGGATGGATCGTCATCGCGTCGATCGCGAAGAACGTGAACGCGATCGCGGCCAGGGTCGCGGCGAGGCCGTCCATGTTGTCGAGCAGGTTGAAGGCGTTCGTCAGCCCGACCAGCCAGAGCATCGCGATCGCGCCCGCGACGACGTGGTTGTGCACGAGCTGCACGTTGGTTCCGGTCGCGAGGACGATCCCGCCCGCAGCGCACTGGAGGGCGAGCTTGACGAGCGGCCGCAAGTGGTGGAGGTCGTCGACGAGCCCGGCGACGAAGAGGAGCGCGACGCCGCCGTAGATCCCGGCGAGCGGCTTCGTCGGGTGGAAGGCGCCCGCCGCGGCCGGGAGCCAGAGGCCGGCGCTGAAGCCGGCGAAGATGCCGATCCCGCCGAGGATCGGCGTCGGCTGCTCGTGCCAGCGGTCGCGCGAGGGGAGCGCGACGAGCCGCCGCGCCAGCGTCGAGCGGCGGAGGCCGACGAGGGCGAGGATCGTGACGGGGAGCGCGACGAGTGCGAGGGCGGTCATGGCGCCGTGGCGGAGGTTAGAGGGTGCCTGTTAAGCCCGTGTGTGCGCCCACGACGCCTGCACGCTACCCGTGCGAACGGATGCCGAGGACGGTGCCGACGAAGCGGCCCCCTAGACTTGGCGCCGTGACCGTCTACAGCGACCTGCTGCGCTACCGCGAGCTGTTCGCGAACCTGTTCCGGCGCGACTTCCAGGCGAAGTACCGCGGCTCGGTGCTCGGCATCCTCTGGTCGCTCATCAACCCGCTCGCGCTGATGGGCGTCTACCTGGTCCTCGCGACGCTCCTCTGGAAGAACGACATCCCGCACTACCCGATCTACCTGCTCGCCGGTCTGACGTGCTGGCTCTTCTTCGCGACTTCGCTCCAGGTCGCGGCGCGGTCGTTGCTCGACAGCGCCGAGCTGATCCGCAAGGTCCGCTTTCCGCGACAGCTGGTCGCGTTCTCCGTCGTCGCGACGCAGCTCGTCACGTTCGCGGTCATGCTCGCGATCCTGGTCGTGCTCTCGCTCGCGTTCATCCCCGCTGCCCGCTCGACGGTCTGGCTCGCCGTGCCGCTGGCGGCGCTCTTCGTCGGCCTCGTCGCCGGTGTCTCGCTGCTCGTCGCGTGCGTGAACGTCCTCTTCCGCGACGTCGAGCACATCCTCTCGGCGGTGCTGTTGCCGTGGTTCTTCCTGACCCCGATCCTCTGGAGCTTCGCCTCGGTCGGCACGCGCCTGCAGGCGCACCACAAGCTCTCGGACCTGCTCCGCTGGGGCAACTTCCTCGCGCCTCCGGTCTACGCGGTCCGCGACCCGCTCTGGCTCGGTCGCGCGCCTCGGGTCGCCGACGTCGTCTACCTCGGCGTCGCCGCCGCCGTCGCGCTCGCCGTCGGCGCGCTCGCGTTCGCGCGGCTCGATGACCGGATCGCCGTCGAGCTCTGACCTCGTGCGCGTCTGCTTGATGCTCGAGGGCCAGGAAGGGATCACGTGGGAGCAGTGGCTCGCGCTCGCGGCAGCCGCCGAGGCGGCGGGGCTCGACGCGCTCTTCCGCTCCGACCACTACCGCTCGATCGTGCGCGGCGAGCCGGCGGGGTCGCTCGACGCGTGGGCCGTGCTGGCCGCGCTCGCGGCGCGCACCGAGCGGATCCGGCTCGGCACGCTCGTCTCCCCGGTCACGTTCCGGCCGCCCGCGGTCCTGGCCAAGAACGCGGTCACCGTCGACCACATCTCGAACGGCCGGGTCGAGCTCGGGATCGGAGCGGGGTGGTACGAGCCCGAGCACGACGCGTACGGGTTGCCGTTCCGCACGGCCGGCTGGCGCCTCGACGAGCTCGAGCGCCAGCTTGCCGAGATCCACCGCGAATGGGATGACGCCGACGAGGTGCAACCGAAGGGAGTGCAACGGCCGCGGCCGCCGATCATCGTCGGCGGTTCGGCGAAGCCGCGCAGCGTGCGCGCAGCTGTCCGCTTCGCCGACGAGTACAACACCGTCTTCCCGACCGTCGAGGAGGCACGCGCGCGCCGCGCCGCCGTCGATCGCGCCGCCGCGGAGGCGGGGCGGCGGCCGCTCCGCTTCTCGATCATGCTCAGCTGCGTCGTCGGTCGCGACCGCGCCGACGCGGCCGAGCGCCTCGAGGCGTGGCGGTCGGTGAACGGCGCCGTCGACGCGCCGATCCTCGCCGGCACGGTCGACGAGGTCGCAGACGCGCTCCGGAGGTACGAGAGCGTGGGCGTCGAGCGGGCGATGCTCCAGCACACGGTGCACGAGGACGTCGAGATGGTCGGCGTCCTCGGCGAGCTCGCCGAGCAGGTCGCGTAGCGGCCTCCGGCCGCTCACTGACCTAGGGGATGCGCGCACCGCAGGACTGCGCCGACTCTCAGGCTGTATGTCGCCGGCGCGCCGAAGCTTCTCGCTGCTCGTCGCCGCCTGCGCGCTCGCAGCCACGACCGGCGGCGGCGCTTTCGGCTCGACCGCCGACACGGTGCATCCGAGCGTCGCCGACCAGCAGCTGGCGAAAGCCGCCGTCCTCCACCTCGGCGACTTCGCGCCGGGGTCGGGCTGGGTCGCGACGACGCCGCCGAGCAACGGCCGGTCGAGCGGCGCGGCCAGCTCGTGTGCCGTCGCCACGAAGACGGCGGGGTTGACCGAGACCGGCCACGCCGTCAGCGCGTTCAAGGCGCCGGGCTTCTACGTCCAGAGCTGGGCGACGATCCTGCAGACGCCGACGATGGTGCAGCTCGACTGGCGGCGCAGCACGCCGTTCATTCTCGGCTGCCTCCGCAGCTCGATCGCGCGCAGCCTCGACGCGAGCACGAGCCTGACGTCGATCGTCGAGCTCCCGTTCCCGAAGGTCGCGCCGCTGCTGCGCGCGTACCGAGCCACCGTCTCGGTCGAGGCGCAGGGGACGACGATCCCGATGGTCGCCGACATCCTCGTCTACGCCCGCGGCCGCACCGAGCTCGAGCTGCTCCAGGTGAGCCCGCAGGCGTTCGCGTCGCAGGCGAAGGCGGCCGAGCAGCGGATCGCCTCGTTGCTCAGCCTCCGGGCGACGGCGTAGTCGAGCCGCGGCGTCTCGGGTCGGCGACGAGCACGATCCGGCCGTCGTAGAGCCAGGGCTCGTAGTTCGCGGGCGGCAGGTACGCCGGCAGCCCCTCGACGTCCGCGAGGCGCTCGAGCTCGATCCCGTCGACGACCGACGGGCAGAGGAGCGGGTACGAGAAGCCGGGTATGCGGCCCGGGCCCGGCTCGTACGGGGCGAGCGCCCGCGGGCGGGGGTGGAACGGCCCGCCGTGCCAGTCGATCGCGCCCGCGACGACTGCGAACCCCTCCGCGTGCGCCGCCGCCACGCGCTCGCGCCACCCGGAAGCGGCCTCCACCCAGCCCGGCAGCTCCACGCGCGTCGCGTCCGCACGCGGGTGAACCTCGACGCCGGTCGTCTCGAGGGCGCCGCCGAGCTCGGAGAACCAGGCACGGTGCTCGGCGACGAGATCGAAGGCAAAGCGGTAACGGCCCGGCGGGATCGGCGCCCGCACGCGCGCCTCGACCGTCGCCCGCTCGCCGGGCGCGAGCGGCGGCAGGTCGGTGCGCTCGCCGTCCCACACGATCGGGTTGTCGCGCTCGTCGAGCCAGTGGTAGGACAGCCTGATCCCGTTGCCCCACGGGACGGTGCCGGCGTTCTCGAGCTCGACCTCGCCGTGACCCACCGCGCCCGCCTGCAGCTCGCCGAGCGTCCAGTCGCCGAAGCGGACGACGAGAGGGCCCTTCGCCATGGGCGGCTAGTGTAGGCCGCGTGGATCCGCTGCTCGTCCGCGCCGCCCGGCGCGAGCCGGTCGAGCGAACGCCGGTGTGGTTCATGCGGCAAGCGGGGCGGTCGCTGCCCGAGTACCGCCAACTCCGCGAGCGTCACTCCTTCTTCGCGATCAACCGCTCCGCCGAGCTGACCGCCGAGGTCACGCTCCAGCCGGTGCGGCGTCACGGCGTCGACGCCGCGGTCGTGTTCGCCGACATCATGACGCCCGTCCTCGCGATGGGCGTCGACGTCGAGCTCGTCGAGGGCGTCGGTCCGGTCGTCGCGGAGCCCGTACGGACCGCTGCCGCGGTCGACCGGCTTCGCGTTCCCGAGCCGCGCGAGGCGCTTGCGCCCGTCCTCGCGGCGATTGCGCTCGTTCGTCGCGAGCTCGCCGCCGAGCAGGCGGTGGTTGGCTTCTGCGGCGCGCCGTTCACCGTCGCCGGCTACCTCGTCGAGGGTCGGCCCTCGCGCGACTTCGCGCTCGCGAAGGCGCTCATGTATCGCGAGCCGAACGTCTGGCATGCGCTGCTCGAGCGGCTCGCCTCGACGCTCGCCCGCTTCGCGGTCGCCCAGGCCGACGCAGGTGCCGACGCGGTGCAGCTCTTCGATTCCTGGGTCGGCGTGCTCTCGCCCGCCGACTACGTCGAGTTCGCCGCTCGGTGGTCGGCTCGGGTCCTGGACGCGCTGCGCGACGTCGGCGTGCCGTCGATCCATTTCGGCACCGGCACGGCGACCTTGCTGCCGGCGATGGCGGCCGCCGGCGGCGACGTGATCGGCGTCGACTGGCGAATCCCGCTCGACGCGGCGTGGGCCGCGGTCGGCGCCGACCGCGGCGTCCAGGGAAACCTCGACCCGGCCGTCCTGCTCGGCCCGTGGCCGCGAGTCGAGGCGGCGGCGCGAGCGGTGCTGGCACGCGCGGCCGGCCGGCCCGGCCACATCTTCAACCTCGGCCACGGCGTCCTCCCCGAGACGGACCCCGACTACCTCGGCCGCCTGCGCGCGCTCGTCCACGCCGAGACCGAGCGCGAGCAACGTCACGCTTTCGGCACACCCGTGTGACGAAGGACGCCTTGCGTCGCGCTACCGTCTCCGTTCTCCCCCAGGGTGGGTGGGGGCTAGGGATGGGCGGTCGCCCCGCCACGAGCGCCGCCCGCCGGCAGCCGCGGTGCCGCGGCGTCTGCAGCGCGGGGCCGAAGGCAACGGCGTCGCCGGCTCGGCTAGCTTGCTCTTCGTGAACGCGGTCGTCGTGCTCATGGCGTACGGGTCACCCGAGCGTCTGAGCGACGTCCCCGCCTACTACGCCGACATCCGTGGTGGTCGCCCGGTCGCGCCGAAGCTGCTCGACGACCTCGTCGACCGCTACCGGCGGCTCGGAATCGAGCAGTCGAACCCGCTCAACGCGATCACCGAGGAGACGCGACGCGCGCTCGAGGAGCGGCTCGGGCTGCCGGTGTTCACGGGCATGAAGCACTGGCGCCCGCGCATCGCTGAGGCGGCGGAGCGGGCGGTCGCGACGGGCGCCGACGTCGTCGTCGGCCTCGTGCTCGCCCCTCACTATTCGCGGCTCTCGATCGCCGGCTACCGCGAGCAGCTCGAGCGGGCGCTCGCCGGGCGCGTGCCGCTCAGCTTCGTCGAGAGCTGGCACGACGACCCGGCGTTCGTCGAGTTCCTGGCGAGCCGGATCCACGGCACCGACGCCCACGTGGTCTTCACCGCGCACTCGCTGCCGGCACGGATCCTCGGCGAGGGCGACCCCTACCGCGACCAGCTGCTCGAGACGGCACAGCTCGTCGCGTCCGCCGCCGGCGTCGAGGACTGGTCGTTCTCGTTCCAGAGCGAGTCGCCGACCGGGGAGCCGTGGCTCGGGCCCGACATCCTCGACCACCTCGACGAGCTCGACCGCCGTGGCATCCGCGACGTGCTCGTGTGCCCGATCGGCTTCGTCTCCGACCACCTCGAGATCCGCTGGGACATCGACACCGAAGCGCAGGAGAAGGCGGCGGCGCTCGGTCTCCGCCTCCGGCGGATCGCGATGCCGAACGCCGAGCCGGCGTTCGTGGGGGTGCTGGCCGGCATCGTCCGGCGCGCAGTCGAGCCTGTCGCCGTATGAGGCCGGGCCAGATCCTCGTCGACCGCGTCTCCCGGCGCTTCCGCGTCTCGGCGAGCCCGCAGCGCACGCTCAAGGACCTGTTCATCGCGCGCGGCCGCCGGGCGCCGGTGACGGACGTGTGGGCGCTGCGCGACGTCTCGCTGCGCGCGGAGCCCGGCGATGCGCTCGGGCTCGTCGGCCGCAACGGCTCGGGCAAGACGACGCTGCTGCGGGTCCTCTCCGGGATCATCAAGCCGACGACGGGTCACGTCGCCGTCGGCGGCCGCGTCGGCTCGCTGCTCGAGCTCGGCGCCGGCTTCCATCCCGACTTCACGGGTCGCGAGAACGTCTACCTCAACGGCTCGATTCACGGGCTGCCGCGCGCGCGGGTGCGCGAGCTGATGGACGAGATCGTCGCGTTCGCCGAGCTCGAGCGCTTCATCGACTTTCCCGTCCGCACGTACTCGTCGGGGATGTATATGCGCCTCGGTTTCTCCGTCGCGGCGCACATCCAGGCCGACGTGTTGCTGCTCGACGAGGTCTTCGCGGTCGGCGACGAGGACTTCCAGCGCAAGTGCTTCGGCAAGATCGCCGAGCTCAAGCAGCGCGGCGGGACGATCGTCTTCGTCTCCCACGACGCGCAGGCCGTCGAACGGCTATGCGACCGCGCCGTGCTCCTGCGTCGGGGCGAGGTGGCGTTCGACGGACCGACGCGCGAGGCGATCAGCCGCTATCGCCAGCTGCTCGCCGCCGAGCGCAGCCCGGACGAGCTCGCCGCCGGGCTCCGCGAGTGGGGGAGCGGCGAGGCGAGGATCGTCGAGGCCCGGCTGCTCGACGCGGACGGCGACGAGCGGCTGCAGGTGGCCGCCGGTGAGCCGGTGGTCGTCCGGCTCGTCGTCTGGTCCGAGCAACGGGTCGCGCCGCCGAGCGTCTCGCTCGAGCTCCGCGACGACGACGGCGTCGTCCTCGGCTCGGTCGTGCAGTCGACGGCCGACCTCGGGTGGGACGGAGCCCCCGGGCGCCGGGAGCTGCGCTTCGAGCTCGACGCGCTGCCGCTCGCAGAAGGGCGGTTCCACCTCCGCTCGGCGCTCGTCGAAGCCGAGGGAGGGCGGTTGCTGCACTCGCTCGACGACGCGATCCGCTTCTTCGTCTTCCCCGCCGGCGGCCAGACCGGGGCCGTCCTCCTCTCAGGCCGCTGGACGATGCAGGAGATCGGCGCCGGTGCGCCAATCGCTCGGCTATGACCTCGCGCTCCTGCCCCGACTGGCCGCAGCTCATGGAGGTTGCGCCTGAGCTCCAGTTCAAGCACTACACGCTCCGCGAGGCGCTGCCGTACCTGCCGGCCGACGCGCTCGTGCAGCTCGACGTCGCGGCCGCGAACGGAGAGGCGATCTGCTGCGACCTCGACAACCACGTCTTCAACCCGACGCACACGGAGCCGCACGTCGCCGACGCGCTCCGCGCCTCGCACTGGTTCGACCTCCGCGAGTGGACCGTTCACTCGCCCGGAGGCGCCGCCGCCTAGGCGCCGCCTTCGGGACGCGGGTTTCCCGTGCGTCCGCGTCCGCGCAGCAGTCCGGCCGCCCGCCGGCGTCGCGGTACGCTCCGCGCGATGCCGTCGCTCGTCGTCCCCTTCCGCGGGGCAGAGGGGAAGAGCCGCCTCCTCGTCTCCTCGCCGGCGCTTCGGATGGCGCTCGTCCAAGCGATGCTCGCGGACGTCGTCGACGCGTGCCTCGCCGTCGGACCGACGTTCGTCGTCGCGCCGCAGGCGACGGGAACGCCTGCGGTCACCGTGGCGGACCCGGGCCGAGGCCAAGGCGCAGCAGTCCGCGCAGGCCTCGACGCGGCGGTCGCGGCGGGCGCCGCTGCGCCGCTCCTCGTCGTCAACGCCGACCTGCCCGCGGTCGAGCCGCGCGACCTGCTGGCGCTCGCCGGCAGCGCGCCTCCGGCCGGTCTCGCTGTCGCGGCCGCGCGGGACGGGACGACGAACGCGCTCGCGCTCGCGTCGGCGGAGCTCTTCCTGCCGCTCTACGGCCCGGGCAGCGCGGCACGTTTCGCCGCCGTCGCGCCGTCGCGCCTCGTCGATTCGCCGAACCTCGTCGACGACGTCGACACCGCCGCCGACCTCGAGCGGCTCGCGCCGCGCCTCGGCCGCCGGACCCGCCGCCTGCTCGACGCGGTCGGAGCGGAAGCCGCCGCGTGAGGGCAACGGTGCTGTCGGGCGGCGTCGGGGGCGCGCGCTTCCTGCGAGGGCTCCTCGCTGTGATCGAACCCGAAGCCGTAGCCATCGTGGGCAACGTGGCCGACGACGTCGAAGTGCTCGGCCTGCACGTCTCCCCGGACCTCGACAGCATCCTCTACGCCCTCGCGGGGCTCGCCGACGAGGAGCGTGGCTGGGGCCGGGCGGACGAGACGTGGAACGCGCTCGCGGCCGCCGCCGCCTTCGGCGGCGACGCCTGGTTCAAGCTCGGCGACCGCGACCTCGGGCTGCACCTCGTGCGCACGCAGGCGCTCCGTGAAGGCGCGACGCTCTCCGAGGTGACCACGCGGCTCGCGCGTGCGGCCGGCCTCGAATGCACGCTGCTCCCCGCCACCGACGATCCGCTGCGCACGTTCGTGGAGACATCGGCGGGGACGTTCCCGTTCCAGACCTGGTTCGTCGCACGCGGCCACCGCGACGACGTCGACGCGGTGCACTATGCCGGGGCGCCGCAGGCGCGTCCGGCACCGGGCGTGCTCGCGGCGATCGAGGACGCCGACCTGCTCGTGATCGCCCCGAGCAACCCCTACGTCTCGATCGGCCCGATCCTCGCCGTCGCGGAGATCCGGGCGGCCCTGGTGCGCCGCCGCGTGCCGTGCGTCGCCGTCAGCCCGCTCGTCGGCGGCCGCGCCGTCAAGGGACCGGCCGACCGGATGCTCGCGCGCCTCGCCGGCGGCACGACTCCCGCGCACGTCGCGAGCTGCTACGCGGGCCTCCTCGACGCGCTCGTGATCGACGAGTCCGATTCGCCGGCCGACCTTCCCGCGGGGGTGCGTGCGGTCGTGACGCGCACGCTGATGCGCGACGACGAGGCGCGTCGACGGCTCGCGCACGCTGTCCTCGACGCGGCCGGGACGCACGCGTGACCCACCGCGAGGCCGCAGCGTGAGAATCGCCATCGTCGGCGGCACCGGCGACTTCGGCCGCGCGCTCGCCGCGCGGCTCGTCGCGCTCGGCGAGGACGAGGTGGTGATCGGCTCGCGCGACGCCGAACGAGCGGCCGCAGCCGCCGCCGGGCTCGGCGCTGCGGGCGGCGCCACGAACGACGAGGCCGTCCGCGAGGTCGACCTGGCGGTGCTGGCCGTCAAGGCGGAGGCCGCGCTGGAGACCGCTCGCGCGACCGCGGCGGCGCTCGGCACGACGCCGGTCCTCTCCGTTGCGAGCGCGCTCTCGTTCGCGAAGGACGGCGTCCGCCCGGGCGGAGACGCCCGCTCGCTCGCCGAGCGGGTCCAGGACGTCGTTCGCGGCCCCGTTGCGGCCGGCCTGCACTCGATCGCCGCCGCGAACCTCGGCGCCTCGCCGCCGGACGAGGACGCGCTCGTGTGCGGCGACGACGACGGCGCGAAGCGGCTCGCGCTCGAGCTCGCGGGCAAGGTGGTGCGCGGGCGTGCCCTCGACGCCGGTCCGCTCGCCGGCGCGCGCACGCTCGAAGGGCTGACCGCCGTCATCGTCAACCTGAACCGGCGCTACCGCGCCCACGCCGGCATTCGGATCACCGGCCTCGCGTGATCTCGCTCGTTCCGGTCGCGGGACTGCCCGAGATCCGCGAGGGCGACGACCTCGGCGCGCTGATCGCCGGCCACGCCGCGCTCGAGGACGGCGACGTCGTCGTCGTCGCGCAGAAGGTCGTCTCGAAAGCCGAAGGTCGCGTCGTCCACCTCGACGAGGTCGAAGCGTCCGAGCGCGCGCGCGCGCTCGCGGGGGAGTGGGGCGATCCGCGCGAGACGGAGGTGATCCTGCGCGAGACGAGGCGGATCGTCCGCGGGCGCAACGCCCTCGTGATCGCCGAGACCGCGCACGGCTTCGTCTGCGCGTCGGCCGGCGTCGACCACTCGAACGCGCCGCAGCCGGGGACGCTCGTCCTGCTTCCGCGCGACCCGGACGCGAGCGCGCGGCGGCTGCGAGATTCGATTCGCGCGTGCACCGGCAAGGTCGTCGCGGTGGTGGTCGCCGACTCCTTCGGCCGTCCGTTCAGGCTCGGCACGACCGACGTCGCGATCGGCGTCGCCGGCCTCGCGCCGCTGCGCGACCTGCGGGGGACGCCGGACCGCGGCGGCCGGCTGCTCCGGTCGACGCAGGTGGCGGTCGCCGACGAGCTGGCGGCGGCGGCGGACCTCGTCCGGGCGGGCAAGGACGACGGGCTGCCGGTCGTCGTCGTGCGCGGGTTGCAGCTCGACGGCGACGGTGCCGCCGCCGAGCTCGTGATGCCGCCCGCGCGCGACCTCTTCCGCTGAGGCGCCGTGGCGGACGACGCCGCTGTGTTAGGTTGGCCGGACCAGGTGACGGCGATGACCGCAGCCCGTCGTTCGGTGGTCGCGATCGGCGTCTCGGCGGCCGCGCTGGCGCTGGCGGGAGCGGGCTCGACCGCCGTCTCGCCGTCGTACGAGGTGAACGGCGTCGAGGTGGCCGCCACGTCGACCGAGGGCACGTTCGTCGGTTCGGGGACGGGCAGCAGCGGCGACTCCCTGTTCTGGACGGCCGTCGTCGACCACACCCCGCTCAGCCCGAGCGCCACGGTGACCGGCGGCTCGCTGACGGCTCTCTCCTACGGCGACGGCAGCCTGAGCGCGCTCACGGGCCGGTTCACCGGCGGCACCGTCACCTACGACACCGCGCGTTCGTCCCCCGCGCCGTGCGGCAACCAGGTGTTCGACGTCGTCGGCCGGCTTGCGCTCACGAGCGGGTCGGCCGCTGGCACCGGGGCGTTCCAGGTCTACCTGACGCACTACCGGCTCTCCGTGCTCGGAACCTGCGTCACGTATGCGGCGAGCGTCAGGGGCGCCCCCGGCCTGACGACCTCGTTCTAGTCGACGAACTCGTCGGCGACGGCGAGCGCCTCGTCGAGGATCGCGACTCCCTCGTCGAGCTCCTCGCGCGTGATCGTCAGCGGCGGGCAGACCATGACGACGTTCCAGTGCGTCATCAGGTAGAGGCCGCGGTCGAGCGCCTGCTTCGCCATCGTCGTCACCGGTTTCGCCGCCTCGCCGGCACCGTTGAACGGGACGAGCGGCTCGCGCGTCTCGCGGTTCTTGACGAGCTCGAGACCCCAGAAGCAGCCGAGCCCGCGCACCTCGCCGATCGACGGATGCTTCTCGGCGAGCCGCTCGAGCTCGCCGCGGAAGACCGCTCCCATCGCCGCGGCGTTCTCGACGATCCCCTCCTCCTGGAACGCCTCGATCGACGCGACCGCCGACGCGCAGGCGAGCGGATGCCCGGAGTACGTCAG
>Ga0070739_10005228_pt1 | contig 14930 bp, 6 predicted proteins | sample Coa_R1_7_FD_66445 | JGI IMG/M metagenome (GOLD analysis project Ga0070739, IMG submission 66445) | Surface soil microbial communities from Centralia Pennsylvania, which are recovering from an underground coalmine fire - Coalmine... | ecosystem: Environmental > Terrestrial > Soil > Unclassified ... | reverse complement strand
TACTGGTATGTGGCGGGCAAGTCGCCGCGCGGCGAGGGATCCATCGCCCTGCTGGAACGGCTGGTCCACGGCTGGCGCGGCAAGTCGCTGATTCTCGTCTTGTTGGGCTTTGCCGCCACCGACTTCATCATGGTCAAAACGATCTCGCTCGCCGATGCGGCCGTCCACGTCCTGGGCAATGAATATGCTCCCTGGCAGAACACGCTAGAGTTCCTGGCCCAGCGCTCCAAGGATTACGGCACTCAGCTCGTCGGCAGCGCGGTCACCGGCTTCTTCACGAAGCAGCTGATGGTCACGTTGTTGTTGGGGGTGCTCGGCTTTGGGTTCTGGTTTCTCTTGCGCAAGGGCTTCAATCGCAATGTCATTGTCCTGGCGGTGCCGCTGATCGCCGTTTACCTGCTGCTCAATGCCGTGATACTCGGCTCGGGATTGCGGTATCTGGCCAACCACCCGGAAGTGCTGACCGGCTGGTTCGACCGCATCGTTCAGGGCGATTGGAGACCGCAAGTTCGACACGAGACGTTGCTCTCGCCGGGGGCCGGATTGCTGGCCGACTGGGGCCTGATCGTGCTCTTTTGTTTGCTCTTGTTTCCGCGACTGTCGCTGGGACTCAGCGGCTTCGAATTGAGTCTTATTCTGATGCCGCATGTCGAGGGCAGTCCGCTCGATCACCCGGACCAACCGCTGCAACGTATCCGCAATACACGCAAAGTGCTGGTGACGGCTGCTCTGTTGATGTCCGTCTTTCTTCTTGGCTCGGTCCTGGTAACGAACCTGTTGATTCCCGAACGAGAACTTGCGAGGGGGGCCTCAAGTGCAAGCGGAGGCGTCCCGATTGCTCTTCAGGTTCCCGAAGGCAAAGCGTCGAACCGAGCGCTGGCCTACCTGGCCCACGGCGGCCGGTTAAGCACCGGCGCGGACAGTCTCGGCCCACTCTTCGGCGAGGTGTTCGGAACGATTTATGACATCACCACCATCCTGATTCTGACCCTGGCCGGGACCAGCGTGATGACCGCTCTGGGAGTCCTCTTGCCGCAATTCCTGCTGCGTTTCGGCATGACCACGCTAGGCCGGGCGCACCGTTGGGGTCTGGTCTTAATGCTGTTGGGCCTGGTGAACCTGGCCGTGACCCTGTACTTCCGCGCCAGCGTCACGGACCAGCGCGGCGCGTACGCCACGGCGGTGCTGGTGCTGTTTACGACGGCTAGCTCAGTCACCGCCCTCGACCGGGCAAGGCAGCGTGAACGAGCGGGGAACCGAATGCCCTGGCTCTGCAACTACTTCACCTGGGTCGCCGTTCTCTTCTTGGCATCGACTGTGGCCGTCATCGTGCGGGGACCGAGCGGGTTGCTCATCGGCGGTGCATTCATCGTCGTGTTATTCCTCACCTCGGTGCTGTCGCGGGCGCTGCGCGTCAATGAGCTGCGCACGGTCGGCTTCCAGTTCAAGGACGCGCATTCCAAGTTCCTCTGGGACAGCCTGCGCCTGGCGGATTTTCCCGTGCTGGTGCCGCACCGTCCGGGCCGGAACCCGCGCGATCTCAAGGAGAAACAAATTCGCGAACACCACCAGCTCGACCCCGATGTTGAGATCGTCTTCCTCGAGACGGAGATCGGCGATGCCAGCGACTTCACGCAGGACCCACTGATCGAGGTCTTTCAGGAAGGGACGCGTTTCGTGATCCGGGCAAGTCGCTGCGTATCGGTGGCCCATGCCATCGCCGCCATCGCCCTGGAGATGTCGCGGCACAGTAAGCCGCCAGGCCTGCACTTCGGCTGGCCGGACATGGACCTGCTGCTCGCTAGTTGGAGCTATCTGGCCTTCGGCGAGGGGAACGTGCCCTGGCGCGTGCGTGAGCTGATCCAGCTGGCCGAGCCGGACCCTGCGAAGAGGCCCCGCGTGATTATTGGCTGAAAAGCTCCCATCGAAGTGGGCGCGGGATCCTTGCTGACGATGCAGCGCTTAGAGCGCTTGCCGAGATTCTTGAGGGCCGGTCCTGGGATTGCTTCCACTCTCGGACAGCACGTCGCCCTCCCTTGATGGAGTGCCGGCAGATGGCGTGCTTTTGCGATTGCTGCCGAAGCCGGCAGCTGACTGATGGAACACAGGCTGCGAAGGTAAATAGCTCTCCCTGCTGAGTGCGTCCCGCGCGAAATCCGGATCACGGGAAAGTCGATTGGGTTCGTGGCCCAGCCCGAGCATCAGCCAGGCCCACTTCCTTCCAATGGATCGCGTGGGCTGTGTCCCCTTTTCAGTCTCCTTCAACGTGCATTCTTCGCTGAAAAACTCTTCTACGCCCCTGGCGGGAACGGCTTCGGGGCGGTATTTTATTCTCTGTTTGCGCTTCACCGATTACCTGATGATGCCTGAACACCGCGCATGCCACACATTTTCGACAACATCGACCAGGCGCTCCTGCCCGCTCTCCGCAACACGCTGGAAGATGCCAGCCGTGCCGATTTCTGCGTGGGATACTTCCACCTGAGGGGCTGGGGCACACTCGCCGGCCTCGTTGAGCGGTTTGAAGGCACGGAGGAATGCCGCTGCCGCTTGCTGGTCGGGATGCACCGGCCACCCGAAGAGATCATGCGCAGCACCCAGCGCGCCATCCGGGACGAAGAAGTGCTGGATGGTCCGACCGTCGCGCGGCTGCGGCGGGAAGCCAGCCAGCGCTTCAAGGAACAGATAGAGTTCGGGGTCCCCAGCGCCGCCGCCGAAGCCGCGTTGCGCCGGCTTGCCCGCCAACTGCGGCAGAAGAAGGTCTGCATTCGGCTCTTCCTCCGCTACCCTCTTCACGCCAAGCTGTATCTGGTCAAGCGCTCCGATCCCATCACGCCCCTAATCGGCTACGTCGGCAGCAGTAACCTCACCTTCGCCGGCCTAGCGCAACAGGGTGAATTGAACGTGGACGTGGTGGAGCAGGACGCCGCCCGCAAGTTGCAGAACTGGTTTGACGAGCGCTGGCAGGACAAGTACGCCTTCGACATCTCCGATGAACTCGCCACGCTGATCGAAACAAGCTGGGCGGGTGAGAAACTGGTCAAACCCTACCACGTCTACCTGAAAATGGTTTTTCACCTGTGCCAGGATGCACGTCAGGGGGAGCGTGAGTTCCATGTTCCACGCATCTTTGCGGACAAGGGCACGCCGCTACTGGACTTTCAAGAGCGCGCCGTCTCCCTTGCCGCTCATCACTTGCACCAGCGCGGCGGGGTACTTTTGGGAGATGTGGTCGGACTTGGCAAAACCTTGATGGCTACTGCCATCGCCAAAATCTTCGAGGAAGATGAACAGGGCAAGACCTTGATCGTGTGTCCGCCGAAGCTCATCCCGATGTGGCAGTATCACATTGACCGCTACGAGCTAAACGCCCGGGTATTGTCGCTTGGCAAACTAACGCAGGAACACGCCAGCCTCGTCCGCTACCGGCTTGTGATCGTTGATGAGTCCCATAACCTGCGTAACCGTGAAGGCAAACGCTACCGCCTCTTACGGGAGTACATTCAAGACAACGAGCCGCGTGTCCTGCTGCTGAGCGCCACGCCCTACAACAAGCAGTACATCGATCTGAGCAACCAGCTTCGGCTGTTCATTGATGAGGACCAGGAACTCCACACACGCCCGGAGAAGTACTTTGAACGGTGGGAGAAGCAGGGCTACAACGAGGACGACTTCATCGCTCGCTTCCAAACTTCCCCCCGGTCCTTGCGGGCCTTTGAGCAAAGTCTTTATCCCGATGATTGGCGCGACCTGATGCGGCTGTTTCTGGTTCGCCGCACGCGCCAGTTCATCATGAAGAACTACGCGCAGTACGACAAGGAAAAGGACCGCTACTTTGTGACGCTCAAGGGCGAGCCATCCTACTTCCCTGTCCGTGAGCCCAAGAAACTGCCGTTCAAGATTGAGGAAAGCGATCCCAATGACCAGTATGCCCGCCTGCACAGTGCCCGCGTGGTCCAAATAATCGGCGACCTGCGACTGCCCCGTTACGGACTGGAAAACTATCTGGTCAACAAAGCCGACAAGCTGGCCAACACCGAAGAGAAGCGCATCCTGGAAAACCTAACCCGTGCTGGCCGCCGACTCATCGGCTTCTGCCGAACCAACCTGTTCAAGCGCCTGGAGTCCAGCGGCTGCTGCTTTCTGCTGTCCCTGCAGCGCCACATTCTTCGCAATATGGTGACGCTCCACGCCATCGCCAAGGGGCTGCCCATTCCCATCGGCACGCAGGATGCCGCCATGCTCGATGCCGGCGTCGCCGACCAGGACGATGATTTCTTTAAGGAGGACGAAGACAAGGAAAACGAACAAGAGCATGAAGTTGAAGCCAAGCCGGGATCGTATCAGTTCCTGAACACGTCCAAGGCATACCAGGACCGTGCGGCGGAAGTGTACGAGAGTTACCGTACGCAGTTTCGCCGTCGCTTTCACTGGCTTGATCCCAAATTCTTTACGCCACAGTTTAAGAAAGACCTGCAAGCCGATGCCGACGCGCTCTTGAGCGTCCTCAAAGAGGCAGGCGACTGGAAGCCGCAGCGTGACGCCAAGCTGGACGCTTTGCACTCGCTCTTGACCAAGGAGCACAAGAACGAAAAGCTCATCGTGTTTACGCAATTCGCGGATACAGCTGGCTATCTTGGTGATGAGTTGCGCGCCAGAGGCGCACAGAACATCGCTGCCGTCACTAGCGGAAGCTCGGACCCGACCGCCCTTGCCCGGCGGTTCAGTCCAAACACCAACGGCGGCTTAAAGCCTGGAGAGTCTGAGTTGCGCGTCCTGCTCGCAACGGACGTGCTTGCAGAAGGGCAGAACCTTCAGGATGGCCACATCGTTGTCAATTTCGACTTGCCTTGGGCGATCATCCGGCTGATCCAGCGAGCCGGGCGCGTGGACCGCATCGGCCAGCGTCATGACACCATTCGCATCTACTCGTTTTTGCCTTCCGATGGCGTGGATCAGATCATCAACCTGCGTGCCCGGCTGCGCCAGCGCCTGGAACAAAACCAGGAAGTGATCGGTTCGGATGAGTCCTTTTTCGGTGAAGAAGCCGCCAACCGACTGCGCGACCTCTACACCGAACAAGCCGGCTGCCTGGACGAGGAGGACGATGAGGACATCGACCTGGCCAGCGTTGCGCTGCAAATCTGGAACAGCGCCGCCGAACACGACCGCAACGCAGCTGCGGAGCTGCCGCCCGTGGTGCCCGCCAGCCGGTCCCTCGACGGCCGACCCGACCGCACGGACGACACGCCCGGCGTCATCACGTACCTTCGCTTTCCGGACGGCACAGACGCCTTGATGCGCGTCGATGACCAGGGCAATATCGTGTCGCAATCGCTCACAGCTACCTTCCGAGCCGCCGCCTGCGCTCCGGACACTCCAGCGGTGTCCCAAGCTCCGGACCACCATGAACTCGTTGCCAAAGCGGTGCAGGTGGTCATGCATGAACAGGCAACGCTGGGCGGGCAACTCGGCTCGCTGCGCAGCACACGGCGGAAGGTCTACGAGCGCCTGCGCCGTCACCGGGAGCTGATTCAGAGAGAGCGGCCGCTGTTCGCCGATGAATCCTTGAAGCGGCTTGATCCCGCTTACAACGCCCTGTTCCACTCGCCGCTCAAGGAGCGTGCCCGCGAAGCGCTGGGACGGCAAATGCGCCTGGGCATCACCGATGAGCAGTTAGCGGAAATGGTAATTCAGATGTATGAGGAAGATCGTCTGTGCAACGTCATGGAAGTGCAGGAACAACCCCAGCCGCAGATCATTTGCTCGTTGGGTCTGCGGCGCATGAATGTTAGTCCGAGCCGCGCACGCAGCGCAGCGGAGTAAGCGGTTGTCCCACGCTTCCGCTTACTCCGCTGCGCTGCGTGCGCGGCTCGGAAAGAGAATCGAGTGACTGGCCCATGTCTGACCTCCTGCATGAAATTCAAACGCAACTGGATAGTCCTCGGCTGCGCGACACCCTGCCCCGCCTCTTTTGCGAGACGCTGAATTGGGGCCGCGGTCAGGGTGCGCCACGCTCCGAACAACCTGTACGGCGTGGACATCGACCTCTTCGCCGTCAACATCGCCAAGCTGCGGCTTTGGCTCAGCCTCGCCATCGATTTCGAGGGCGCGAAGCCGCCGCCGCTGCCGAACCTCGATTTCAAAATCGAACGAGGCGATAGCTTGACAGCGCCCAATCCGCAGGAAATTCCCGATCTGTTCCGCAGACTGCTGGTCGAAAGTGCGGATCGCCTGGCGGACCTCAAGGGTGAGTTCCTACAGAGTTATGGCGCAGAGAAGAAAAAACTCGCTGAGCGCATCAAGAGAGAAGAAGCCAAGTTGTGCGAAAGCCTGCATGAGCAATTGGAACCAGGGTCAGTAGATTGGCGTGTTGCTTTTGCCGAAGCCTTCAAGGGCGGCGGCTTCGACATCGTACTGGCTAATCCGCCATACGGTCTACTTAACAAAAAACAGAACCAGAAGTTTGGCCATTCCATCTCGCCCAGGACTGCTCTTTTGCTCAAGGCATCGAACGAGTACAAGCCAGTCCTTCGAGGCATGGTCAATGTTTGCTCATTGTTTATCCGTCGTAGTTTCTCATTGTTGCGTCCAAAAGGCGCCTTCATTGAGATTTTCCCGCTCGCATTTGCCTGCGATTGGTCTTATGCCTTACTTCGTGCCTATGTTCTCGGTAACCATGCGTTAAGACGCATTGATGCTTTTCCTGAACGAGACGACACGCGAAGGCGCGTCTTCGCAAGTGCCAAAATGTCGGTCTGCATAATGCTCGCTACTCGTGGTATCGGCGACCGCCAAGTTCCTTTCTCGCTTCGTATACACCACCAGCCCCTCGTAGACCCTGCAACACCAGCCGCCATCATTCATCCCAGCGACCTTCGGCAGTTCGACATCAACTGTTCGATTCCACTGGTTACACAAAGCGACATTGATACGCTCAAGACTATCTACTCACATTCGCTCAGGCTTCGGGACATCGGACGGTGCTATACTGGTGAAATAGACCTCACACAAAGTCGCAAATTCATTCGGGATGATGCACGCTACGCTCCGATGTACAAGGGAGCAATCATTGATCGATATAGGATTCGAGAGAGGATGAGCCAAGGAGAAATCGAATACGTTGACAAGGCCGCATTTTTGAAAGCCAAAGGCGGCAATTCAAACTCAAATGCTTGGCACCATAATAGGACGCGCATGGTGTTACAGGGTATTACAGGAATCAATGAGAAAATCCGTCTTAAAATGACCCTCATTCCGCCAGGGACATTTCTCGGAAACTCGGCAAACTACATCTTGCTCAACGATACGGCAGACGAAAACGAGTACCTGTTCGTGCTCGCAGTTCTGAACTCGCAAACAGCGAATTATGTTTTCAAGTGTTTTAGCACTAACAGCAACGTAAACGGATACGAAGTTGACAATTTGCCCATTCCCCGAGCTTCCGCGGAAGATAAGCTGCGGCTATCTGCGCTGGCGCGAACGTGCCTCAAGCTCTACGCCGCACGCCGAAATGAGAAGGGCATAACTGACGAAATCGCCCAGATCGAGCGCGAGATTGATGAGCGCGTGGCTGCTCTGTATGGGTTGTAGCAAAAAGGGCCGGCGTAGAAAAAGTCACCGGCGAGCGGGGGCAGTCATGCCCCCGGTGAGTGATTGATCGTTACCGGGGGCATGACTGCCCCCGCTCGTTGTTCACGCGGGCCTCTCTCGTAGGCAGGCGAGCGGGGACATAACTGCCCCGGTTTTCACGACTTTCTTCCTACCAATGGATTTTCGTGCCGTTGAGCGTCACGTTCCAGTCGTAATTGGCCACGCGGACGCCTGACGGCTCGGTAATGGCGGCGGTCAGGGTCAACGGCGTGTTGACAGCGGCGCTTGCGGGCGAGTTGGCGAGGGCGACCATTTGCCCGCCGGAGCCAACCGCAATGGTGAAGGGCGTTGCCTGGCCGACGCCGCCCAGGCTGTCTGTCACCGACAGCGTGGCGACGTAGGTGCCGGCCGCGGACGGCGTGAAAGTCAGGTTCGGCTCGTCCGTCACGGTGCCGGCAGGCAGAGCGAACGAGGGATCGGTGGTGCTGGTCACGTTCCAGGCGTAGGTGTACGTTTTGCCCGTTTGCGAATCGGTGAGGTTGCTGCTCAGCGCGATGGGAATGCCGGAGGCGGGCAGGGAAGTCGGGCCGCTGATACTGACCGAGGGCGGCGAATCCGCGACGGCCGGGACGGCGTTCAGGGCGAACTCGGAGGTGTTGCCGTACTGGTCCGTGGCGGTGACGGTGACGTACTGGCCGGTGCTGGTAGCGCCCAATCCGCCGACGCTAAACGAGGTCAGGCCGGTCGAATCCGTCGTCACGGTAGCCGAACCGAGATAAACCTGAGCATCGCCGTGGCCGCTGGCGTTTGGCGTGGTATTGGCGTAAAAGTCGAGATAGTAAATCGTTCCCGGCGTGCTGGCGTTTTGCAGCGTGCCGCTGACAACGGTGGTCGGCCCGGCGGTGACGGAGTTCAGGACGGGATAATTCGCGTAGTTATTGGGTCCGTTATGTCCCTGAGAGTCGTTGGTCACGATGGCGCCGGTGCCGCCGAGGTCGATACCCAAGCCGGTATTCGAGTAAATGAGGTTGCCGCGAATGGCATTGCCGGTGGCAGTCGATCCCGTGACCGCGACGCCCGCGCCGGCGTTGAAGGCGATGACGTTGCCGGCTCCCGCGACGGTACCGCCGATGGTGTTGGCCGGCGCGTTGGAGATGGTGATACCGTTGCCGCTATTAGCCAACGCCACGGTGCCGGCGGCGTTGGTGCCGATGTAGTTGCCCGCGACCACGTTGCCGGTCGTCCCCGCGTCGGTGATGAGGATACCATCAGAAGCATTGCCAGCGATGACGTTGCCGGCGCCGGACGTCGTGCCGCCGATCGTATTGTTCTGGGTGCCATTAAAAATGACAATGCCGTTGCCGGCGTTGCCCAACGTCTTGCCGTCAGCACCCGTCGTGGTCGTTCCGGTCTTGTCGGTGCCGATGTAGTTGCCGGCAATCACATTGCTCGCCGTCCCTGTCTGCCAGTTGTTCCAGATGAGGATGCCGATGCCGCCGTTGCCCGAGATCACGTTGCGCTCGGCGGTGCTGTCGAGGTCGGCGGTGTTGACACCGATCCGATTGCTCTTCGAGCCAGCCTTAATGTCTATGCCGATGCCGCTATTAGCCAGAGCGGTCAGTCCATCGGCGGCCGTACCGATGTAGTTGCCGGCGATCACGTTGTTGCTGGCATTCTGGATCATCAAGCCGTCCCAGCCGCTGTTGCCGCTGATGACGTTGCGTTCCAGATTGTCGGAGACGCCGTCGCCGTTGGTACCGATGCGATTGAACGCAGCCTGGCTGTCGAGGACTACACCGCCTCCGCCGGAGGTCGCGCTAGGGGGAGTACCATTAGGAATCGCCTGGGTGCCGGTCTTGTCGGTGCCGATGTAGTTGCCGGCCAGCACATTGTTGTTGGTGCCGCTGCCGGTGATGTCCACGCCCCAACTATACGGCCCGTTGTTGCCGCTGATGATGTTGCGCTCGGCGGCATCGCCGATCCCGTCGCCATTGGTGCCGATCACATTGGACTGCGCCCCAGCCCAAATCCAGACGCCTATGCCGCCATTGGCCAGCGCGGCCGTACCGGCCGCATTGGTGCCGATGTAGTTGCCAGCCACCCAGTTGTTATTCGTGCCGGTGCGGCCGATTTCCACGCCGTCGTAAGTATTGCCCGAAATCACATTGCGCTCAGCTGCGGCATCGACATCCGCGCCGTTGGCGCCGATCCGATTGTATTGCGCGGCGAAGGTGATCAGGATGCCGTCCCAATCGTTGGCGATGGACTTCTGCCCCGTGATGTCGGTACCGATAAGGTTTCCGGCCACGATGTTATTGTTCGTGCCGCCATCGAGGAGGGCGACCCCATCGCCGATGTTGCCGGAAATCAGATTGCCCTCTGCCGCATCGTTGACGCCGTCACCGTTGGTGCCAATGAGGTTGCCAGAGGCACCGTTCTCGATCATGACCCCCGCAAGCCACGGCGTGGCTGATCCGACGGCCAAGCTGGTGGTACCGGCAGCATTGGTGCCGATGTAGTTGCCCTCGACGACGTTGCCTGTAGTGCCGCTGCCGTTGATGTCCACGCCGTTGTTAGCATTACCGGAGATGACGTTGCGCGCCGCCGCCGTCGTGCCGCCGATGGTGTTGTTGTAGCCGGCGATAAAGACGCCCGTGCCGTTGGCCAGAGATGCGGTGCCCGCGGCGTTGGTGCCGATGTAGTTGCCAGCGATGAGAGTGCTGTGCGAGGCCGAATCGATGCCGATGCCGGTGCCGTTAGCGGAGATCAGGTTGCCCATGATCTGGGTGTTGCTGGCTCCGATGTTGCTGTACATGTAGCCGAAGCCGATGCCGTTGCCGCTATTGCCCAGTGCGGCTGTGCCGGTGGCGTCGGTGCCGATGTAGTTGCCGGCGATGACGTTGCTGTTGGTGTTGTCGTTATAGACCGAGATGCCGTTGAAGGCGGCTCCGGCCAGGACGTTGCCGGCCCCGCTGGTTCCAATGGTGTTGGACGAGGTGCCTGCTTCCAAGCCGATGTCCTGAGCGAGAGAACCGAGCTTGCCCGTACCTCCGGCGTTGAGACCGATGTAGTTGTTCTCGACAGTGTTGCCGGTCGCGCTAGTCCCATTGATCCGAATCCCCGCGTAGCCCGTGCCGGCGATCACGTTTCGGGCGGCGGCGGCCAGACCGCCGATTGTATTGTCCGCACCCTGGACGAAAACTGCGCTGGAGCTGTTGCTGAGCACGGCCGTGCCGGTGACATCGGTGCCGAGGTAGTCGCCCTCGACGACGTTGCCCGTCGCACCGCCGCTGATTTCCACGCCGTTTGCGCTGTTGCCGGAAATGATGTTGCGGTCTCCGGTCGCGGTGCCACCGATGGTGTTGTTCGAGGACCCCGAGATGAGAACTCCGTCAATGGCATTACCCAGAGCGGCCTTCCCGCTGACATCGGTACCGATGAAGTTCCCCTCGACATGGTTATTCGAGACGCCGCCGTAGCAGTTAACGCCGAAGCCATTGTTTGCGGAGATGAGATTGCCCAGCCCGGAGAGATTGCCGTTGGCGTCCAGTGTGCTGGCCCCACCGATCAGGTTGTCCGACGTATTGATGCTTACGGCGCTGTTGCCGTAACTCGTCTCGTCATCGGGCAGGGCTTTTTTGCCGGTGATGTCGGTGCCGATGAAGTTGCCCTGCACCGTATTGCCGTCGGCTCCGGTGGTCATCCAGATGGCCGCGCCGCCGAGGCCGGACATGAGGTTGCCGGCTCCCGCGAGATGGCCGGTGGTGGGGTCCACGAAGCTGGCGCCGCCGATGGTGTTGGCGGTGGCCCCGTTATAAAGGATCACGCCCCCCAGCTACCCAGGGACGCCGTGCCCGCAGCATTGGTGCCGATAAAGTTGCCTTCCACAACATTGCCGCTGGCGGCGGTGCCGGAGATGTCGATGGAATCTCCTCCATTCGAGATCACGTTGCGAGCCGCGGAGCTGGCTCCGCCAATCGTGTTGTTGCCGCTAAGGATGACGATTCCGCCATTGTTGCCCCTCAGCACACTTCCGCTGGCGTCGGTGCCGATGTAGTTGCCAACAACGGTATCCCCGCCGTAGCCGTCCAGGACCAAGCCGTACTGCTGGAACTGCTGGATCACAAGTCCCTCGACGGTGCTGTGGCCGCCGCGGATGTCTAGGCCAGGGTCGGCGACCACGACCGGGTTGCCGTGCGCGTCGGTTGTCAAACCCGATACCGGGGTTGGCCAGAGATGGATCGGCGTGCCCGAGCCGGCCTGACTGCCATTGAGGACGATCAGCGGCTTGCCGGCGTAGCCCGGCTGCGTCGCGGCATCGAACAGTACAGGGTTGATGAGGGCCGGCAAGGCGGACGTCAGCGCAATCGTCCAGACGCCGGTGCTGGAGTCATAGCCGGAATCGCTGGTGGGTAGGTCGAAGGCGATCACGGCAAACGTGCCGGCCGCGTTGGCCTGAGTGATCGCGTTGCGCAGACTACCAGCGCCGCTGTCCGCCGTGGTCGTGACGGTAAAGGTCTGCACCGAGGACGGCAGTAGCCATACGCTGTTGCCATCGAAGAAAGTTTGGACGTTCATCCCGTTCACGGTGATGCTGCCTGTCCCGGAACGAGATGCGAACTGGATGATCTGGAAATTATCGTAGGTTCCCGGAACGAAGCCGTTGGCCGGGTAGATGTTGATGGTGCCGTTGTTGGTGAAGGCGCCGCGGATGGCAAGCTGCTCATAGCCATTGGCAGCGTTGGCTTGGTTGCCCTCTATGCCGTCTTGGAGCAGGCCGTCCAACACCAGGTCGCCCTCAATGACGAGGCTGCCGCTCAGAAAGCCGTCGAGTTGCAGCGTGGTCGAAGCGCCTAGAGTGATGCTGGAGGCGATGGTTCCGTGCCCCGAAAGCAAGCCGCCAGCGATGGAAAGAGGCCCCGTCGAGGAGGCCAGGGTGCCTCCCAAGAGTGCGAGGGAGCCAATCTGGGCGGAATTAGCGCTGCTGAGGGTGAGGGTGCTGCCGGTGGCGACCTGGATGGTTCCACTGTTACGGAATGCCGCTACAGGGGTGAAGTTGGCCCCAGCGCCGATGGTGAGTTCGTACCCCGTACTGATGGCGGTAAGACCGGCCAGCGCATCCGTGGTGCCGCTATCGCTGTAAATGTGCGAGTTGGCCCCCAGCACCGTGATGGTAGCCGCCTGGGTGGTAATGTTATCGCCCATGAGCCGTAATACGCCGCCGTCGCCATCGGCTGCCCAAACGCCGCCGCTGAGGGTGCCCGCCGAGAAGTTGCTGAGCGTGCCGGGAGCCACCGTTAGCGTGCCCGCCGATGCCTCGACCTGGAAGTCATTGGTGAAGGTTCCCGCGAGATTGACTAGGAGCGTGTCGCCTTGTTGGTGCTCGAGGATGGAGCCGTGATTAATCAGAGTTGTGCCGCTGCCGCCGCTAATGGTGCCGTTGCCGCCGACGATGCCATTGTTCGTACCGAGAGTCAGACTGGCACCGAGGTTAATCTGATTGCTGGCGTTACCGCCGAAAACGATGCTGCTGCTGCTGCCGCCGCACGCGGAGCGTGGGAACGAGAGACCCTTCAGATAGCTCTACTTCAACAGAAACTGGCGGCACAACTCATCGGCCATAGAGCGAAAAACGCTTGGCCAATCGCCGGGAGCGGGTTGGCGAAACAAGCGTGCCGTGGGATACCACGGATTGTCTGTGCGTTCCAGCAGCCAGCGCCAATCGGGTGTATGGTGAAGCGCCAACCACACCGGCACGCCCAATCCGCCGGCCAGGTGGGCGATGGCCGTATCCACGGCGATGACCAGATCGAGATTGCACATGATGGCCGCCGTGTCCATGAACGGGCCGTTGGCGCGATCGAACAAATCGCCGAGATTGAGGATCGGTATTCTCCCTCTCCACTCGCATAGCTGCTTGGCCCCGTCTCCTTGCTGGAGAGAGATCAACTGCACCCCTTCGAGTTGTCCCAGCGGCTCGAAGGCGGCCAGCCCAACGGAACGATGGCGGTCCCAGGCATGGCGCGGACTGCCCTGCCAGGTGATCCCGACGCGCCGGCCGGTGATCGGCGACAACTGCCGCCGCCAATGCGCCACCAGATCAGGATCGGCGAACAAATAGGGGATGTCGGCGGGAATCGTTTCCAGGGTAGTATGGAACACGCTGGGCAGCGACATGAGCGGCATGTGGACATCAAAGGGCGGCGAGGGATCGCCCCAGGCCGCCAAGCCGTCGATGCCCGGTGAGCGTGTCAGCAAGGGAATCAAGGCTGCCTGGCACTGCACGATCACCCGGCCGCCGCGCGCCTTGACCAGCGGTGCATAACGGACAAAGTGCAGCGTATCGCCCTGTCCCTGCTCGGCGTGCAGCAGGATCGTGCGGCCTTCCAGCGGCCCACCGTCCCAGCGCGGCTGGGTGAACTCGGGCATGGGGGAGTTGCGCGCGCAGCGCCAGCGCCATTCGTAATCGGGCCAGCCGCGCTCCAGGTCGCCGCGGAGCAGACGCACCAGAGCGCGGTTCCAGTGCGCCTCGGCGAAATCGGCTTTGAGGAGGATGGCTTCATCGTAGTGGGCCAAAGCCTCGTCGAGCCGGCCCAGAGCGCACAGCGCGGTTCCCAGGCTGCTGCGCGCCTCGGCGGAGTCCGGCGCGAGACGAACGCCCTGCTCAAGGGATCGCAGCGCTTCATCCAGATCGCCGCGGGCAACCAGGGCCACTCCCAGGTTGGTGTGCGCCTTGGCGTAGTCCGGGCGAAGACGGAGAGCCGCGTAGTAGTGCGGCAGCGCTTCCTCGAGCTTGCTCTGATCGCGGAGCAGATTGCCCAGGTTGTGATGGGCCTCGGCGAGATCGGGGCAAATCCGCAGCGCTTCCTCATAGCAGGCTTGCGCCTCGTCGAACCGTTTCAGCTCGCCCAGCGCGAAGCCGAGATTGACCCGCGCCTCGATGTTTCCCGGATCGATCTCCAGGCAACGGCGGAAGGCCGGCTCCGCTTCCGCCAGTTGATTTTGGCGCAACAAACTGTTGCCGATGCGCAGGTGGCCCAGAGCTTCGTGAGGGGACAGCTCGACGGCTTGGCGGTAGCAGGCTGTCGCCTCTGCGAGTCGGCCCTCAGTTTCGCACAAGTCGCCGAGCACGAACCAGACGCGGGCGCTGTGCGGATCGCGGCGCAGCAGCCGGCGGTAAATGTCCTCGGCCCGGCGATAGTCGCCGCTCTGCTGGAAGTGCCAGCCCTGCTCGAATGTTTCCGCATCATGGCCCATCGTTACCGCTCCCCTACTTCGGACGAGCCGGAAGCGTAAGCGACGGACAAGGCATCCGTCGCTTACGCTTCCGGCTCGTT
>Ga0070739_10005227_pt1 | contig 14930 bp, 9 predicted proteins | sample Coa_R1_7_FD_66445 | JGI IMG/M metagenome (GOLD analysis project Ga0070739, IMG submission 66445) | Surface soil microbial communities from Centralia Pennsylvania, which are recovering from an underground coalmine fire - Coalmine... | ecosystem: Environmental > Terrestrial > Soil > Unclassified ... | reverse complement strand
TAGTAATAACCCAAGTTGCTACCTAGGAACACGTTTGAGAGAGAATCGCTCTGGAAACCGGCTTTTGCATCACCGTTTGCCTTCTCGAAGAGGCAAGGTAGCAACTTGAGTTAGTAATAATGCCGGGGCCTGTTCCGCCAGGGAAGGGCGCGGCGTACTCATCACGCCCTGCTTTTTCGCCACGCGGCCTGGAGCGGCGTCTGGCTTAAGCACCTGTCTGTTTAGATTTCCCGATAAACCGTTTTGAGGACCGATTATGACCGTTGAGACTGCGACTGCGCCTTTCGCGGGAGACCGCTCCCAGCCTGCGCCTTTTACCGCCGCCGCCTATGGCACCCCCAGCTTTGGCCCGCGCTCCCATATCTCGCTGGATGGCGAATGGACGTTCCAGTTCGGCGATGAGACTCCGGGCACCATTCTCGTTCCCGCGCCCTGGGAAAGCCAGCGCCACGATCTGCACAATCGCGCCGGCACCGCCGTCTATGAGCGTCGGTTTACCGTCCCGGCGGAGTTTGAGGGGCGGCGCGTGCTGTTGCGCTTCGGCGCCGTGGACTACTTTGCCGAGGTCTGGGTCAACGGCATCCTCATCGGCACGCACGAGGGCGGCTATACCCCCTTCGCCTTTCCCATCGAGCACGCCCTGCACGGCTACGGGCCGGATGTCGTGCATACGGTGCTGGTGCGCGTTACCGACGCGACCGTAGACCAGGACGCAGTCCTGCCCAATGGGGAAGTGCTGCGTTTCGCCGAAATACCCCACGGCAAGCAGAGCTGGTACACCAGCGTCGGCGGCCTCTGGCAGAGCGTCACCGTGGAGGCCCGCGCCAGGACCAATATCGTGCGCGCCGCCTTCCATCCCGATATTGATGCCGGCATGGTGATCACCTATATCACCCTGGAAGGGATGCCGGAGCGGCCGGATGCGAGCTGGCAGGTGCGCCTCAACGTCAATGGTCCTACCGGGGCGGTGGCCGTGGAGACCTTCTGCATTCCGGTCTCCAGCGGCTCTCGCAACCCGGATGGACAGACCACGCTGATCTCCACCTTCCGCATTCCTGACGCCCTCCTCTGGAGTCCCGATCAGCCCAATCTCTACACGGCGGTCGTCAGCCTGGAGGAGGACGGCGAGATCGTGGACGCGATCTCCCAGCGCTTCGGGATGCGCAAAATCGAGACGAAAGAGGGGCGCGTCTGGCTCAACAATCGCCCGATTTTCCTGATCGGGGCGCTGGATCAGGCGTTCTACCCAAAAACCATCTACACCCCGCCCTCGGAGGAGTTCCTGCGCGACCAGTTCCGCAAGGCTAAAGAGATGGGCTTGAATCTGATGCGCTGCCATATCAAGGTGCCCGACGAGATCTATCTGAATCTGTGCGATGAGATGGGCCTTTTGGTCTGGTATGAACTTCCCAACGGCGCCCGGCTCTCGCACGCTTTTCGGGAGCGCGCCCGCCAGACGCTGCGGGAGATGTGGTGGCGCGACGCCAACCATCCGTGTATCGTCATCGTCTCTATCATGAACGAGTCGTGGGGCATTGACCTCAACGACGGCGAGCAGCGCCGCTGGCTGGCCGCTACTTACCGCTGGATGAAGGAGATCGCGCCCACCTGGCTTGTCGTGGATAACTCAGCCTGTATTCCTAACTTCCATGTCATCAGCGACCTGGATGACTACCACGTCTATTTCAACATCCCCGACCAGGCGGAGGACTTCGCTGAGTGGATGGACTCGTTTACCATCCGTGAGGCCGGAACCTACACGGGCTATGGCGACGCGGAGCATCAGGCCAGCGAGCCGCTGCTGATCTCAGAGTTCGGCAACTGGGGCCTGCCGCGCGTGGATAAGATTCTGGAAGCCGAAGGCGGGCAGCCTTACTGGTTCAAAACGGGGGACGGCCCGGCCCGCCCGAACAAGGTGCTGGAGCGTTTTGAGATGCAGGCGCTGGGGCGTGCCTTTCAGGACTACAATGCCCTGGCCGAGGCGTCCCAGGAACAGGAGTGGCTCTCGCTCAAGTGGGAGATCGAGGAGATGCGGTTGCACCCGCAGGTCGCCGGCTACGTCATCACCGAGTTCACCGATATTAACTGGGAGTGCAACGGCCTGCTGGACATGGGCCGCAACCCGAAGGTCTTCTATCACCGCCTGAAGGACATCCAGGCCCAGGATGTGCTCATCCCACGCCTCTCGCCGCGCACGGCGTTCTGGGAGGGGGAGACCGCCGCGCTCATGGTCGGCTTCTCCTGCTTTAGCGGCTGTCCCGTTGCCGGCGGCACGCTCGTTTGGGAGGTGGAGGGCTGCGCGGAGCTGGGCGGCCAGGAGCCGGTGCATCTCAGCCCCCAACTAGACACGGAGCCGCAGTACGGCTCCTACCAGATAGCCCAGATCTGGATTACCGCCCCGCCGGTCGCAGAGCCAAGCAAGCACGTTATCCATCTGACCCTGAAGGATGCCAACGGGAAGCCTATCGCCCACACCACCCAGAACATTGTGTTCGTTCCCACCCGCCTACGCGCCGCCGGACGCAGCCAGGCGGTCTGGCTCTACGACCCGCTAGGCACCGCCATCGGGCTCTCTTCGCTGCTGACGGGCATCGGCTACCGCGTGGTCTCGCAGCCGGAGCCGGGCACGCTGGGCCTGGTGACGCGCTGGGATCCGACCGTTTCGGCCTTCCTGCGCGGCGGCGGCAAGGCCGTGCTGGTGGCGACCCATCCCAAGAGCATCACCATCGCCAGCGGCCTGGGCGTGCGCCTGCTGGAGCGCAACACCAACGGCTGGTGGGGCGACTGGTGCACCTCTAAGATATGGTTCGTGCCGGAGTATTTCCCCTACCTGCCGGATACGCGGCGGTTCGATTTCGAGTATCAGCCCATCGTGCCGGCGCGGGTTCTCACCGGCCCGCTGACGGAAAACATCGTGGCGGGACTGTTCGTCGGCTGGCTGCACAATCCGGCGGCGCTGGTGGCGCGGCTGCCGATTGGCAAGGGCGACCTGATCGTCACGACCTTCGACGTCCTGCCCAACATCGGCAACGACCCCATCGCGACCCTGATGCTGCATAACCTGTTCACGATGCCGCCTGCCGTCCGCACGGAATAGCGCCGGGAGCCTTCGCCCTCTCTCGGCAGGTTAAACCCTGCCGCTCGGGGGCGCAAAGCGCCCGCCGACTGCCAGGGTCGGCGCTGCAACGGTTCGCGCCACTGCGAGGGTCGCAACTGCGCTCGCTCGTTCCTCCGCCTAGCGACACCTGGCGACACCCTTGTGGGCGAAGCTTTCTGCCCGCGTAGGCAGTGCCCATAGAGAGTGATCGTGACTATTTGGTATCTCATTGGCTCTTCTGCCTGCGTAGGCAGGCAGCGAGCCGTAGGCCCCACAGCGGCAGGGTTCAGCCTGCCGCGAGAAGGGCCTTCTAGAGCGTAAAGTCCAGGCCGAAATCCAGGCCGATATGCACAAACGCAAGGGTTCAGCCTGCCGCGAGAAGGGCCTTCTAGAGCGTAAGCGATTGACACTAATCGCGCAAAATGGTACAATTGCCGCCGTATATCGCGCGGGTAAGCTGGGAGGCTATCGTGCCCGTCACGTCGGCGTCGGCGCGGCGTTGTGATAAGGAGGGGAAACCAGGAGGCCCTACTTTCACGCGCTGTCTCTCCGGTGCCGGCAGGTCTGGAGCGCTCGCCTCTGGCCGCCGCGCACTAGCTCGGATGCGCCAACAGCGTGCGCGGCGTCATCACTGACGCGGTGCCCTGCGCTTGCGCGTCCCTAAAGGGGCTACTATCGCATGTATGAGTTGCTATCGCGTATTCACAGCCCCGCCGATCTGAAAAGTCTCACCCGAGACCAGCTTAAACAGGTTGCCCGAGAACTCCGTCAGGCCATCATCGACAACCTATCCAAGACCGGCGGTCACTTCGCGTCCGACTTGGGCGCAGTAGATTTGATCCTCGCGCTGCATACCGTCTATTCCGTTCCGCAAGACAAGATCATCTGGGATACCGGCCATCAGTGCTACGCGCATAAGATGCTGACCGGGCGACTGGATCGCTTCCACACGCTGCGCCAGTACGGCGGCCTGAGCGGTTTCCTGCGCCGTGAGGAGAGCGAGTACGACCTGTTTGGCGCAGGGCACGCCGGGACCAGCATCTCCGCCGCCTACGGCTTCGCGGTCGCCCGCGATATGGCCGGGCGCACCCACGACGAAAGCGTGCTGGCCGTCATCGGAGACGCCTCCATGACCGCAGGGCTGGCGCTGGAGGGACTGCATAACGCCGGCCACAGCGGGCGCAACTTCACCGTCGTCCTCAATGACAACGAGATGAGCATTGCCGAGAGCGTCGGCGCGCTGGCGACCTACCTGGCCAAGCTGCGTGTTTCGCGCCTGTATCAGAGCATGGAGGCGCAGACCCGCTCCGTCCTCAAGCGCGTTCCCGGCACGCCGGGCCGTGCGCTGACCAAAGCCGCCGGCTCGATGCTCAAGCACAACCTGACCCACCTCGTCTCCACGGATCAGTCCGGCGTGCTTTTTGAGGAGTTGGGCTATGAGTATATCGGCCCGGTGGACGGCCACGACCTCGACCTGCTGATAGACCTGTTTACGGCCATCAAGCAGATGAGCGGCCCCGTTTTTGTCCATCTGCTGACGGTCAAGGGCAAGGGCTACGACCCCGCCGAAGCCAACGCGCGCAAGTGGCACGCCGTCACGCCGCCCATGTTCCAGGAGGCGGTCGTCGGCGCGGGCGGCCCCAGCAAGTCCAGCGGCACGACCTGGACCAACGTCTTTAGCAAGACCATTATCGAGCTGGCCGACACAGACCCCAAGATCATCGGCATCACCGCCGCCATGCCCGACGGCACGGGCCTGAATAAGTTCAAGGACGCCCATCCCGACCGCTATTTCGATACCGCCATCGCCGAGCAGCACGCGGTCTGCTTTGCAGCGGGGCTGGCGGCGGAGGGCATGAAACCCATCACCGCCATCTACAGCACGTTCTTGCAGCGCGCCTACGACATCATCCTCCACGACGTCGCCATTCAGAACCTGCCGGTGCTCTTCTGCCTGGATCGCGCCGGCCTCGTGGGCGACGACGGCCCGACCCATCACGGCGTCTTCGACATCGCCTACATGCGCTCCATTCCGAACATGGCGCTGCTGGCTCCCAAAGACGGCGAAGAGCTGGCGGCCATGCTGCGCTACATGGTGCAGGAGCATGTCGTCGGCCCGCACGCCGGACCCATCGCCATCCGCTACCCGCGCGGCAGTGCGCCCAATATAGATTGGGGACGGGAGAGCGATCCCATCGAATACGGCAAGGTGGAAACGCTCTTTGCCGGCGACGATATTGGCCTGCTGGCCTATGGCAACATGGTCGCGCCCGCTTTCGAGGCGGCAAAGATGCTGCGTCAGGAAGGCGTGAGCGTGGAGCTGATCAACCTGCGCTGGGCCAAGCCGCTGGATGAGGAGACGATCCTGGAGGTAGCGCGGCGCACGGGGAAGCTGGTGATCATGGAGGAGGGCGTGATCGCGGGCGGAGTCGGCTCGGCCATCCTGGAACTGCTCGCCGCGCACGGCTTGAGCGATGTCAAAGTCAGGCTCTTCGGTGTTCCCGATCAGTTCATCGAGCACGGGGCCATCCCGATCCTGCACCGCCTGTGCATGCTTACCGCAGCGGACTTCGCCTCGGCGGCGCGCGACCTGCTCGGACGCCCGCAGCCGGCACCGGAGCCTCTCGCGCCGGTCAACCGCGAATCGCTGACCGCATAACTTTTCGCAGAAAAGGACGGGCACGGGGGGCTGTCGGCTTCTCTTCGACTCGAAAGCCTCTATGTTATAATAGAGTCATGAGGGAACCGGAGGTGAAGGAGATGGTACAGCCCCAAGTGTTTGAAGGAACTGCGGACGAGATCGCGGAACAACTTCGCAGGAGCAAACTGGCCGGACGGCTGAGAGCCGTTGTGATGCCTGAAGAGATATAGGCGCCTCAGCAGAATGGAATGGGGGAGACCCTCGATAAAGCACTTGCGGCCTTGATTGCCGAGGCCGATAGTGGGGAGCGCGAAGCCCCCGTTCCTCATGCCGATCCCCAGGAAGCTGCCTTCGGAGAGATGGTCACCGAGAAGTACCGGAAGATGGGATTCAAGCTGTGACCCTCACCGATGCCAGTCCTCTGTTTGCCCTCGTGGACAAAAATCAGGTTCAGGCCCGCGCCCGCTGTGAGGCCGTCCTACCCAAACTCTCGCGTCCATTGATAACGACCTAGCCGGCGTTTACCGAAGCCATGTACCTTGTTTACCGGGAAGGAGGATGGCCGTTGCAGCGGGTCTTATGGCGATACGTTCTGTACCCAGTCCACATTGATGGCCTGGCTTAGCCGCCCTGCGCCCAATCCAGCCCGACATAGCGACGATAGTTGTAGCAGCGGGCGATGTGGAGGAAGCGTATCGGCTCGTTGTAGAGCGGACGCCGCCAGATGGGAAGCGGCAGCTCCCACTCCACCCTCTCGAAAACCTCCCGCAGATCGCGGTCGTCCACCTCGCCATCGTTGATGAAGATGGCATCCTGCCCCAGCCGCTGTTTCAGGCGATCCACGTAGGCGGCGTACATGGTCAGCCGGAAATGCAGAAACATATCGTAGGTTTCCGGATGGTCGGGCAGGTAGAAGGCCATCAGTGCCGGATACTGGTAGCCGTTGCCCGCGATAAATACCTTCCGGCGTCCTCCCCGCTCCATCTCCTGACGCAACTGCTGCACGCGCGCCGCCAACTGCCGCCATCCGTAGGTCGTATTGGAGAGGTCGGCGCCTGGAGGCAAACGCAGGCCAAGCCACAGCCGCAGGTGCGGAAAGAGGATCACGGCGGTCAGGAGGCCGCTCGTGGCAGCGGTCAAGGCAAAGAGACGCGCCGCCTTCTGCCTCGCCTGCCTGCCGCGCCCTGCCAGCAGTGTCAGCCATATCGCCCAGAGGATGGTTGGCGTCAGCCAGGCATTGGGCGCCCAGTTGGCCTGTACCTTCGACTTGAAGCTCATCAGGCAGAAGAAGCCCAGCACCGGCAGCCCCATGCAGGCCAGAAATAAGAGCGGGGACGTGGGAACCGGGGAATGGGGAGGGGCGGCTCTTTTGCCTGATAGGGCCCCTACTCCCGCCCAGAGCGCTCCGAGAAACAGCACGGGGCCGAACAGTAGCGCCTGGGAGCCGAGGAACTCCCCCAGGCGGCTCAGGGGCGTGCCGGGAGTCTTGCCGACCAGGATCAGCAGATGCCCGAACGTCCACCAGTGATGACGCGCATTCCACCAGAAGACGCCGCTGTAGAGCAGCAAGGTAAGAACAAAGGCGAGATAGGGTTCCGGGCGGAGCAGCCAGCGGCGGTGCGGGGGCGACAGGAGCAGAAACAGCAGCAGGCAGGGCACGATGAGCAGCATGGTGTGCTTGCTCAACAGGCCCAATCCTGAGGCAAGTCCCGCGCCCAGCCACGCGCTCCGCTGCGTACGTTCCGAGGCAGCAAACAGGGCGCGCTCCAGTGCCACGAGAGTCAGCGCCCAGAAAAAGACCATCGGCGGATCGTAGGTGGCGATGACGCTGCCGATAGTCAGCATCGGGGTCAGGCCCAGCAGCACGACGGTCAGAAAGCCGGCCAGCGGCGAGGCGATCCGCCGCGCCAGCGCGTAGCAGCAGAGCAGCGTGCCCAGAGAGGCCAGGAGCACGCCAAACCGCACGCCCAACGTATTGGTGCCGAACAGGGCCGTCGTCGCCCGGATGAGATAGGCGATCATCGGGCCCTGATCGTAGTAGCCGAGGGATAGGTGGCGCGACCAGTCCCAGTAATACGCTTCATCGGGCGCAAGCTCCAGCGTGGGAAGCTGGAGCAGCCGCAGGAGCGTCGTCACGGCCAGGAAAAGGAGGGTCGCCCTGTGCCAGCGGGGATCGCAGGCGAACGCCGGGAGCCAGGGCGAGATGCCATCAGAGGATTCTGGCGCCGTGCTGCTGGGTGTCGGAAGGGCCTGGCGGTTGACAAGCGCGCGGTTCGGCGTTTGGGGAGCGCGCTCCTGCGGCGGCAGAGGGGGTCGTGGCTGCTTATTCCTCACGGCTGGATCGCAAACAGGTCCTCAGAGAGCCCCTGATTGACCTTCACGTTGTCTACGGTGGTCGCCGCCGCCGTCTGGCCGTCGGCGTTCTGGACTTCCATACGGCCTGGCATCCAGACGCCTTCCGCCACCTCGTGCGGCTGCTGGTAGTAGAAGGTGGCACGCAGTTGGTTGCGCCGGTCGTACCACTCCCGCTTGCAGGTGATGCGCGTTTTGGGGTCCACCCACACCCGATAGTGAGCGCCAGCCTCGATGCCCTGATAGGTCATATCGAAGACCAGCACGGGCCGCCCTTCCAGGCTCTCCTCCCGCACGAAACGCCCCTGCATAAACTGTAGAGTATCCGGGGAAAGCAGTCCGCCATACTCCAACAGCGACAGCCGCCGGGAGGGCGTCTTTTCCAGGTCTTCCACTTTCTTCTCGACGCGCGGCACGTTGTAATAGCGGGTCGCGCCATTGACAATCATGACGGCTTCTCCGAGCACCGGAATGCGGCCGGAGAGCCGAAGCTTGTCGGGCTGCTTATACTGGAGGGTCAGATGGGAGATCCGGTAGGTGACGCCGAAATCCTTGCCGATCTTCTCCATCTCCGCGCGGTTAAACCGGGTGACGTGGATGCTGGCCTGGAGATCCTGGATTTCGGTGGTCAGCCTGGCGATATCGTGGGGCGCGAGGCTGGCGTAGACAGGCTGCGCCGCCGGGCGCGGCGCCCATCCCGCCAGTCCTCCCGCCAGAGCCAGCAGCATCCCTGCCAGCATGCCTCTCCGGCCTCGCCGCGCGCGCCGGTTTCCGGGCCTGGACTGTTCCTGTCGCATCTGGCGCTTACTCCTTGACGTGGGATGAAGTAGGGTATACTAGCCTCGGAAGCGCTTTCCTCTCAGGATCGCTGAGTCAGGAGCCTATCGCTTCGTGCTTGGCGCGCTCTTGCCGCACCGTAGGCAGTATAACCGAAAGTCAGCACAAAAGTCAAAGCCTGCTTCACGAAAGAGAAGCGGTACGGCTCTTTCGTTTCTAACACGTAACCGAGGCTGTTTGAGAACCAGAAGGCGGCACAAAAGTCAAAGCCTGCTTCTGCCGAAAATCAAAGTAGCCGAAACTCCGTGTTGCGCCGCCAACGTATTGGCTATTAGTACGCAACGCACCTATTGACTCTGACTCAGCCTGGCTTGTGTCGCTTTTCCCGCGATGGTAGAGCGCCTGGAGAGAACGCGCTTTGCTTGATAATCCTTCCCCTATTTCCACTTCCTCCGGCGTCGCTAACAGGGCAGCCGGGACGCAGTCCCAGGAAGCGGCTGCGGCCCCGCCTGTTCTGGAGGAGAGGACACTTGTGGCGGCCGGCCCGGCCGGGCCGGCCTCGCCTCTGACCTCGCCGCCGGTCTATCCTGTCTTCTACGACGAGCGGCGGCGGCGCTGGCCCTGGTTCTTACGTGCCGCGCTGGCCGCCTCCTTGCTCTTTGCGGTGGGCCTGATCCTGCTGATTATCAGCCTGATCGCCCTGCCGTTGATGCCGCGCACCCCCTTGCCGAAAGTGGCTGTGCCGCTCGACCTGGGCAATCCCGACCCGCTGCTCAACGACCACGAGCGCCGCCAGCTTGGATTCAAGCAGGGACAGGATAAGCAGCGGCTCAGCCAGCTCGTTCAAAAATGGAACAAGAGGAAGGCCCAGCGCGACCGCATGGCCGAGGAGTTCGTCAACGCCGCGGCACGGGTGACGCTCCTGGCAGCGCCCCGGCCGTCTGCTGTTACTGGCCGCAATCCGGGAAAGGGAGCGACGACCATTGCGCCCGCGCCCGTGCTCGCCAACGCGCCCCCGGTCGTCGCCGGGTTCTACGTCAACTGGGAGGAGACCTCGCACGCCTCGGCCCATCGCAACATCGACTTCCTGACCCACTTCATTCCCGAATGGCTGCACCTCAAGCCCGCCGGCACCGACTACGCCAATCCCAGCCCGAACAACCGGCCCTTTATTGATGCGCGGGAGCCGACCGATAAGCAGGACATCACCCCACTCGTACACTCGCACCGCGTCGCCATCCTGCCGCTACTGAACAATTTTACCCGGCCCAAAGGGCAGGAGGAAGGCACCGGAGATTGGGATACGCGGGCCGTGCATGAGATTGTTTCCAATCCGCGCGCCCGCGCCAATATCGTTCTGCGCCTGCGCGACTGGCTGCTGCGGGAGCGAATGCAGGGCATCAACATTGACTTTGAAGAGGTAGATTCCGACGACCGCGACAACCTGGTCCAGTTCATGAAAGAGCTATACGCCGCGCTGCACCCGCGCGGCCTGCTGGTCACCCAGGATGTGCAGCTAGAGTCCGAGGCGTTCAACCTGCCGGAGCTGGCCAAGTGGAACGACTGGCTCATCCCGATGTTCTATGATGAGCATACGGGCGGCACGCCGCCCGGCCCCGTCGCCGGGATTGACTGGACGCGGCGCAACTTGCAGCAGCTGCTCCGGCAGGTTCCGGCAGCCAAAATCGTCATGGGGGTCGGCAACCACGCCTACGATTGGCGCAAAGGCGATAACCGCGCGGAAGACCTGACCTATCAGAGCGCGATTGTCCGCGCCAAAGAGAGCCAGCCGGACGCCGTGATTCATCTCGACTACGCCAGCCTGAATCCCACCTTCTCTTATTCCGATACGGTACGCGATGCAGACGGCAAGGAGCGCGAGGAGGAGCACGTCGTCTGGATGCAGGACGCAGTGAGCGTCTACAACCAGTTGTGCCTGGCCAAGCCGCATGGCATTCGCGGCGCGGCGCTCTGGTTTATGGGTTCGGAAGATCCGAGCCTCTGGAGCTTCTACAGCAAGGCTCATTGGAACGACGATTGGAAACAGATGATCGAGGGCGGCGCGCTCAACCTGATCACCTACGGTGGACAGGCGGAGGTGGACTTCGAGAACGATGGCGAGCTATTGCAGCCGTTCGCAGGCCCGAGCGACGGACACCGCACGGTCACGCTCGATCCCAAAACCGGGCTGATCACCGCGCAAGCCTACGTGAAAGACCCACAGACCGGCCAGCCGATGCTGCCCTCCTCGTTCGTGGTGCGCCGCTACGGCGGCAAGGAGGGCAACCCGGACAAGAAGATCGTCCTGACCTTTGACGACGGCCCGGACCCGCTCTATACGCCTCAGATCCTGGACATCCTGAAGCGCTATCATGTTCCGGCGGTCTTTTTCGTCGTCGGGGAGAACGCGGAGGCCAACCCCGACCTGGTACGCCGCATGTGGGACGAGGGCCACGAGATAGGCAACCACTCCTACACGCATCCCGACCTGTTCCGCGTCTCGCCGGAGCGCCAGCGCATCGAGCTAACGCTGACGCAGCGGGTTATCCAGTCCATTACCGGCCACTCCACGCTGCTGTTCCGCCCGCCCTATGGAGGAGATACGGAGCCCCAGACCGGCGCGGAAGTGGTGCCGATGCTGCGCGCCGCCGACTTAAACTATATCACCGTCGGCGAGAAGAACGACCCGCAGGACTGGCGGCTCTATTTCACCAAACCCGGCACGGAGGCGATAGACCACAAGCGTCCGCGTACTGCCGACGATATCGTCAAGAGCGTGGTCGTCAACCGCGATTTTGGCAGCGTCGTCCTGCTGCATGACGGCGGCGGCGACCGTACCTTGACCATTGAGGCCCTGCCTCAGATCATCACGCAGTTGCGTCGGCTCGGCTACACCTTCACCACCATCTCGGACATCAGTGGCTTTCCGCGCGGGCGGCTCATGCCTCCTCTGACCGGCAAGGACACGCTGCTTGTCGGCGCCGACCACTACGTCTTCGAGGTCACCTACTGGTCCCAGCGCATACTGACGACGCTGTTCACCCTCTCGGTGATCCTGGGCGTCTCGCGCGTGGCGTTCCTGATGGTCTTGGCGCTGATCCAGCGGCGCAAGGAGAAGCGGCAGGTGTTGTCGGACGGCTATATGCCCTCCGTCTCGGTGGTGATCGCGGCCTATAACGAGGAGAAGGTGATCGCCAGGACGGTGCAGGCCCTGCTCGACAGCCGCTACCCGAACCTGGAGATTATCGTCGTGGACGACGGCAGCCGCGATTTCACGGCGCAGGCCGTGGAGGAGGCGTTTGCCGGGGAGCCGCGCGTGCGCCTGTTGCGCAAGGAGAACGGCGGCAAGGCGTCCGCGCTGAACCTGGGCATTCTGGAGGCGCAGGGCGAAATTCTAGTCGCGCTCGACGCCGACACGCTGTTTGCCCCGGACACGATCTATCGGCTGGTGCGCCACTTCGCCGATCCGCGCGTGGGAGCCGTCTCCGGCAACGTCCAGGTGGGCAACGCCCATAATCTGCTGACCCGGTGGCAGGCCCTGGAGTACACCACCAGCCAGAACTTCGACCGGCGCGCTTATGACCTGCTCAACTGCATCACGGTCGTGCCCGGCGCGGTGGGGGCGCTGCGGCGCACGGCGGTCATCGGCGTAGGCGGCTACACCCACGATACCCTGGCCGAAGACACCGACCTGACCTGGAAGCTGCGGCGGGCCGGCTGGCGCATCACCAACGACAGCACGGCCATGGCCTATACGGAGGCGCCGGAGACGCTGCGCAATCTGGCCAAGCAGCGGTTCCGATGGGCTTTCGGCACGCTGCAATGCCTGTGGAAACATCGCGAAGCCCTAGGCCAGCACGGCGCGTTCGGCTGGATCGCCCTGCCGAGTCTGTGGCTCTACCAGATGCTGTTCCCGGCGGTCTCGCCCTTCATGGACGTGGCGATGCTCTGGTCGTTTTTTGCGGGCAACTGGGCACAGTTGGGCGCGTTCTACCTGCTGATGTTTGCAATCGAGTTCGTGGCCGCGCTGATTGCGACCCGTCTGGGGCGGGGCAATCCGCGCCTGCTGCCCTGGCTGTTCTTCCAGCGGTTCGTCTATCGGCAGTTGATGTACTACGTGGTGCTCAAGTCGCTGGTGGCGGCCATACGCGGCGGGGCAGTCGGCTGGAACAAGTTTGAGCGCACCGGCACCGCCCGCATTGAAAGCAATCCCGTCTGAGATTTGCTGAGGCGGCGGCTCGGTCTGCCCAATGCCTGAGTGCCGTCTTCCGGGAGCCCCTTCAGAAGGAGGCAAGAGCATGACCTTGATTATTGAACTTACGCCAGAGGAAGAAACGCGCCTGCAAGAAGCGGCGCGGCAGCACGGCTTAGAGATTCAGGAATATGCCCGGCAACGTCTGGGCCTGGTAGAGCCCAGGCTCACAGCGCCGGATGCAGAGAACCAAGCCTTGATCGACCTGATGCGCCAGTGGATGGCCGAAGATGCCACCGACGACCTGGAGGAACTGGAGCGGCGTGATGCGGAGTTGGCAGAGCTAAAGGCCAACCTGAACGCCAATCGCGCTGCGGTGGGCGCGGAGCCGATCTTTCCATGATTCAAGCCGTCTTCCTGGATGAAGGACCGCTCTCCCTCGTAACTCAGCGCCGAGGCAAATCATCAGAGGTAGATGCCTGTCGCTTATGGATGGAGATGCTTCTTGCCAACGGCCTGCGCGTCTACGTGCCAGAAATCACTGATTACGAAGTGCGGCGTGAATTGATCGGAATCAGGGAAGACCGCTAGTATTGCCCGGCTGGATAGTCTAAAGAAGTCGGCACGCTATCTGCCTATTACCACGGATGCTATGCTGCTGGCTGCTGACCTATGGGCGCAAGCGCGCAATCAAGGGATTCCGACTGCTGATGCACGAGCACTGGATGCTGATGTTATCCTCGTGGCCCAGGCTTTGACGGCAGGATTACCAGCTTCCGAGATCATCGTCGCTACCTCCAATATCCGCCATATCGGGCGCTTTATCGCTGCCGATCTATGGAGCAACATTCATCCATGAAGGAAAACTCGTGGAATGGCTCCTATGTTATAATGGAAGGCAATCGAACCGGAGATGAGGAAGAGGATACAGACCCAGGTATTTGAGGGCACGTGGGAAGAGATTAAACTTCACGAGCAGGAGCTTATCGGGAAGCGCCTGCGCGTCATTGTCGAGCCAGAGGAGAGGAAGATGCCTGCGCGGAAGGGAACTCAGGCACAAGGCTCGGAGCGTCAACCTAAGAACCGCGAGCGACCCTCCATCCTGGGCAAGTACGCCTTTGTTCCTGGCGGCTCAGAGGAGTTTATGCGAGAGAAGCAGGAAGAGATTGCGCGCGAGGATAGACCGCGCTCATGAACCATGCTTTTTCCTCACCTTCATCCTTTAAGGGGAGCCGTCACGCCTGTTGCAGCGCGCGGCGGGCCTGCAAAGCCATCTGGCCGTTGGGAAACAGACGCAGCATCTCCGCATAGATGGCGTGCGCGTAGGGGTGGTTGGCGTAGACGCGCTCCATCAACTGCCCCAACCGGAAGAGGGCCATTTCCGTATCGGGCGCCGTAGGATAGAGGTCATAGACGCGCCGGTAGATCTGACAGGCTAGCTCGTTGGAGGCGATCTGCTCCAGGCGGGAGGCCAGCCGCAGATAGAAGACGGGCGGCATGCCTCCGACGGTGACGGGAAGCTGCAAGAGAATCTGGGCCAGCCGGTTGAGGTCCGCGCGCTCGATGAGCGTCTGGCCGTAGTGGTTCAGCACCGCCAGGCAATGTTCGGTACGCCCGCTGGTGAAGAGGGCCGCCTTCTCGCAGTAGGCCAGCACGAGATGCATGTCTTCGGTGGGCGTCTGGAGTAGGGTTTCCAACTCGGTCAGGGAGAGCAGTGCGTAGTCTTTCATCTCGGCGCGCACCGCCTGGATGTTGGAAACGTCCACGCTGTCCCGGCGCGAGCGCAGCAGGAAGGCGTAGAGGAAGCCGGTGGCGAAGCCGCCCAGGTGCGCCAGGTGGCCGACCCCATCCTTGCTGCCGAAGAGGAAGAC
>Ga0070739_10005226_pt1 | contig 14932 bp, 10 predicted proteins | sample Coa_R1_7_FD_66445 | JGI IMG/M metagenome (GOLD analysis project Ga0070739, IMG submission 66445) | Surface soil microbial communities from Centralia Pennsylvania, which are recovering from an underground coalmine fire - Coalmine... | ecosystem: Environmental > Terrestrial > Soil > Unclassified ... | reverse complement strand
GCATCATTGTTCTGGTTCTGATTCTGGTTTTGGATTGTCGCCTCTGTTTCCGCTTTTAATGCTTCACGTTCAACTTTCTGCTGCTCAATTTCAGCAATGCGGCGTTTTTCCCGTTCCTGTCTCCACTTGTCCATAAGCTCGGCTTGAGACAAGTTTGCATCTTCCGGAGCCAAGCCATTGGAAGCCAGATGACCATTTTCATCCAATTCTTCAGCAGGCTTAGGCTGAGGAGCCATTGCCATTTGCCCAAAAGACTTGCGACGCCTCACCACCACGCGTTGCAGGCTGCCGGGTTCGTCGCCTGTTCCCAGGATGATGTAATCAATCTTTGGGCTATCCAATAACCGTGTTAGAACGTCCTGCACTGGGGCAGGTCCCAGGCTGGCAATTACGGGCTCTGATTGCAGTTCCGGAGCTAAGTCAACAACGGCTCCGGTCTTGCTCGCGACCAGCTTCAGGACTGAGCCTAAAGGCGCATTCTCCGCGAGAATGGAAAGCTTGCCCTGGGCATAGTTCACCGCGGTCGTTCCATTATGTGCAATTGAAGTAGTTGGTGTAACCATCAAGCTGGCAGGCAAAGACGGTTGGCCCTGCATTGGCAAAGAATTCACCACAGTTTGCGGTGCAGGAGCAGGTTGAGTGGGTGAAGCTGTTGCAGTCCCAGTCGTCGGGGGAAGTTGTCTGACCGGCCCTGCTGCCGGATTGATTGCCGGCCTGGAGATTACACCGGGAACCGTGCGCGGCTGCTGAATTACTGGGGTAGTGGGCGACGTTTGCGCCAAAACAGGTGCGCTGGCAATGAGCAGGAATTGAGCTATTTTGCCGTACGACAACATACAGACCTTCTTTCCCGGTTAAGAAGTAATGCGGTTAACTTTGCTGATCAGGCCACGATGACGGAAGCATTTCTCGTCAATGTAAAGGCCAAGATAATGCAAAGCTTAAACGCTAACTTATATTTATAGCCCCGAATGCCAAATTAGCATTGAAAACTGGTTAAAATTTTTAATTTCTGCCGGTTCAGTTGATTGAGGCGTCCCGATGAACGGGCGCCGCCAGGTTTTCCGGGGGGGAACTTACAGGTATTATTGGCAGCGTTACCCTGAAGCAGGAACCTTCTCCGGGTACGCTGGTTACTTCAATCTGGCCTCCATGAGCCTCTGTAATAGTGCGGGCAAAATGGAGTCCCAGGCCCGTGCCTGGCACGCTTGCTTTGCGCGCGGCTGGCGTGCGGTAACCGCGTTCAAATACGAGCGTCTGTTCTTCAGCAGCAATACCGCTTCCCGTATCAGTTACTGTGATGATTGCCTGTTCATTGTGCACCGCCAGTGAAACGTCAATGCGCCCATTGGGACGATTAAACTTAATAGCGTTGTCCATTAAGTTGAGGAGAAGCCTCCAGATTTGTCCTGCATCGAAGGCGCCAATAATGTTTTGTTGCACAGTGCCGGAGACATGAATATTGCGCTCGGCGGCCTGTATGCGCATACCATCGATCGCTGCCTGCACCAATTCGGAAAGATCTTCTTTTTCCCGCTGAAGCTTGATTTGCTCATTTTCTGAATGGGCAAGCTCCATCAGATCAGAAACGGTACGGGCCAGCAATTCCACGTGTTCCAATTGCTTGGAAAGCGTTTCACGATAGTTGGCCTCATTATTGCCAAGCCTTAATGCCTGCTCGGTTTCCGCCCGCAGTACAGTAAGCGGCTGGCGAATCTCATGTGAGAGATTGCGCAGAAATTCTGTCATCCTCTGGAAGGAGCTCTGGGTTTTGGCCAGCATGACATTCAATGATGTATTGAGTTCATCCAGTTCGTCGCCACGGCCGGTGATGGGCAGGCGAGTGCTCAGATCAAAGGGAGTCATCTGTTTTGCCGCAGCCATGGTCTGTTCCAGCGGCTGCAGGGAAGACTTTGCCATAATCCATGCATTGGCAGCATGGGCCAGGATGATGAATGGAACCAGCCCAAGCAGGACAAAACGGAGACGCCTGCAATCTTCATCCGCATCGTCCAGCGAGGTGCCAATGCGCATAAGATAATGCCGCCCAGCAAGCCCGGTGACGGGAACACTCATAATACGGATGTGCGTGTTACCGGAGGTTATGCTGTCCCATGTAATGCGATCAGATTCAAGAGAGAGCGGAGGGTTTGCTGGCATGTGGAGCGCCGCTATGGAACGGGACGCATCCAGCGTTTTTCCTTCTTCATCCAGCAGTTCGTAATACCGCATGGAGCGCTCAAACTGGTCGCGAACCTCAGTGTCCGCTTCCTCATTGAGCCACTTCACTTTGCCATCGCGAATCTGGAGCATACTGCGCACAGAAATGGCGCGGTCCTGCAACTCTTCATCGACTTGTCCGTAGATGCGACGCTCGAGCAGAGCATACGCGCTCCAGGCAAGTAGCATTACCAGGAGCGCGAATGTAACTGTCTGCTTGAAAGCAAGCCTGGAGCTCAGGCGGCGCAAAAGCAATGGCTTCATTGTGCGGCTGAAGAAAGCATGTACCCGACGCCCCGCGCGGTATGGATCAGTTGTTTTTCAAAACCATGATCAATCTTGGCGCGCAGATAATTGATATAGACGTCCACAATGTTGGTCAAACCTTCAAAACCAAGATTCCAAACGTGCTCCACTACCATGGTGCGGGTAACGGTGCGGCCGGCATTGCGCATCAGGTACTCAAGCACGGCATATTCACGCTGCGTAAGATTGATGGGTTTGCCGCCGCGGGTAACCATGTGCCGCATGCGGTCAAGTTCCAGATCTTCCACGCTGAGCTTATCCAGCAATTCCTGCGGACGGCGCAAAAGGGCATGGACGCGGGCCATAAGTTCTTCGAACGAGAAAGGCTTTACCAGATAATCATCGGCGCCTGCCTGGAGACCGCAAACACGGTCGGAAACGTCCTTGCGCGCGCTTAGAAGAAGGATCCTCATATTGGACCCTGATTTACGAAGTTTACGAAGGACCGTTAGGCCATCGAGTTTAGGAAGGTTCCAATCGAGAATGATAGCGTCATAATCAATCTCGGTGGCCAACTGAAGACCTTCTTCTCCGTCTCCAGCCAGATCTACGGCAAAGTGATCAGATTCCAGACCCTTTACCAGTGTACGTGCTACTTTAGGCTCATCCTCTATAACCAATATACGCAAAGTCCACCTCCCGCTTCGGTGGAAGAATTGCCGTCATTCTAACTTCATGACGTGCAAATTCCATCCGCTGTTTCCCTGAAAAAACCGTTTGGTATCTAGCTTTGTGTCGCTGATCCCGGAATTCGGTTTCCCCTGTTGAATTGTGAAGTCAGAGCTACTATCGTTTCGTTAACCCGGCTATTTCTCTTTGTTCTCCAACGAACCGACTGCTCCAAAACAGCTGAACTCTTACCAACAACCGTACAACTTCTCCAGCAGAACTGAAAGCTGCTTGTTCACGTGTCATTGGTACAATGGAAAATACTGTACCATAGTACACGTAATTTCTGGAAACAGAACAAGAATATTCTGTGAATTCAAGATTTCCGCGCTACTAACGTAACCGTCTTTCAACGTCACGAATCTTAGCGCACTCTCATTCCCTTGTTCCATAGTACAAATATATCATGTCCTATGGTACATGTTCAATACTTGTCCATTAGGACGATATAAAACAGGCCAAGTTCCTCCGGGTTAAGGTTGTTAAGCCTTTAATTCTAATGATTTACAGCTTCTCACAAGCATATTTGCATGACTTGGAACTGCGGCAAGCAGGGTAACCTGTGGAAAACTTTTTGTCCACTATGAATTCGTTTTATGAAAATTTCCCAAGCTTGCGCTGAACAGGTCCATCTGCTGGGAAATATTCCGAGGTGAATTTATACGATCAGGATCTTCATCGCGGGAACGGATGCCGTGTTTGCGGCAGAATTTTCCCACCAGTAAAGAAAGCCGTCTTGTGTATTCCGCGGGAAGAAATGCGCGGTCCGCATAGCGTGCCTTGTACATCTCCACAAGGTGAGGGAAGTTTTCCTGTAAAAAAGGAATAAAAATCTTTTCCGAACACGGTTTCAAAAAAAGCGGCATAGCCGCAACCGATCTGGCTTTGGCCGCCGCCGCTGCCCGCACCACACTTTCAAGTGCAGCAGGCGAATCGGTGATGGCCGGCAATACGGGCGCGCAATTCACGCTCACATTCAATCCTGCTTCGCGCAATTTACGGACGGCACTCAAGCGCAAATCTGGCCGGGGAGCACGAGGCTCCAAAATTCTAGCCAGATCAGTATTTGTGGTGGTTACGGTTATGTGAATACTGAGCCGGTTTTTGCGGGAAATGGCGGTAAGTAAATCCAGGTCGCGCAGAATCAGGTTGGATTTGGTGATCAAACCCAGGGCAAGCCCCTCATGCCGGGAAAATTCTTCCATGATCGCCCGCGTGATCCCGAACCGGCGCTCTGCCGGTTGATATGGATCAGTCGCGGTCCCTATGGCGATGCTCTGGTTAGCCCGCACCTGCTTGAGTTCCTGCCGCAATAACCAGGCGCTATGCTGTTTCACGTAGATTTTGCGCTCAAAATCAAGCCCATCGCGCAACTCCATAAACTCATGCGTGTACCGAGCGTAGCAGTATTTACATGCAAACTCACATCCCCGATAAGGATTGATCATCCAGGCAAAAGGCACTCGAGCGGAATTGCATTTGGTTAGAATGCTGCGGTTGGCGATCGTAAGATAGTCCACCTTATGGCCTTCAGCCAGAGCTTCGCCTTGGGCTGCAAGGCGGGCAATTCCGACCAATGGCGCTGGGGATTCATTTTCAGAAAAGAGAGAAGACATAAAGGGGCCCTGTAAATTTCCTTTTTATTCGCCATTCTTGAATATAGGCGAATATATAGCGAATTACAAGAGCCACAATAAAACTGCGTTTAAAAGGTGTTTGTTTCTACAGCAATTGAGCGGCGGCTTGATCAGCCACCCAGAGCAGCCGGCCATTTTCAGGCTGGACGCCCTGGGCAGGATAGCTTTCAGTGCCTGAGGGCTGTAAAACTTCTTTCAGGATTTTTGCCTTTCCCTGGCCTGAAACCATAAAAAGGTCTTCTGCCCCGTGATTGATCACCGGATAGGTGAAAGTGATCCGGAAAGTTTTTAACTCTTCCACCCAACTGGCAATTACAAGACGCGACTTTTCCTGCAATGCTGGAGTGCCTGGGAACAGCGACGCGGTGTGTCCATTATCACCAAGACCGAGCAGAATCAAATCAAATCGCGGCCATTCAGGGCTGGTCAGATGGAAAAAATCGCGGAGCTCGTTTTCATATTCCTGCGCAGCAACATCTGCGTCCAACTCAGCCCGGATACGGTGAATGTTTCCTGCCGGAAGATCCACCTTGGATAGCAGCGCCTGATTCGCCATTCGGAAGTTGCTGTCAGGATGGTCGGGAGGAACGTGGCGTTCGTCGCCAAAGAAAATGTGGATTTTGTTCCAGGGCAGGGCTTGATATTGCTCAGCAATCAACTCGTAGATTGGCCGTGGGGTGCTTCCGCCTGAAAGAGCCAAGGAAAACCTGCCATTTGCAGAGATGGCCGATTCCGCGCATCGCTTGAATTCCTCGGCCACAAAGACATTCAGTGCTTTACCATCGGGAACGATTTTTATTTCCTGCGCCATTCGGAGTTCTCTTTTATTGAAGAAGGACTATTTAAGAAGGGACTGGCTGTATCTTGTTCTCGCCGGCTTGCTTGACCTGCGCATAACGCGCAGCGCCAATCAAACCAATCCTGTCATTCACAATGATCTTTACCGGAACAGATTCCAGCAAGGGTTGCATTCTGCCTTTGGCCATAAAGGCTTCTATAAACGCCTTTCCGGTAAGCTTGGGCAGGATATGGGCCGCAATGCCGCCGCTGATGAACATACCTCCGGTGGCAAATAGTTTGAGAGCAAGATTGCCCGCTTCAGCACCGTAAACGCTCACAAAAATATCCAGACTATGCTCGCAAATTCCGCCTTTTCCCTGTAAGCCATGTGTTGAGATCACGGCTGCCGCATCGGCTGACTGGTTTAGTTCATCTTGCAGTGAAGGCGGAACATCATCGCGTTTGGTGTTGAGCAGGAAGTCATAAATGTTTTTTAAGCCGGCGCCGGAAAGGATGCGTTCATAGCTGACATGTCCAAATTTTTTGATGAGATATTCAAGCAAGGCTATTTCGACCTCGTTCCGAGGCGCGAAGTCTGTGTGGCCGCCTTCGCAGGGGAAAGCATGACGCATGCCGCCATCCCAATACAATCCTGCTTCACCCAGCCCGGTTCCGGCGGCAATCAATCCTTCGTTACCTTCAGTAAAACTGCCCGCATTCAGGATTACAAAATCAGATTGCTCCAAATCGTCAATGCCTGAAGCATGCGCCAAAAGATCATTGATCAGGGTAATGTTGGGTATGGAAGTTTCCTGGGATAGGGCTGAAGCCTCAATGATCCATGGCAGGTTAGAAGTTGATACACGGCCATTCAACACCGGCCCTGCAATGCCGAAACAAGCATGTGTGATGGACATATTCCGGCCCTGCAGAAACTGATTTATGATCTCGCCAAGACCGCCGTGATCACGGCTGGGATAGATATTTTCCTGCTCCAACTTGAGTTGGCCCGCGTTCTCACTGAACAGCGCAATTCTGGCGTGTGTACCGCCAATATCTCCGGCAAGGATCATCCGTTGATCTTTCTCCAGGAACGGCCATCGCGCGCAATGATGTCAGTTGCTTCTTCCGGACCCCATGATCCGGCGGCATAGTTGGGGAAATTGCGTGCGGGCAGCGCTTTCCATACGTCCAGAATTGGGTCCACAACGCTCCAGCCAGCTTCCACCATGTCTGCCCGCTGGTAAAGTGTCTGGTCACCCATGATGCCGTCATAAAGCAGCACTTCATAGCCAGTATTGGCATCCACGCCGAAATAATCAGAGTAATTAAAATCCATTTCCACGTTGCCCACCTTCATTTGCGCGCCGGGAATCTTGGCGCCAAAGCGCATGGAAATGCCTTCATCGGGAGAGATATGGATAATAAGTTGGTTTGCATCCAGGCTATTGACCGGAGTATCGCGGAAGAGAACAAGCGGCGCGCGCTTGAACTGCACTGCGACTTCGGTGTGCCGTTTAGCCAGGCGTTTGCCCGTACGGAGATAAATCGGCACGCCGGCCCAGCGCCAGTTGTCGATTTTTAGCTTAAAAGCAACAAAAGTCTCTGTTTTGGAGTCAGGTGGCACGCCATCTTCCGCGCGGTATGCCGGGACCTTTTCACCTTTGATGACTCCATTGCCATATTGGCCGCGCACAGCGCAGTGAATCACGTCCTCTTCAGTGAACGGCTGGATAGCATGCAGAATCTTGGATTGCTCATCATGCACTGAGCCTGAACTGAATGAGATAGGCGGCTCCATGGTAGTGAGGGAAACCAGTTGAAACAGATGGTTCGGGACCATGTCTCGCAAGGTGCCGGCCATATCAAAGTAGCCGCCGCGCTGCTCCACGCCCACAGTTTCCGCCACGGTGATTTGAACGTGATCGATGTAACGCCGGTTCCAGATCGGCTCAAAAATACCGTTGCTGAAGCGGAAAACCAGGATGTTCTGGACGGTCTCCTTGCCAAGATAGTGATCGATGCGGAAGATCTGACGCTCAGTTAAAACCTTGCTGACCTGGCGGTTTAAGTCTTTGGCTGATTGCAGATCGCTGCCAAAGGGTTTCTCAAAAACCACACGCCGCCAATGGCCGTCTTTTTCACAGGCAAGTTGCGATTCCCCAAGATGATCGACAATGTCACCGAAAAATGCCGGGCTGGTGGCAAGATAAAAGAAGTAATTTCCCTGCGTGTTATGTTTCTTGTCCGCCTCAGAGAGGACCTGGGCCACATTGGTATAAAGCTGCTTGTCCTGAAAAAGACCGCATACGTAATAAGTCCGTTCAAGAAGCCAGTCGCGCAATTCAGGCTCAACCTTGCCGGTGGCGAAATTTTGCAGCTTTTCGCCCATGATCTTTCTGTATTCCTCAGGCGAGTAATCATTGCGGCCCACGCCCACAATGGCGAAGTCCGATGAGAGCAGTTTGCTCTTGGCAAGATTGTAGAGGGCAGGGAAAAGCTTGCGCGCTGTTAGATCACCCGTGCCGCCGAAGATGACCATAACGCAGGGGCCGGTAGGCGGAGGCGATCCAGAAGGTGTTTGCTCAGATGCGGGTACTTCATGTTCAACTTGAGGCATCGATCCAGTCCTTAATCTTTGGCGTTAATTCTTATCTATATTCTGGGCCTTCAGTTCAATATGGCCGCCGAATTTTTGCCGCATGGCGCTCAGCATTTTCTCGGCAAAAGTATGGTCCCTGCGAGAACGGAAGCGCGTATAAAGAGCGGCGGTGAGAACATCCGCTGGAACGGCTTCTTCCAACGCGGCATTCACGGTCCAACGGCCTTCGCCTGAATCCTGGACAATGCCCGTATATTCGGAAAGTGTGGGATTTTCCACCAGCGCCATGGCCGCAAGATCAAGGAGCCATGAGGCCACCACGCTGCCGCGCCGCCAGACCTCTGCAATGTCCGGCAGATTCAGGTCATAACGGTAGTCCTTTGGAAGCTGCTCTGATGATGCATTGCGGAAAATATCAAAACCTTCCGCGTAAGCTTGCATTACCCCGTATTCAATACCGTTGTGGACCATCTTGACGAAATGTCCCGCGCCGGAAGGGCCGCAATAAATGTAGCCTTCTTCAGCAGTCCCGCCCAGCTTTTCGCGTCCAGGAGTGCGAGGGATGTCCCCGATGCCGGGCGCAAGAGTTTTGAAAATCGGATCAAGGTGCTCAACGGCTTCTTTCGGTCCACCGATCATCATGCAATAGCCGCGTTCCAATCCCCAGACGCCGCCACTGGTTCCCACATCGATATAGTTGATGCCTTTATCTTTTAATTTAAGCGAACGGCGCACATCGTCTTTAAAGTAGGAATTACCGCCATCAATAATTATGTCACCGCGCTCAAACCGCTGCGCCAGCGCATTAACTGTCTGCTCTGTGGGGTCGCCGGCGGGAACCATGATCCAGACGGCGCGTGGTTTGACGAGTTTGGAGACAAAGTCATCAAGCGAGGTTGATCCGGTGGCTCCTTCTCCCGCCAATTCATTTACGTTCTTGGGGCTCAGGTCTGAAACCACGCATTGGTGGCCGGCACGCAACAACCGCCGGACCATGTTACCGCCCATACGTCCCAGACCTACCATGCCTAGCTGCATTTGTTGCTCCTTATATCTTTGTTTCGAGCGAAGCGAGAAATCTCCTACAGTGAAGATGCTTAAATGGTAATAGTTTTAAGTGAAAGCTGTCTGGTTCCAATAGGGGATCCCTCAACCTTCGGTTCGGGATTAAGCCAAAGCATCCCTCACAGCGCTTCTCAATTTCTCCAGCCCCGCATTCACATCTTTCGGCAAATGCACGCGCAAGGCACGACGCTTCCTGTCGGCAAGGACATGGAAATCGCCACGGGCCTGTGCGGCTTTTACAACGCCAAACGTATATTTCTGTTCCGGAACTGGCAGTTCAACAGAATCATCACAGGTAATTTGCAGAAATACGCCGGAGTTTGGCCCGCCTTTGTATGCCTGACCTGTTGAATGCAGGAATCGTGGACCAAAACCAAGACAGGTCGCCACTTTCTTGCGATCTCGAATTTCATGGCGGATTTTCTGCAGCCTGTCCTCATGCGCGCTGTTCATTTCTATATAGGCGAGCAGGGCCATGTAATCGCCGGGGCCAAGCTGATTCAGGTGCGCGCGTAAAAATCCTGCCAGGGAACGATTATTGCCAACCGCGGCGTTGAGATTGGCAGCGTTGCGTTCGTCAGTAAAGAGCTTGATGCCGTTTTCTTCAAAGATCGGGTTTTCTGCCGGAAGGCTGCCGGCTTTTTCGTATTCTTCCGTGAGCTGCCGGGTGACAATTTTGCTGGCTTCCACGTCCGGCTGATTAAAAGGATTGATGCCAAGGATGGAACCCGCAACCGCTGTTGCGATTTCCCAGCGGAAAAATTCCTGGCCAATGTCATAAATATCAGCAACGTGGATTTCCACCACTGGCTGTCCGGCTTTGCGAAGCGCTTCAACTTTCGCCGATTGTGCCGCGTCATTGTCGCTGGCCAGCTTCAGGTAGGTGAATACGCGATCATTGCCATAGACTTCCGGCGAGCCCAGAGCTTCACGGTCAACGGGAATAAGGCCTTTGCCAATCTTGCCGGTGCTTTCCGCAATGAGTTGCTCCAGCCATGCGCCAAGATCATGAATACCCTGTGAGGTAATGATTGTGACTTTGTTGCGACCCTGATTGCCGAGTGTTCCTAAAATCGCGCCCAAAACGGCGCCGGGATTCTGGTCCACTGGAACATCAGGTTTGCAGGCCTGCACCATTTCATTGGTCTGAGAAAGGAACTTGCGAAGATCAAGGCCCATGATAGCGGCAGGAACAATGCCAAAGTTAGAAAGCGCAGAATAGCGGCCACCAATGCTGGGAACTCCGAAGAAAATCTTGCGGAAGCCGTCGCGCTCCGCCACTTGCTGCATTTTCGATCCAGGGTCGGTGATGGCGATAAATTGCCGGCCAGCCTTGTCTTTGCCCACGGTCTGCTGCACGCGATCATAAAAATATTGCTTGAAGATGTTGGGTTCCAGCGTGCTGCCGGATTTGCTGGCAACAATAAAGATTGTTTTTGCCAGATCCACCTGGCTCTCCAGAGACTTCACCTGCGCCGGATCAGTGGAATCCAATACATGGAGTTCAGGATGACCTGCCTGTTTCCCGAACGTAATTTTCAGAATCTCAGGGCATAAACTGGAACCGCCCATGCCCAGCAGCAGGGCATGGGTGAATCCGGCTTTCTGCGCATCTTCTGCAGCGGCCTGAAGCTGAGGGAGTTGTGAAATCTGTTCTTCCACCACATTGAGCCAGCCCACCCATTTGTTCTCATCATCGCCGGTCCAGAGAGACGCATCCCCTTGCCAGAGGCGCGCCATTTTTCGGTTCGCCTGCCAGTCCTTAAGAGTGGATTCCACCGCCTGCTGCAGGGCCGGCGGGAGATCATAGCGCAGAGACTCAGCTTTGGTTTGTGTGCTCACTTTTCCACTCTACTTTCTCTTTTTATCGACTGCGCCAATCAGCTTTGCGAAGGCTTCATCGAATAACTGAATAGCGTCTTCCAGCAGCTTGTCCGTAATTTTCTGCATGGAAATCCCGGCCTTTTCCAGGTCAGACATGGTCTTGTCCGCCGCAGGCAGATCTTCATCAATGGTGCGGCGCACAATGCCGTGATCGCGGAACGCGTCCATGGTCGCGGGCGGAATGGTGTTGACCGTATCCGGGCCAATCAGCTCTTCCACATAAAGAACATCGCGGTATTTTGGGTTCTTGGTGCTGGTGCTGGCCCAGAGCAGGCGCTGCGGTTGTGCGCCGTGTGAGGCCAATTTCTCCCAGCGTTCTTCCGCAATGAGCTGTTGATAGCGCCAGTAAGCCTGTTTGGCGTTGGCAATGGCAACTTTGCCATGCAGGCTGCGCAACAGTTGCTCTTCTTCAGGATTGCTGACGGACTTAAGTTTTTCGTCAATGGTGGAGTCAACCAGTGAGTCAATGCGGCTGACGAAGAAGCTGGCCACGCTGGCGATGCCGCTGATGTCTTTGCCGGCTTTGATTGCTTCTTTTAAGCCTTCTGCATAAGCATGCGCGACTTGCGAATAAGCTTCCTGAGAAAACAGCAGAGTGATGTTGACGTTAATGCCTTCACTGATGAGCTGGCGCACCGCCGGGACACCTTCAGGAGTTCCCGGGACTTTGATCATAATGTTGGGCCGGTTGACTGTCTTCCACAGGCGGCGGGCTTCTTCGATCGTGCCCTGTGTGTTGCGCGCCAGAGTCGGAGAGACTTCCAGGCTCACATAGCCATCGCGTTTGTTGGTGGATTGGTAAACAGGCAACAGGAGCGCGGAAGCGTCTTGAATATCGCGCACCGCTATGCGCTCATAAATATCACCTGAGCTCATTCCCTGAGAGAGAAGCTGGGCCAGCAGGTCGTCATAATCAGAGCTGCCGCCAATTGCTTTTTCAAAGATGGAAGGATTGGACGTGATGCCGCGCAGGCCGTCCTGGTCAATCAGTTTTTGTAGCTCGCCATTAGTAATGATATTGCGGCGAATATAGTCCAGCCAGACGGATTGGCCTTGTTTTTGTAGGTCCAGCAGCGGGTTCTGAGAACGCGTGCCGCTCTGGCTTTGTTTTTCCGGAGTGGTAGTTACGGGATTCATGAATTCTTCTCCTTGGTTGCCGACTGGAGCGCATAACGTTCTTCAATGGCCAGAACTTTTGCCAGCCGCCGCCGGTGGCGCTCTTCACCGGTGAAGCGTGCGTTCAAAAATGCGGTACACAAATCTTTTGCCAGCTCGTCGCCAATCACGCGCGAGCCCAGCACTAAAACGTTTACATCATCATGCTCAACGCCCTGATGGGCTGAATAGCCGTCATGGCAAAGCCCTGCGCGTATGCCGGGAATCTTATTGGCGGCCACGGATGCCCCAACGCCGCTGCCGCAGATCAGAATGCCACGCTCTGATTTGCCTTGTTCCACGCCGCGCGCTACAGCTTCAGCATAATCAGGATAATCCACGGGCTGCGTGCTGTCAGTTCCCACATCGATCAGCTCATGTCCGCACTGGCGCAGATAATCAATGAGGACTTTCTTGAGCGCGAAGCCGGCATGGTCAGAACCGATGGTGATCTTCATAGCTGGTTGGGGCTAAAGTTTATTTGCCTATCTTTAAAAATTTAAAAACCAAAACTGCATAATTCCATTCGCAAATTCCGCTAAGCGTTGATTCCCGCTAACTTTGCCGCGGCTTTTTCTCCAGCAACTCGCGGGCAGCGGCCAGCACTGCCTCAGGAGTGAAGCCGAACTTCTTTTGCAATTCTTTGAGCGGGGCCGAAGCGCCAAAAGTTTTCATACCAAGGCTGATACCGGCATGGCCCACATATTGCGCCCAGCCAAATGTGGATGCCTGCTCCACGGAAATTCGTGCGGTAACGCCTGCGGGCAAAACGCTTTCACGGTATTCGCCGCTTTGCTTCTCAAAAATTTCCCAGGCAGGCATGCTCACCACGCGCACCTTGCGGCCTTCTGCCGTGAGAGTTTCATAGACGGAAAGGCAGAGCGAGACTTCACTGCCGGTGGCCAGAAGAATCAGCTCAGGTTTGCCATCAGGGGCATCCGCCAGCACATAAGCGCCTTTGGCAACACCGGCGGCTGAAGCATACTTGCTGCGGTCAATGGTTGGGAGCGGCTGGCGGCTCAGGACAAGCGCGGCAGGCTCATGCTTGAGCTGCATGATCACGCGCCATGCTTCGGCAACTTCATTGGCGTCTGCCGGGCGAATGGCAACAAAGCCGGGCAAAGCGCGCATGGAAGCAAGTTGTTCCACCGGTTGATGCGTAGGGCCATCTTCGCCCACGCCAATGGAATCATGTGTGAAAACATAAATGACAGGAATTTCCATGATCGCGGCCAGCCGCATGGGCGGACGCGAATAGTCACTGAAGATCAGGAACCCTGAACCAAAGGGACGGACCTTGCTCAGCGACATGCCATTCAGAATGGAACACATGGCATGTTCGCGGATGCCGAAATGAAAGTTGCGCCCGCCATAATGATCAGGCTCAAAATCACCAGCGCCGTCAAAAGTAAGGCGCGTTTTGGTGGAAGGAGCCAGATCAGCCGCGCCGCCAATCAGCCAGGGAACATTTTGCGCAATCACATTCAATACTTTTGCCGAGGAATCGCGGCTGGCGATGCCCTTTTCATCAGCAGGGAAGGTTGGGATGTTTTTGTCCCATCCGTCAGGAAGTTCACGGCGCTGCATGCGCGTAAGATGGTCAGCGCGTTCAGGAGAATCTTTCTTGAATCGATCAAAGAGCGATTCCCACTGCGTGCGCAGCTCGCGCCCACGCTTCCCAATGCCTTCCGCAAAGTGTTCACGGACACCATCCGGTACGTAAAACTTGGCATCTTCCGGCCAACCATAAGATTTTTTGGCCAGGCGGATCTCATCTTCACCCAAAGGTTCGCCGTGGGCTTCTTTGGTGTCCTGCTTGTGAGGCGCGCCATAAGCAATGTGGCTGTCCACAATGATGAACGTGGGACGGTCAGTTGTGGTCTGGAAACTTTCTATTGCACGTGAAAGCAGGTCAAGATCATTGGCGTCACCCACACGCGTAACGTTCCAGCCGTAGCCCATGAAGCGGGCCGCAATATCCTCAGTAAAAGCCAGAGCGGTTTTACCTTCAATGGTGATGTGATTGTTGTCGTAGATCCAGCAAAGATTATTGAGCTTGAGATGCCCAGCCAGGGAAGCGGCTTCACTGGAGACGCCTTCCATCATGTCACCGTCGCCGCAGATGGCATAAACGTTGTAGTTGAAAAGCTCAAAGCCGGGCTTATTGAAGTATTCTGCCTGCCACTTTCCTGCAATGGCCATGCCAACACTGGTGGAAACGCCCTGGCCCAGCGGTCCGGTGGTGGTTTCAACTCCTGAGGTCAGGCGATATTCAGGGTGGCCGGGGCACTTACTGTCCAACTGGCGAAAGCGCTTGATATCTTCCAGCTTGACGGAGAGTTCGCCCAGCGTTTCATAATTCGGATCAACCGCCTTCACACCGGTGAGATGCAGCAGGGAATAGAGCAGCATGGAAGCGTGTCCGTTGGAGAGTACAAAGCGGTCACGGTTGGGCCAGATTGGATCTTCAGGATCAAAGCGGAGAAAGCGCTGCCAGAGCACATAAGCTACAGGCGCCAGGGCCATGGGAGTTCCCGGATGTCCGGAGTTGGCCTTCTGCACGGCATCCATGGCGAGCGTGCGGATTGTATTAATGCAGAGTAAATCCAGATTG
>Ga0070739_10005224_pt1 | contig 14933 bp, 11 predicted proteins | sample Coa_R1_7_FD_66445 | JGI IMG/M metagenome (GOLD analysis project Ga0070739, IMG submission 66445) | Surface soil microbial communities from Centralia Pennsylvania, which are recovering from an underground coalmine fire - Coalmine... | ecosystem: Environmental > Terrestrial > Soil > Unclassified ... | reverse complement strand
GTTACGCGGCGTTTTGATGCCTTCTGCCTGATGGCCGGCCGCGGCCAATTTGCCGGTCTTCACGTCGATGGTGAAGACAGCGATGCTATTGTGGCCGCGATTGGAGCAGTAGAGAAACTTGCCGCTCGGATGCACCTGCACCTCCGCCGTATAGCTCGGCTTGTTGTAGCCTTCCGGCAAGGTCGAGATAGTTTGGACCGGTCTCAGCTCTCCCTTGTCGGGATCATAAGTCATCGCCGTGACGGTGTTGGCCATCTCGTTGTTGGTATAGGCGAAGCGGCCGCTGGGATGAAACGCGAAGTGGCGCGGACCCGACTTCGGCTCCACTTTCGCCGAGGGCGGCTCATTTTTCTCTATCGTGCCCTTGTCAGGGTCGAAGCGATAGACAAGCACCTGATCGAGTCCGAGATCGGCGACGAAAGCGAAGCGATTGGCAGCATCGAGATTGATGGAGTGCGCATGCGGTCCTTCCTGACGACTCGGATCGGTGCCCTTGCCGCTGTGCTGAGAAAAGCCTGTGCGTTGGCCGAGCCGGCCGTCGTCTTCAATGCGCAGCACGGCGGCGCTGCCTCCGCCGTAGTTGGCGACGAGCACGTTCTTGCCCTGGCGATCAACAACAACGTGACACGGGCCGGCGCCGCCGGACGGTTTCTGATTGAGCTGCTTCAACTCGCCGCTGGCCGGATCGATGGAGAAAGCGGTGACGGCTCCGCTGGACTTGCCCTCATACTGTTGCATCTCGCCGACGGCGTAGAGGTGGCGATTGCTCGGATGGATGGCGAGGAAGGAAGGATTGGTTAGCTCAGCCGCCAGGGCCGGCTCACTCAGCTTTCCGGTGGCGGCGTCGAATTCGCAGCGATAAATGCCCTTGCTCTTGTCGCCGGTGTAGGTGCCGATGTAGACCCAAAACTTTGTCGTTTTCGCCGCTTCGCCAGCCGCAGATGCGGCGAGCACAGCCAGTGCCAAGACAGCCGGCAGCAGTACCAGAGAGAACGCTGTCAGGCGAGTTAGAGACGCCATAACACACCTCTTGTGGTTGACTCGATGAGACAACGGAGCGCGCGACCCACTGTCGCCGCGACTTCCGCCGGGAGATCGGTGATAGTGTAGGTTAGCCGCGAGCCGTAGGCGAGCGCTCGACCGGCGAGACGCCGGTCCCACCAATCCCGCGCTCGCCTACGGCTCGCGGCGAAACAGGAGGCGCATCACGGCATGGCGGTTGCATTGCTATCCGCAGGTGTCGGCACAGGCACGAGCATCAACCTTGGAGGATGCGTTGGATGAGCAACAGCGATCCGCGGATAGCGGTGGTGATGATAACTCACAATCGGCGCGAGGAGGTGCTGGCGTCGCTGGATCATTTGACACACTTGCCGGAACGGCCGCGTATCGTCGTTGTGGACAATGCCTCGGTGGACGGCACTGCCGCTGCAGTGGCCAAGCGCTATCCTCAGGTGGAAGTGTTGCCTACGGGCGGCAATCTTGGGGCAGCAGCGCGGAACCTCGGCGTTCGCTTTGTGGATGCTCCCTATGTCGCGCTGTGCGATGACGATACCTGGTGGGAGCCGGGATCGCTGAGCCATGCGGCGGATCTGTTCGATGCGCATCCTCGGCTGGGCTTGGCCGTGGCGCGCATCCTGGTGGGGCCGGAAGAAGAGGAAGATCCGATCTGCGCGGTAATGGAACAAAGTCCGTTGCCGCGAGAACCGGACATGCCGGGGCCGTGTCTTTTGGGGTTCTTGGCCGGGGCATCAGTCGTGCGGCGTTCGGCTTTTCTTGCTGCCGGCGGCTTCGAGCAACGCTTCTTTATCGGCGGCGAGGAAGAACTGCTGGCCGCCGATCTTGTTAGCTCCGGCTGGTGGTTGTGCTACTTGCCGCAGCTGCTTGTCCATCACTATCCCTCGACTCGCCGCGATACCAACTCACGGCAAGGGCACCTTCTTCGCAATGCCCTCTGGTTTACCTGGCTGCGCCGGCCGCTGCCGAGCGCCCTGCGCAAAACCGGTCGTCTTCTCCGAACCGCACCGCGAATGTCGACGACATGGCGCGGCTTGGCCGAGGCATTAGCGGGACTGCCCTGGGTGCTGCGCCGTCGCCGTGTTGTGCCGGCGCATGTCGAACAATGGCTTCGCCTTCTCGACCAGGGTTCTCATGCACAGTGCGAGGAAAAGAAGGAATGTTCCACCATCACGATCTCAAAGGGAACGACTTGCCGCGCGGCGTCGTCTGTTTGACCTACGATGATGGACCCGGACCGCATACGCAGGAGCTGGGCCACTATCTCTTCAGCGAACAAATCGCCGCCACCTTCTTCGTGATGGGAAGCCACGCTCAGAAGCAGCTCGATACGCTAGAACAACTGCGTAATTGGGGGCATATTATCGGCAACCACACCTACAGCCATCCCGGACTGGTGTCCCTGGCCCTTGCTCACGGCGACGTGGTTGGCGAGCTGAAGAAAACCGATAGCATTATCCGGCCCTATGTCATCAGCGAGGCTCTGCTATTCCGCGCTCCGTATGGCAACTGGCGCGAGAAACAGCCGAACAGCGACGAGGATAGAGATATTTCTCTCGTTGCGGATATCCTCAACCACAGTGGACAATTTGTTGATTATGTCGGTCCCATCAACTGGGACATTGTCGCGGAGGACTGGGAGTGCTGGCGCCAGGGAATCTCGGAGGAAGAGTGTGCGCGCCGCTACTTAGCCGAGACGGAACGCGTCGGCGGCGGCATCATCCTCATGCATGACAGTTCGGAGGATGAGTTTGTTCGCAACCACAATCAAACCATGCAGATGACCAAAATTTTGGTGCCTGCGTTAAAGCAGCAGGGTTATCGCTTCATTCGCCTGGATGCTGTGCCGCAAGTGCGACAAGCGATCAGGGAGTCGCTTGTGGCATCCTCAATCGGGGCTTGATTGCGAAAAACGGTGTATCTGAGAAGCTGAGAAGATATGTTCTTGTAAGGATGCAATACACTACCCAGAAGGTTTAGCCGCGAGCCGCAGGCGAGCGGGGTTGCGTCAGCACCCCGAGTCCGCAGGCGAGCGGGGTTGCGTAAGCGCCCCGAGCGAGCAAGCCCTCGGGGCGCTTACGCAACCCCGCTCGCCCACGGCTCGCGGCCAGACTTTAGGTCGCAATCGGGTGATCCAGGGCTTCAGCCTTGAGATTCAGGTTGTTTTCACGGGCGTCCACTTCGTCGGCCGGCTCGGCGGTAAGGAACTGGTTGGCCAGAACCGTAACTTGCTGCAAAGCCCGCCGGCAAGCATCCTCCGGACTTTGTGCCTCGATGCGGGCGACCGGCATTTTCTCCGGTAGGCCGGCGTCCTGCCTCTGATTGTTTTCGTTCCAACCGTGACGATAAACAATGTACTGTTGCATGGCATCTCCCCCGATGCGCGGGCGCGGAAATCATAGCAGCGTCGGCTGGAATCCTGCCTCGCCGTCGTTCTCGGCGTTTTGGGCGCAATCCACGCAGTAGCGCGTGTAGGGCAAGGCATCCAGCCGGCCTTCGCTGATGTCGCGGCCACACTGTTCGCATGTACCGAACGTGCCCTTTTCCATCCGATCCAGGGCGGCAGCTACTTCGGTTTGCAGTTGCCGGGTGTTGGTCATCAGGCTCGCGCTCATCTCTTGCTCGAACGTATCGGTAGCAAGATCGGCCATGTGCATCGGCACGTTGGAGAGATTCCCGCTCACGTCGCCGTTGACTTGTCGCAGGGCGTCCTTTGCCACACCTTCTTCATTCTCCTTCAAGCGGGTGGCCATCTCCAACAAACGCTGCTGATATTTTTTTTGTTCCTTGTTTGTCATAGTCATCTCTCATCCAAGTGCCGATGTTAATTGGTTAGCGGCGTTTCTAGGAAGCGCCGCTAACCTCCAATCGTCGCTATTGTCCGGACCGGGCTGAACGGGACTTCTCCAGCTCCGACAGTCTTTTTTCCAAGCGCATAATCTTCCGCTCCAGATGCTCGATTCGCTCGGCATTCTGCTGGAGTATTTCGACCATTTCCTCGCTGGCCTCGTCCGGACCGGCTCCAGCACCAAGGGCACGGGCAGGGATCTCATCCAGCTTGGCCTTGATCTCCTGCTTCTTGCCGTCACGGATCACGGCCAGATTGACTTGCTTTCCTGCTCCGGCTTTATTGAGATCGTCAACCAGCTCATCCTCATCATCAACGAGCTTGCCATCGACGTGAGTAATGACATCGCCGTGCTTCAGTCCGGCTTGTTCCGCCGGCGAATCGGGCATAACATCGATGACGTACACTCCATCGCTACTGGGGAGTTTCAGCTTTCTGCGCGAGCCGCCGGTCATGTCCTCAACCGGGACAGTAAAGACACCAAGATAGACGCGCTTGGCATCGCGGCGCTGCCGGTTCGCTTCCATCGGCATCACGCCTTTCTCGGGCCTCGCGGCTTTCGGCGGATTCGCTGCCGGGGGGGGCGGCGGGGCTTCGGAAGAATCCTTGCGCTCCTGAGCACCGATCACCAGTGCGCTGGCCAACAGGGCGACCATCCCCGTAGGTAACAAAAATCGGTACATCTCAAACCTCCTCTGCTCGGAAAAATGCAGTCACGACCGGGCGCACGACAGGTCACAAACGCAGAACGCCGGCCAACCCCCGAAGTCGCCGGCTAACGCCTACTTGCTGCTTTTCTTCTTGGCAGGCACTTTCGCCCCTTTTTTGCGGGCTTCGGACAAGCCAATGGCAATCGCCTGTTTGCGATTTTTCACCGTCTTGCCGGATTTGCCGCTCTTGAGCTTGCCCTTCTTGAACTCTTTCATCGCACCTTTGACGGACTCTTGAGCTTTCTCACCATATTTACGAGGCATGGCTTTCTCCTGCTCTGGGTGGACCGTCAGCCGCCCGCGATAGGCGGCCCTCCTTGAGAAGTGTTCAAATCAGGTGCCAAAACATCGCAGATGTGCAGCCGTTGGACGGGATATAGCCCCCGGCTTGCCCAAGGTGTTCTGCCCCCGGCAAGCCGGGGACTATATGATGAGGGAGGAAACAGGGGCTTCCAAGGCACTCTTGAGACGATGAACACTCATGGCACGCTATCTGATCGGCATCGACCTGGGCACAACCAACAGTGCCGTGGCGTATCTTGATTTGCAGCATCCGCGCCGCGGCGAACGCCTGGACATCAAGTCGTTTCCCATCCCGCAATTGACGGCGGCCGGCGAGGTCAAGGAGCGTCCGCTGTTGCCGTCGTTTCTTTATCTTCCCGGACAGCATGATCTGCCCCCTCACGCGACGGCTTTGCCGTGGGATGCTCAGCGGGATTACGCCGTTGGCGAGTTCGCCCGCAATCACGGCGGCAAGGTGCCCGGACGGCTGGTCAGCTCGGCGAAGTCGTGGCTGTGTCACGGCGGCGTTGATCGCTCGGCGGGACTGTTGCCCTGGACCGCGCCGCCGGATGTGCCGCGCATCTCTCCTATCGAGGCTTCCGCGCGCTATCTGCGGCACATGGTCGAAGCCTGGAACTACGTCATGGACAAAGACCGGCCGGAGGATCGGCTGGAAAAGCAAACCGTAGTTCTGACCGTGCCGGCATCGTTCGATGACATGGCGCGCAATCTGACCGTCGAGGCGGCACGCAAAGCCGGGCTGGAAGACGTGATTCTGTTGGAGGAGCCGCAAGCAGCATTTTATTGCTGGCAGGCGACGCACTCGGCCAAGGAGGCGGCGGCACTGAAACCAGGAATGCGCTGTCTCGTGGTCGATGTGGGCGGCGGCACCAGCGATTTCAGTCTCATTGAGGCGGTCGAGCAGCAGGGCGAGCTGGGTTTTGTTCGTCAGGCGGTCGGCGATCATCTGTTGCTGGGCGGCGACAATATGGACCTGGCATTAGCTAAATTCGTCGAGACGAAGCTGCCCGGTGCCGGCCGGCTCGATGCGGTTCAGTACGGCGTATTGACGCAGGCTTGTCGCTTGGCCAAGGAGACGCTGCTGGGGCCAAACGCGCCGCCGAGCTTCACCGTCACTGTCATCGGCCGCGGCCGGGCCGTGATCGGCGGCACGCTGCACACGCCGCTGACGCCGGAGGACGTGCACAAGGTAATCCTCGACGGTTTCTTTCCGGTGGTATCCGCCGATGCTCTACCGCAGCGCGGCGCCCGCGCCGGCTTGCACGAAATGGGCCTGCCCTACGTCAGCGACCCCGCTATCACGCGCCATCTGGCCGCGTTTCTCAAGAACCAGAGCGTTCGAGGCGAGCGGGGTTGCGTTAGCGCCCCGAGCACCGCACCGGCAGCGATCCTCTTCAATGGCGGCGTCTTCCAGCCCGCGGTCCTGCGCGAACGCGTCGTCGAAGTGCTGCGGCACTGGTACGAGCGCCCGGAGCATCCTTGGCAGCCGTTGGTGTTGACGAATCCTTCCCTGGATCTGGCCGTCGCCTGGGGCGCGGCCTACTACGCTTGGCTGCGGCACACCGGCGGGCGTCGTATCGGCGGCGGCATCGCTCGCTCGTACTACGTCGGCGTGCAACAAGCCCCACGAGCCGGAAGCGTCAGCGACGGACAAGCTGTCACGGTCGTTTGCGTCGTGCCGCAGCACATGGAGGAAGGCCAAGACATCGTTCTGGACAAACCAGAGCTAGAGCTGTCACTCGGCCAACCCGTGATGTTCCCGCTCTACACTTCCACTGTGCGCAGCGACGACAAGGCCGGCGATCTCTTGACGGTATCTCCCGAACAACTGCTGCGAATGCCGCCCCTGCATACGGTGCTGCGCGGCGGCAAACGCAGCGGCACGAAGTCGGTGCCAGTGACGCTGGCCGCTCGTTCGACGGCCATCGGCACATTAGAACTGTTCTGCGTGGCCCGCGACGGCAACAATCGCTGGCGACTGGAATTCAACGTCCGCGATCTCGTGCAGGAATCGCCATCGCGTGGAGAAACCGACGGCCAAGCGGAGCAGACGGTTACCGATGTTTGGCCGGAAGCCCAAGTACAGGAAGCCGCACGGCTCATCCGCGCCGTTTATGCGTCGGAATCACCCCCCCCTTCCCCCCCCCAAAGTGGGGGGGGCGAAGGGGGGGGCTTGTCACCCCAAGAATTGACCAAAGCGCTGGAAGCATCGCTCGATGCACCGCGGCACGCGTGGCCGACTGGCTTATGTCGTCGTTTGTGGGAGTTCCTGGCCGAGGTTGCCGACGGACGCCGCCGTTCCCCAGCGCACCTGAGCCGTTGGTACAACCTGGTCGGCTACTGTTTACGCCCTGGTTTCGGTGATCCGCTCGACAAATATCGCATCGAGCAGTTGTGGAAGATGATGGCCGCTCCGCCGCGTGCCGACTCCGGCAAGGGAGCGCGCGGGGCCGCGCCGCGCTTGACCGAGACGGGCGCCGACGCCTGGATCATGTGGCGGCGCGTGGCCGGCGGATTGCACTCGACGTTGCAGCAGGCGCTGTATGATCGCTTGCGTCCGGTGCTGCTGCCGGCCAAGGGCAAAGTGATTGCCAAGCCCGGCGCCAACGAGTTGGCCGAAATGTGGCGTGCCGCTGCCTCCTTCGAGCGCCTCGATGTCAAGCACAAGGAAGCACTGGGGAATGCACTGTTGAAGCCGTTACGTCGCAGCCCGGTGCCCACCTACGGATTTTGGGCACTGACGCGCTTGGGAGCGCGATCGCTGTTGTACGGCCCGCTCAACGCCATCGTCCATCACCAGGTCGTCGAGAAGTGGCTGGAAACGATTCTGCCATTCGAGCCGGGCAACCAGAGTGAACGGCTGGCCTGGGCGTTCTGCTTATCGCAGCTGGCGCGTCGCACCGGCCAACGCGCTCTCGACATCGACGACAGCCACCGCGAAAGCGTCCTTCGCGTGCTGCGCAACCAATCAGTCCCAGAACATTGGGTGCGAATGGTCGAAGAAGTGTCGGAGTTGGAACAAGAAGAACAAGGGCAGATGCTCGGTGATTCGCTGCCGATTGGCCTGCGGTTGCTGCAACCAGAAGATTAACATGGTTATCTCTTCGCGGACGCCGGAAGGTTCACCCAACTGCTGCCCCGTTTGCGGGAATATAGTGCGTATCGAACCTTCGCTATTCGGTGAAGCACCATGCCCTTGCTGCGGGCACTTGCTCTGGTTCTTCACCCTCAAAGGTGAGCCGCGTTTCTTCCTATCCGAAGAGTCAATGGAGATTCGTGAACGCATTCTCACCCGCATCTGCGAGAACTTGGGAGTCGAAAGGAGTGCCTTAATTTGGGATTCCTCCGGCCTGTCCTTTCGATCAGAAGCTGGCATCGATTCGCTCGATCTAGTTGAGCTAGTTATGGAGTTGGAAGAAGAGTTCGGGTAAATTGGCAACAGAGGCCGAGAGAAAGGACGGTTCGCTATGCCTTCGCCGTTTCCGGGGATGGACCCGTATCTTGAAAATCCGGAGTTGTGGCCGGACGTGCATGCGGAACTGATCGGTCAGATCCGCGCGGCCTTAAATCCCACTCTGCTGCCGCGTTACGTTGCTCGGATTGAATTGCGCGTCTACATCTCGGACCAAGACGATCCAGGACGAGATTTCCGCGTTCCGGACGTTCGCATCGAGAAAACCCCGCGTCGCAAAGGCGCGAAGAAAGTACAAAAGCCTGAAGCGGCTGCCGTCGTTGAGCCTTTAACCATCCCTTTTTTGACGGATGAGGAGGTCGAAGAAGCGCGCCTCGAAATTCGCCACGTTGAATCCAAGGCGTTGGTTACGGTTATCGAAATTCTCAGCCCTGCCAACAAAATTCGCGGATCGGCGGGCCGGAGGAGTTTCCTGGAGAAACGCCGCGAGATTTTGGCTACAGAGGTCCACTGGGTCGAGATCGACTTGCTGCGCGCCGGGACGCCGACACTGGCACGACTGGCGCGGGCAGATTGCCATTACCGCATCGTGGTAGCGCGTTGCGATCAATGCACCTACGGCAAATTTTGGCCAGTGAGCATGCGGCAAAAGCTGCCAACCATTGGCATCCCCCTGCGCGGCAAAGATCCCGATGTACCTCTCGATTTGAATGCCGTCCTCCGCACCGCCTACGATAACGCTGCCTACGACGCCACCATCGATTATCGCCGCGATCCGGTGCCGCCGCTGTCGCGGGAGGATGCCGCCTGGGCAGCCAAGCTGCTCCGTGAGCACGGTCTACGCTGATGCCAAATCTTTCCCAGAGCAAAATCGTGAACTAAAGTTGCAATAATCATCCTCGTTTAGCCGCGAGCCGTAGACGACCGGCGAGACGCCGGTCCCACCAATCCGGACCGGCGAGACGCCGGTTCCACCGCGCTCGCCTGCGGCTCGCGGCTAAACGGTCCTCAGATCGGCGGAGAGTCTTGCGGTGTCCGACGATTTTTCTGCTCCGGTCGAACAGCCGTCGGCGATGGCGGGCTACGATCTGCTCGATAAGATCGGCGAAGGCGGCATGGGACAGGTGCATCGCGCCACGCAGCTCAGCCTCGGACGCACCGTGGCCATCAAGTTCCTCAATCCGCTGTCTCCCGAATTCGGCGGACGCGCGCTTCTTGATCGCGAATCGCGTTTGATGGCGGCACTCGCTCATCCGCACGTGGTCACCATTTATGATTGCGGGCAGACGGCGGGCCGGCCTTACCTGGTCATGGAATACGTGGACGGAGTCACGCTGCGCTCGCGGATGGTGCCGGGCCAGCCGTGGACCATCGCGGAGGCGGCGCCCGTGATCGATGCCATCGCCCAGGCGCTCTCGTACATCCATGAGCAGGGCATTCTGCACCTCGATCTCAAGCCGGAAAACGTGCTCTGTACGAAGAACGGCGGCATCAAGATCACCGACTTCGGACTGGCCGCCTCGCAAGTGGATGCCCGCACGCTGCTGGAAATGGGTTTGATCTGCGGCAGCCTCGATTACTGCGCTCCCGAACAGCGCCACGGTCTGCCGCTGGATCAACGCAGCGATGTTTTTTCGTTGGCCGTACTAGCCTACGAGCTGCTGACGGGGCAGTTGCCCAGTCGTATCTATACGCCGGCTTCCAAAATCAATCGTTTGCTGCCCGGGGCGGTAGACAAAGTGCTGAGCCGTGCTCTGATGCGCCAGATCGAGGAGCGGCCTGCCTCCGTCGAAGTGTTTCGCCGAGAGTTGCTCCGTGCCTTGGGATGGCGAAAACCGTCCCTCGGACAGCCTCGATTGGCTATGGTCGCGGTAATGGGAATCATGTTGGGCGGACTCTCGCTGACCTTGCTGCGACCGAGCCGGATTCAAACGGTCGAGACGCCGCCTGTTGTCGTCGATCATTCGGGGCCGCATTCCGCACCCTTTGGGGGCGAGGATTCGCTCATCTATCCGGCCAACATAACCGGCAACAGCAATCTCTGTCTGCTGCGGCCCGAGGGTGGAAAGATCAACACCTTGAAGGAAGAAGACGGCGAAGACGTTTTTCCCACCTGCTCTCCCGATGGACGTTACATCGCTTTTAGCTCCGAGCGCAACGGCAAGAGCGACATCTATCTGCTGGACATCGAAGCAGGGACAGTCAAGCAGCTGACGCACGAAAAAGGTTACCATCGAGCGCCTGCTTGGTCGCCGGACGGCAAACGTATCGCCTACGCCTCGGATCGGGAGGGCAACTATAACTATGAGATTTACGTCATGGACGCCGATGGCTCCAATCCGGTCAATCTGACGTGCAATCCCGGCTACGACGCCGATCCGGCCTGGTCCCCCGATGGAACTAAGATTGCCTTCGCTTCTCGGCGTGAGGGCTATAGTGGTTTTCGCGTGTTTGTTATGGATACGGATGGCCGAAACGCTCACGCCATCTCACCGGAGGATTTGCCGGGCCTTGTTTATCCCGCTTGGTCGCCGGACGGAAAGCGGCTGGCCTATGGCGGCTGGAGCGGCAGCTCCGTCGAAATCTTCGTCTGTAACGCCGATGGTTCGGCGCACCGGCAACTGACTCATCTGGGTGGCGATAACAGCCTGGCCGTCTGGTCGCACGACGGCAAACGGATTGCCTTTCAACACACTAAGGAAGGAGCGCAAGTGGGTACGCTCTTCATCATGAACGAGGACGGCAGCGACCTCAAACCAATTCTCAAAGCGTTAGGCCCCAGAGAAGGCGGCCGACCAACGTGGAAACCGATGCAGAAGAAGAATTAACCACAGAGAACACAGAGAACACAGAGAAGAAAAAGAGAAATAGAATCAGAACAGTAAATAATTGACCCTTTTGGGTTTTGTTGCCTCTTTTTCTCTTCTCTGTGTTCTCTGTGTTCTCTGTGGTTAATTCTTCTTCTGCATCATGTGCCGGGCAGCCGAATGTCGAAGGCGAAGATGGCGGTCTCATAAGCGAACAAAGCGTTCACGAGATTTTTAAATGTCCCGGACTTTTCCTTAGGTGTCCCGACGGCCATAGCGAGCACGAAGAGCCGTTCGGCACTGAGCAGGTTGGTCAGTGCGTCTTCGAGACTGAGAAATTGTATGGTTTCCGGACTGGTATCCCCCGCATATTGCGGCACGAGCGGCGGAATCGCCGGATTGTGGGCCACGCTGACGACGCTATTGACGGCGACAGCGGCGCCGCCCGCGTCATGAATCACGACCTGCACGGTGAACAGTCCGCCGCTGGGGAACGTGTACGGAGAACTGCCGTAGACGTAGAAGCTGTTGCCGGAAAACGGCGTGATGGTCCCTGTGCTGGTAAAGGCGAGTCCGTTTCCTTCGTTCCAGGTGATCGTCGCGCTGTAATTACTGGCGGCACGCGGTGTCGAATCGGTATCGGTGAAGACGGCGACGAGGGCGTTGTTGACGAACTCTGCGGTGGCCGTATTGAGGGCTTGGGCGAAACCTTGCAGCGGCGCGTCGGCGACGGTGACAATGCCGCTGACGGGACCGAGCGTGGTGGTGCCGTTGCTCTCGCTGACGCTCAACGTGTACTTGCCCGCATTGATGTAAGTGTGCGAACCGACAATGTCAAACGTGCCGGGATTGTCGCCGGCGACAACGGTTCCGCTGGTGACCGTGCCGTCGCCCCAGTCGATGGTGGCGGAGTAACTGCCCAGAGGCACGCCGGAGTTGTCGATGAACGTGGCCACCGTCACATCGTTCAACGGCACGCCTTCGGTGGCGCTGGTGAGCGTAATGGTGAGCGGCGAGCCGACGGAAAAGTTGGCGATAGCCGTGCCCCAGTTGGGGGCGGCTTCATTGTTGGCCCATTGGCTGAAGGCCCAGAAGCTGCCGTTGGCATCGACGTCGATGCGGCTCATGTCGCCTTCGCGGGTGCCGTTGTAGTTGGCCACTCCAGCCTGGACGAGGATGGGCGTTTCCATTGTTCCCGGCGCATCGGTGGGCGCGCGGCCGGCGATATACATTGACTCGAACATGCCCGCTGCGGTGCCGGACTGGATATAGGTTACGGCAACGTCGCCTTGGGCATTGATGTTGATGCCCGGATAAGCGTCGTACACGTTCGGAGCGCCGCCGACATTGCCCTGCTGCTCAAGCACGGGCGTGCCGCTGCTGACGTTGATCTCATACCAGCGAACCATGTCCGTGTTCCCGGCAGCGTTGGAGACTTCATCGACGGCTGCCAAAAGGCCATTGCTCTCACCGGTCTGGAGCATGCGCGAGTCGGCGATGGAATCGACATTCCCGCCGGGATCTTTCTCGATCACCGCCATGTTATAAGGATCTACCGTCAGCGTGGTCGTGGTGAACGTCGGGTTTGCCGAGAGGACGTTGGTCATTTTCAGGACATCAATCGTGTTAGCGCCGCTGGAGGGAATGTTTAGCCCTCCGGAATCCGCGGCTGCTACCATCCACATCGGGCCGCCGGGCGCCGCATCCGGCATGGTCGCCGGACGCGGCAAAACCTCGCTGATGTCCGTCTGGAAGTAAGTGCTTCCGTTGGTCATCCCCGCCCCGCTGACGAGCGCACTGATCGAGATCGAATTGACCAACGTATGCACAAAATTCCCGCTGCTATCGAAACTGACAAGGGGGACGACAAGGGCGTCCGCGTTGTAGCCAGGGCTGCCTGGATAATCCTGAAAGGCGATGTTGTTTTCGGCCGTGTTGACCGCGTAGAAAAACCAGTCCGAAGTCGTCAGCGAAGTCGGATTGGAGGACTTGGATACGGCCAGCATGAGTTGATTGGCACCGTTATTGACGGTGTTGCCGTTGCTGTCCACCTCAAAGTCGAGATCGCCGACGATGAAGCGCTGAACTAAGGGATCATAGATGACAAAGGGGTCCGATTGCGCGTCCGTGTCGGCGGCGTTGGTAGGGGTAACGGGCTTTATCCCACCCTTGGTGAAGAAGAAATCGGAGAGCGTGTCGGTAATGGTATTGCTGCCGGTGCTCTTGGGGCTGAAGATGCCGATACCCTGATTGACGGCCTCGACGACGCTGGAAGGGCCGGCGGCGCCTTGATTGTCGGGCGGTTCGCCGCCGCCGCCGACACCCGCACTGTCCAGGCCGGTGTAATGGCTCAGCAGCGTCAGGCTGGGCACAATTCGATCCTCCAACCGCTCCAATTCCAGGCGCCGCCGGTACGGCTTACCGCGACGCGAAGAAGAAAGACGTTTCCGCAGCGATTTCCAAATGAAGTTCGACATAGATGCTACCACTTCGCGCGTTGGGCGTATTGACCGAAGAATAAGACGAGGAAGCGCCGTCGTTGGTTTTGAGGCGGTACAGCTACCCTGAACCGCTCCGTCTCAGTTTAGCGATCCCTCTCAAAAATTACAGTGAGCAAAATTCCCATTTTCCACCTTTTCTGTGTTTTCGCGTCAGCTTAACCGGACCAGCAAGAGCAATGATATTACGCTGTGAGCATAATCATGCTTTCGCTTAAAAAGATAAACACGCTAACAGATACACAATTCACTCTAATTCAATTGGGAGAATATCAGCAATTATAACCTATGCTCCGAGGAGACAGGACATCTGTAAACTTTTGTTAGCGCAGTTTAACATCCAGCGTTCACAGTGAGCAACATTCTTACAGAGGGTAGGATCGCAACCATTCGGAAAAATGGGAAATTTAAGTCGAAAGGGGAAATAAGAAGAGCAATAGGAGAAAAGCATGTTTCGCTGGTTTTCCCTTAACCTCATCGTATAGGGCTTCCGATGAGTTTATGGAGGATACGACGCAGCATTCGTCAAGGGGTTCCAACGAGGAATCGCACAAGGCGAGTTCTGCCGAGCGCAAGGGGGACGAGCGATGAAACGAGGGTGTCTAGCTGTGGTTCTGGTCGTGCTGGCGGCGAGCAGCGCCAGGGCAGACGAAGTGCCAGCCGGCAACATGCGAACCTGGGTGGATGCGGACTACTTGCTCTGGTGGTTCCGACCCGCTCCCGCCGGACCCGCGTTGTTGACGACCGGGAACCTGACCAATCCGACTTCGCTCGGCTCCGGCGTCTTGGGCGCGTCCGGCACTTCCGTGCTAGCCGGCAATTCAGACCTCGCCACCGGACCGTATAGCGGCTTCCGCATCGGCGGCGGCTTTATGGATTGCTCCGGAACGATTGGCGGCGAAGGTAGTTTTTTCTATCTCGCTCAGCGGGGAATTAGCCGGTCCTTCGCTTCGGACAACACCGGCAATCCGCTTCTGGCCCGACCGATCATCGATGCCCGCACCGGCAACGAAACCGTCTTGTTCGTCTCCGCTCCCAACGCCTTCGCCGGCAACTTCGCCGCCACTTCCTCCACGGAGTTCTTCGGCGCAGACGGCAACGTGCTGGTGCCGTTCATGCGCTGCGCTGCTTGTTATCCCGATGAGGTTGGCATGTACGTCACCGGGCTGGCCGGTTTCCTCTACCTCAATCTACGCGACGACTTAACGATATCGCAGTCCAGCAACGTCTTGCCGGCTGGCATCGGTTTCTTCGACAGCATCCCCGTTCCTCCGGGCGGCAATATCTCGCTGTCCGATGACATCCGCACACTCAATCAGTTTTACGGCGGACAAATCG
>Ga0070739_10005222_pt1 | contig 14935 bp, 16 predicted proteins | sample Coa_R1_7_FD_66445 | JGI IMG/M metagenome (GOLD analysis project Ga0070739, IMG submission 66445) | Surface soil microbial communities from Centralia Pennsylvania, which are recovering from an underground coalmine fire - Coalmine... | ecosystem: Environmental > Terrestrial > Soil > Unclassified ... | reverse complement strand
GTTCACGAAGATCGAGAGAATAGGCTTTCGGCATCGCGAATCACCTCCTTGAGAGAAGTGAATCACAACCTTAGCCTCAGTGGAATCTCTTACGATTCAATTTGGGAGTCCGGTGCTCTAGACCGGGCTGGCTTGCACGCCATTCGTCGCGGGCCCCGGCAATATCCGCGCGGTCTTGCTCGGCGGCGCGCAATGACTTTTTTTGAGCATGAGCCCAAGCTGCCGCAGCCTTTTCCAGAGGCAGCCGATGCTGACCTTCACACTGTGTTCCGCCACGAGCCAGGCTTGCAGTTCGGCCAGCGTCGCATCGGGTTCGCTCGCAACGCGGGCGCTAACAGCTCCGTCGTGCGCGGCAAGCTTCGGCTTGGGACCGCCCGCCCAAGGACGTGCGCGCGTCTCTCCGGTCCTCTGCCGCCGCGCCAAAACTTTGTAGATATAGGACACGCTGACCCGGAAGATGGACGCCGCGGCATAAACGCCGGTTCCTGAATCCACTTCCGCCAGGACGCGCTCACGCAAATCCTGCGAGTAAGCTCTCCCCATCACCCTTCCCCCATCGAATCGATGGCGAAGGGAATCAAAAATCTCGTCCGGCTGGAATCCCTTGGGCGATTCCATCAACAATGAAGATGCTCTAGCACGCATGGAGCGATATGCATCCGACTCGCTATCGGACTTGCTTGACCGATCGCATGACACTCTCTGCAGTCATCAAACTTAGCGATGACATGAAGATGTAACGCCGATGAGGACGAAACACACATTTCGCCTGCCGACCGATCTCGCGACGAAGCTCGCAGACTACGCCGCCCGAAAGCGCGTGGCACAGGCTTTGATCGTGGAAGCCGCGCTCGCATCACATCTTTCGCCCGACGGCGCCGACCGTCTGGAAGCTGCGCTGGCGCGCCGGCTCGATCGAATGACGCGCCAGATGGAGCTCATCGAGCGGCATGTCACGATCTCGAATGAGGCGTTGGCGGTGTTCGTGCGCTTTTGGTTGACCAGTACGACGGCTTTGCCGGACACGGCGCTTGCTGCGGCACAGACCAAAGGTCGTGAACGGTACGAAGGCTTTGTTGAGGCGCTCGGGCGCCGGCTCGCCAGAGGCCGCAAGCTCGCCGACGAGATTGTTCTAGACGTGGACAAGAGCGCATCAAATGAATCTCGAGATAGTGATCACCGATAACCAAGTTGAGCGACCGCCCCGACCCTTGCCGCTCGCGGGCGCGTAAGTCAGCCACGCCGGATCACAACGGCGATTTCTTGGTCCGGGCCGCCCGATAGTGCTTCAGGAACATCCGGATCGTCTCTTCGATCACTTCCTCGTCTGGGACCGATATTCTTTTGCGCCCCATCATCCAGGGCCACAGAGAAAGGTCATTCAGCGCCCCCATTAACTGGTGGGCCGCTAGAGTCGGGTTGCGGCAATTAAGGACGCCTATCGAGGTCAGATGGGCAAGCAGTCGTATGAGCCGTTCCGTTTGAGGATCTATGACGGCTGCGAACTCTTCGGCGATCCAGGGGAACTGGCGGGAGTCGGTCACGACCATACGCAGAAACCCGAGATACTCCTGGTTCTTGTGCAGCTTCAGGATCATCCGCGCGACCAAGCGGAGCACCGCCTCGACATCGCCTTGCGTTTCGATGCCTGGTGGAAAGGCGTGTTCGAGCTGGCCTGACACCCTTTGGAGCATCTCTCGGAAGATGTCCTCCTTGCTTGCAAACTGATTGTAGAGCGTGCGCCGAGCGACCCCGGCGGCCGCCGCCAACTCGTCCATGCTGACGGCGCCAAAGCCGCGCTCCAAGAAGAGGCGGGTCGCCGCCGCGACGATCACGTCCCGCGACCCGCCACGACGGGCGGGGAGGACTTCGTTCACATTTTTGCGAGCTTCCATACGAATCCATCTTGCACTCATAAGTGCATATGACTATACTGCACCGTGCAATGCAATACAAGCCCGGCGCGGCTGGAGACGCACAGCCAACCCCGGGACTGCCTTGTAGGGAAGAACCTCACCGCCGCTGCTGGAGGCACCGATGCGCAAGTCTCTGATCCTCTTCGCCCTAATCGCCGCAACGACTGTCGCGGCCTGTGACAAGAAGCCGCCTTCAGCAGTCCAGGTGCGGCCGGTCCGGACGGTGACCGTCGAGCGCGTCCTGGATGGCGAGACTGTCTCGCTGACGGGTCAGGTTCGCGCCAAGGACGAAGTCAGCCTTGCCTTTCGTATTAACGGGCGCGTGATCGAGCGCCCCGTCAATGTGGGAGATGTCCTTAAGCCGGGACAACTTGTCGCCCGGCTCGATCCCAAAGACCAGCAGAACGCGCTGCGCACGGCGGAGGCCAACCTCTCAGCCCTTGAGGCGGTGCTGACCCAAGCGCGACTTACCTTCAACCGGCAGCAACAGCTCTTGAAGAATGGTTGGACACCTCGCGCCACGTTCGATGAAGCCCAGCAAAAACTACTGAGCGCCCAGGCCGCGGTTGATGCTGCGCAGGCACAGGTGCGCCTCGCGCAGGATCAGTTGGCCTATACCTCCTTGTTTGCCGACGCCGCGGGCGCGGTCACCGCAAAAGGAGCCGAACCAGGCGAAGTGGTCCATGCCGGTCAGATGGTCGTGCAGCTCGCACGCCAGGGCGGACGCGATGCCGTCTTCGACGTGCCGGAGCAGCTCATACGGACAGGGCCGCGCGACCCCCTGGTGCAACTCGCTCTCACGAACGATCCGAGCGTCAAAGCTACCGGCCGCGTCCGGGAGGTGGCACCCCAGGCCGATCCGACCACCCGAACATGGCAGGTCAAGGTCGGGATCATCGACGCGCCACCGGCCTTCGCATTGGGGGCCACCGTCACCGGCAGTATCAAGCTGTCGCGGCCCCAGGGGGTGGAGGTTCCGCCGAGCGCGCTTACCGAGTCGGACGGTCGCCCGGCGGTGTGGGTGGTCAATCCGCAAACCCAGACCGTGTCCCTGCGGAACGTTGACATCGTGCGATACGATCCGGCGGACGTCGTTATCTCGCAAGGGCTCGAAACCGGAGAGGTCGTGGTCACGGCCGGGGTCCAGGTGCTGCGTCCGGGTCAGAAGGTCCGGCTTTTGGGAGCCCCGCTATGACGCGCTTCAATCTCTCCGAATGGGCACTCCGGCACCGTTCCGTGGTGACCTATTTCATGCTCGTCATCGCGGCTGCAGGCGTCTGGTCTTACCTCCGGCTAGGGCGAAGCGAGGATCCAGACTTCACGGTCAAGACCATGGTGGTGCAAGCCGCGTGGCCGGGCGCCACGGTGGGCGACACGCTCGAGCAGATCACCGACCGCATCGAAAGCAAGCTGCAGGAAACGCCGAACCTGGACTACCTGAAAAGCTACACGACTGCAGGCCAGGCCACGATCTTCGTCAACCTGAAGGATTCGACGCCTCCGGCGCAGGTGCCGGACATCTGGTATCAGGTACGCAAGAAGGTGCACGACATCCAAAACTCGCTGCCGCAGGGAGTGGTCCCCGGCTTCAACGATGAGTTCGGCGACACCTACGGTATCGTCTATGGCTTCACCGCTGACGGATTCACGGACCGGGAACTGAGGGATTACGTCGTCGACATCCGCAAGCAGCTCTTGCAGCTGCCGGATGTCTCCAAGATCGACATCCTGGGTGCTCAGGACGAGCGCGTTTACGTCGAATTCTCAACCGAGCAGCTGGCGGGCCTGGGGATCGACCGGGCCGAACTGATTGCCGCGCTGCAGGCCCAGAACGCCGTCACGCCTGCGGGTGTGGTGCAGACTGGGGACGAAAAGATCCTCGTCCGTGTTTCGGGCGCATTCCGGTCCGAGCAAGATGTTCTTGCCGTCAACTTCGTCGCGAAGAACGGGCGGATCATCCGGCTGGGCGACATCGCGCACGTCACTCGCGGGCCCGCCGATCCCGCCCAGCCGATGTTCCGCATCAATGGACATCAGGGCATCGGGCTCGCCATTGCTATGCGCAAAGGCGGCGACGTCCTCGCTCTCGGGCGCAACATCGCGCGGGCCATGACGGCGATTACGGCGAACCTGCCAGTCGGGATCGAGCCGACGCTCGTCGCCGACCAGCCGGTGACCGTCGAACATGCGGTGGACGACTTCATGGAGGCGCTATGGGAGGCAGTCGCCATCGTGCTTGCGGTCAGCTTAGTCAGCCTGGGCTTGCGCGCTGGCGCCGTGGTCGCCCTGGCGATCCCGCTGGTCCTCGCTGCGGTGTTCGTGGCGATGGAGTTCTTCAGTATCGACCTTCAGCGTATCTCAATGGGCGCCCTAATCATCGCACTCGGCCTGCTGGTCGACGACGCCATGATCACGGTCGAAACAATGGTTTCGCGGCTGGAGCATGGCGAAGACAAGCAAAGCGCAGCCAGCTTTGCCTACACGTCAACCGCGTTTCCGATGCTTACCGGCACGCTCGTGACTATCGCGGGGTTCGTGCCGATCGGTTTCGCGCACAGCGCTGCAGGCGAGTACACATTCTCAATTTTCGCCGTCGTGGCGATTGCTCTGCTCGTATCCTGGATCGTCGCGGTCCTGTTTGCACCCTTGCTCGGCGTTTGGCTTCTGAAGAAGCCCAAAGCGGCACACTCGGAAGAACCAGGTCCGATCATGCGCACGTTCCGCCGCTTCCTTCTGCTGGCGATGCGGGCGCGCTGGGTCACGGTGGTGGTCACACTCTGCCTCTTCGGAGCAGCCCTGTGTGGCGTCCGGCTCGTTCCGCAACAATTCTTCCCATCATCCGACCGGCCCGAGTTGCTGGTGGATCTGCAGCTTCCAGAAAATGCGTCGATCTACGCAACCCGGGACGTCTCCGCGAGGGTGGACAAACTGCTGCAGGGCGATGCGGACGTGGACCACTGGACCACCTACGTCGGTCGGGGCGCCGTCCGGTTTTATCTCCCCCTCAACGTCCAGCTCCCCAACGACTTCTTCGCCCAGCTCGTGGTGGTCACCAGGGGGCTGCAGCAGCGGGAGCGGGTAAAGACGAAGCTCGAGCAGGCGCTGGCGAATGAGTTTCCGAACGTTGTCGGACGGGTCTACCCCCTTGAACTTGGGCCTCCGGTCGGTTGGCCATTGCAGTACCGCGTGATCGGGCCAGAGCCGAACCAAGTGCGTGCGGCCGCATTCAAGGTCGCGGAGACTCTGGAGTCCGAGCCCGGTGCCCGGAACGTGAATTACAACTGGATGGAGCCAGCGCGCACGGTCAGGATCCGCGTCGACCAGGACCAGGCTCGTCTTCTCGGCCTGAGCTCGCAGCAGTTGGCGCTGTCCCTGAACGCGGTCGTGTCCGGCGTCACAGCCACTCAAGTGCGCAGTGGAATCTATCTCGTCGATGTCCTTGTCCGAGCAACCCCCGAACAGCGAATGTCGCTGTCAACGATCAGGACGCTTCAGGTTCCGCTGCCGAATGGAAAGACGGTTCCCCTAAGCCAGATTGCATCCGTCGATTATGGCCAGGAATATCCCATTGTCTGGCGTCGGGACCGCCTGCCCTCAGTGACGGTGCAGGCCGACGTCCTGCCGGGCACGCAGGCCGCCACGGTCGTGCAGGACTTGGCGCCAAAGATCGAGGCGCTGAATGCCAGCCTGCCGAGTGGGTACCATATCGCAGCAGGCGGAACGGTTGAGGAGAGCAGCAAAGCCCAGGCCTCCGTCGCCGCCGTCGTGCCGCTGATGCTTGTCCTCATCCTGACCGTGCTGATGATCCAGCTCCAAGGGTTCAGCCGGCTGTTCCTGGTGCTCAGTGTGGCCCCGCTGGGTCTGATCGGTGTCGTTGCAGCCCTCCTCCTCGCGGATAAGCCGCTGGGCTTCGTGGCGCTCCTTGGCGTGCTCGCCCTCACCGGCATGATCGCCCGCAACTCGGTGATTTTGATCGACCAGATCGACAAGGAGAAGACACGCGGGCTTCACCCGTGGGATGCGGTCGTCGAGGCGACTGCGCATCGATTCCGGCCGATCCTGCTCACTGCTGCTGCCGCGATCCTCGGCATGATTCCGATCGCTCCCACCATTTTCTGGGGTCCGATGGCGTTCGCGATCATGGGCGGGCTAGCGGTCGCGACGTTCCTGACCCTCATCTTCCTACCGGCGCTCTACGTAATGTGGTCCCGGATCAGGAAGCCTGATTTGGTTCAGCCAGCCTCGGTGGAGACAGCATGACCATCGATCCGAGCTTCCTGACCCCTATGTCGGCGATGTTGGGAGCGCTTCTCGGCGGGGGCGCATCTCTGGTCGCGGCCATTTACACGCACCGCAGCCAAGACCGACTTCAGCGCGTTGCGGCGGAGGTCGCAAAGCGGGAGACGGTCTACGCGGACTTCGTGATGTACGCGTCGAACTTGCTTCTGCGCGCCTACACCCGGGACGAGATCGAACTCAGCGGCGACGAGCAACGCCTCGTCGGCCTCATCAACCGAATGCGGTTCTTTGCTCCCGCCGATGTCATCGCCACAGCGGAGGCCGTGCTCAGGGCGATCGTTGAGATTTCTCTGAAGCCAAGCGTGAAGCCGCGGCAACTCGCGACCGAGGCGCTGACGAGGAGTCTTGATCCCGATCCACTCTTGAGGTTCAGCCTAGTCTGCAGGGCAGACCTGGACAGCCTGCATCGAACCACGGCGTGAGGCGAGCGCCCTCGGAACGACACCCATTCCACGTTCACTCAGCTGCCGTCGAACCAGACAGAAGACGGCGTCAGGAGTTCATTATGCGCGACAATGTCGATCTCGTGAATCGCCGCCCGCCTGGGTCGAAGCATCAGCGGCCGAGCAGTCGACCGCCCTTCGAATGCGTTGCTCTGCTGCTGCAAGGCGGCGGCGCACTCGGATCCTATCAGGCCGGTGTCTACGAGGCTCTTGCCGAGGCTGACCTGCATCCAGACTGGGTGGCTGGAATTTCGATCGGCGCGATCAATTCGGCGCTGATCGCCGGTAACGCGCCGGATGAGCGGGTCGCGAAGTTGCGCAGGTTTTGGCAGGAGGTCACCGCCAACCCGCTTCTCGATTGGGCGGCCGGTCTTCATGCCTTGGCGCCGCGCGGGAACTTCGCCCGAATTCTGTTCAATCAGATTAGCGCAGGGTCCGCCTTGGTAAATGGCGCGGCCAACTTCTTCCAGCCACGCCATCCCCCCGCTTGGGCACATCCGAACGGCGCGGTCGAGGCGACCAGTTTATATGAGACGAGCCAGTTAAAGAGCACATTGGAACGACTTGTCGACTTCGACCGGATCAATGCTGGGCCGATGCGCTTCAGCGTTGGCGCCGTCAACGTGCGCAGCGGCAACTTCGTCTATTTCGATACGACCACTCATAGGATCCGTCCGGAGCACGTGATGGCGAGCGGCTCCCTTCCGCCCGGTTTTCCCGCAGTCGAAATCGAGGGTGAGCATTACTGGGATGGCGGCCTGATCTCAAACACGCCGCTGCAATGGGTGGTCGAGTACGGACCACGGCAGGATACACTTGCCTTCCAGGTCGACTTATGGAGCGCGCGAGGGAAGCTTCCCGGCAGCTTGGCCGAGGTCGCGACGCGCCAAAAAGAAATCCAGTATTCCAGTCGAACCCGCGCCAACACTGACAAATTCAAGGAGCTTCAGGTTCTGCGCTCCGCGCTCGCACGCCTGCTGGAGCAGGCGCCGCCACACCTACGTGACAGCGACGATGGAAAGCTTCTGAGCACGGTCGCCGACCAAAAGGTCTACAGCCTCGTGCAGCTAATCTACCACTCGCAGGATTACGAGGGCCACTCCAAGGACTACGAGTTCTCCCGGCTCTCAATGGAGGAGCATTGGCGTGCCGGATACCACGACACCGTCCGCACGCTGCGCCACCCCGAAGTCCTCAAACGTCCCCGCAACCCAGAGGGCGTCTTCACCTTCGATCTGGCCTACGACGGCCGCGAATGACGCGCAGCTTCCGTAACAATCAAGGAGAGTCACATTGAGAGAGCATGATGTCCGCGAGCGAGCCTTTGCGATGCCGTTGACGAGCCCGGCCTACCCACCCGGCCCCTACCGATTCATCGACCGCGAGTATCTCATCATCACCTATCGCACCGACCCGGAAAAGCTCTGCGCGCTCGTGCCAGAGCCGCTCCTGCCGGACGGCGACACCGTCAAATACGAGTTCATCCGCATGCCTGATTCGACCGGCTTCGGCGAGTACACCGAGACGGGCCAAGTGATCCCTGTGACCTTCCGAGACCGCAAGGGCAGCTATTCGCACTGCATGTTTTTGAACGACGATCCGCCGATCGCCGGCGGCCGCGAGCTTTGGGGCTTTCCCAAGAAGCTCGCCGATCCGACACTGCACGTCGAAATCGACCAGCTCGTCGGCACGCTCGACTACGGCCCGGTGCGCGTCGCCACCGGATCAATGGGCTACAAGCACAAGGCCGCGGACGTGGCGGCTGTGAAAATGGCGCTCGCCGCACCGAATTTCCTCTTGAAGATCATCCCGCACGTGGACGGGACGCCGCGCATCTGCGAGCTGGTCGAGTACTACGTCGAGGACGTCAAGGTCAAAGGAGCCTGGACCGGACCGGCGGCGCTCGATCTCCGCCCCCACGCGCTGGCCCCCGTGGCTGAGCTGCCCGTGCTCGAAGTGATCTCGGCAACGCATTTCATCGCGGACCTGACCCTCGGTCTGGGCAAGGTCGTCTACGACTACCTTCGCTAGACTCTCGGCATAGGAGAAGAACGATGCGCCTCAATAACAAAGTCGCCATCGTCACCGGTGCGGCAAGCGGCATCGGAAAGGAAATCGCTGTGCTGTTCGCACGCGAAGGTGCACGCGTGACGATCGCCGACCGCGACCAAAAGCGTGCCGACGGCGTCGCCGATGAGCTCGGTGGCACGAGACGTGCCATCGGCGTGGGGGTCGACGTTACCAACGAAGCTGAGGTGGATGCCTGTGTTGCGAAGACCGTGGCCGCCTTCGGCCAGATCGATATCCTTGTCTCGAACGCCGGCATCCAGATTGTGGCACCCCTTGATCGATTCGAATTCGACAAATGGAAACAGCTTCTGGCGGTTCATCTAGATGGCGCGTTTCTCACGACACGTGCCTGCCTGCGCAAGATGTACAAGCACGGCCGCGGCGGGAGCATCCTCTACATGGCTCAGTGCATTCCAAGGAGGCATCGACGTTGAAGGGACCTTATGTCACGGCGAAGCACGGGCTCGTGGGTCTCGCGAAAGTGGTCGCCAAGGAAGGAGCTACCCACGGTGTGCGTGCTAACGTGATCTGCCCTGGCTTTGTACGGACGCCGCTCGTGGACAAGCAGATCCCGGAGGAGGCGAAAGACCTTGGCATTTCCGAGCAGGAGGTCATCAAGAGTATCATGGTCAAGGAGACTGTCGACGGTGAGTTCACGACTGTCGAGGATGTGGCGCGGACCGCACTTTTCCTGGCTGCTTTCCCCTCGAACGCGCTCACTGGGCAGTCACTCGTAGTGAGTCACGGCTGGTGTATGCAGTAACAGGTGGGGCGGTTCCTATGTTGTTCGTCGCATGCGACGAACAACGTATAGGACGATCACCGGACGCGGCGAAGCGCAGTTTTCCGAATTCGGACCGGCTCTTTTACAGCCAAGCTATGGCAGCGAACTGAACGTCTCATTACTGCGGTCCCCGATCCCAGAACGCACTCTGTGCTATCAGCTCCGAGTTGGCTGGGGTAGGGAAGACGACCGGCTGTCCCATCCGCATGTATTTCTATCCGTAAGCCCTCCGGCCTCATCTCCGTTGTTGCGGAGTCCCATTTCCCGCTCTTTCTAATCAACCCCGCTGACATCCGCCTCTGAGTTGAGGCGCCTTGCGGGGCTCATGTGACGACGATCTCCCTCCGGTCTGAAGCCTTCGCCCGCGGTGCGCACATGCTGCGCACCGCGCTCGGTGCCGCGATCTCCGCTTATCTCGAAGATCCGAGCATCGTCGAAGTGATGCTCAACCCCGACGGCCGCTTGTGGATCGACCGGTTGGCGGGCGGCCTCGAAGAGACCGGCTGCTATAAGCTCTCCCCATCACCCTTCCCCCATCGAATCGATGGCGAAGGGAATCAAAAATCTCGTCCGGCTGGAATCCCTTGGGCGATTCCATCAACAATGAAGACGCTCACGCCAGCGCGATTTCGGCCCCGGCTCCGGCCTGCTTGGAAAGCGGCACCTCACTGTGCGCCCTCATTATGGGAGGACTGACCCTCGCAATATTTTGGCGAAGAACATGCGCCGACTGCGCGCCGAACTCGGGCTCAGCCAGGAGGGCCCTAGCCCATGAGTGCGGAATCAACCGCACTTACCTCAGCGCCGTCGAGCGGGCCGAAGGCAATGTCTCGATCAACAAGATTGCCCGCATCGCGAAAGGGCACCGGGTCGAACCGTGGACGCGGCTCCGCGATAATTGACCGGCTCGCCTCGTCCGCTTGTATCCACACCCAACCGGCTACTCAGTGTGAAGAAAGCCGATTCGCCAGCTTGATAACCGTATCGGCAAAGCGCTCGGCGGATGCGCACGCCTGCTTGAAAGAGCCGCTCCTGATGCGTTCAATTGCCCTGGACTCGGCTTCTTTGATCACCTGCTGCAGCATGGGAAATGAACCTAAAGCCGCTTCATGCCGTATTTGAGCAATCCTATCCCGGATGCTAGCCTTTGTTAGCAGCCGATTTCCGTTCACTCGGCTTGTAACGTCGCGATCTCGGCCGTAGGCCCTGGCATAGGCGGCCGTCGCGGAATGACCTGCCGCCACGAGATGAGCGAAGGCTTCTTGCCTGAGATTCGCCAGCGGCGGCATGGGCAGCTCCCCGATATGATTAAAGATTTCGGCGTTTGGCGTACTTTGGGATTTCTGGCGATGGCACTCCACACCGATTTCCGCCCTGGCGACAGCTATCGTGATACTCGAGAGGGCGCACACGGCTCTCACGGCGCGAAAGGCCCACGGCATGCTCCTTCTTGAGAAAAGCAAGGGGCAAGTGCGAATTTCGATTGCAATCTTCACGGCAATCGAGGACTCCAAGAGCGCGGCATAGGCGACAGGCCGCAGGTGGGCCAATGAGGTCATTGGATGGCTCGCATCAACTCAGCATGGGGGTTTTCGGAAAAAGGGTTGTACGCGCCCACTGCGTCGTAGATAATCTTCCGCCGGGCCATCAAACACCTGTTCGCGCCTTGCGTTCTTCAAGGTCGATGGGATCGGGCTCGCCCAAGGTGGTTACAGGTTCCGTTACAGGCCAATTTGCAGCATTTTGCTCATTGCTGTTTTTGACCTGCAGCCACTGTAACCCCTGTAACTTCAATGGAGTAGACTTGTAACCGGTTGCAGGAGTCACAGGTGTAACAGGCGTTACAGCCGGTTTTTGACTAAAGCTCGCGCGCATGACGGCGGCGAGCTTGGATCGAAGCTCAGGGCGCATCTTCGCCCCCGTCGATAATAGCCGCCGTGAGCACATAAGCCCGCGTTGATTTGCCGCCGATTTTGACGCCACATTGAAAAGTGTCGCCGCCTTGCCGCCTCAGCATCTTGCGCTCGGCAAGCACTCGCGCAACCATCGTTGGATCAAACCCGTTGCATATTTCAGACTTCCAGACTTGCGGCGGGATCATCCACTCACGGACGGGCCCGCTCCCCTTGCGCCAGCCGAGACGATTGGGAACGGGCTTGACGTCTACATCGTCCAGCGGCTCAAAGCGGGATCCGCCGTGCAGCTCAATCATGAGCCGGACCTGCTCAATGGCTTGGCGGATTTCGGCGGGTTCCGTTCCACCTCGATGCTCAATCCATTGGTTAAGAGCCCATGCCGCCGCCGCTCGCGCTTCGCCTTGCTGCCAGGGCGCGACGCCCAGAGCCGTTGCAAGCTCCCCAGCCGCGGCAATGAGCCCCAGCCGCTGCGCTGCCCGGTCAATCTGACCATCGGCGCCAGGCGGAACAGCCGTTTTAGTGAAGGCGCGAATTGCGTCACGAACAGTCTCACCATCGATATTTTCGGCAATGATCCGCCGCACAAATTCTGGCCCGGCCGTTCCATAGGCTGAGATTGCTGCAAGTTTGAATTCCTGGGCGAGCTTGCCAGCATCACTTTCCGGCCCAGCATGATCGAACACGCCAAAGCCGTTCCCCTTGTCAGCGGGAATATCGAGCATCCGGACCAATTGCCCGGCGCGCGCCCTCTTGCCGCGATCCTCGCTAAGTTTCGCCTCAACCGGAAGTTCGCCACTCGAAAGGATCAACACCCGCCAGCTCTTCGGCTCACGTAAGGAACCATCGCGAGACGCACGAGCTTTTCCAGCGCCGTTGGCAAGCCCATAAATCGCCGCCTGCGCATCGCGCGCGTCAATGACGCCCAGCTCATCCAAGACTAGCACTGTGTCGGCTGCGGAAGCCGCAGCACCTTCAAGACCATTGGCAGTTGCGCGCCAAGCCCTCACATAGCCAGGCGTCGCCCCACGGCCCCAGATCGAGGCCCCAATCTGCAAGAGTGTGGTCTTGCCTCTCGATGAGGCGCCAGGGAAATGAAGGCCGCCGCCTTCTTGACCAGCAAGATGGAGGAGCGGACCGGCCAGAGCCGCAGATATGGTCAGCACTGGCAACGCATGGCCGCTTGCAAGCTTGCCCACGCCGCCCTGCCAATCTTTGAGCGATCCTTTGGCCTCATAGGGTCCGGTTGCCGAAGCGTCTAAAATGACGGGCTCACTACCGCGCGGCCAAATCGTCTCATTTGGCAGGACAAACACACGATTGCCGCCTATCTCATGCCATCCTGTGCGATGGACAAGTGTTACCCGGCCCTTGACGTTGCAGCCGCCTAGATAGTTGAGCAAAGACCGCTGCTGCGCTCGATTGATCTTCAATCCCTCATCGGCAAGAGCTGCGCAAAGCGCGCCAGGATCGCCTTGCAGCGATGCATCAGATATGTGCTTTGTGTGAGGGCGACGGTCCGCATCATGCCAGCGCAGCCATTTGCCCCAACAGCTGCCATGCGGATCGCGGCAGGCACCCAAGATTTCAAACGGTGCGGCGATCCATACTGTTTCCAGCTCCGCGCCCTCGCCTTTGGGCTTCTTTTCCAAATTAAGCCCGCTGGGAGTCATCTTGAAATCGCCCCATGAGATGAATTGCGGACCGGGCTCATAGCGCTTGGCGTGGCCGATGGCCGTCCTGCGCAGTGCTTCTAGGTGCTGCCACTCTGCAATCGCGTTCGCCGCATCCCAGCCTTCTTCGGGTCCGCGCTGACCGCCATCGGGCGAAAGACATGCAAGGGCCACCGCGTCGATGATTGAGACTTCGCAAGATTGCCCGTGAAGAATCGATGCAACCGCCCTAGCATAGTCCAAGCCGGATTTATCAGCATCGGGCCAAATCAAGACCTTGCGATTTTTGATCGGTGTCCAGTCCGCCTTTCTAGCCGATTGCGAGCCGCCGGGCGATGTAATGCAGACGCTGTTGGGAAAGACCTTCGCCGCCGCATCAGCTGATTTCTCGCCTTCGCAAACCACAACGGGAGCATCGGGATTGGTCGCAAGCCTGTCCAGCCCATAAAGAGGGCGCGGTTCCGGAAAGCCTTTCCAACGCCACTCAACCCGCCCATTGCGAGCGCGCCAGAGGGATAGCGGGCGAATTTCCTTTCCGTGCTCTGTTTCAAATCTCCAAACCTCAAAGAGCAACCCGCCGCTCGCGTTCCGGTAAGGCCAGCGCATCGAGGCCTTACCAAAACTGAAGTGAGCTTCGGGCATCGGCGGCGCATTGTCGGGCACCGGCATGATGCATTCCGAATCATCATTATCCGGCGCGGCTTGGCTGCCTGCAGCGGCAAGCTCTTGTTCGGTTAGCGGCGCGTACTTGTCGGGTTGCCAGAGGACATTCATCTGCCCGCCCCGCAATCGAGGCCAATCATCCGGGCAAGCCGCCTCGCAGCCTCAGCTTGGGAAACGCCCTCGACATAGGCCACAAGACTTATCGGATCACCACCTTTGTCGCCCGTGGCAAAGTCGGACCAGCGGCATGTGTAACGGTTGACCTTAAAGCTCCCAAGGTGCCGGTCGACACGGCCCGGGTTCAGAGCCACCCACTCGCGGTGCACCCGCTTTCCGCTGGGCAAAACGCGCGCCAGCACGGCGGGAAGGTTCGCGAGAGCGGCACGGTTGATTTTATCGAAGTCGATTCGCCTCATTGGTGCATTCCCTCGAATAGAGGAAGCACCGCCATCAATGAGCAAATCCGAGCAAGCCCCGCTGCGGCTGGCGAATCGCCTTGTGCCGAAAATTTGGGCTTGCTAATCTCTGAACCCTCAGCCGCCAAGCATAACGGATTTTGAGGCCCGGCCGCGCCCAACGGCCGGGTTTCGTTTCCTTGGTGCATGGCTCAACCCTCCTCATCTTGGGAGGGCTTGGCGCCCTCACCGGGCGCGGGACGGCGCTTGCGATACTCCGAAGTGCTTTTGATCGGCGGCGAGATCCGCGAAAGAGCCCACTGCTCCAAGGTTTCCGGCAGGTAGTAGACCCGATGCCCGGCTTTATGGAATTCTGGGCCGCCGCCCGCCGTGCGCAGCTTCGCAAGCCAGCGACGCGCGCCGAATCCGAATCTTTCCTTTAGGAAGGCCTCGGCCCGTTCAGTTGTGAGATAGGAAGTTGGCATGGCCGCTCCTCACGAATTCTGGAACGGCATTCCATTAGTCTGATTGTTTCTGACAATGCGAGATACATTAATTCTGCTGTAAGCCCATGCGCTTCGCCAAGCTCCGCAATCGCTGAATGTGGGTCTCTGCCGCGTTGCTCTTCGGAAGCCGCCCATCAGCTATGTATTCCTTGATGGTCTGGCGCAGCGCAGCGCCGAGCGAGCCTTTCTCAGCCTCGATCTTGCGCGCTTCAATTAGGATCTGCCCATCGAGATTGGCGTAGCCCTTTGATCCATCCGGGCGGCCTCGATTGC
>Ga0070739_10005216_pt1 | contig 14965 bp, 15 predicted proteins | sample Coa_R1_7_FD_66445 | JGI IMG/M metagenome (GOLD analysis project Ga0070739, IMG submission 66445) | Surface soil microbial communities from Centralia Pennsylvania, which are recovering from an underground coalmine fire - Coalmine... | ecosystem: Environmental > Terrestrial > Soil > Unclassified ... | reverse complement strand
CTCGCCTTCCGCACGTTCGCCTACATCCGCGTCGGCATCCTGCTCGGGCAGCTGCTCGTCGACCACGACGTCCCCGACTACGACGGCACCGAGACCTGGATCGAGGCGCTCCTCCGTGACGAGCGTCACCGCGACGCCGTCGTGCGTGAGCTGCGTGCGGTGGCGGAGGAGATCGCCGCCGACCCGCGCTACCCCGACGAGGCGCCGATGGGCCCCGACGACGAGGTCCGATCGCGCTTCCGCGACTTCGCGCGCAAGCAGCTCGGCTGACGCCGGTACACCGCCGCGATCGCTGGCATCATCAGGTGACGGTGCGCCGTCGCCTCGCACTGCCGCTCCTGCTGGCGCTTTTCGCCTTCGTTCCGGCCGGGTCGGGGGGCCAGGCGCGCGCGCCCGGGGCGACCGCGACCGCGTGGGCGATCAGGGTGACGGTCCCGAACCAGGCGCTCCAGGCGACACCGGCCGTCAGCGCGCCGCCGGCCGCGCAGCCCGCGGCCACGTCGGCCTACGCCTACCCGGCCGACGGCTCGATCGTCAGCGCCTCGTCCACGACAGCCGCCGCGACGACGACCGTGGAGACGAACGCCTCGGCGAAGGCCGAGGCCGACGTCACGCAGCTCTCGCTCTTCAAAGGGGAGCTGACCGCCGACGCCGTCACGGCGCGCGCCTCCGCGGGCACCGGGCCCTCCGGCGCCGGCGGCAACGCGAACGGCAGCACCGTCGCCAACCTGCGGTTCCAGGGGCAGCCGGTCTCCGGCCCGCGCGTGCAGCTCGCCGACTGGGGGCAGCTGACGCTCGGCGGCCAGACGGTCGACCGATCCTCACCCGACGGCGCGCCGGCCTACCACGGCACCGTCGTCGAGCTGGACATCCGCCTGACGGCCGACCACGGCGGGCTGCCCGCGGGCAGCGAGCTCCAGATCGGGTACGCCGACGTCGCGGCGCACAAGACGCCGCCCGCCGCGGCGACCACCACCACGACGACCACGCCGACGGCGACGGAGACCACCCCCGCCGAGGACCCGACGGCCGGGGACGCGCCACGCCTCCGGCCGAACCCGAACGCGAAGACGACGCCGGCGCCGCTCCGCGTGCACCCGAAGCTGACCGCCGGGCACTACGTCTTCCCCGTCTACGGGCCGGTCTCGTACGGGGACACGTTCGGCGCGGCACGCTCCGACGTCACCTACCACCACGGGGACGACATCTTCGGCTCGCTCGGGCAGCCGCTCGTCGCCTGCGCGGACGGCATCGTCTTCTCGGTCGGCTGGAACAAGATCGGCGGGAACCGCCTCTGGATCGTCGACTCGCAGGGCAACCAGTTCTACTACGCCCACCTCTCCGCCTTCGCCACCGCGACCGTGAACGGCGCGCACGTGAAGGCAGGCCAGGTCGTCGGCTTCATGGGCAACACGGGCGACGCGGAGGGGACGCCGTACCACCTCCACTTCGAGATCCACCCGGTGTCGTTCCTCTACCTCGGCTACGACGGCGCCGTCGACCCGACGCCGTACCTGAACGCGTGGCAGCACCAGCAGGACCTGCCGTTCCCGGTCGCAGGCGGCTGGGTGCCTTCGATCCCCGGCGGCCCAGCGGCACCCGAGCCGGGGGCGATCCTGCTCGGAATGAACGACATCTCCACGGCCGACGGTCTCGACCCGTCGTCGCTCGAGCGCGCGCTGACGCCGGTCAGCCCGTCCGTGCTGATGCAGACGCTCGTCCCGACGACGCCGGCCCCGACGACCGACCTCGGGCGCGGGTAGCCCTCAGCTCGTGCTGCCGCCGTTCGACGAGGACTCGTAGTCGCCGCCGAACTCGTCGCCGCCGGAGATCATCTCCTTCAGCCACTTGCGCGTCTCGGGCCCGGTGACGGGGTTGAAGAGGATGCCGAGGGCGATGCCCGCGACGAGGAGCCCGGTGCCCCGGCTTCCGCGGCTCTTCTTGCCCTGCAGCCGGTCTGCGGCGTTGCGGAGGTCGTCGACGGCGGCCTTGAGCCGCTCCCGGATCTCCTCGTCCGTCGCCACGCGGGTCGCGACGGTCACGGCGCTCCGGTTCCCGACCAGCTCGTTGTAGAGCTCCTTCGCGGTGGCGAACGCGCTCAGCACGTCCTCGCGCAGCTTCTCGTCCTGCATCGCGCGCTGGACGTACGGTTTGACGCTGTCCGCCGCGTCGTAGACCTTGTCCTTCGTCTTGGCCATCCTGGCTCGATCCTTTCGCATCGTTACCGCGCGCCTGATACCCGGGCCTTGCCGCTGCAAACAGGCGCTCCTTGTCGTCGTCGCGCTCATCCTCGCAGGCTGCGGGGGGTCGAGCGCGCCGAAGGCGCAGTGGCAGCGTGTCGAGGCCGGCAGCTTCCACTTCCGCGCGCCGAAGGGGTGGTCGGTGACGGTGGCCAGGGCGAGGACGACGGTGAAGGACGGCAGCTCCTTCGTGCAGGTCGCGACGTTCCCACTCGTCCGGGCGTACACCGACGCGCTCTTCGAGAAGGTGCGCTCGGAGCTCGACCTGCGCATGGCCGACGTCGCGAAGCAGTCGGGCGGCACCGTCGCCGCCCACCGCGTCGTCACCGTCGACGGCATCCGGTCGCACCAGTACGACGTGCGGGTGGGGAAGCGGGTCGACCGCTACACGTTCGTGCTGCGCGGCAAGCAGGAGCTCCTGCTGCTCTGCTCGGCCGACGCGGCCGTCTGCGACGAGCTCGCGGCGAGCTTCGTCGCCGGCTGATCGCCTCGCGCCCGCGACCGGCGCTTCCCGTTGAACACCGCCTCGAACACGTCCTCGATCGTGTCCGCCGGGACGAACTCGAGCGCCTGCCGCGTCTCGGCGGGCAACTCCTCGAGGTCGGGCTCGTTCTCGCGCGGAAAGACCACGCGCTTCAGCCCGGCGCGCTGCGCCGCGAGTGACTTCTCGCGCAGCCCGCCGATCGGCAGCACCTGGCCGGTGAGCGTGATCTCGCCCGTCATGCCGACGTCGCTCGCGACCGGCATGCCGCGGACGAGCGACGCGATCGCCGTCGCCATCGTCACCCCAGCCGACGGGCCGTCCTTCGGCACCGCGCCGGCGGGCACGTGGATGTGCACGTCGTGGTCCGCGAACCAGTCCTCGGGCAGCCCGAGCTGCGTCGCGTGCGCCCGCACCCACGAGAGCGCAGCCTGCGCCGACTCCTGCATCACCTCGCCGAGCTGACCCGTGATCGTCAGGCGCCCCTTGCCCGGATACGCCGTCGCCTCGATGAAGAGCACGTCGCCGCCCACGGTCGTGTAGGCGAGGCCGGTGGCGACGCCGGGGTCGGCCGTCCGCTTCCGAACCTCCCCCGAGAAGCGCCGCGGGCCGAGCCACTCCCGCAGGCGCGTCTCGTCGAGGCGGATCTTCTCCGTTCCCTGCGTCGCCACCTCGGTGGCCGCCTTGCGGCAGAGGTCGGCGAGCCGCCGCTCGAGGCCGCGGACGCCGGCCTCCCTCGTGTACTCGCGGATCACCGTGCGCAGGAGCCGGTCGGAGACGTTCAGCTGCGCGCGCTGCAGGCCGTGCTGCCGCAGCTGCTTCGGGAGCAGGTAGCGCTTCGCGATCCCGAGCTTCTCATCCTCCGTGTAGCCCGAGAGCTGGATCACGTCCATCCGGTCGAGCAGCGGCCCGGGGATCGTGTCGAGGGTGTTCGCGGTGCAGATGAACAGCACCTTCGAGAGGTCGAACGGCAGGTCGAGGTAGTGGTCGCGGAAGGTGCGGTTCTGTTCCGGGTCGAGCACCTCGAGCATCGCGCTCGCCGGGTCGCCGCGCCAGTCGGCGCCCATCTTGTCGATCTCGTCGATCAGGAGCACCGGGTTCGCCGACTCCGCGTCGCGGAGCGAGCGGATGATCGACCCGGGCATCGAGCCGATGTACGTGCGCCGGTGGCCGCGGATCTCCGACTCGTCGCGCACGCCGCCGACCGACAGCCGCACGAACTTTCGGCCGAGCGCGTTCGCGATCGAGTGGCCGAGCGAGGTCTTGCCGACGCCCGGCGGGCCGACGAAGCAGAGGATCTGGCCGGAGATCTCGTTCCGCAGCTTCGCTACGGCGAGGTACTCGATGATCCGGTCCTTCACCTTCTCCAGGTCGAAGTGGTCCGCGTCGAGCACCGCGCGCGCGTGCCCCAGGTCGAAGTCGTCGTCGGTGAACGCGTTCCAGGGGAGGGTCAGGATCCACTCCAGGTAGGTGCGGATGACGCCGTACTCCGCGGCGGCCGACGGCAGCTTCTCCAGCCGCTGCAGCTCACGGTCGGCGGCCTTCCGCACCTCCTCCGGCAGCTCGCCCAGGGCATCGAGCCGCTCGCGCAGCTCAGCCGCCTCGGCCTGCTCCGGGTCGGCCTCGCCAAGCTCCTGCTGGATCGCCTTCAGCTGCTGGCGCAGGAAGTACTCGCGCTGGCCGCGCTCCATCTCCGACTGCACCTGCGACTGGATCTTCGAGCCGAGCTCGAACACCTCGAGCTCGCGGTTCAGGATCGCCGACACGAGCCGGAGCCGCGCCTCGACGTTCACCTCCTCGAGGATCTGCTGGCGCTCCTCGGTCTTGATCGTCCGCAGGGTCGAGGCGACGAGGTGGCAGAGCGCGCTCGGGTCGTCGACGTTCGCGGCCGCGAGCTGCAGCTCCTCCGGTAGATACGGCGCGAGCCCGATGATGCGCGCGAACAGCCCCTGCACGTTCCGCGTCAGAGCCTCGAGCTCCGGCGTCTCCTCGAGCACGTCGGGCAGCGCGCTGAACTCGGCGAGCAGGTACGGGTCGACGTCGAGGCGCTCGTCGAGCCGCACGCGGTCGAGCCCCTGGACGAGGATGCGGAGCGTCCCGTCGGGGACCTTGATCATCTTGTGCACGAGCGCCACGGTGCCGACCTCGTAGATGTCGTCGAACGAGGGGGCGTCGAGCGACCCGTCCCGCGAGGTGACGAGCGCGAGCAGCCGGTCGCCGGCGACGACGTCGTCGATGAGGCGGACAGAGCGCTCCTGCCCGATCGCGAGGGGCGTCATCGACTGCGGGAAGACGACCGTCTCCTTGAGCGGCAGCACCGGCAGCGCGGCCGGCAGGTCGAGCGGCGAGCTCTCCGGCTCGACCTGCTCGAACGGCAATTCGCTCATAGGTCAACCTCCGGTTGCCCTATGACACACTCGCTCCGGCGCCGGCCAAGCCGGCACCTGCGCTCCTCAGTGAGCTCCGTCGAGCCTACGCTCACGTCCGCTCCAGCTCGATCCGGTAGCGGCCGGCCGGCGGCGCCTTCTCGACCACCGGCAGCTCCACGGTCAGCACCCCGTGCTCGAACCGTGCGTGAGCGTGCTCGGGGTCGACGTCCTCGGCGAGGCGCACCTGCCGCTGGAACGGGCCGTACTCGATCTCCATCTGCTGGTAGACGCGGCCCTTCACCTGTGGTCGCCGCCGCTCGCCCGCGACGACGAGCAGCCGCTCGCCGGCGACGAGCCGCACCGTGGCCGGGTCGACGCCGGGCAGCTCGATCACGACCGTCAGCGCATGCGGCTCGTCGGTGTGGAAGCAGTCGACGTTCGGGCGGAAGCCGTGGCGCAGGCCCGAGAAGCGCGGCACCTGCCAGAGGTCCGCGAAGAGCTCCTCGATCTCCTCCTGCAGCTTGTCGACGTCGCGCCTCGGCATCCCGCGAAACCGTACCCCTCTCGACGCCCGTGATGCCTCGGCGCTCAGCGCGTCGCGGCGTAGACGCCGACCGCGATCAGCACGAGCACGATCACGAGCAGGGCGAGCGCGAGCGCGACGCGGGCCTTCCGCCCCGGCGGCTCCGGCTCCGGCGTGAACGGGTCGAGCTCCGTCGGCGGCAGGACGTGCTCCACGTCGTCGCCCTCGACGACGAGCGAGTCGTGGCGGTCGTCCACCTCCGGCTGGTCGGACATGCCCTGCTCCGTTCCCCGGCGACGCTCCCACCTAACCGCCGCCACTACCCTGTCGGCATGCACGCGGCTCCCCGCCTGCGCGGCGGTCCGGTCGCGCGCGCAGCCTGGCTTCTCGGCGGCCTCGTCCTCTACTCGTTCGGGATCGTCGCCTTCCTGGAGGCGCGGCTCGGCTTGCCGCCGTGGGACGTCCTCCATCAGGGCATCGCGCGGCACACGCCGCTCTCCTTCGGCTTCGCGAACGAGGCCGTTGCCGTCGTCGTGCTCGCGCTCGCGTGGGCACTCGGCTCGAAGCCGGGGATCGGGACGCTCGCGAACGCCGCCTTGATCGGGCTGCTCGTCGCGGCGCTGCAGCCGCTCGCGCTCGTGCAGCGTCTCGGCGACTGGCCGCTCGAGGGTCGGCTGCTGCTCCTCACGCTCGGCCTCGCCCTGTTCGGTGCGGGCTCCGCCTTCTACATCGGCGCCTCGCTCGGCGCCGGGCCTCGAGACTCGCTGATGCTCGTCGTCGCACGTCGCGCCGACGTCCGGATCGGGGTCGCCCGCGCGGCGATCGAGGGGTCGGTGCTCGTCCTCGGCGTCCTGCTCGGGGGCCACGTCGGAATCGGTACCGTCCTCTTCGCGGCCGCGATCGGCCCCGCCGTCGAAGGCTCGTTCCGGCTCGTCGCAGCGACCCGTCTCGTCTGATGGAGCTCCTCGCCCGCCTCTTCCGCCTCGTCTGGGGCGGCGACGTCGACCGCGCCCTGCGGCCGGTCCTCGCCGTCAGCCTCGTCGGCTCGATCGCCGCGTCCTCGGCGTTCCCGTTCGCGGGGATCTGGGCCGTGAAGGCGCTGGGCGCGCCGCAGGGCACGCTCGCGTTCGCCTACCTGATCGGCGCCGTCCTCGCCGGCCTCACCGGCTACCTCGGCGGCCACCTGTCGGACCGCCTCGGGCGACGCCCGCTGATCCTCGCCGGCTGGGGGTTCCAGGCGCTCGTCCCACTGGCCCTGATCGGTGTCGGGCACCACGTGTACCCGGGCCTCGCGCTGCTCGCGCTGCTGCCGGTGTTCGGCTCCCTCGGCGGCGCCGCCGACCAGGCGATGGTCGCCGACCTGGTCGCGCCCGAGCGCCACGAGGCCGCCTACGCGTCTGTGCGCGTCGCCTCGAACCTGGGTGTCACGATCGGCCCGCCGATCGGCGGGCTCCTGCTCGTGGGCGGCCACTGGCCGCACCTCTTCGCCGGCACGTTCGTCCTCGCGACGATCGGCTTCGCGATCGCGTACCGGTACATCCCGCGCACGGGCGCCTACGCGCCGGAGGGGCCGCCGCAGCGCGGTTCGTTCGCGGTGATCGCGCGCGACTCCCCGTTTCTGCTCTTCATGCTCGCGTCCGTGTTCGCGACGATGACCTACGTCGCGACGGAGACGCTGCTCCCCATCTCGGTGACGACGTCGCACCACCTCGCCCCCGCGGCGTGGGGGTTCCTGATGATCCTCAACCCGCTGTTTGTGACGGTGTTCCAGTTGCGCCTGACGAGGCGCGTCGCACACGTGCCCGCGTCGCTGAAGCTCGGCCTCGCGATGCCGATGATGGGCGTCCCCTTCCTGCTCCTCGACTGGAACGGCTCCGCGGGCGTGATCGCGCTCGTGATCGTGATCTTCGTGCTCGGCGAGATGCTGTGGGTGCCCACGTCCCAGGCGGTCGTCGCGGCCCTCGCTCCGGCCGACATCCGCGGCGCGTACATGGGCGCCTTCGGCGGCACGTGGTCGGTAGGCTGGGCGGTGACGCCGTTCCTCGGCCTGCAGGTCCGGCACGCCTACGGCGACGCCACGATGTGGATGTGCGTCGCGTCGGTCGGCGTCGTCGCGGGGGTGCTCGGCTTCGCCGCCGCGCGCGGGCACGACGCCGAGGCCGCTATAGCATCCGTCGCGTGAAGGGCCTGATCGCCGCCGGCGGCAACGCCACGCGTCTCGAGGAGCTGACGCGCGTCACGAACAAGCACCTGCTGCCGGTCGGGCGGTGGCCGATGGTCTACTACCCGCTCCAGCTGCTGCAGCGGATCGGCGTCCGCGAGGTGCTCCTCGTCACCGGCAAGCAGCACGCCGGCCAGTTCATCGACCTGCTCGGGAACGGCCACGTCGTCGAGCGCGGCGGCGACGAGGTGCTGTTCGACCTCGACCTCTCGTACAAGGTGCAGGTCGAGGCGGGCGGCATCGCACAGGTCGTGGGCATGGCCCGCGACTTCGCCCGCGGCGACAAGCTCGTCGTCTGCCTGGGCGACAACATCTTCGAGCACGCGCAGGCCGACACGATCGCCGGGTGGGGCGACGGCGCGCTCGTGTTCGCGAAGGACGTCCCCGACCCGGAGAACTTCGGTGTCGTCGTGTACGGCGACGACGGCAAGGTCGCCGACGTCGTCGAGAAGGCCGGCGTCGTCGACCTGCGCTACGACTCGCCGCCGTCGAACGACGCGATCGTCGGCCTGTACTGCTTCCCGCCGGACGTGTTCGAGATCATCGACCGCCTCGAGCCGTCGAGCCGCGGCGAGCTCGAGATCACCGACGTCAACCGCGCCTACGCCCGTCAGGGGCGGCTCGAGGTGCAGCGGGTGAAGGGCTGGTGGCACGACGGCGGCAAGCACTGGCACGACCTCGCCGAGGTCGGCCGCCTGATCGAGCAGACGGGGGCCAACAAGTAGTCACCAGAATCCCGTTGAAGCGCTTCGACGACGAGCGCGGCTTCTTCATGGAGCTGATGCGCGCGAGCGCGCTGCCGAAACCTGTGCGCCAGGCGAACCTGGCGCGGTCGCGGCGTGGCGTGATCCGCGCCCTCCACTACCACGAGCGCGGGCAGGACGACCTCTTCTGCTGCCTGGAGGGGATGGTCAGGGTCGTCGTCCTGAACCGCGAGACGGGCGAGGTCTTCACGGAGGACATCGGCGAGGAGAACCCGGTCGCGATCTACGTGCCGGGCATCCACGCGCACGGCTACGAGGCGCTCACGGACTGCCTCTTCTGCTACTTCGTCACCGAGGAGTACGACGCGGCCGACCCCGACGAGCACGGCGTGCCCTGGGACGACCCGCGAGTCGCGCACCTGTGGAGCACGAAGGACCCGGTCCTTTCGGCTCGAGATCGCGGTCGGTGATCGTCACCGGCGCGGGCGGGCAGCTCGGGCAGGCGCTGCTCGAGGCGTTTCCGGGCGCCCGCGGCCTGACGCGGGCCGAGTGGGACGTCGAGCTGCCGCCTCCGCCGGGGCTCCAGGCGGGCCTCGTCCTGCACGCCGCCGCGTGGACGGACGTCGACGGAGCCGAGGACGACCCGCAGAGGGCGGCGGCGGTCAACGTCGGCGGGGTCCAGCACGCGGCCGAGCTCGGAGCGCCGCTCGTCGTCTGGTCGAGCGACTACGTCTTCGACGGCCGGAAGCGCGTGCCGTACCTCGAGTCGGACGCGCCGGCGCCGCTCGGCGCGTACGGGCGTACGAAGCTGCATGGCGAGGCGGCGGCCGGCGAGCGGGCCTGGGTCGTCCGCAGCTCCTGGCTGTTCGGGTGGACGTCGCGGAACTTCGTCCGCACGATGCTCCGCCTCGGCGCGGAGCGCGACGAGGTGGCGGTCGTCGACGACCAGCGCGGCTCCCCGACGTACGTCGGCCATCTCGCCGAGGCGACGAAGGACGTGCTCGAGCTGCCGTACGGCACCTACCACGTCGCGGCCGCCGGCGACTGCACGTGGGCGGACTTCGCGGAGGCGATCTTCGAGGAGGCGGGGCTCGCGACGCGCGTCCGCCGCATCACGAGCGCCGAGTTCGGCGCGAAGGCGCCGCGGCCCGCCTACTCCGTCCTTCGCAGCGAACGGGGAGCGCCCGAGCTTCCCCATTGGCGGCAGGGCCTGCGGGAGTGCCTGGGTAGGCTTCGACCATGAGAGTCCTCGTCACCGGCGGCGCCGGGTTCATCGGCTCGCACTTCGTGCGGCACCTCGCCGACCAGGGCGAGGAGGTCGTCGTCCTCGACAAGCTCACCTACGCCGGGAACCGCGCGAACCTCGCAGGCGTCGAGCACGAGTTCCACCACGGCGACATCGCCGACGCAGCCGCCGTCGCGCGCGCCGCCGAGGGCGCCGACGCGATCGTCAACTTCGCCGCCGAGACGCACGTCGACCGCTCGATCCTCGGCCCCGCCGAGTTCATCCTCACCGACGTGCTCGGCACGCAGGTGCTGCTCGACCACGCACGCCACCACGGCCTCCGGCTCCTGCAGGTCTCGACCGACGAGGTGTACGGCGACGTGCCGCTCGCCGCGCCCGCCTGCACCGAGGAGTCGCCGCTGCGCGCGTCGAGCCCGTACTCCGCCTCGAAGGCGGGCGGCGAGCTGCAGGTGTTCGCGTACGTCCGCACCTACGGCGTCGACGCGCTCGTCACCCGCGGAGCGAATACCTACGGGCCGCGCCAGTATCCCGAGAAGTTCCTGCCGCTCTTCATCACGAACGCGTTCGACGGCGAGCCGCTCCCCGTCTACGGCGACGGGAAGCAGCGGCGCGAGTGGCTGCACGTCGCGGACCACTGCGCAGGCATCGAGCTCGCGCTCCGCGAGGGCGAGGCCGGCCAGGCATACAACATCGGCGGGCAGGAGCGCGAGAACCTCGACGTCGTCAGGCGCATCCTCGACCTGACCGGCGCAAGCCCCGATCTCGTGCGCCACGTCGCCGACCGTCCGGGCCACGACCGCCGCTACGCGGTCGACTCGACGAAGCTGCGCGCGCTGGGCTGGCAGCCGCGCCACTCGTTCGACGCCGGCGGCCTCGAGGAGACCGTCGACTGGTACCGCGAGAGCCGCGAGTGGTGGGAGCCGATCAAGTCCGGCGACTACCGCCGCTACTACGAGACGCAGTACGCCGCGCGGCTCGAGGCGTAGCCCCGTTCGCGCCGGGGGAGGCCTGGGCCGGCCGACACCGAAGCGGCTACCGTGACGCGCGTGGGTCGCCTGACCGCCCTCGCAGCCGCCGTCTCCCTCTGCGTCGGCGGCGGTGCCGCGGCGGCGCTTCTCGCACCAGGGTCGGAGGCGGCGCCCGGAGGCTCGACGACCGCAACGACGACGGTCGCCACCGCGACGACGCCGACGAGCACGGCTGCCTCGAACGTCAGCACCGCGTCGCGTGTCGTCGCGTTCACCGGCCACGGCTTCGGCCACGGCCTCGGCCTCTCGCAGTGGGGCGCGAACGGGTACGCACAGCACGGCTGGACGTACGACCGGATCCTCGCCCACTACTACCCCGGCACGACGCTCGGGCCCGCGCGGGTCGCCACCGTCCGCATCCTGCTCGCGACCGAGCGGACGGTGAAGCTGGCGGCGGCCGCGCCGTGGACGGTCGTCGACGCGACCGGCGCGAAGACCGTGCTCGACCCGGCGGCGCCGCTCACGCTCGGGCCTGCGCTGAGTGTCGGCGGTGCGAAGCTCGCGCCGCCGTTGACCTTCTCGTCGAAGCAGCCGCTCTCCGTCGACGGACGCGCGTATCGCGGCAGGATCGTGGTCCTCCCGGACGGCAAGCAACTCGACGTCGTCGACACCGTGGGCCTCGAGGCCTACCTGAAGGGGGTCGTCCCGGCGGAGATGCCCTCGTCGTGGCCCGCGGAGGCGTTGAAGGCGCAGGCGGTCGCCGCGCGTTCCTACGCGCTCGCCAACGTGACGAAGGGCCGCGCCTACGACCTGTACGGCGACACGCGCAGCCAGGTGTACGGCGGCGTCGCCGCCGAGTCTGCCGCGGCGAGCGCTGCCGTCGACGCGACGAAGGGGACGGTCGTCCTCTACCGGGGGAAGGTCGCGGACACGCTCTTCTCGTCGAGCTCGGGCGGCCGGACCGCCTCGGCGCTCGAGTCGACCGGCATCGACGTCCCGTACCTCGTCTCGGTCGACGATCCCTACGACTCCATCTCGCCCTACCACGATTGGGGCCCCGTCCTCTTCGACGCCGCGGCGATCTCGAAGACGCTCGGGCTTGCGGCGCCCGTCGCCGGCCTCGCCGCGGTCAACGGGGCCTCCGGGCGCGTGAAGTCGGTCGTGATCACGTCGGACGACGACGGCCAGGTGACGCTGACCGGCAACCAGCTCCGCGGCGCGCTCGGCCTGCGCTCGACGTGGTTCGCGCCGGCGCTGCTCCAGCTGCTGCCCGCAGCGCGGACGCTGACCTACGGCGGTGCGGCCAGCCTCACCGGGTTCGCGCGCGGCACCGGCGCCGTCACGCTCGAGGCGAAGGCCTCCGGCGGCGCGTGGGCGCCCGCCGGCGACGTGACGCTCGCCCCCGACGGCTCCTTCGCCACGATCGTCAAGCCGCAGGTCTCGACGTGGTACCGCCTCGCGTGGGGCACCGCGCGTGCCGGGCTCGCGAAGCTGACGGTCGCGGCGCGGGTCGCGGCCACGGTGACGTCCGCAGGGGTGCAGGGGACGGTTCGCCCCCTCGCGCCCGGCGCGCCGGTGCAGCTCCAGCAGCAGACGCCCGCCGGCGGCTGGACGACGCTCTCATCGACGGCGGCCGACGCGTCGTCGGCCTGGAGCCTCGCCGGCGCCCTCGCCGCCGGCACCTACCGCGTCCGTGCCGTGCCCGGTCGCGGCGTCGCGGCCGGTGCCTCGGCGGCGTTCACGATCCAGTGAGGCGCATCGCCCTCATCGCGGGCCTCGCCGTGCTCGCGCTTCCCGTGGCGGCCGCTGCGTTCCCGAACACGGAGCCGCTCGCGGCGAAGCAGTGGTACCTGGACTTCGACCACGCCTGGTCGTTCTGGCCGCAGATGCCGCAGCTCTTCCCGGTGCGTGTCGCGGTGATCGACTCCGGCATCGACGGCAGCCAGCCCGACCTCGCCGGCCGGGTCGTCGCAGCGCGCTCGTTCGTCGGCGGCTCCCCCTACCGCGACGAGCAGGGGCACGGCACGTTCGTCGCCGGCGAGATCGCGGCCAACCCCTCGAACGGCGTCGGCATCGCGGGGGTCGCGTTCAACGCGCGGCTCGTGATCGGGAAGGTGGTCACGCCGGACGGGGAGGTGTCGCTCCCTGCGGAGGTGGCGGCGATCCGCTGGGCGGTCGACCAGGGCGCGCGCGTCATCAACCTCAGCCTCGGCGGCGTTCGCGACCCGCTCGACCCGGAGCGCGACACCTATTCGCCGCTCGAGCAGGCCGCGGTCGAGTACGCCTACTCGAAGGGCGTCGTGGTCGTCGCCGCCGTCGGCAACGGGACGCAGTCGCCGGCGTCACCCTGGAACTACGCCGCGTACCCCGCCGCGCTGCCGCACGTGATCGGCGTCAGCGCGGTCCGGCGCGACGGCTCAGTGCCGGACTACTCGAACCGCGACGCCGTGTACGACGACATCGCCGCGCCGGGCGACGGCATCTTCTCGACCATCCCCTCGAACCTCGTCGACCCGCGCGCCGGCTGCAGCGAGCCCTACTCCGACTGCGGGCCGAGCGAGTTCCGGGACGCGATCGGCACGTCCTTCGCCGCGCCCCAGGTGTCGGCGGCCGCCGCGCTCCTCCTGGGGCAGGACCCCACCCTGACGCCGGATCAGGTGTCGTGGCTGCTCGAGCGGACGGCGGACGACGCCACGCCCGCCACCGGCTGCGCGCCCTGCGCCGTCGGCCGCGACCCCCTCACCGGCTGGGGCACCCTCGACGTCGCCGCGGCGCTCACGCGCCTCACCTCCGGGGAGCCACTCCCGCCGCCCGACCACTACGAGCCGAACGACGACGCCGGCCCGTGGGCGCACGCGCTGCCGCCGCTCCCGCGGACGATCGGAGCGTCGCTCGACTTCTGGGACGACGACCTCGACGTCTACCGCATCCGGCTCGCGAAGGGACAGACGCTGTACGCCCGCCTGACGCCGCTGACGAGCGCGAACGTCGTGCTCGCCGTCTGGCCGCCCGGTACGCAGAGACTGGAGACGCTCGACGCGAGCCGCGTCCGCCTCGCCGTATCGCGCCGCGTCGGCGTGCAGAGCCGGATCGCCTACCGTGCCGCGGTCACCGGCACCTACTACCTGTCGGCGAAGCTCCTGACGCAGACCGTCGACCCGCTGCAGTACCGGCTCTCGCTCACCCGCCGTTCCTCCTGAGCTCCTCGGGGTGCACCTCGCGGAGGACACGCGCGGGGGAGCCGACGACGACGACGCCCGGCGGGACGTCCTTCGTGACGACGGCGCCGGCCCCGACGAACGCCTCCTCGCCGACCTCCACGCCGGGGCAGAGGATCGCGCCGCCGCCGATCCGGGCGCTGCGGCGGATCGTCGGCCCTCGCATCAGCTCCTTCCGCCGCTCGGTGCGGCCCATGAGGTCGTCGTTCGTCGTCACGACGCACGGCGCGATGAAGACGTCCTCCTCGAGCGTCGAGTAGGCCGTGACGTACGCCTCCGCCTGGATGCGGGTGCCCGCTCCGACCGTCGTGTCGTTCTCGATCAGCGAGCCGCGGCCGAGGATGCAGTCGTCGGCCATCGTCACGCGCTCGCGGATGCACGACTGGTCGCCGACGATGCAGCGGGCCCCGACCGTGGTGCCGGCAAACACGATCGCGCCCGTCGAGACGACCGTGCCGTCGCCGATCGTCGCCGGCGGCAGCGGCTCGCGCTTCGCGGTGGAGCTCGCCGCGAGCGAGGGCTGCTTCCCGACGACGGCGTTCTCGAGCACCCGCACGCCGTCGCCGAGGACCGTGCCGGGGTAGACGGTCGCGCTGGGGTGGACCTCAGCCGCCAAGCGACTCCGTCAGCATCTCGAGCGCGCGCACGACCCGTGCGCCGTCACGGGCCACCTTGCCGCGGTCGTGCCCGCCCGCGACGAGCTCGAGGAAGTGCGTGCACTCGAGGCGAAGCGGCTCCGCGGTCGAGATCTTCGGGATGTAGATGTCGCCGGAGCGGGTCTGCCACTCGCCGTACGTCTCGGCGCGCTTCCACGGCGACTTCTCGTACACCGTCACCTTCCGTTCGAGCTCCATGTCGTCGAACACCGCCATCTTCTCGCGGCCCACGACGGTGAGCTTGCGCATCTTGTGCGGGTCGAGCCACGAGAGGTGCATGTGCGCGATCTTCCCGCTCGGGAAGCGGAGGTAGCAGAAGACGACGTCCTCGACGCCCGG
>Ga0070739_10005215_pt1 | contig 14975 bp, 12 predicted proteins | sample Coa_R1_7_FD_66445 | JGI IMG/M metagenome (GOLD analysis project Ga0070739, IMG submission 66445) | Surface soil microbial communities from Centralia Pennsylvania, which are recovering from an underground coalmine fire - Coalmine... | ecosystem: Environmental > Terrestrial > Soil > Unclassified ... | reverse complement strand
GAGTGGTTAAACAAGTTGTAAAGCTCGGAACGGAACTGCATGTTGAAGCGTTCCGTCAACTTGAAGTTTTTGTAAACGCCCAGATTCATCATCCAGACTCCCGGTTGGCGGAACGAGTTCCTACGCGTCATGTTTGCCGGAAAACTGCATCCCGAGTTGAACAGTCCCGCGCAGGTCGGCAGCTCGCCACTCCCAAACACCGGATCCGCATAAGCCAAGGCTGGCGCCAGTTGTTCGTAGCCGAAGGTGTTGGGCGCCAGTGGATTGGACGTACTGCTGCTGCCTTGAATCGAGACAGGTCCGCTGGGGATATAGCGCGCACAAACTGCGTCACCCACGTTGTTGGAGCAATCGTAGACAGTGTAGGGATAGCCGGTATGTGCGGTGAAGATAGGCGCGAACTGCCAGCCTCCAAGTGTCTGCTTGAGGGCGCCACTGGAGTTTTTACCCAGAGGCACGTCCCAGACGGCACTCATCACGATTCGGTGACGGGCGTCGGTATTGCTGTTACCCGTATCCAATTTCGGATTGAACGGGTCCAGGTAACCGAGATTATTGTCCTGGTTGTCCTCGCTGAAAGCTGAGCTCAGATCATCAATCGAATGCGACCAGGTGTAGTTTGCGTTCAGGCTCAGACCCGTGTTCATGAAGTTAGAGGTGCTAAACCTGGTGTTCAGCGCGTTGTAGGTGCTGAAACCACGCGCACCGCGATAGTTGATATGACTGTACTGGGGATTAACTTTCACAGCAGGATCTGCGTATCCCATGTACACGCCACCTGAACCAATGCGGTTGAGGTCAGTGATGTCGTAGAGGTGAACGCCATGCGAGCCGGAGTATTCAAGAGCTAGAACGGTGTTCCTGGCGACTTGACGTTCCAACGACGTATTCCAGACATTGGCGTATGCAGTGGGCAGATTCTGGTCAACCGCCCGCAGCGTGACGGGCGACAAGAATGGGGAGGCACCCCGAAGCGGACCAAAGTTGTCCACGGTCAGAGGCACGCCGCTTGTGAGATTTACCACGCCATAGTTCGGTGGGTTCTGAATTACGTTGAACGTAACGTTGCCGAAGTTGCGTTCATACGCTATGCCGTAACCACCTCGCAGGGCAGTTTTGCCGTCGCCAAAAATGTCCCACGCAAACCCGACTCGCGGCGCGAAGTTGTGGTAATTCGGGTTCCACAAAGTTCCGTTGGGGCTGTTGGGCACGGTAGCCACCCGACCGCTCGCGATCTGCTGCACAAAGTTTGTGCCCGGGCCAAGATAGAAATTGGAATCGAGCGACGATCGTTGTGCATGTTGTACGCCGTAATATTCCCAGCGCACCCCCAGGTTTAAGGTCAAACGGGCGTTCACCTTCCAGGTGTCTTGCGCATACGCCGAAGCGTCGTGATAACGGTTGCTGCGACTGAAATTGGGCGGCCCCACAGGTGGAGTGAGAGTGCAGGCCGGCGTAACAATCGTCTTTCCAGTGTTGGTGTTCTTGAAGCAGGGAAACTTGCCTTGAGGGTCGAGTGCAACGGAATACTGAGCGAGCGTGCCCGTCAGCATGTTGTCAAAACCGGCAGCGTTATTGCCAGTAGCGTCGTAAAAATCGGCCGCTTCCTCATAAGCGCCGAACACTCGGTTGTCTTTCGTGTAGAGGTAATCGCCCCCGAAACGTAGCTGATGTGATCCTTTGGACCAACTTAGCGAAGGCGCGACTTCACCCATGTTTTGCGGACCGCCAAATGGCAGGGCGAGGCCCGGCGTGGTCGCAGCATACCCGGGAAGAATCAGCGTTTGCCCCTGGATCAAAGGTGCGCCGCCGGCCAGGAACAGAGTCGGAGAGGCAGGCACAATACCCAGCGGCTGATCCAGGACGAGTCGGTTGTAACTCACCTTGGCGTTGAAAACGACCGTGGGACTGAATAGGTGAGTCAGACTGCCGAGGGCATTCTGGTCGAGATCGTGCTGGCCAGTGTCATATCCGAAGTATGGGCTAAAGTTGACGTACCCTGGAAAAAGGTTGTCGTGAAAAACGCTGTAGCGGCCGAACAGCTGTGTTTTGTCGCTCAGGTTGTAGTCAATCCGAACGACAGAGTTCCACGTGTTCTGCCCTGGTCCGCCGCCTGCGTCAGAGCTGTTGCCGAATTGGACCAGATCCAGTGCCGGAGCACTCGCATTGAACCCGGATCTCGCAAGCAGAGCATCGAACGCACCACCTGTTCCTCCCGCCAGTCCCATGTTGCGCAGATCGTTGAAGCTGAGGGTTCGCGTGACGACCGCATTGGGACGGAGTTTGCCATACGTAGAAAAGAAAGCACCTGTCGTAGCGGGATCGGATGCGTTGATCAGATTTTGATCGGGAACCCAGTTGAGCGTGATCGTGTTGCTTCTCACACGGGTCCATTCCGTGCTGTTGAAGAAGAACAGTTTGTCTTTAACTATCGGGCCCCCGATGGAGTAGCCGAATTGGTTTCGCGTGAAGACGCCTTTCGGTGTGCCTGTCGCCGCGTTGTCGTATGTGTTGCTGGCGAGGGCTGAGATTCGGTTGAACTCGTAGAGCCCCCCATGGAACTGGTTGGTGCCCGATTTTGTGGCGACATTTACGACGCCACCAGAAGCGCGACCGTATTCTGCGCTGAAGTCGCTGGTGGTAACACGAAATTCCTGTACCGAATCCAGGGGCACAGTCTGGCCAACTTGTGCGTTGAAAGCGTCGACGTTCTGGGCGCCATCGAGCAGCACATCGGTACTGGCGGCCCGCTGGCCATTAATGTTGACGCCCGCACCGCGGCAAGGCGGCACCGCACAGTCCGCTTCCTGGACATTGCCGGCGGTGGCGACAAAATCGTAGGGATTGCGGTTAATACTGGGTAGTTGATTGACTTGCTGAGAGCTGACGATGGTGGAAAGCTCAGAGCTTTGAGTTTCAACCTGGCTATTGGTGCCACCGGCGACGACCTCTACCGTTGTCCCTTCTCCGGCCACCGACAATTTTGCGGACACCTCAGTGCGTGAGCCCACGGTGACATTCACATTCTGCGCGAACTTGGCGAAGCTGGGCGCGGTGATCGTTACGGCGTATTCGCCGGGAGGCAGGCTACTGATGCCATATAGACCGGCACCATTCGTTGTCGTGCTGCGCGTCCCGCCCGTTTGAATCGACTTGGCATTAACGCTGGCACCGCTTACCACGGCACCGCTCGGATCTGTGACCGTACCAACGATTTGCCCGGTCTCGAGTTGGGCAAACATGCTCGCTGCGAGCAAGACTACCAGCCCGACCAGAGCCGCCATTCTGATTTGTAAATTCCTCATACGCCTCCTCCTGCATGGTTCCGCGGACGGAACGTTTCATTTCATGCAGGCAGGAACCCGTTCAGGAGTGCTGAAGGCTTGCGAGGTACGACAGATTCAGAGGCGGTGATGGGCAGGTGGTCGTGAGGTATCGGTACACCTTGTCGCGACACTCGCGAGTGAGATTGCAAACATGGAGATTCGCTGAATGCTACGCGTTCTCATACGTTCAGCCGGTAACGCTACATTTTTTAGAAGAGCACATGCATGCAGATCGCCGCGTGCAGCGCTGCGCCGCGTTTTGTTGAATCGTGGATTTTATTGGCGTCACAACTAGGGCATGCTTGCGTCATGGTGGGATGGACACACCAAAATCAGGTACAAGCTCATCGCGGCTGCGCACAAATATTTCTTTCCCGGCCATGAGCAGGTGCTTAAATAGCAGACCTACTCAGCAGAGACACACCGAGTAAGCTCAGCTGGACGCCACTATGGATTTGGAGATGAAAAGCAGATGTGAGAAGTGCGACAGCACACTCTCACACGATGCAGAGGCTTTCATATGTTCCTACGAGTGCACATTCTGTGCGGTATGCACAGCCAGCTTTCAGGAGAGATGTCCAAATTGCGGGGGTGAACTCGTACGACGCCCGCGCCGGCCGCTAGTGGAAAGAGTTGGCGTAAGCGAACCAGCGGAAACATCGACGCGTACATGGGCATTGAGCTTCGCCGTCAGCTTTGCGGCGTGGGGATTGGTTACGCTGACGGGCACGGGTTCGATTTACCAGTTGTATCGCACGATGGGCAAGCCCATGAGCTTTATGAGCACTCTTGCCCTCGAATCCTGTCAGCTGATGGCATTCGCTCCTCTCAGTCCTCTTGTGTTTTTCTTTGCCATGCGTTATCCGCTGCAACGATGGAACTGGGGACGCCGATCACTCGTATATCTCGCCGGAGGAATGTTTTTCTGTGCCGCACACATGCTGATGAGAGGCTTGACTCCGTACGGTGTGTGGAATCCTCAGAGCAATCGCTGGATCTCCGTTTTTTGGAACTCATACGGATTTCATACGAAGCTGGTATTTCTAGAACAGATGTTCCTTCGCAACGTGATTGACGACATCACGGGCGTGTATATACCAATCGTGTTCATTGGTCACGCGGTTGGCTACTATCGCAAGTTCCGCGACCGGGAACTGCACACCGCAAAGCTGGAAGGTCAATTAGCAAGAGCTCGGTTGCAGGCGTTGAAGAGTCAATTGCAACCCCATTTTCTGTTCAACGCCATGCATTCAATTTCCGCCTTGATGCTTACGGATGTGCGGGCGGCGGACAAAGCCATGAGCCGTCTAAGCGAGCTGCTCCGAATGAGTTTGGAAGTAGACGAAAGTCAGGTCACAACGTTAAGCCGCGAGCTCGAGTTCGTGAATTCTTATCTGGAAATCGAGAAAGTGAGGTTCGCGGATCGCCTGACCGTTCACCTCGATATCGCTCCCGACACCCTGGACGCCGAGGTGCCTCACTTGCTCCTTCAGCCGATTGCGGAAAACGCGGTGCGGCATGGTATTTCCCGGCGGACAGAGCAGGGTGAGATTCACATCATCGCCATTCATCTAGACAATCAACTCCTGCTGACCGTGCGCGATAACGGGCCTGGGATGAGTGTCCCCAATGGCAATCCTTTCCGTGAGGGAGTAGGTCTGAGGACAACGCGAGAGAGATTGAAGTCCTTTTACGGGCAGAACCAAAGCGTTTGCATCCGCACACTCTCTGCTGACGGCCTGGAGGTAAACATCCGGATACCATTTCGAATACACGCACGTCCATTGCTGTATGACATCGATATATTCGAGTCGAGATCACGCGTATAGTACCGATTTCCTGGGGCCCACCATACGCACCGTCCTCGCCGATGATGAAGCTCTGGCGCGCCAAAAACTCAACATCCTGCTGAGCGCGGAGTCCGGGATTGAAGTTTTAGCAGAATGCAGAAATGCCGGCGAGACCCTGGCGGCTTTGCGGGCCTACAGACCCGACTTGTTGCTCCTGGACGTGCAAATGCCTGATGCAGACGGATTCGACGTCTTGAAACAGGTCCCCCCCGAGCAAATGCCCATCGTCGTTTTTACGACAGCTTATGACCAGTACGCTATCCAGGCGTTCGAGGCGCACGCGCTGGATTATCTCCTGAAACCGTTCGACCAGGAACGTCTCCACCGTGCCCTGGAGAGGGTCCGAAATGAGTTGTTGAGGCCGCAGAATCCGGAAATGACTCGGCGGCTTATCGCGCTGCTGCAGGGTGTGAAGCCTAAGCCATCCGGGGAGCAACGACTGGTGATCAGGGCTGGAGGCAAGGTGGTGTTTTTGGAGGTCAACGAAATTGAGTGGATTGAAGCAGCCGCTAATTATGTACGTGTCCACGCGGGGCCGGAATCATATATGTTGCGCGCAAATATCGGACGTATTGCTGAAAAACTGGATCCCGCACAATTCGCGCGAATTCACCGCTCGACCATTGTGAACATTCGTGAAATCCGCGAGCTACAGCCCTGTAACAGCGGCGAGTTTATCGTCGTTTTGCGTAATGGGAAAGAACTCTCCGGTAGTCGTGGTTACCGTGTTGTGCTGCAGGATTTGATTAGCAGGCGTTCTTTACACTGAGTGCTTGTGAGAGGCGATGACATTGGGGGTTTTTAATCTGAACGTCAACGGCCGGTTGTATCGGGTGAGCGCCGCCCCGGACATGCCTCTCCTCTGGGTGTTACGCGATTTTCTGCACCTGACCGGCACGAAGTATGGCTGCGGGATCGGCGTGTGTGGCGCCTGCACGATTCACGAGGATGGTGAAGCGGTCCGGTCTTGCCAGATTCCTCTCCACGCGACAGCCGATAAGAAGTACCTCACCATTGAGGGTTTGTCAGCTTTTGGGGACCACCACTGTCAAACCGCGTGGTCGGAAGAGGACGTCTCGCAATGCGGCTACTGCCAAGCGGGAATGATTATGGAGGCTGCCGCCCTCGTTCGCCGACCAAAGCTCACCGACAAAGGGATAGACGAAGCGATGTCCGGACACGTTTGCCGCTGCGGGACGTACCAGCGAGTTCGCCGTGCGATTTGGCGGGCCGCTCGTGAGGAAGGCAAAGCGTGAAAACGTCGCGCCGCCAGTTTCTGAAGGCCGGATTGGCAGCGGGAACGGGACTGATCATTGGCTTTAATGTGCCATGTAACAGCGCTGAAATTACCTCCTCATTTGAGCCGAATGCCTACATAACCATTACCGCCGACAACCTGGTGCGGCTCTGGATTACCCGTTCTGAAATGGGGCAGGGAGTGCGCACAACACTTGCCATGATGCTGGGCGAAGAATTGGAAGTCGACTGGTCCAGGGTCCGGCTTGAACAGGCTGCCCCGGGAGTACGGTTCAACGGTATTCGTTTACGCACCAGCGGAAGCAGCAGCACCGTGGGCACCTACAATGCTCTACGCAAAGCGGGCGCCACTGCACGGGAGATGCTCCTTTCGGCGGCCGCCGAACAGTGAGCAAATCAGTAGCCGCGTTAGAAACGCCCGGCAAAGGGTTTTTCGTTCGTGATGATGGTAATGCTCTGAGTGCCCTGCAAGCGGCAACACACACCATACAGGCAATCTATCAGTGCCCTTTCCAGGCACACGCGCCTTTGGAAACGATGAATTGCATCGCCGACGTGCGCGCGGACTCTGCTCGAATCTGGGTGCCAACGCAATGCCCGGAGGAAGCACGCGCCGAAGCTGCCAAGATGCTGGGCATGCCCCTCGAGGCGGTGGAACTTCAAGTTACGCTGATTGGCGGCGCGTTTGGGCGCCGGCTCTTTGCCGATTATGTTTACGAGGCGGTCGAGCTCTCCCGTTCCATCGCTAAACCAGTTCAGGTCATCTGGACGAGAACTGATGACATGCAGTGCGGTTATTTTCATCCCAGCGGTGTGGAGCGCATCGTCGCCGGCTTTGATGCCACACGCAAGCCTATTGCCTGGGCGCAACGTTCAATTTTTTCTGATCTGTCGATGTACGGGTTTCCCAGCGCGGAAGACAGGCGCGATCCTTTGCATTACTTCAACGACGGCATGCCCTGGGGCTCGTTCGACAATCCTTACAACTTTCCCCATCTCTCCGCAGACCTCGTCCCGCTGAACTCGCCGGTACCGACTGGACCCTGGCGCGCAGTTTTTTATCCCACAACCGTTTTTGCGCGCGAATCATTTCTCGATGAGATGGCGCACTACGCGGGGCAAGACCCCTTGGATTTCCGTATCCGCTTGCTGCAACCGGGAAATGTGCTGCAGGTAAGCGATCAGAAAATTGATCGAAGCCGGCTTATCCGTGTCCTGCAGGTCGTCGCCGACAAATCCGGCTGGAACACTCCGCTTCGTCACACTGCGGATCATTTGCATGGCGGGGAGTGGCGTGCAACGTGTACGACACGGATTGTTTCATGGCTCAAGTGGCTGAGGTATCGGTGGACCGGAGGAGCCGCGAAATGCGGGTCAACCGCGTGGTGTGCATTGTCGATTGTGGGATCGTAATTAATCCGGAAGGGTTGGAAGGGCAGGCTGAAAGCGGCATTATTTGGGGATTGTCTGCAGCCTTGAAGGGGCGCATCGATTTCAAGCAGGGTGCAGCGGTTCAGCAGAGTTATTCCGACTATGACGTCATCCGCATCGACGATGCGCCTCAGATCGAAACCTACATCGTGAACTCGGATAATCCACCCGGAGGGTTTGGCGAGACCGCCGTCCCTCCCATTGCTCCTGCAGTGGCCAACGCGATTTTCGCTGCCACCGGCCAGCGCCTGCGCGAGCTTCCGCTGAGATTTGAAGCCTCGTAACCGCTTCTTGTCAACGGTCCAAGCGCTTTTAATCGCTAAGATTGCGGGGAACCCGTCGCGCGGACATGCCCTTTCGTCGCGTTGCACGTTCATTCTGTCGAAAATGCATTGCCTGCGGATCTCGGCCGGAATTTACTCGATCCACGATACCCGCGCCCAGGAGGAGGCGAGCATCGAGGAGAAATTGAATGCCGGCCATCACGTTTTCAGTTAACGGCAATGCAACAACTTTCAAAGGTGATCCCCAAATGCCTCTGCTTTGGGTTCTGCGCGATGTGCTTAATCTGACAGGAACGAAGTTCGGTTGCGGTATGTCGTTGTGCGGTGCATGCACAGTGCTTATCGATGGCGAGTCAACCCGTTCTTGTAGCGTTCCCATTGCGGACGTGGCCGCCAAACGCGTCACCACCATCGAAGGTCTCTCGAACGACGTCGGTCGTCGGTTGCAAAAGGCGTGGTGCGATCTCGATGTACCTCAGTGTGGGTATTGTCAGTCAGGACAGCTCATGTCGGCGGCGGCGCTTCTGGCCAAGAATTCTAATCCCAGCGATGAGCAAATCGATTCGGCAATGAACGGCAACATCTGTCGCTGCGGAACCTATGGCCGGATTCGCCAGGCGATCCACCGAGCTGCATCGATGCCGGCTTCCGGTGGACCGGGGAGAAAAACAACGAGACTATGACCGATTCTCTCATCGTGAGCCGCCGCGTCTTCTTGCGGGCGGCCGCCTCGACAACAGCCGGACTCGTGATCGGCTTGTATCTGCCAACCATCGACGCCGCACAACCACCTCCCGGCAAGACTCCCGTCAATCCGTTCAACGCCTGGATAGAGATCGCGAGTGACGGCTTGACAACCATCTTCATGCCCAAGTCAGAGATGGGTCAGGGGGTCATGACGTCACTGCCAATGATTCTCGCCGAGGAGCTTGACGTGGATTGGAAAACGGTGAGGGTAAAACAGGCGCCCACCAATCCGGACCTGTACCGGCACGGAACAGGCGGTAGTACGAGTGTTTTTCGTTACTGGATGCCGTTGCGCAGGGCAGGTGCGGCGGCCCGGATGATGTTGATCATGGTCGCGGCACAGTCTTGGAATGTTTCGCCTTACGAATGCAGCGCCACGCTGGGCGTGGTGCGACATAAGCCAACAAACAGAACCTCGACGTATGCCGAATTGGCGCATGCTGCTTCGATGTTGCCAGTCCCCGATCTCGACCAGGTTCCCCTCAAGTCAGCCGAAGCTTTCGGCATCGTGAACCACGACACCCATCGCGTGGATAGTGCAATGAAGGTTAATGGATCCGCGCGTTACGGCATCGATTCGCGGGTTCCAGGCATGATGTTTGCTGCCATTGCCAGGCCAAAAACTTTCGGAAGCAGAGTCGCCAGCGTGGATTCGTCGTCTGCAAAACTTGTTGCTGGCGTGCAGCACATACTGACACTCGAACCACTGCCCGCATATTTCACTGAAGGCGGAGTCGCGGTCGCAGCGGACAACTCGTGGTCGGCCCTGCAAGGTAGGGATGCGCTGAAGATCCAGTGGGACCCCGGTCCACACGCAAGCGAGAGCACTGAAAGCCTGCGGCAGCAGTTTCGAAAACTGGCCGAGAAACCAGGGCTCGTTGTGCGCAATGACGGAGATGCCAATCGAGCTCTCGATGGCACCACAAAAACGCTCCATGCCGAGTACGAATTGCCATTCGCTGCCCACGCAACGATGGAGCCGATGAACTGCACGGTTGACATTCGTAAAGACAGCGCGGAGGCGTGGGTGCCAACGCAGGATTCCGCGGACGCATGCGACACCATCGCGAAAATCGCTGGACTTCCGACTCAGGCCGTGACTGTGCACACCACATTTATGGGTGGAGGATTTGGACGGCGGAGCATGGCGGACTACGTCGCCGAAGCCGCTCAGTTGTCGAAGGGGTTGATGCGGCCAATCCAGGTGCTGTGGTCCCGCGAGGATGACCTGCAACACGGGTTTTACCGGCCGGCAAGCCATCACAAGCTCGCCGCCGCGCTCGATGAGCAAAATAACCTGATTGCATGGAAACACTTCCTTTCCTCTCCGTCGATCAGTGTATTTCTCGATCCGCCTGACAGCGCCAGGCCCGCAGCAACGGAAATAGGAGGGGCGGGATATATTCCTTATGCCACTCCCAACTATCAAGTCGAATATGCGCTTGCGCAATCTGGAGTACCACGCACGTGGTGGCGCTCGGTGGAAGAGTCGAGCAGCGGATTCGTCGTCGAATGTTTCGTGGATGAACTTGCCCACTTCGCCGGCGAGGATCCATTACAGTTCCGCCTGCGTTTGATGGGCGACTCCAGAAAAGTGGTACGTCCGGCGTTCCTTGGGGCTGACAAGCCCCTTGAGACAGATCGGCTGAAAAACGTGCTACTGCGGGCCAGTTCGCGGGCCGGTTGGCAAGCCGGGCCAAAGAAGAATTCCCTTGGAATCGCCGCTTTTTATTCTTACCGAACTTACGTTGCAATGGTGGCGCAGGTCGCGGTGGCGCATGAGACTGTTCGCGTCGAGCGCGTTTTTGTGGCGGTTGATTGCGGCCAGCCAATCAATCCACTCGGGGTCCGCATGCAGGCGGAGAGCGCTGTCATCTATGGGTTAACCGCCTGCATTAAAGGCCCGATCACGATAAAGAATGGAGGAGTAGAGCAGAGCAACTTTCACGATTACGAGATGTTGCGCATGAACGAAGCGCCGGAAATTGAGGTGGACGTCGTGACCAGCCGAGAGGAGCCCACGGGTGTGGGGGAGCCCGTGGTACCAGTCGTGGCGCCAGCCGTGTGTAATGCCATTTTCGCCGCAACCGGCCAGCGCATCCGCACGCTGCCGGTAAACAAGGTCGCCTCAAGTTCATGATTCGGTCCTTCATCGCAGCAGTATCTGCGAGTAAAATGCCGCGATCCGGTGGCTGCGCTTGACAGAATCCAACGCTCGGTTCGTTCCATTTCTCAACGACGAAAGCGACTCAGTGCGGTCCTTCGGGCCGAGACCACCGCTGAGTAAAACGCACCTTTTCTGGACTCTTCAAGCTTCTGGGTGGATCGCTTTTGGAACCGCCATGTTTATGTGGGGGCTGGAGTTCATGTCCCCGCGCGATGCCTTGGTGAACAAAGTGTTGCTGGTGGCAACGGGCTTCGCTCTCACCCTGCTGTTCAGAAAAGTATTTCAAAAGCTGCGCACCATCTCCCGCAGCGCTGCTGTGGACATCGCCGCGCTGCTGACCATTTCCTTTCTCGGTGCCGCGATCTGGCGCGGGACCCACACTCTGTTATTCGAAATCTACTTGAACGCGAAGGCAAGCGGAACGGTGCCAGTCCAATTTCCAACACTCGCCATTGGCACTTTTCTGTACGACGGATTTGTTCTGTCGGCGTGGTCGTTGCTGTACTTCGGTATTAACAACTGGATGCAGCTTTCGCAAGAACGCGAACGGGCCATCAAAGCTGAGGGGTTGGCGCAGGCGGCGCGTCTGCGGGCGTTGCAGTCGCAACTCGAACCGCATTTCCTGTTCAACACACTGAACGCAGTTTCCAGCCTCGTGGTGGCAGGAAAGAATGGCGACGCCGCGCGAATGATCACCCGCTTGAGCGACTTCCTGCGACTGACTCTCGACACCATCAACACACCTGAGATCTCGTTGGTGGAGGAACTTGAATTCCTTCGCCGCTATCTTGAAATTGAGCAGATTCGTTTTGGGGACCGCCTGCAGATCAACATTGATGCTGATCCCGACGTCATGAGCGGAATGGTCCCTGCACTGATATTGCAACCTTTGGTCGAGAACGCCGTCAAACACGGTGTGTTTGCGCAAGAGGAGGCTGGAACCGTATCCATCACCGCGGAGAAACGCAATGGTGCGCTTCGCCTTTGTGTAACTGATAGTGGTCGTGGTGTCGAACCGGAGAAGCTTGGTTGTGAAGGAGTTGGTTTGAGCAATACAGTCACTCGTCTGCGCGAACTCTACGGCGACCAAGCGAGCTTCTCTCTGGGTCAATCGCCGCGCGGCGGGCTACAAGCGGCGATTGAAATTCCGCTTCGCGCCTCGGCAGCGAATCGGGCATCGGGAGGCGCCACGTGAGTTTGCATGTCGTCATCGTTGACGATGAGCAACTCGCCCGCGAAGGCATTCGTACGCGTTTGCAACGTCATTCCGACATCGACCTGATCGCGATGTGCAGCAATGGCCGGCAAGCAATCGAAGCAATCTATCGTCATAGCCCGGATCTTGTGTTTTTGGACGTTCAGATGCCGGGGAAATCGGCGTTCGATGTCATGGAAGAAGTAGGTTGGGACACTTGCCCTTACGTGATTTTTGTCACTGCGTACGATCGCTATGCAATCCGGGCATTTGAGGTCAACGCTCTCGATTACCTGCTGAAGCCGATTGATGATGAGCGCTTTGATCTGGCTTTGCAACGTGCTCGCGATGCACTGGCGAACGATCGAGAATGCGAGCTGGGGCGGCGGCTCGCCAAGGTTCTGGGCGACATCGGTTCGGCTGATCGTTTCGCGCGAAAGCCGGAACGCATCGTGGTGCGGTCGGCGGGTCGGGTTGTTTTCGTCAATATATGCGAGATCGACTGGGTCGAAGCGGCTGGAGATTATGTGACCCTCCACGTCGGCAAGAAGTCGTGGCTGTTGCGCGAAACCGTCGCTGACATGGAGAAGAAACTCAGAGATAAAGGGTTTGCGCGCATTCACCGCTCTACCATTGTCAACACCGAACGCATTGCCGAGATGCGTGTCCTCGACAACGGGGAATATCGGTTGATCCTTCGCAACGGCACTGAACTTAAGCTCAGCCGAAGCCATCGGCACCAGGTAAAAGGCTTTTTGGGTGACGGCTCCTGAACCCCGAATCTTCTTCACGCCATCGACCAACTATTGTTTGTGGCAGGCCTTGGGAAGCAAGACGTGCGTCTCTGCGGTGGTGCGCTCCCCTCGATTCTCTTGCGCTCGGTGATAAGTGAAACTGGCGGTCTCGCCGACAAGCAACAACTCTGCGATTCGGAAATCCGGAATCCGCTACTTTGTTGCGCGTTTCGCCGCCTCCGGTTCCTGGTTGCGACTGACGAACTCCTCGATGGCCTTCACCACGAAGGCCGCCTGCAGCTTGCCGAGCGTCATCGAAACGTGGGTGGATTCCGGAACCAATACCGGTCCCATGCCGTGCGATGACTTGGCGACGATTGATGCCAGGTACGCGCGGTATTCCCCGATCCAGCGAGCAACATCGGCCTCTGTTTCCTTGCCCTCGGGGCCGCGGGGATTCGTGGAGGCAAACGCCAGTACCGGGGTATCGCCGAAGCTGCCGACCGCGACGTTCTGATAGGCAATCTTCGGCAGCGCGGCATAGAAACGCGCCATGGCCTCCGCATAGGATGGACGCGCTAAACCTGCCCGGTATTGTGCTTTCCACTCGCCGTCGAAGCTCTTGCCCGGAGCCGACATGGCCACCAACCGAGTGACGCCGAGTTCTCCGGCCACCGTCGCCGCCATGCACGTGGCGGTACATTCGGACGTTTTCATCGCCTCCTGTTGCGTTCCATGGAAATCCTCAAGCAGGTCCTGCGGTCTGCCGGGCTCCAACAAGATCAATCCGGCGATGTCATTGGGATAGCGCGAGTAATAAATCTGCGCGAAGTTGGCGCCCAGCGAATGTCCCACGTAGTAGAAGGGACGCGGAATCCCCGCGGCGTTTACGATCATCCTCAGTTCTTCCGCAGCAGCCACACCATCATGAGCTGCCCCGGGATGACGATCGCTCCATCCCATGCCCTCGCGATCGAATGAGCAAACCCGAGCGTTCTTTGCGAGCTCCGGCTGGATGCGCCACCAATACACAGACCAGCCTCCCAGCCCCGACTCCAGCACGAAGACGCGGGTCCCTTGGCCGCTGCACATCACGTGTACTTGTCGGCCCTCAATCGTGACCATCTCGCGGCTGGGCGGTGCCAGGTGACGCCGGTTCATCGCCTGGCCGATCTGGCTGAAAAGGAAGCCTGCAACTGCCAGCGGTACCAGAGCGATACCGCTCCATTTGAGGACCTTCTTAAAAATCCGCATAAACTGCAAGTCTCCTTCCCGGGAGTATTAATGCGTGTGTTCTTATCGGTATGACGTTGGAGCCGGCCGCAATGTTAAGTAGATCGGAAACCCACTTAACAATTTTGCGGGAGCAACGTTCTATTGGTTGGGAATAAGGAGGACCAATGAAACAGCCTCTCATGGCCTGGGCGGCCCTGGCCCTGAACGGATGGGTAATCTGGATGATTGTCTCCGGTATCCGGTCGGTGAAGCTCGGCAAGATGCGCTCAGAACTGCAGATGAAGGTAATCGAGCGCCTCAACAGCACCGAACAGATTGCGGCATTCCTCGGCTCCCAAACCGGCCAGGAGCTGTTCCGCACTGGTGAGAACCAGGCAGCGCTGCAGATCGTCAGTTCGGTACGCTGGGCCAGCGTGCTCATTGTTGCTGGCGTGTCCACTCTTGCGCTTCGCGGCCAGGCAGAGGAGTTCAACGCAGCGCTCGGCTTCGCTTTGCTTGCAGCAGGGGGAGGATTTCTGGTCGCCGCGGCTGTGAGCTACTTCATGGGAAAGCGCCTCGGCCTGCTGAAAGCAGAACAGGTAGTGTCAGAGGGCAGTAGTTCTGCTGAGTGAACCTTCTGGATGAGCTGACATTCACGTCGCTGTACAACAGCATTGCTCGTGCTGTTAGGGCCTATCTACTGCGCATGACGTCGAATCCGGAACTCGCTGATGACCTTCTGCAGGAAGCTTTTTTCCACTTGCTGCGG
>Ga0070739_10005213_pt1 | contig 14976 bp, 11 predicted proteins | sample Coa_R1_7_FD_66445 | JGI IMG/M metagenome (GOLD analysis project Ga0070739, IMG submission 66445) | Surface soil microbial communities from Centralia Pennsylvania, which are recovering from an underground coalmine fire - Coalmine... | ecosystem: Environmental > Terrestrial > Soil > Unclassified ... | reverse complement strand
ATACCGAGCAGGGGCATGCACGCGAAAATCAGCGCAATCAGCAGAGGCGACGCGAGCAGCGCGAGAGCGAGCGCGGATACGAGCGAACGCCGGCCATCCTCCATGTCGCAGCGTCCGAAAGCGTGCGAGACAAGCGTATCCATGCCGGCCATCATTGCCAGGCCGAAAATGGCGAAGGGATAGAAGAGGGCGCTGCCGACGCTGGTGGCCCCGATCGCGACCGCGCTGTCCGGGAGACGGCCGACCATCATAATGTCCACCACGCCCATGGACATCCAGCCCAGCTCGGCGAGAGCAAGCGGAGCGGCGATGCGCAGCATGGCGTGGATCTCGTCGCGCCGGGAGCCGGTTGAAGCCGCTTGCATACGAGCTTCCATTGTGAACAATTCGCCTCCGGGTTTCGTACCTGAGATTTGGAGGCTGGTATGTTTTGCACTCGCTGTGGGACCCAACTCGAAGAGACCGTCCGCTTTTGCCACAACTGCGGCGCGGCGACCGTGAATGCGCCGGGCGCGGGGGCTCCGGGCGGATCGCGGCGGCTGGTGCGCTCGGCCGCCGACCAGAAAATCGCGGGTGTCTGCGCGGGGTTCTCGCACTACTTCGGGGTGGACATTACGCTGGTGCGGATTCTGTGGATCGTGCTGGTGATCTGGCCCGTGCCGCTGGTGGGCATCATCGCGTACATCATTGCCTGGATCGTGATGCCGCTGGACACTGCGCCGACAGCAGTAACGGCGCCGCGGACAGTCTGACCTTTCCAACTACAGCAGTTGCTGGGCCGGTGTCGTCGCTGACGCAGGCCGGCGGCGCTGGAAACGCTCAGCATCCTGCCTGGAGTAGATGTTGTTGAACATGATGTAATTGGGGCCGGGCACGGACGCTCGGGCCAGCTTCGCCTGCAACTCAATCAGATCTTCGTCGGTGTACTGGTAGCGGTATCCTGTTCTGCCGTTAAGGCGCCAGTACAAACGATCTCCGAACACAGGGTCGGATTTGAATGGGTCCACACAGTGGATCAGGCTGTTTTCGGCGCAGAGATGGCGAATCAGATCGGGCCGCCAATCGTCACCTCGGGGCTCCCAGGCAAAAACGCGATTGTCACGCTCAATCTGGCGAAAGAAGGCAGTGAGATTGCGAGTGTTCTCAGTGGTTGGAAGGAACGACCTCGGGCATTGAAACACGATGACGTCGGCCTCAACGATCCGGGCTATGTCGCGAGTGCGCTCCCATGCCAGCATGACCTGGTCGGTTGGCTGGAAGCTGCCGTAAAGGTTTCGTTCTGTCGCACTGATTCCTGACTTCAAGCGCCGGTAGGTGGGGCTCGAGGGCGTATGCGTTATGAGTTGCCAGGCCTTCATGCAGAAGCGGAAGCCCGGCGGCGCCTGGGATCTCCACCGTTTCGCAACCGCGTCAGCGGGAGGTTGATAGAAGGTTGTCTGTAGCTCGATGGTCGGGAAATCAACGACGTAACGGGCCTGTGCTTCGGTCCAGCCACAACAGCCCACGAAGCACCGGGTCTCTGTCACTCCGACCAGCGTACCCTGCCGGGCGGCCCCCACCCCGACATACTGCTTACTCGGTGCGCAGGGCCACCATGGGCTCGATTGCTGAGGCGCGCCAGGCGGGGATCAGCGATGCGATCAGGGCCGCCAGGGCGAGTAACAACACCGCGAGCAGGAGCATCGCCGGGTCCCATGGGCTGACCCCGAACAACTGCGTGGTCATCAGCGTGCCGGCGGCGATGGCAGCGGGGATACCGAGAGCCAGTCCGACGCCGACCTGTCCAAAGGCGCCGCCGAGCACCATCTTTATAACCCTGGCGCGATTGGCGCCGAGCGCCATCCGCACGCCGATTTCCCCCGTCCGGCGTTCCACGATGTAGGCGAGCACGCCGTACAGGCCGACGGCAGCCAGTACGAGCCCAAGCACGCCGAACAACGTTGTCAGGGTAGCGATCATGTTCTCCTGCTGGAAGTCGGCACTTACAACGTTCGTGTACGGGTCAACACCGTAGAGCACTAAGTTGGGATCCACGCCCGCGAGCGTCCTGCGGACATTCGCCTCGATATCCGGCTGTTTGCCGGGAGCCCAAAGCACGATGTTATAGAGATAATGAGACCAGGTTTCGCCGCTCTGGTAAGCCGGGTCGTCGTAGTGTGCAGTTTGTGCTTCCGGCATCCAAAACATGGGGCGCACGGGTTTTCGGTAGCCGTAAGTCATATACCGCATGTCGTTCGTAACGCCGACAATTTCGTACGTTGCCGAGTATTTGGTCCTGCCTGGGCCGAAGTGCTGACCGATCGGGTTCTCGCCTTTGAAAAACCTTTTGACGAAAGCCTGGTTGACGATCGCCACGTTGCGGGCGGCCGCCGTATCCTGGTCCGTAAATGGCCGGCCGACGACGATTCTGGCGCCGATACTTTCAAAGAAGCCCGGCGTGACGCGCGCCCAGCCCGCGCCATTGTCTTCTTTTACCGAGGGCTCGGGCCGTCCTTCGATACGCACTGAGGTGTTCCAGCTGTCGCCGGTCATCGGCGCATAGAGCGCGGCCGACACCATTCGCACGCCAGGAATCCGGAGTAATGCGTCGTTAATCTGCCGGAACAAAGGCTCCAGCTGTTCCGGCTTGTAAGTGCCGAGCATAGGATTGATCCACGCGATGTAGCGGTCCCTGGTTTCGAAACCGAAGTTCTGATGTTCGAGGTTGCGCAGACTCCGGCCGAGCAGGGCCGCGGCGGATAACAGGACGACGGACACCGCGATCTGCGCCACCACCAGCGACTTCTGCGTCCACGAGCGTCCGGCGCCCACGGACCGGCCCGCCCCGCGCAACGCATCCGCGGGATCGGCGCGTGAGGTCATCCACGCCGGAGCGATGCCAAAGAGCACGCCCGTGAGCACCGATAGCGCGAGAGTGAACAGCAGGACTGGCCAGGATGGTGTGGCGTCGATGGGGACATAGTTGTTTGGCCCGCCGATTTGGAACGCGAGATGAACAATTAACTTTGTGCCGGCATAAGCGACTGCGATGCCCAACACTCCTCCGGCTACCGCAAGCAGCGTGGATTCGACGAGCACTCTGCGAATAAGCCGAGTGCGCGAGGCGCCGAGCGCAACGCGGATGGAGGTCTGCGCCCGATCCTTCAACCCACGCGCGAGCATGAGATTGGCAAGGTTGGCGCAGGCCACCAGCAGGACACAGCCGGCGGCAATGAGCAGCAGCTTCAGCCCAGCCTCGTACTGATCGCGCATGGCGGCGACGCCCGCGCCGCCGCGAACGAGGTGCAGGGTCTGCCGCCGCCAGGTCTCCTTTTCCCCGGGCTCCATGTCGGGCACGTGGCTGGCCAGCCAGTCGTGCAGTTCCACCTTCAGCTTCGCTTCGAGAGATTTCGGATTCACTCCCGGACGGACTCGGCCGAGCAGGTCCAGGAAGTTGCTGTTGGCCCTTTTCAGCCGAGCCGTGTCGCCGTCGATCAGCGGTTCGGTGGTAACTGGGATCCAAAGATCGGGCATGCCCCAGCCGGCCAGCTTGGCGCCATAGAATCCCGGGGGCGCAACGCCAATCACGGTGAACGGGTGGCCGTTGATCTGGTACGCCGCTCCAACCACCGACGGGTCCGCGCCGTATTTGTCGCGCCAGATGCGGTAGCTCATAACGGCCACCGGGGGCGCGCCCTCGCGGTCGTCTGCGTCGGTCATCAGCCGGCCGATCCAGGCGTGCACGCCAAGGGTGCGGAAGAAGTTCCCGGAGACAAACTGGCCGTTGCGGGTATCGGCCTGAGCCGGAGATCCTGCTCTGCGGACGCCGAGCGGCGCATTGCCGGCCTGAAGTGCGGCGAGGTCGGCGAACTCGGGCGTGTGGGCGCGAAAGTTCTGATACGCCTCCCAGGAGAATAGTGAAAAATCGCCGTCGTCACCCTGGGTATAGCCACCCCAGTTGCAGCACAGGATCTTGTCTCCAATCTTCCACAGTTCGTCCGGCCGGGTTACGGGCAGGGATCTCAGCATTACCTGCTGCACGAGCGTGAAGATGGCCGTCGTGGCTCCGATGCCGAGCATCAGGGTGACGATCGCCGTGAGAGCGACCCCCGGGGTTTTACGCAGCTGCCGCAGCGCCTCTCGCAATTCACGCAACACCTTGCCCTCCACGGACGGTCATAGAAAAGACACTCCTTCGAGAAGTACGGGCGACCGGCGCGCCGGTTCCCGAACTATCCGTGATACTCGTGCCGGGCGGAAAAGTTGTGCGATTTTTGAGGGCCGCGGGCGGGCTCAGGACCGCCCAGCAACCCGGAATGCTTCGGCGCGGGGCAGGCTCGCTTCCGCTCCGCGTGTTTGCTCCATGCGGACGTGGTAGGGATAGAACCGCTGCGGGCGCTGGCAGACATGCGCGTAGATGGCGGCGCGCTTCTCATATTCGGTCAGCGACACGTCAACGTAAAGATTTGGCTGGAAATCCTGGGTTTGGATGCCAGTCATCACCTCGTAATAGACGAGCGCGAATCGGTGTCCCAGATCCTCCCACGCCGTCTCGGTCAGTTGCGCGGTATTGCGGTGGTCCGGATGGGTGTCATGCGGCCAGTGCGTCAGGACGACATCCGGTCTGAGGGAGCGGAGCAGCGTGGTGAAGCGCTGCTGGTCCAGTGGTCCGGCGCTGGTTTTGCCGTCGATTTGGTTGGCGAAGACCGCGCGGGCGCCGAGCAGTCTGGCGCCGGTGATGGCTTCGGTGGTGCGTACGCGCGCGGTCGTGGCGTGATCGCCGCCGCGCACGCCGGCTTCGCCTCGGGTCAGGTAGACGATGGTGACGGCATGGCCATCTCCGGTCAGCTTGGCTATGGTTCCACCGCAGCCCGTTTCCGGATCATCAGGATGGGCGCCGATCACGACAACGTGCAGGCGGTCGCTCTCGATGGGGCGGCCGAGCATGGCTTGAAGGTCCTGGTCCGAACCATATGAATAATGAGCCGGAATTGCCGCTGCGCTCGCCATGTGTATATTCTCTATCGAGAATAGGGCCATTGTCAAGAGGTAAACTGAAACGATGGAAGCACCGGAACAGAGCGCGGTTGCCGTGCGCGAGCGGGCCCGCTTTCACAGCGTGCGGACGGAGCGGTTTTCCGAGTCGGTGATTCGCGAGATGACCCGGCTCGCCGCCCGGCTGGAGGCGGTCAACCTGGCGCAGGGATTCCCGGATTTCCCCGCGCCGGAGGCACTGAAGCAGGCGGCGAGCGAGGCGCTGTTCGCGGACATCAATCAGTACGCGGTGACGTGGGGGGCGAAGCCGCTGCGGGATGCGATCGCGCACAAGTACGCGCGCTGGTACGGGCTGGAATACGACCCCGAGCGTGAGGTCACCGTGTGCTGCGGTTCGACGGAGGGCATGATTGCTTCACTCCTGGCGGTGACGACGCCGGGCGACGAGATCGTGGTTTTCGAACCGTTCTACGAGAATTATCGGCCGGATGCCCTCCTGTGCGGGGCGGAAGCGCGGCTGGTGACGCTGCACGCTCCGGAGTGGCGGTTCGATCCCGATGAGCTGCGGCGCGCGTTTTCGGCGCGGACGAAGGCAATTATCCTGAACACGCCGAACAATCCAACCGGCAAGGTGTTTACCCGGGACGAGCTGTCGTTCATCGCCGGGCTCTGCCAGGAGTTCGATGCGCTGGCCATTACCGATGAAATCTACGAGCACATCGTTTACGACGGCGCGCGGCATGTGACCATGGCCTCGCTGCCGGGCATGCGCGACCGGACAATCGTCGTGAACAGCATGAGCAAAACGTACTCGGTCACCGGCTGGCGTGTGGGCTGGGTGATGGCGCCAGCGGACATTGCCACCTCGGTGCGGAAGGTCCACGACTTTCTGACTGTGGGCGCGGCGGCTCCGCTGCAACAGGCGGGCGCGGTGGCGCTCGCGTCGCCGGACGAATATTACGAGAAGCTGGCGCGGGATTACGCCGCGCGGCGGGACGTGCTGCTGGCGGAACTGCGCGCGGCGGGATTTGCGCCGCAGGTCCCACGCGGCGCCTACTACATCATGTGCGATATCGCGCCATTCGGGTTTCGGGACGATGTGGCCTTCGTGCGCCACATGATCGAGCAGGCGGGAGTGGCGGCGGTGCCGGGGTCCAGCTTCTTTGACGATCCGGCGCGAGGGGCGGGGCTGGTGAGGTTCTGCTTTTGCAAAAAGCGCGAGACCCTTCTGGAAGCGGGGCGCAGGCTGCGGACTCTGAAGCTTAAGGCGTGATGCGCGTGCCGAGGACGGTCAGGAACTGGCGCATCCACGCGGGGTGCGCGGGCCATGCGGGTGCGGTCACAAGGTTCCCGCAGGTATGCGCTTCGTCGATGCCGACGTTCATATATGTTGCGCCGGCGCGGGTCACGTCGGGTGAGACGGCAGGATAACAGCTGCAGGTCTTTCCCTCGAGCACGCCGGCCGCCGCAAGGACCTGAGCGGCGTGGCAGATGGCGGCGATCGGTTTCGTGGCGTCGGCGAAATGGCGCACGATCTCCAGCACGCGCGGGTTCAGACGGATGTACTCGGGAGCGCGGCCGCCGGGGATGACGAGGGCGTCGTAAGCATCCTCGCGCACGTCGTCGAAAGTGGCGTTCAGCGTGAAATTATGCCCGCGCTTTTCGCTGTAGGTCTGGTCGCCCTCGAAGTCGTGGACCGCGGTGCGCACGACGTCGCCCTTCTTCTTGTTGGGGCAGACCGCGTCCACGTTGTGCCCGACCATAAGCAGCATCTGGAAGGGGACCATCACCTCGTAATCCTCGACGTAATCTCCCACCAGCATCAGGATGTTCTTTGCCGACATGGCCCTATTATTTCGCTTCGATGGGCAGGTTGGCAGTGGCCGCGCCGCCGTGCTTATCGAAAACGTACACGAAGATGCGATAGTCGCCGGGCGTGTCCGGAACCGCGATGACCGCGGACTTGTCCTGCGAGCTGACGACGGCCCCGTCGAGAGGCGGCGTGGGTGGCTCGGGATCGCCGCCGGTGCTTTTATTCGCTGACACGTCTTTGCGCAGCTCCCACTGAACGGTTACGGGATCGCCGTCGAGATCGCTGGCGAAGATGCTGCAGCGCAGACGGGCGCCGGGGCGCAGAATGCCTGGCGCGAGTTCATCATCGGGGTTCTGCGGTTTGGCCATAATGCTGCCGTCGATCACGGGACAACGGTGCTCCGGCCACTTCCCGGTCCACAGCAGCTGCATCGCGTCCACACCGCCGAGCTTTCGCCCGTCGGGAAGGAAGAGGCCGTACCACGTATGCGTCTTCTCCTGCTTCTGGCCCCAGAGGAACACGTAGGATCCGAGGCACTGCGGGTTGTTATTGATGGCCTGGTAGGACTGGATGATGAAATCTTCTTTCTGCGAACTGGTGTCTTCGATGGGAACGCCCCACGTGGTCTTCACGACTTCCCAGTGGCCGTGGGCGCCGAATTCGGTAACGATGTACGGGCGTTTGAAGCCCTGTTTCTCGACCGTTTGGCGCAGGTTCGGCAGCGCGCCGTAGGTGTTGATGCCGACGGCGTCGAGGGACGGGCAGTATTGGTCTAGCTCGCGCAGCTTGGCCTGGCCGGGGCCGGCCAGCACGGCGATGACCGGGTGATCGGGATCTTCGGCCTTGACCGCTCGGGCGAGATCCTCGATGGCTTTCCAGACCTCGATGCGCTGCTCGGTGGAGATATTCAGTTCCAGCTCGTTACCGAGAGCCCAGATAAGGACGGCAGGGTTGCTCTTCAGGCGGTGCACGGTGTCGACGATTTCCTGCCGTTGCTGCTGCACCTGCCGCGGGTTTTCGTAACTGAAGCCATGTCGCGGTTTGCCAACGTTGAGGCCCACCATGACGGTGAGGTTGTGTTGCTGCGCGGCGTCGAGAAGGGCGCCGGTTGGCGGGGACCAGACGCGGAGCGAGTTGCCGCCGGCTGCCTGCAACGCATCGAGGTGTTGCTGCGATCCGCCGGCGCCCTTGATGAAGTACGGTTTGCCGTCGCGCAGGAGGACGTAGCCGGTGTCCTGCTTTTGGATGCGTACGCCGGAGCCCGGCGTCTGGGCGAGGCAGGACAGGGCGGCGGCGAAGAGGACGAAGGCGACGCGCATTTACGTGTTCAGTGTATCGAGGGCGGGCGTGATTCTCAGCCGTACGTGTTCGGAGAGCGGCCGTCGCGCTCCATGCGATCCGCATTTTTAGACTGTATGAAGTGCTCGCCCGGACGACAACGGTGCGTCCGTCATTGAAAGCCGCCTCGAACCGGGCCGGCGCAGCCTGCGAACCCTGAACGGACGGCAAAAGGGTGGCGGAGGCCCATTGACTTTCCGGAAACCTGTCAGCCTGCACCGCCGATGGCCATCGCGTGGCGCGGCTGGTACAGCATCACCGGTACATCCCCCGGCAACATCATCATGATCGTGACGCCGAAGCCCTGGTCCTGCGGCTCGCCGTCGATGCGGACTCCCCTGGCACGCAGATCAGCTACCGTCGCACGGATGTCGTCGCACATGAAGCTGATCTGGTGGCGGCCGGAAGCGCCCTCCTTCACACCCTCCGCCGGATGAATCCCCAGTTCGGAGGGCGGGAGTGCGAAAATCAGCCAGCCGCCTCCCGCGTCCACGGCAGGAAACCCGAACACGTCGCGGAGCATAGCCCGCAGCGCCTCTGGTTCACTCGAATACAGCAGCGTGTGACAGCCGATAAGGGCCATGGGTAACCTCCTGAATGGTTCCCGAGCGTACCACGACCCTGCCGCGGGCGTCCATACGCGTCGAAGCCGGGGGTGGGACATAGGCGTCCCAGGGCCGAACAGGGACAGCTGCCCACGATCCGATAATCCGTTGAAATGAAAGCTCCGCGATTGGCGCTCGACGTGCCGCCGCCCCATCCGCCATGAACTCCCTACGCCAGTCGCTGCGCGCTCTGCGGAAGAGCCCGGGATTCGCGCTGTCCGCGCTCATGATCCTTACCCTTGGCATCGGCGCCAATACCGCGATTTTCAGCGTGGTGAACGCGGTGCTGCTCAAGCCGCTGCCGTTCCCGCAGTCGGGCGCCATCGTGAGCCTTTATCACGTGCCGCCGCCGAACGCCTTCCCCGGGCTGAAGCGCTTTGCGGTCTCCGCGGCCAATTACCTCGATTGGCGGAAACAGAACCATGTCTTTCAATCCATATCTCTGTTCAGCGGACGCGCTCTCCAGGTTGGCGGCGGCAGCCGCCCGCAGGCGCTGATCGCGACTATCGCCGACGCCGACTTCTTCAAGGTGCTGCGGACCAGTCCCGCCATGGGACGCGCCTTCACGGAAGACGAGTGCCAGCCCGGCCGGGACGCGGTCATCGTCCTGAGCGACAGGTTCGCAAAGACCCACTTCGGATCGGCGGTAAGCGCGGTCGGCAGGCAGATGGTGCTGAATGACCGTAATTACCGGGTTATCGGCGTTATGCCAGCCAGCTTCTACGTGAAGTCGTGGTTTCCCGCATCGACCGACGGCATCATCCCCGTACCCTGGACGGCGAAGGAGCGCGCCACACGCGGCAATCATAATTACCTCGCCGTTGCCCGGCTTCGCGATGGCGTGAGCCTGGAGCAGGCGCAGTCGGAAATGAACGTGATCTCCAATCGTCTCGCCCGCGAGTACCCGGAGGAGGATAAGGGCTGGGGTGCTGTCGTGTTGTCGCTGCGCGACGACCTGGTTGGCGACGCCCGACCGGCGCTGCTGGCGCTCCTCGGCGCGGTCGGCTTCGTGCTGCTCATTGCCTGCGCCAACACGGCCAACCTCGTGCTCGCCCGCACCATCGCGCGAAAAAAGGAACTGGCGATTCGTACCGCGCTGGGCGCCAACCGCCGTCAGGTCCTGCGCCCGGTGCTGATCGAAACCACCCTGCTCGCCGTTGCCGGAGGGGCTCTGGGAATACTGGTCGCGCGGGCCGGACAATCGCTGGTGGTGCGCGCGCTCGCCGAACAGCTACCCCGCGCGACCGAAGTGCAGCTGGACGGCAGGGTGTTGGGATTTACGCTGATCGCATCCATTCTGACCGGGTTGGCGGCGGGCCTGATTGCCGGCGCGCGCCTGCTGCGCGGTGATGTGAACGAATCGCTGAAGCAGGGCATGGGAAAGTCGGACAGTTATGCGGCGGGCCGCGGGACACGCACTGCCCTGGTCGCGGTGGAAGTGTCGCTGTCGGTCGTTCTTCTTGTCGGCGCGGCGCTGATGGTTCGCACTCTGTGGGCGCTGCACGGAACCGACCCGGGCTTCCGGCCCGAACACGTTCTGACCATGACCGTGCCGATTCCGAAAGGCGCCGGCGAGGGGAAACGCACGCGGTTCTATGACGAATTTCTTCCGCGAGTGGCTGCTCTGCCGGGAGTGCAGTCCGTTGCGGCAATCGACGATCTGCCGATGCAGGGCGGCTCCGAGCAGCCCATCGCTGTCGAGGGCCGGCCGGCGGAGGTCTTCGCCCTGCAGCGGAACGTCTCGGTCCGCGAAGCCACGCCGAACTATTTCCGGACCATGGGAATTCCGCTCGAAGCCGGCCGCGACTTCACGCTCGAAGACACGTCCGGCGGCAAGGCTGTGACGGTGATCAGCCGCGCCATGGCGAACCTGTTCTGGCCCGGCGAAAATCCGATCGGCAAGCGCTTCCGAATCTCCTTCACACCCGAGACCGTGCGTGAGGTGGTTGGCGTGGTCGGCAATATCAAGGAGCGCGGGCTGGATGTGCTGGATCCCGTGGCCATGCTTTACCTGCCGATCGGGCAGGAGGAGGCGCGACCCGTTTCGCTGGTGGTGCGCGGCGGATCGAACTTCAAATCGCTGGCGCCCGCGATCGCTCGCGTGCTGGCGCAGATCGACCCGCAGCTGCCCATTCGCGACGTTCAGCCCATGCAGGAGCTGGTCGAAACCACCCTCGCGCAGCACCGCTTCAGCATGTGGCTGTTCGCCGCGCTCGCCGGGCTTGCCTTCCTTCTGGCTGCCGTGGGTATTTACAGCGTGCTGATGTACAGCGTGCGCAGCCGCGTGCGCGAAGTGGGAGTGCGGATGGCCCTCGGCGCGGGTCGCCGGGACGTGATCCGGCTCGTGGTTCTGGAGGGAATGAAGCCAACGCTGGCCGGCCTCGTGATCGGAGCGCTCGGCTCCTGGGCGCTCGGCGGCGTGCTGTCGAGCCTCATCTTCGGAGTGAGCGCTACGGATCCGCTGACGTTCGGCGCCGTTGCCGTGCTTCTCGGCGCGGTCGCGCTGCTGGCGTGCATCGTGCCGGCCTGGCGCGCCACGCTGGTTGAGCCCGTCGAGGCGCTGCGGGCCGAGTAGAAGACTGCATCACGCATCATCTGGACCGCGAATTGCAAACTCGCAGCGCAGTCGGGCGCGCAAGTGACTTGTTATTCGGCGTTGATGTCCTTCGTGCAGGCGCATCGCGAGTCAGTGCGGCGCCGGTGTGGGTCGATATGCCACACTGAACGCGGGCGCATCAGCGTCATGCGGAGTCTGGAGGAGAGATGAAACTGTCTCGTATCGCAATTCTCGTATGCTGTGCCGCCGTTGCGGCTATCGCGCAGCCGGTCATCAACACCGGCGGCGTCGTCAATGCCGCGAGCTACTCGCTGGCCGGGGAGCCCAACTCGTCGATCGCGCAGGGTTCCATGTTCACCTTGTTCGGCAGCAATTTCGCTCCGGTCACCGATGCTCCCGTGCGGGCCTCCTCGTTCCCGCTTCCGACGTCGGCGGGACTCGACGGCGTGACCGTGACCATCACGGTGGGCAACATCACCCGAAACGGCATTCTGCTGTGGGTCTGGAACAAGGGGAACACCACCGGCGGATGGGAGAGCGCGCTTTCGGCCATTCTGCCTTTCGATGTGCCCGTGGGCACGGGCTCCATCACGGTCACGTATCAGGGCGTCAACAGCAACAGCGCGCCACTCACGGTGGTGGCCAGCAGCTTCGGAATCTTCACGATTAATGAAGCCGGCTCCGGACCGGCGATCGTGACCGACATCAATCACACCAGCGGACCGTATCAGGTGCTTACGCCCACCAACGTGGCCAGCACCGGCGACAACCTCACCATCTGGGGCACTGGTCTGGGAGCTTACGCGGAGAACTACGACGAGACCAATCCGCCGCCGGGAGGCCTGAACGTCGAATCCCTGGTGAATGCAACCGTTTATGTGGGAACTACGCCCGTCGTGCCCAGCTATGCCGGTCATTCGGGCAGCTACCCGGCGCTCGATCAGATCAATTTCGTTCTGCCTCCGGATATTTCCGGCTGCTACGTTCCGATTTCGGTGGCCATCGGAAATACGGTCAGTAATTTCGGAACCATCGCGGTCAACTCGAACGCATCCGGAAGCCCGGCAGGCTGCTCCGATCCGTTCGGCTATTCCGCGCAGGACCTGGGCATTCTAAAGACGAAGGGCAGCTTCAACTTCGGTGTGATCGAGCTGCAGCGCGCGGCCGTACCAGCCAACAACGCCGTCACGAATCAGGACCAGGCGCTGGCGTACTTCGAGACGATCAAGGCCGCAAGCCTGTCCTCGACGCCGTCCCCGCTCGGGGTAGCGTCGAACAACAGCTGCATCGTGCAGCAGTTCACCGGCGGCGCGCCGCTGCCGCCTTTCGTCGGCGGTGGTCTGGATGCCGGCTCGAATATCTCCGTCACGGGACCGAAGACCTCCGCCAAACTCGCGGAGACGACCGTCGGTCAGTACTTCGTCGCCACAACCACGGGCCTGTTCCCCGCCGGCTTCCTGGACACCACGGGCACATACACCTTTGCAGGAACGGGCGGAGCGGATGTCGGCTCGTTCTCGGCGCCGGTGACGTTCCCGCTTTCGAATTCGATCACCTGGACGAACCAGAGCCTGACCACAATCGACCGCACCAAATCGCAGGAGATCGACTGGACCGGCGGCGGCGCCAACAACGGCGTCGAGATTATCGGCGCGTCTTACACAGGCAACAACTCGACCTCGCCGGGCGCGGAGTTCGCGTGCTTCACGACGGCCACGGCCGGCAAGTTCACCATTCCGGCGTTCGTTCTGGAGGCGCTGCCCGCGGGAACAGGGAATATCGAGGTGTTCCAGTTCGCTCTGGATTCGTTCACGGCTCCCGGTCTCGATAAGGGGTTCACGGTGGCCTCGGTGGCCACGCAGGCGAACGTAACGTTCCAGTAACGTCCAGGCGCGGCGACCAGAGCCTTTTCAAGCTTCGTTTCCGCGTGTAGAATCAGTACGCCAGACTATGAACGCGGAGGATTGTCAGATCCGCTGCGATACTCACAGGCGCCGGAAGGGCGGCGCGCGATGACGAGGAGGAAGAACGTGAAGATTCTTCGATTTGCATTGTTTACCATGGGGACCGCTGCGTGTTTCGCGCAGCCTGCAATCAGTAACGGCGGGATCGTGAACGCGGCCAGCTGGGCGATCGCGGGCACGCCGAATTCAAACATCGCTCAGGGATCGATCTTTATTATTGCGGGCTCGAATCTCGGGCCCACGACACTCACCCAGGCGCCGGGGCAGTACCCGCTGCCAACGACGGTGGGGAACGTCTCGGTAAATATCAGCATGAACGGGACAAACACGCCGGCGATTCTGTTCTGGGTGCGGAACGACTATATCGCCGCGCTGTTGCCCTCGACCGTGGCCACCGGCACGGGATCGGTGACGGTGACCTACAATGGCCAGACCAGCGCCCCCGCTCCCATCACTGTCGTTCCGAACGGTATCGGCATCTTCACAACCGCGCAGAATGGGCAGGGACCGGCCGTGGTTACGGACCCCGCGAAGGGCTCGACCGTAGGCAAGATGCTGGTAACGGCAAACAACTCCGCCGCGCCGAACGATACCGTCGTGGTGTGGGTGACGGGCGTCGGCGCGGTGCCGTGGGACGAAACCAAGGCCCCCACCGGCGCGCTCAACCTGCAATCGAAGCTGAACGCGCAGGTCTTCCTCGGAGGCGACCCCAATCCGATCACACCGACATATATCGGCCCCTCAGGCTGCTGCGAGGGTGAAGGCCAGGTGCAGTTCAAAGTTCCCACCGGCATCAGCGGATGCTATGTGCCTGTCACGATCGTGGTTGGGGATCAGGTCAGCAACACGGCCACGATGGCGATCGACAGCAGCGGAAAGACCTGTTCCGATCAGTTCGGGTTCTCTTCAGCAGATCTCCAGAAGCTTCAGTCCGGTGGCACGCTGCGCACCGGCACGCTGGGGCTCTCTAAAACCTCCTTAAGCGTGGCCGGACAAAATCTGACGAACGTTGGCGCGTCCGCAAACTTCGAGTCGTTCACGGCAACAACATTCAATACGTTCGCCGCTACCCGGCCCTCCCTGAACGGCTGCATCGTCACACAGTTCAATGGCAACGAGAATGGCGGACCGACCGGAACCTCGAACGGTTTGGATGCGGGGGCCTCGATCGGATTGACCGGTCCCAACGGATCCGCGACTCTCAGCCCGAGCGCGACCGAGAAAGGCTCGTATTCGGCTTCTTCCCTGCCTGCGAACTTCCTGGACGCCAGCAGTGGCAATTTTGTGTTCACCGGCCCCGGCGGGGCCGACGTGGGCGCGTTCACGGCCAGTCTTCCGGCAACTGCGCCGGTTACGTGGACAAACGAGTCGAGTATTACAGCGGTAACGCGCAGCCAGGGCCAGCTCATCACCTGGAGCGGCGGCGATAAGAACGGATTCGTCGAGATCACCGGCACCTCGCTGACTGACGCCGGGGCCGGCGCATCGTTCATCTGTATCGCGCCGACATCGGCCGGCCAGTTCATGATTCCGAGCTGGGTGACGCTCTCTCTGCCTGCCAGCGGAACGACACCGGGCGAGATCTTTGTCCTGGGCGCCAGCAGCCTCGCGAAGTTCACTGCTCCAGGCATCGACGTCGGCACGGCGTTCGAAACCAGCGGGTCTGCATCGACCGTGACCTTCCAGTAAACAGCGGCGGCGGGCTGGCTGCGAGGCCGGCCCGCC
>Ga0070739_10005211_pt1 | contig 14981 bp, 15 predicted proteins | sample Coa_R1_7_FD_66445 | JGI IMG/M metagenome (GOLD analysis project Ga0070739, IMG submission 66445) | Surface soil microbial communities from Centralia Pennsylvania, which are recovering from an underground coalmine fire - Coalmine... | ecosystem: Environmental > Terrestrial > Soil > Unclassified ... | reverse complement strand
ATGAATCACCTCGCGCTTCGTGCCATTAATGATAAGCTGCTCGCCCTCGCGGCGTATCGTCGTCTGTATCTCGGCCAGCGTGTAGCCGCCTGTGCGTTCGGCAAAGGCCAGGCTGCCATGGCGTAAATAGCCTTCCAGGTCGTCGCTGAAAGCGGGAAGATAATGCACCTGCTGCTGCTCGTTTCCGGCCAGCATCACTGCCAGCGGCCCCATCATGGAGCCGATCATGTCCATCGCCATGCCGCCATCACCGAACCCCAGTTCTTCGGCGATGAGGGCGTAGGTCACGGCCTCAATTGGCCCGGAACCGCCATACTGCTCAGGAAACGGCGTCGTCAGTCCCGTCCGGGCAATCGTCTTCATCACCTCAGACGGCGTGTGGCCCAGCTTCTCCGCCTCGCGCGCGCGCGGTCGCAACTGCTCGATGGCCAGGCTACGCGCCAGACTCTGTATCTCTTCCTGCTCTTCCGTTGGAGCAAAGTTGAGCATATCCTGCATCCTTTCGCTTGACTGTCTCTCAGCATCTTTCTGTCTCAATCAGGTCCCTTCCTCTGTAATGGCAAACATCCGGGTTAGACAGGGAGACAGACATACTCTCGCGTTGTGCTGTTATTGTACGAGATCGGCGGAGTTTTTGCCAGCTATGCGTAACTTCTCCTTTCCTAATAGGGCTAATACTCTTTTCAAACCGGTTTTGAGCGACTATACTGCATGACGAAGTCTCCAGAATGGCTGACGGCGAAACGACGGTGCGCTATCAGTGAGTGATTCATACTGCTTGAGGTAAGATGTTCATGGGAGCCGGTAAGCGAGTTACAAAATATGCTTGTATCATTCTGTTTGTCTTTTTTCTGGGAATACAGGGGACAGGGGCGGCCCCTGCCGACGAAGGTGTGGTCGCTCCACCCCTTCCGGCAGGTACGGCAGTGGCTCCTGTCGTTCATGGCTATGAAACACTGATTTATAACGGCCCCGATGGCTTGCAGATGCCCTACTACCTGGCCTTGCCTGCCGGGTATAACCCACAGAAAAAGTATCCACTGGTGCTGGTATTGCAAGGAGGTGCGGAGGTTGCTAAGCCAGGGGCGTCGCTGACACAGGATAGAAAATTGCTCCTCAGCAAGTATTACGCGCAGGTCTGGATTTCGGCGGCAGTGCAGGACAGGTGGCCGAGCTTTATTCTGCTCCCCCAGGTCGTTGCGCCCGACCGCTGGGTCAATGTCCCGGCGCGCACCGGCTCCTACCGACTTTCTGCCCGGCCCAGCGCCTCACTGAGCGCAGCTAAAGCGATTATGGATATGCTCCAGCGCGAATATAGCAGCATCGATGCGAACCGCATCTACGTGACCGGGCTTTCTATGGGCGGCTATGGTGTGTGGGAAGCCATTGAACGCTGGCCCGATTACTTCGCCGCTGCCGCTCCCCTTTCCGGCGCAGGCGACCCGACGAGGGCGGGCGTGCTGGTTCACATGCCCATCTGGGCCTTTCATGGCGCAAAAGATACCACCGTCCCCGTTTCCGGCTCGCGCGATATGATTCAGGCCATCATCCAGGCTGGAGGACATCCCCGCTACACCGAGTTTCCCAACGAAGGTCATGACCTCTGGCAGCCCGGCCACGTCTATTCGCCCGATACAGACCCCGCCTTCTTCACCTGGCTCTTCTCCCAGAAACGCTCGTCAGGCTAACCGGGATTTCTTATAGCCATAGTTTTCTTCGACGTACCACAGGTGAGATTGATTCAGCATTTTTTCAGTTCCCATGCGCTGAATATTCAGCGAACTGTGGCATCATCTTCTTATCAGAGAAGCACAGTGATAAGAGGTGATGCAAAACAGAATGAATCTCATAGATACATCTGAGAAAAACGAAGCACGGGCTGCGCGGGAAGAAACGACCCGCGCGGGCCAGCTCTCTTTTGATGAACTATCTTTGCGGCGCTACGGCTATCAGATTATGGACGAGGTGACTGCCTATCTGGGCGGCATTGCGGAACGGCCCGTGTGGCAGCCGGTGCCGGAGAGTGTGCGCGAGGAGATTCTCACGCAGGAACTGCCGCGCCAGGGATATCCCTTTGAGGAGACGCTGGCCTTTCTGCGCGAGCTGATCCTGCCCTACCCGCAGGGAAACGGGCATCCGCGCTTCGCAGGCTGGATCAACTCGGCCCCGGCGCACGCGGCCATCTTGATGAAGCCACTGGCGGCGGCCATGAATCCCAACTGTGGCATTGGCGACCACACAGGGCAGGAACTGGAACGGCGTACCGTGCAATGGCTGATGGAACTCTGTGGCTTTCCGGTCGAGGGCAGCGCGGGCGTCTTCGTCAGCGGTGGCTCCGAGGCACAATTTACCTGCCTGCAGGCTGCTCGCTATTGGGCGGCTCAACAGGATGGCTGGAACATACGCAAAGAAGGTTTGCAGGGCGCGCATGCGCCTTTTGTGCTTTACCAGTCCGATCAGGGCCATTTCAGCATTCGTCGCTCGGTCGAGGCAATGGGGCTGGGCAGCGACGCGATTCATATTGTTCCATCCACGCCGAGCTATCAGATGGATGTGCAGCAACTCGCCCGGCGCATAGCGGAAGATCGAGCGGCAGGTATGCGCCCGTTCTGTGTTGTAGCGAGCGCCGGAACGGTCGAGACGGGAGCCATCGATCCGCTGACCGAACTGGCCGATCTCTGTGAGGAGCAGGGGCTATGGCTGCACGTGGATGGCTGCTACGGGGCGGTTGGCATACTGGATAAGCAGGTTGCGCCCCTTTATAAAGGCATGGAGCGGGTCGATTCTCTTGCCACCGATCAACATAAATGGCTGTCTGTGCCGATTGACTGTGGCTGCGCGCTGGTGCGGCATGGCGAGGTGTTGCATGATACATTCCGCCTGAAGCCACCGGGCGAGGATGAACACGAATACTGGATGTCCGAATTTACCTTGCAGCGCACGCGCCGTTTCCGCGCGCTCGATGTCTGGACGGTCTTGCGTACCGCCGGACGCGAGGGGCTGGCGCGGGCAATTACCGGCAACATTGAGATGGCGCGGCTGCTGGCAAGGCTGATCGAGACCGAACCTGCGCTGGAACTGGTGGCGAGTGGGCCACTGAGTATTGTGCGTTTCCGCTACGTTCCATCCATGTTCAAAGATGAGCCGCACCTGCTTGACCGGCTGAACGGGGAACTGGCCCGTGAGATACAGCGGCGCGGCAGGTCCTTTTTCACTTCCACTCGCTTTCAAAACAAAGAAGTGCTGCGTGCCTGCCTGGTCAACTACATGACGAACGAGACAGATATCTACTCCATGTTCGATGAGATTCTCCGCGCGGGAGAATCTCTGCTCTCGCGCTATGGAGAAAGGAGCTAATGCACATGTATTATCATGATGTGTTGGAGACGATTGGCAATACGCCGCTGGTCGAGCTGAAAAGTTTTAGTCCGCGTCCGGCTGTGCAGATTTTCGCGAAACTGGAAGGCGTCAATCCATCGGGCAGCCTGAAGGATCGCATTGCCAGGAAGATGATCGAGCAGGCAGAAGCGCAGCGGTTGCTGAAAAAGGGAAGCATCTTGCTGGAGCCGACCAGCGGCAATACGGGGCTGGCGCTGGCCTTGGTTGCGAGCATGAAGGGCTATCGTTTCACCGCCGTTGTCTCCGACAAAGGGACGCAGGACAAGCGCAGGATGCTGGAACTCTACGGCGCGACCATCATCACTTCTCCGGGTGCCGCTGGCAGCAATGGGGCGATCCGGCTGGCGCAGGAGATTGTGCAGCAGGATAAACGCTATGTCATGCTCTACCAGTATGGCAACGAAGCGAACCCGCAGGCGCACTATGAGACGACCGGCGTTGAAATTGTGCGCGATATGCCAGACCTCGATCTGCTGGTCGCCGGACTGGGAACGGGCGGCACGCTCACCGGCATTGGTCGCCGCCTGAAGGAACACAACCCCGCCATTCGTGTGGTCGCGGCAGAGCCGGTGCAAGGCGAAAGTATTCAGGGGTTGCGCAACCTTGCCGACGGTTTTGTGCCGCCCGTCCTCGATCAATCGCTGCTGGAGAGTCGTGTTCTTGTATCGAGCAAGCAGGCATGGGCGCGCACGCTCCAGTTGAAGGAACACGAAGGCATCTTCGCCGGCCCCTCAAGCGGCGCCGTTCTCGACGTGGCGTTGCGCTATGCCGCCCGCATGGAAAAGGGAAAAATCGTGATTATTCTGGCCGATGGCGGCTGGAAGTACCTGAGCGAGCAGCACTGGACGGCGCAGCCGGAGGAGACGGTCGCCCTGCAACTACAACACTGACTTTCACCCCCCATCTTATGCCTGTCTCGCATGACCCTGCTGGCTGCCGGTAGTACAACGGCGTTCTATCGCGTAGTCGGCAGGGTTTCTTGCTCACCGGCCTCACGTTCTGATGCAAGCGTATTCCTGTATTTCTTGCCCGACCGGGAAGCGAATGGTGACGGTCGTCCCCTCACCGACCACACTGTTGATGGTGATGGCTGCGCCCTGGGCTTCCAGCAACTCTTTTGCGATGGCAAGGCCGAGGCCGCTGCCGCCGACCTGCCGGGACTGGCGACTGCGCGCGGGGTCTGCCCTGTAGAAGCGATCGAAGACATGCGGTAACGCTTCCGCCGGGATACCCTGGCCGGTGTCTCTGACGCGCATCAGCACCGCGCCCGGCCCATCGCTTTCGGCGATGATATCGACGCGCCCGCTCGCTGGCGTGAATTTGAGGGCGTTGTCGACAATATTGAGCAAGACCTGTTGCAGGCGATCTTTGTCGGCCTGAATGGGCGGAAGGTTGGGGGCGATATCGCTGTGGATTTCCTGTCCGTGCGCCAGGCACTCGGCCTGACTGCATATCGTAGCAATGACCGGCTCGATCTGTATAGTATCGCGGCGCAGCGCGATTTTTCCCTCGTCCAGCCGTGTCAGCACCAGCAGGTCTTCAACCAGTCGGTGCATGCGCTGCACCTCGTTATACATGCTGTGTGCCAGGCGGCGTGATGCATCGGTATCGCCGCGATCAGCGCCGATGAGCAGCATTTCCAGGCTGCCACTCAGAGCGGTCAGGGGGGTGCGCAATTCATGGGAAGCGTCGGAGACAAATTGTTTTTGCCGCTTGAAAGTAGCCTCCAGTTTCGCCACCATCTCATTGAAGGAGACGGCCAGGCGGTCGATTTCATCGCCGGTTGAGGGAGGGTCGATGCGCATGGAGAGGTCGCCCCCGGCAATATGCCGGCTGGTGCCTTCCATCTCCACCAGCGGGCGCAACGCCAGGCCGACCAGCGGGAAGGTGATGGCTGTGGCAAGAACCAGCACGCAGACGATACCAAAAAAGAAGATCGAACGCAGCGTTGCCAGAAACTGGTCGATGGGGGCCGTTGGGGTATTCATCTGGAGAATAGCGATAGCGTGATGATTGCTCACCAGTGGCATCAAGGTAACGAGCTGGCGCTGGCCCTGCGCATCCCTGATCAGCGTGTAGTTCATCCCGTTCTGCTCTGCATTCAACAACTGCTGAACGCGCTGCGGTGAAAGCACAATCGGCTGTGGAGCAAGGATAAAGGTGCTGCCGGGGATCAGTACGGACCCATCGGTTGATAGAATAGCGGCATTGGTCTCTGTACTGGCAAGTTTGAGAACAAGTTCGTTAGCGATCAACTCGAAATTGGCAGGAGGCGGCCCGGGTGGTGGATTGGAGAAGCGGGCAAGCACGAAAGGACGCCCCTTGATGTCATTGACGGCCAGCCGGGCCTCGTTGTGCAATACATTGACTTCGTTGCTAAAAAGGACCTGTTCCGCCACCAGCGTAATGGCAACACTCAAGCCGCTGAGCAGCAGCGCCAGCACGCCTAGAGAAACCAGGGTGAGCCGCCAGCGAATGGGGATATGTCTGATTATGTCGGAGAGATATTGCCTGCTCCACATAGCTCTTTCAACCTCGCAGGCTATAGCCGATGCCTCGTACCGTTTGAATCAGGCGCGGCGGATTGTCATGCAACTTCTCGCGCAGATGACGGATATAGACCTCAATGATATTGTCGTCGCCGAAGTAATCATACCCCCAGACACGCGCCAGAATGGTGTCGCGGGAAAGGACCTGGCGGGGATTCATCAGAAACAATTCCAGCAGGTCGAATTCACGTGGCGTCAACTCAACTGGCTCACCTGCGCGCGTCACGATGCGTGTCCCGCGATCCAGTGTGATTTCATGAAAGGTGAGCGTATCCGCCAGGTTGTTGCCATGCCGCCGCAGCACGGCCCGCGTGCGTGCCATCAATTCCTTGAAGGCAAATGGTTTGGTGACATAATCATCGGCCCCCGTATCCAGTCCGGCCACGCGATCGTCGACGCCATCTCTGGCTGTGAGCATGATAATGGCGGTGTCATGAAGTCGCTGTATCTGCCGCGTTGCCTCCAATCCATCGAAGCCGGGCAGCATAATGTCCAGAATTACCACATCTGGCTGGTGGGTTGCCACCGCCTGCACAGCGTCTGGCCCGCTGGTGGCGGCAAATACCTGGAAGCCTTCATACGCGAAGCCCATTTGCAGAAAATCGATAATACCGGGTTCATCATCTACGATCAACACCACCGGCTGCTTGCTTCCGGCGTTTCTCTCGTCAGGTGTAATCATCTTTCTCAACCTTTGTCAGCAGGTATCAGGAGAAAACTTTTCCTTCCTGAAAGGTATACCAAACTTCGCTGAAATTTCGCTGAATATGGCAGACTTTCCAACCCTTGCTACTTCTATCTGTAACAAACAAATCTCAAAAAACTTCGAGGAATTTGTAAAGATTCTGTATCCTTTTCCCATTATCAGCGAACGCTGCCTGCTCGCGTGGCGCGCTGAAACAGGGTCTCGTTGGCCTGTGAGGGCGCGCGCCCTCTTCCTGATTCAGCAAGTTTTCAGCCACGTTCCCCTATTTTTCAGAATGGTGTGCTAAGGTCAGGGGCAAGAATATCACACGATCAGTCTTATGCTGAGTGTAGCGAGGGGGGTCGCAGATGCTTCGCTGCACTCAGCATGAGATGCCTGGAGGAGAAACAGTTATGCTACATCTGGAGAAGCTGCCAGATAGTCGAGATCAACTTATTCAGGGGACGCTCTATACCAGTCTGATAAAGTGGGCGGCAGAGCAACCGCAGGCCACATTTCTGGTCGAGGCGGAGACGGGCCGAACATTGAGCTATGCACAGACGCTGGCCGCCGTCAACAGGATGAGACAGTTTCTTGGCGACGCCTCACATCATATTGTACTGGCCCTGCCCGGTGGCATTATCAATGCCGTCCTCTGGTTGAGCGCCTTGAGCGGCGGTCATCACCTCATCCCCGTCTCACCTCAGGCTACTGATAGCGAAAAAGCGACCATAGCTGGCCGACACTGCCCGGATATCCTGTGCGTGGAACAACGACAGGATGCCATCGGCTTCGCCAGCTCTCACGCGCAGGTGCTGACACGAGATGCCTGTGAGGCATTGCTGACCGGGCCAGCCTTTCATGAGATGCTAGATCCCATAGAGGGCTGCGTTTATCTGGGAACATCAGGGACGACGGGCGAGCCAAAAAGCGTGGTGCTGAGCGAGCGGCAGATGGCGTGGACGGCGGACTCTGTGCGCCGCAGCCACGAACTTTCTCCCCAGGATCGCGGGCTGACCGTGTTGCCATTTTTTCATGTCAACGCGCCGGTTGTGAGCCTGTGTGCCTCTCTGCTGGCCGGAAGCGCCGTCGTCATCGCCCGGCGCTTTAGCAAACAGCATTTCTGGGAGTGGGTGGAACGCTATCAGGTGACGTGGGCCAGCGTTGTCCCTGCGATTGTCGCCATCTTGCTGGAAACGCCGCGTCCGGCCTTCCTGCCCGGTTCGCTGCGCTATGTGCGCACCGGCTCGGCTCCGCTGCCGTCCGCGGACCTCTCCACCTTCGAGGCTCGCTTCGGCGTTCCCGTCATTGAAACCTATGGCTTATCGGAAGCTGCCAGCCAGATCGTCGCCAACCCCATGCCGCCCGGCGTGCATAAACCTGGATCTGCTGGCCTGCCCGTCGGCGTTGCCCTGCGCATCTGCGCTCCCAGAGATGGAGACGAGCAGGAATTACGCGATGTGCCACAGGGAGAAGTCGGCGAAATCTGCGTCGCGGGGCCGAGCTTGATCCGCTCCTACCAGTATGACCGGGGCAAAGAATCATTTCAGGATGGCTGGTTTCGCACCGGCGACCTGGGCTATCTGGATGAAGACGGCTACCTCTTTATCAAGGGTCGCCTGCGTGAGGTGATTAATCGCGGCGGGGAGAATATTGCGCCGCGCGAGGTCGAAGAAGTGCTTCAGGGCTATCCAGCCGTGCGTGAAGCAGCGGTCGTCGGTAGGCCTGACCCCATTTATGGCGAACAGGTCGTCGCCTACCTCACGGTGCGCGAGAACTGGCAAGAAGAGAGTGTACAGCAACTGCGCAACTATCTCACGTATCATCTGAGTCCGCAGAAGATTCCCGTTGACTTCATCGTACTCGATGAACTGCCGAAAAACGCTACGGGCAAAATCGAACGCCGCCTGCTGCGCGCCCGCGAACAGGCACATTATGGTCAACGCTAGATACATACAATCAGAACAGGGAAACATTCATGGCACAGGTAGCTCAAACGCAGGGGAAGCGCCCGCATATCTACGAACTGGACCCGCTGCGTATCTGCACGGCGGTGAGCGTGGTAGGCGTGCATGTCCTCTTCTATACGCTTCCTCTCAACTCGTCGGCGACGGGATTGCAGGTTCAAAACGCTTTTATCACCGCGCTGCATTTTACCAGGGAGGTCTTCATTTTTGTCACCGCCTTTGCCCTGGTCTATGTCTATTATGGCAAACCGTTTCCGCTCAAACAGTTCTGGCAGAAACGCAGCATCGGCGTCCTGCTGCCCTACGCTGTCTGGAGCGTCGTCTACGTCTGGGTCAATATGCCCGACAAAACGCCGCTAACGTTTCTACATACCTCTTTCATCGATATCCTGACCGGCAATGCATCGTACCAGCTCTACTACATCCTGCTCACCCTGCAATTTTATCTCATCTTCCCGCTGTTTTTGCTCTTCCTGCGCCGCTGCGCCTCTCACCCCTGGATCGTGCTGTCCATCAGCTTCGTCTTGCAGCTCATCCTGTTTTACTTCGATTACCACACGCTCCAGCAGGGAACGCTGGCCTCCTCACCCTTCTGGCAGACGTTTTCTGAGTTTCAGAATCGCTTCGTGCTGGTCTACCAGTTCTACTTTGTACTGGGCGGGTTTACCGCGCTCTACTTTCAGCAGGTGCGTGCAATCCTGCTGCGGCATGGCAGGCTCATCGCTGCGTCCTTCCTGCTGGTGCTGGCCGCGTTATGGCTCCACTTTTTCATCCAGGTGAATGTCTACCATGAATCCATCGGCTATGCCACCTCGGTTTTGCAGCCGGCGATGGTCTTTTACAGCGTGGCCATCGTCTTCTTCGGCCTCTGGCTTACGGCGCGCTGGGCCAGCAAGACAGGCCCGGATAAACGTCCGCGCGGCTACCGCTTCTGGCAAGTCCTCTCAGATTCATCCTTCGGCGTCTACCTTATTCATGCCCTCCTGATAACCGCTCTCCTGCGCTGGATTGTACCCGCGATGCCCACCACCTGGTTCACGGCGGTGCGCGTCCTCCTTAGCTGGCTATTTGTAGCAGCGGGGGCTACCGCCATCACCATTCTTCTGCTTAACATCCCCATTGCCAGCCGCCTCGTCGGTCGCAAGGCAAGCTGGCAGCGCAAGCGGGAGAAAACGCAGCAACAAGAACAGGCAACAATGCAACCCGCGAACAACCCGGAGGTGGCTGTGCAGGTCTCGGCAAGTCGGGACAGCAGGTAATACAACTGCATAATCTTGATAGAAAACTATTCGCTCATCGTATACCTGTACTCTTGAACGATGAAAACATCTGGTGATTACCTACATCTTTGATATCTGTTCTAAAAGGGCTTGAACGTGATCCAAAGAAACAGGGAAAACCTCTGGGTCACGAACTTGCCGGTTATCGAAGCATAAGGGCGATAGGACAGCGTTATCGAATTATTTACAGGATAGAGGAGGAGCGGGTGTTAGTGGTGGTGGTAACTGCAGGTATCCGTCGGACTGGAGACAAGAAGGATGTCTATGAGGTGGTAAAGAAGCTAGCTCGCCCGGGTTTATTTGATCTAGAGGATCAGGAATAACATATTTCAAATCCATTCTCCTTCATTATGCTAAGACTAACGAACGATACGATGATGGTAGCCAGATCATCGAATACGGTCAGCACGAGATGGTCGATGCGAATGATCTCCATGTCCACATATCTCCCTTCTTCAAGAAATATCAGCGCGCCAGCCGGATATTGGAGGGGAAGCCGCTGAAGCGCGCGCGCAGCACCTCGACGCCGTGCTGGTTGACGAACGTGGCGGTAGCCAACATCAGGCGTCTCTCCTCATCCTTCTCCTGAATGGTGACGGTGCAGGTGATGGTATCGCCGATGGCGACGGCCTCCACATATTCAAAGTGCATCTCCGTCGCCAGGAAGCCAATCATGCCGCCGATATGCGTTATCATGCTGCTGGTGAGCAGGCCGGGGATGATGCGCCGCCCGAACCACGTACTCTCAGCAAACGTCTGGTCGATATGATAGGGATTATAATCGCCCGTCACGCCGCAGAACAGCGCGACATCCCCCTCCGTAAATGTTCGCCGGAACGTGAATGTCTGCCCGACCTGCATCGCCTGAAACGCCTCACGCAATTGCTGCTTAAACTCCGGTGTCGCACCCATAAATGATGTTTCTTTCCTTCCTGAACCTGTTCCTGAGCTTTCACTGTTGCGTGCCATGAGAACCCATCGGGGACGTGTCATGCTGAGCGGCAGCGAGCTTCCGGGGTATTCCTGGTCTTCAATGAAGAGAGGAAATGCTTCGCTACTGCTCAGCATGACAGGCACCGATCTCTCTTCAATGACATGCCATACTTTCTTTGCATTGTACGAGATGGACAGGCGTTTTTGCCAGCCTCTTGCAGAATTTCCGTTTGTGCCTCAAGGTTCTGGAAAAAGAGGGTAGGTGAAGATAAACAATGTGCAGGTTCCTGGCCCGCGTGCCTGACACCCCCCTATGCCTTACAGCGCGGTTCAGCGGCCTGGAGCGAGCTGAGGAGGGCAGGGGCGACCCTGGTGGTCGCCCGGCAGGGCAATTCTTACCAACCTCGCTTTAGAGGGCGAGCAGAAGCGAGTTGACCTTCTGTCATAAAGATCAATTCGCTCCCGTCAAAACTGGCGCCTACTTGCCGAACGTAATCGGCAAGTGTTTGACGCCTTGCAGGATGTAGCTGCTGGATGGTTGCAGCGGGATGTCGCGCACTCTCTGGATATTCGGCAGACGTTCGAGCATGAGGTTGAGGGCAATTTTTGCTTCGAGCCGGGCCAGGGGCGCGCCGAGACAGAAGTGAATGCCGTGACCGAAGGCGAGGTGCCGGTTGGGCGAGCGGTGAATGTCGAAGCGATCGGGGTCGGGAAACTGCTCCTCGTCGCGGTCGGCTGAGCCGATCCAGGCCACGATGAAATCGCCCGCTTTGATCTGCTTGCCGCCCAGTTCCGTGTCCTTGCCTGCCATGCGGTACATACTCTTGACGGGGGAGAGGTAGCGCAGCACCTCTTCGATGGCGTCCGGCAGCAGTTCAGGGTGCGCCCGCAGTTCTTCCATCACTTCCGGGTGATCGGTGAAGGCGAGCAAAGCGTTGCCGAGCAGCGTGGTCGTCGTCTCGTTTCCGGCCACCAGCAGCAGGATGCAGAAGCCGAGCAGTTCCATCATGTCCAGGTGCTGGCCATCGATCTGCGCTTCTATCAGGGCGCTGATCAGATCGCTTTTTGGCTCCTGGCGGCGCTGCTCAATCTTCTGGTAGAAGTACCTGCCCATCTCCATCTGTGGATTGTGGCCTGTCGTTTGCGTTTCTCCAACCAGTTCGTCCGACCAGCGTTTGAACTGTTCGCGCTCCTCCGGTGGAATACCGAGCATTTCGGCAATCACGATTACCGGCAGCGGGTAGGCCAGATCATCGACGACATCCATCCTGCCACTCGACTGCACCTTGTCCAGCAGTTCGTTAACGATCTGTGTGATGCGCGGCTCCAGTTGCGCAATGCGGCGCGGCGTGAAAGCCTGCGTGACCAGCGAGCGCAACTGCCGGTGGCGCGGCGGGTCGGTGTTGATGATGCTCATCGCTATCGGCTGCTGCTCCCCCATGTACTGCGAGGAGAAAAGGCTGTAATCGGTCAGCACTTTCTGCACGTCGTTATAGCGAAAGACCGACCAGCTTCCATACTCTTCACTGTAAGAAACCGGGTTTGTCTCCCGCATATGCTGATACCAGGGAAACGGGTTTAACTGTCGCTCTATGGCGGTAGTTGCATCCATGAAACTCGCAACCTCCTTTGTCTCGGCTCCCTGCGGAGTTATGAGACATACTATATCTTTTGATTTACAATGTATATTTATTTTACGACAAAATACCCTGAAGGTTGCAAGATGTGGGTAGAGAGAGCAGTCAGCCGATGCCCCAGGCCATCCCACAACCCCCGTTTCCATCTGCTCAGAAAGGAAACAGATGGGATCGTGTATAGTAGGGCCACCTCTTGCGGGTGGCCTGGGGCGGTCTTAAGTTAACGCCTATGGGGCGGGGGAGAGTGCTAGCGACCACATGAGCAACCAGAAACGGTGCGGTAGCGTATCTTCTTAAAGGTCGAAATAGTGCAGCGCTTTGCCAAAGGGGTGCTGCAAAAGCGGCTCTGAGCAAACGATACGCTACCAACGATTCTAAAAGAGGAGGAATTGAGAACATGGAGATCAAAAGAAACTGCGAGCAAACTTCTGGCAAAGGCCCGGCGGAGTACTTTACGGGTACGGTGCGCATTGATCCTTTGTTCGAGCCACCCGAACCCGCGCGGGTGGCTGGTTCCAGTGTCACCTTCGAGCCGGGCGCTCGTACCAACTGGCACACCCATCCACTTGGTCAGACTCTGATCGTGACGGCTGGCTGCGGGCGCGCAGCGTTGGGGAGGGCCGGTCGAGGAAATTCGCCCCGGTGACGTGGTCTGGTTCGCGCCAGGTGAGAAACACTGGCACGGGGCCTCCCCAAACAGGGCTATGACGCATATCGCCATTCAGGAACGGCTCAACGGCAAGGCCGTCGACTGGATGGAAAAGGTCAGCGACGAACAATATCAGGAGCAGCCCCAATGAAAACGAAATATCTGGGACGGACAGGACTGCAGGTCTCGGAGATTTGCCTGGGAACCATGACTTTTAGCGTAATTGTCTACAACCCCCTCGCCGGAGGTATGCTCACCGGGCGCTATCAAGCCGGGCAAGCGCCGCAGGAGAATACGCGCTTCACGCTTCGCAATGCGGGCAGCTCTACCAGGCTCGTTACTGGCACGAGGAGCAGTTGAAAGCGGTTGAGCATCTCAAGCAGCTTTGCGATGAGCGCCACCTCCTGCTTGCCCAGGTTGCCATTGCCTGGGTGCTGGAGAAACCGACGATTACCTCGGCCATCACAGCGATGGCTACGATCTTTATGGGAAACGATGCGAGATTCGATACAGATCAGACCGGCGCGGCCAGACGATGCTGAGGTAGCGGCAGCTCTGCTTTACTCGGCGTACACCCATACGCGCGTCACCTACCCTCTGCCGGAGGAACACCGGAGCGGGTGGATCAAGCATTTAAAGTATTTCTTCCGCCGGGAGGGCAATCGCTTCAGCTATCAAAACATCCTGGTCGCCGAGCAGAATGCAGAGGTGGTCGGGCTGGTGTTGAGCTTCGGGGGGCGAGATGAGGCGCGGCTCAACGCTGCCGTTGCAAACTGGCTCGAACGCGAGGCCGAGGACGATGAATGGTATGTCGATGCGCTGGCCGTGTTCGAGAATTGGGGTCGCAAAGGGATTGGCTCGCGCCTGCTGCAAGCTGCGGAGGAGCAGGCACGCCGCCACCGCTATCCGAAAATAGCCCTCAATGTCGCGCAAGGGAACAAAGAGGCGCTGGATATGTACGCGCATCGAGGCTATGTTGCTACCCGGCAGACTTTGCTCTATCAACGTCCCCATATACGCATGGTTAAAACGTTGGAAAACCCGGAACGTTCTCCCTGATCTACAATTCGTTCCAGCAAGCAATTAGCGAACCACTTTTTTCCTGACCATTGCCAGCGCCTCATTGATCGAGCGGGGGACAGACTGCAAGGGAAGGCGTTTGAGGCGGTGAGCGAGGGCCATAGGAGCGATGGCGTAGACGTGATCGGGCGTGACTTCTGACTCTCCTAGATAAGCGGCGTAGGCTTGCGCGGCGCGGCGCATGACGATATCGCCGCGATGCCCGTCCACGTCCAGTTCGATATTTATCATGGCGATGAGTTCGGCGACCTTGCGCGGCACTTTAACCTGTTGCACGTGTTGTGCTGCCTGTATGATGCGCTCGCGCAGCGCCTGCTCCGCCGCAGCGTAATCAGCCAGAAATGCCTGCGGATTGGCCTCGTAGCGTTCGCGCCGCTCGACGATCTCGACGCGGTGGTGGATGTTCTGGATAGAGGTAATATCGACGCAGAGGCCGAAGCGGTCCGTCAACTGCGGGCGCAGTTCGCCCTCTTCCGGGTTCATGGTGCCGACGAGCAGGAAGCGTGCCGGGTGGCTGAATGAAATGCCCTCGCGCTCGACGAAATTGACGCCCATTGCGGCTGCGTCCAGCAGCACATCGACCACATAATCGTCCAGTAGATTGACCTCATCGACGTAGAGGATGCCGCGATTGGCCTCTGCCAGCACGCCCGGCTCGAAGCGTCGCTGCCCCTCGCGCAGCGCGTGTTCGATGTCCAGCGTCCCCACCACGCGATCTTCCGAGGCGTTGATGGGCAGATCGACCACACGCATGCGCCTGCGCACGACGGGCAACGGCTCGCCCCGCTCTTTGCGCTCGCGG
>Ga0070739_10005209_pt1 | contig 14983 bp, 14 predicted proteins | sample Coa_R1_7_FD_66445 | JGI IMG/M metagenome (GOLD analysis project Ga0070739, IMG submission 66445) | Surface soil microbial communities from Centralia Pennsylvania, which are recovering from an underground coalmine fire - Coalmine... | ecosystem: Environmental > Terrestrial > Soil > Unclassified ... | reverse complement strand
GGCCACCACGATGGCAGGCTACCATTGGGTCGCCTTCGCCATACTCATGCTCCAATCCCTATTTCGCAAAAGTTAATGACAGGCTCTAGAAGCGCACTTTTGCGGCTGGCGCAAGCAATTAAATTCGTAAGTAGTTTCAAAGTTCACTTAGCTCAATTTTGAAGTTAGCGAAGTATTAACTATTTAAAAGCGGATTCGCTTCGGTAGAATAGGTTCCAGAGGAAAAATTAATCTTTGCTGAAGAGGCAGAAGAAACCAGCTCATGCTTCTTGCTCTGAAGAAATTTTTTCAAGCGGTGCAATCGTGTTAAGGCGATCTTGGAGTGCGGTGGCATGACACCGCTTTTCTTCCGGGCGACATGTCGCCCGGTTCCAAAGCGCGGACATGTCCGCGCACACCAAATAAAAACTTTCCCGCTACATTTTCCATTTTTTTACAACGGGCAAAAAATGTGTCCAGAAGCAGAAAATCTGTACGAACTGAGCGGCGCACTTGCAATGTCACGATTGCGCCACGTCTTGTCCCAAAGTTCCCTAGAATCGCCCAGCTCCTGCTGCAAGAATGTAAGCGGAACGGAAATCTCTAAACTCAACTAAAGGAGAAAACATGAAATGCATGAAAATTGTTGGAGCAGTAGGCGTGCTCGCCGGCCTCTGCTTATGCAGTCAGGCGACAATCCTCGCGCCGGGCGGCGTCGGTCTGGATTCGGCGCAGGCTCCCGGGCCGGCCCCGATTGATACACTGGTCACGCCCTATAGCTTCGGGGGCATTAGCGGTACCATCACGTCGTGGGCAGTGAAGGATCCCGCCAATCCGCTCGGCGGGCTGAGCTTCTATTATCAGGTCAGCAATACGGGGACAGAAGGAATCAGCCGCGTTTCCACATCGGACTTCGGGCTCATCCCGGCAGCAACCGTGGACGTCAGCACGATTGTGGCGCCGTTTGACTCAAGCTTGACGGGTGGGGTTACACCCGAGTTCGGCACACGATCGACGGGCGCGGGAAGTGTCGTCGGGTTTTTCTTCCTCGGGTCCGAAGTTCTCCCGGGACAGCACAGCGTCGCCTTGGTCGTGAATACGCCCTACCAATATTTGCAGATCTCATCGGGCTCGATTATCGACAGTTCTTCTGTGAACGTGAACATCCTGAGTCCATCAATCATACCTGAGCCATCGACCATCCTGGCCGGTATTCTGTTGCTGATTCCCTTGGGGGCCAGCGCGCTGCGCATCGTGCGCAAGACCTGAGTGATACTGGGCATTGCTGCCGCAGAAGCAGAGCGTTTTCAGACCAAGGACCAAATCAAATGATGCTTCCCGTCGGGAGATATTCCCCCGGCGGGATTTTTGTTCCCTTGATTGGCTCTAATGGCGCGAACGCGCCATATCTTGTCCCAAACCGTCCTAGAATCGCCAAAGCTCCCGCTGTAAGCGTCTATCGGAACGGAAATTTTAAATCAACTAAAGGAGAAATCATGAAATATATCAAAATTGTTGGCGCTGTGGGCATGCTCGCCGGGCTCTGCTTGTCAACTCAGGCCACAATCCTGCCACCCGGCGGCGTCGGTCTGGATTCGGCGCAGGCGCCCGGACCAGCGCCGATCGCCACATTGATCACACCCTATAGCTTCGGTGGCATTACCGGCACCATCACGTCGTGGGTGGTCAAGGATCCCGCCAATCCGCTCGGCGGGCTAAGCTTCTATTACCAGGTCACTGACACTGGGACGGAAGGGATCAGCCGCGTTTCAGCCTCGGACTTCGGAATCATCCCGGCAGCTCCGGTGGACGTCAGCACGATTGTGGCGCCGTTTGACTCAAGCTTGACAGGTGGGGTTGAGCCAGGCAGCGCAAGCCGATCCATCCTTACCGGGACTGTTGTCGGTTTTAACTTTTTCGGCAATGACGTTCTCCCTGGGCAGCACAGCGTGGTCCTGGTCGTCAATACGCCTTACGATTTGTTCCAGATTTCTTCGGGTTCGGTCATCGACAGTTCCTCTGTGAACGTGAACATCCTCGGCCCATCAATCATACCTGAGCCCTCGACCATTCTGGCCGGTATTCTGTTGCTGATTCCCCTTGGGGCCAGCGCGCTGCGCATCGTGCGGAAGACCTGAGTGATATTGGGCATTTGCGCCAACGAATATAGAGAAACACAATAACAAAACTGATGCTTCCTGCCGGGAGATATTCCGGCGGGATTTTTGTTTCCTGATCCGTCACACAAATGTTCGATGCATTTTTCCAGCCCCGCGAAGGTGTACAACACCTCGTAATAGTAATTGGGGAGCGCACGCGTCCCGCGTGCCCCGTTCGGCGTCTCGCCGAATGGAAAGGAATTACGAAGCGCCCGGCGAGACGCCGGGCGCGGCAACCGAGGTCCTTCCGGACGGGCAATACGCGCTCCCCAAACTGCTACCATTGTTTCATTCCTGTCCCGTCGCTCATGGCACGATTGCGCCACATCTTGTCCCAAAGCTCCCTAGAATCACCCAAACCCACGTTGTAAAAGTGTGGCGGAACGGAAATCTTTAAATCAACTAAAGGAGAAATCATGAAATCTATGAAAATCATTGGAGCAGTGGGCATGCTCGCCGGCCTCTGCTTTTCGAGTCAAGCAGCAGTCTTGCCACCGGGCAGCGAGGGTTTGGATACGCCGCAGGCGCCAGGACCGGCCGCGCTGGACACACTGATCACGCCTTACAGTTCGGGGAGCCTGGATGGCACCGTCACGTCATGGGTAACCAGGGATCCGGCAAATCCGCTTCGCGGCCTCAGTTTTTATTACCAGATCAATAACACCGGGTCGGAAGAAGTCAGCCGTTTGAGCGCTTCGGACTTTGGCGTAACGCCGGGCTCGCCGGTGGAAGTGAGCACGATTTTGTCGGCTTATGACGGCAGCCTTGCCGGCGGTGTAATGCCAAATACCGCGACTCGCTCGATCGGCACGGGAAGCACCGTTGGGTTCGACTTCTTCGGCGCCAATGAAATTGATCACGGCGAACATAGTGAACTGCTGGTCGTCAACACGGCGTACCAAACGTTTCGCTTAACTGCCGGCTCGGTGATCGACAGCCGCTCGTTTGACCTGACGCTGCTCGGCCCGGGCGTGCCCGTCACCGCATTGCCGGAGCCATCGACGTGGATCACTGGCGCTCTCCTCCTTTTGCCGCTGGGAGCCAGCGCGCTGCGCATCGTCCGCAAACGTTAAGTTTCTCTTGATCGACTCCGATACAAAATAAAAGGAGAATATGAAGAAAAGGAAACTTTATTGTCCCCGACTCCACGGAAAAGGAGTCGTTAAAGGAAACGTGGCCGTTGGAGCTTTGGGAGCGGGTTTGATCCTTTCATTCCTTCTGGCTGGTCTCCCGGCTTTGGCAGCACTCGAGCTGGGGTCAGCGGCTAATTTTGCCGTCTTCCAGATGGGGTTTCCGGCGGAGGCCGGAGGTGCCGGAGGAAGCTTTCAATCATCCGATGTCAGAATTAACGGGGATGTAGGCTTTCGCGGCAGTACCCAAAATAACTCCAACACGAGGGTGACGGGCAGAGTCTTCGGCCCCGGACCAACCGCGCCGGGGTGGACGATCTCGGGAGGCTACTTTCCAACGCCCGACTCAGACCTGCAGGCGATTGCGCAACAGGCCCGGGATTTTTCGGCGGCTGCCATCGACTTGGGTGGCACCATCTCCGCCCCGACTTTAGGGACCGTCACCGGGGGGACCTACACGTTTACCGCAGCGAACTTAGCATTGTCCGGCACTTACATCCTCAACGTCGGCACCATCAATGTGAATAACAGCCCCTGGACCCTGGACGGCAGCATGCTGCCAGCGGGCTCCAGAGTGATCGTGAATGTCACCGGCAGTTACACGCAGAACGCCAACGGCGGCAACATATTCGCGGGACCGAATTTGTCCTCGTCCCAGATTCTGATGAATTATGTAGGCACCGGCGGCGCCAGAATTCAAGGCGGGGCGGATCTGTATGGCACCTTCCTGGGGCCAAACTCGACGCTGACCATGAATCACCAGCAAACGTTCGTTGACGGTTCGGTCATCGTCCAAAGCGTGAGCTTCGCATCTAATCCGTCGGTCAACGGCGTCTCGTTTATCCCGGAGCCCTCGACCTACATTGCCGGCGCGCTCCTTCTATTGCCTCTCGGAGCAAGTGCGCGGCGCATCTTGCGCAAACGCAAAAAATAAGGATGAAAAAATTAGAAAAAAGGATTCTAAAAAATGAAAATGAAAACAAATCTTCCAACGCTATTCGCCAAAGTGCTCCTGGTTTCTGCCCTCGTCGCGTCTGCCGCCAATGGTTGGGCAGCATTGACCTTGGGCGCGGCCGCTCCGTACGCAGTGTTCCAGCTCGGGGGCGGAGGAAACTTCAACATATCCGATGCCTTCATCAACGGGGACGTGGCATTCGGGCCAGGAAATTATAACACCAGCCTCGGCGGTAACTTTGGCGTGAACGGCAATATCTACGATTCCGGCAACCGAAGCATTCTTGTGCCGGCAAACGCGGTGGGTTGGGACATCAGCGATCCGCTCGGGAGCAACCCGACTACGTTTCCCTTCACCGGCACAATCTTTCATAACGTGGACTTGACCCAGGCAGTGGCGGACGCGAGGGCTGCTTCCACGACAGCCCTGGGATTGCCCCCTGACTTTAACCTGGGCGCCGTTGGTGGGCCTCAAACGATCGCTCTGAACTCGGTTATGCCCATCACTCCCGGGGTTTACGTGATCGATGCCACCACTTTCCACCTGAGCAGCGGAATGTTCGTTCTCGACGGAACGGGGATTCCAACGGGCTCGCAAGTCATCATCAACGTCACGGGACAGTTCTCGCTCACGGGTGGCGGGTCGATAACGCTCGCCGGCGGATTGACCGCAAACCAGGTCCTTGTCAATAATACAACCACACAAGCCGCCAGCATCACTGGCGCCAGTATTTTGCAAGGGAGCTTCCTTGGACCCAACCTGAATGCTCAATTTAACAACAACGCTGCGGCCGTTTACGGCCAGGTCATTGCCCAAAGCATCCAGTTCTCCTCACATTTCCGTGTGTATGGCGAGCTGTTTGTGCCTGAGCCTGCGACCTTCGCGGCTGCTGCGCTGTTGCTGATTCCTCTTGCCGCCAGCGCGCTGAGAATGCGGCGTAAATCCAACTAAAGAATCTTGTATCACCCCCAGACAGGCAGGCTTTGGCCTGCCTGTTCTTTGTACGGGCGCGACTTTTCTTCTTGGTCCAAAAAAGTTCGACCTAGGACAGTCTATGTCCTACCCCCTTTGTATAATGGTGCGAATGGCGAAAGTTTTAGGCTACCGCCGCAAAAATATTATGCGAAACAAAGACTCGAAGGAGGCATGAATGAGTAAAATAGCAGCATCGGACTCCAAATGGGCCGGCTTGACTGAAGAACAAAGAGACACGCTGGAAGGCTGGTTGTTCGAGGAGAACATCACTTATCGCGAAGCGCTTGAGCGCGCGGAAAAGGAATTTGGCATCACTGCGTCGATCGCCAGCATTGCGCGGCTTTATCAAAAAATGGCGGATGAACGGCTTGAGACGGAATTGACGGGATATGATGGTGATGACAAAATCTCCGACCTGCTTGGAGGATCACCCACTCTCGACGTGGAGAATTTGAATCATGCCGCGGCTATGCTCATGGCCAACAGACTCGTGCAAATCGCCCGGCGCAAGCCGAACAAGGTCAAAGAGATGGTGTCACTGGCGCGGGCTTTGGCAACCTGTCAGGCGATCGAGTTGAAGCGCGACTGGCTTGCGTTGGAGCAACGAAAGCAGATCATGGAAATAAAGAGACAAGAACAAGCCGCTGCCGACGCGGCTCCGCTCAAGGCCATGATCAATACTTTGTTCACCAAACAGCAGGAAGACAAGAGCGCGGCCGCATGACACTTTTCTCTCCGAAAATGCAAATTTTTCTCACCACAAAAAGACCCGTGTTCACGCGGTTTTTCCGAGTTCCCGCCATTTTTTTTATGGAGGGGGAGGGGGCGTGATCCAAGCACCCAAAACTAATGCCAAAATTAGTATAAGTCTGGCACAAAAAACCGGCCAAAGGGCCGGCGCACGGGTTGTTGAGGGTTGATGCTTGTGAGTTGAGGGACTGGAAAGCAACAAAGAAGAATTAAGAAAATCTGCTTTGTTGGTATTCTTAATTCTACCTTCTTAATTCTTACTTATAGGATGGGCCAGCCCGGCCTTGGCCTGCGCGAACAAGGTGCGTTCTTCCGGCAGAAGGGCCGCGTTTGCGGCGCGGTCGAGATAGGCTGCGGCGAGGGAGTTGCTGCTGGCGGCTTCCAAGAGGAGACCGTAATAGCCGGCGATGGCCGGTTGACTCAGTTCGCCGGGCTTGAGCTGGCGCATGACGCGCAAAGCCTCGGAATCTTTTTTCTGAAGGTGCAGCGCGAATGCGTAAGTGGAGGCGAAGTTGGAATTGGTGGCGTGTCGCTGATAAAGCTCGCGCGCCAGGTCGTTGGGCTTGAGTTCCACTGCATTCAAAAGCAGCGCGGTCATGGCCAGGTTGTTCTTCGCTTCCAGGTCCGCGGGATCTTTTTTGGTCTCCTGCTCATACAGGCTCATAAGCGAGCGTGTGCGCCCGGTGACAAAGAAGTCGGTCTGGAGCGTCGTGTAGGCCCATTTTTCATCCGGATAACGGTTGAAGAAAATCCAGAGGAGTTCCTCATTTTCGTTCTGCCATTTCCAAAGCCCGGTCAATCGCAGGAGCATCAGCAAGCATTCCTTGCGTTTATCGGCGGCATTCAACGCCATCGGCCACTCGGTATCGGCCGACGACTTCAAATCCAAGCCGCGGAAAGCGCGGGCCAGAAAGGCATGACGAAGAAAGTCGAGTTCAGCCCAGTTTTGTTTTGGCAGGGCGAATTGGAGTCCGCGCCAATCCTGCAGATCGACGCGGCACTCCGATTGGACGAGTTGAACGGTGCGATTGGACTGGACCTGGGCCGGCAGGCTCTCCAACCAGAACAACGCCTGCTGCGCGCCTTGCGCGGACGCCTGCCACGTGGCCAGCCGGTAAATTTTTGCGGGATCGTCGGCGGCTGCCTTTTGGCAGGATGCCAAGGCCCAATTCAGTTCCGGGTTGTGCAGAGCGTGCAACACTGCGAGTTGGAGAAGCCGGTCTTCGAACGCGGCATTGGTACTCTGGGCCAATTTGTCAACCAGCAGCAATGCGTCCTTGGGCTGGTTGTGGCGGACGGCATCGGCGATGAGTTCGCGGAGGGCCTGGCTCCGCAAAGTCGGGTTTGCGGCAAGCTGCTCGAGCGCGGTCCGCGCCTCTTTTTGGGCGAGAGCATGGGTGTCATTGAGGCGGAGAACGGCCAGATTCAACTGCGGCACCGGGTTGGTTGGCTGGAAATGAGAGGCCTGCAGGAAGTGGGCCTCGGCTTGGGGAATTTGGCGCATCTCGACGGCGAGAAGACCTGCCAGCAAATGATAAGTCGCGGTATTCGTTGCAGCGTCATGCACGCCAGCCAACGTATTGGTCGCGGTGAGGAGATCGCCTTGACCGATGGCGGCGCGAACCAATGCGAGGCGGTCTTCCACCGACGCCGGAGCGAGTTCCAGCACCCGGCTGCGCCAAAGAACTGTTTCCGGAGAGGAGTTGGTCTCGGCCAACTCCGCCATGAAACGGCAGGCCTCGACGTTGCGTGGATTGGCACGGAGAACCTGATTGGCGGCGAGGATGGCGCCGCGCAGCTCATCGCGGGCTGCGAGTTGACGTGCGAGGGACAACAAGTGCGTTTGTTTCCAGGAATTGTAAACGCGAAGGCCGACATAACCCGCCAACAGGACGGTCGTGCAGCACAAGAGAATAAGGAATATTTTTCGCATAAGAGCAGGGAGGGTTCAGTTGATAGAGTGAAGAAAAAACGTTTGGACAAAGGAGATTCAGCAATAAAGAGGTCCAGGGACAGCCGAGACACGAGCGGCGGAGGGCTCGGTCAATTCTGCTGCAAACGGGAGCAGTTCGGCTTCGCCAGAGCGCCACTCGGTCAAGTGCAGTTGATGGTCCCGGGCGAGTTGGTAGAGATTTTGGCGCGCCTGCGTTGCAAGAGCCGCAGTGATGATGACCCCGGAGAAGTGGTGACGGGCGATGAGTTGCGGCAGGCTGGCCATGCCGCCAAGGACGGGATATCCATACACCCATTGGCCATGGAGCGAGGATTCATCATCCAGCAAGCCGACAATTTCGCGGCCATCGGAAGGCTTTGCCACTGTAAAGGCGCGTTTTTTGAGGAAAAGCTGGCAACGAGCGCCGGCGCCATAGAGCACAACACGCTCGGCGTCGGCGGTGATGCGTTCGCTCTTGTAACGGATAAAAGGAACCAGTTCTTCGGCCGAACGATAACCAATCCGCAGCATCACGATCGCCGGATGACTCAAGGCGCCGATGAGGAGCGCTTTGGCCAGACACTGCATCGGATGGCCTGGATAGATGAGAAGCAAAATCCCCAGGCTAAGAAACAACCCGATCAAAAGGATGCCGATCAGGGCGAGCACGTCGCGGGTGCCGGCGCGAGTCCAGACGGTGAGGTAAAGCCGCGACAAAGCCAGAAGAGAAAAAGTCGGTGTTACCCAAACTGGCAGGTCCAAAAACCAGGCTTGCCAAAAATGAGGCTGCGGCCATTCCAACAAGACCATTGTCAGCGCAGCCGCACCGGCCAGGCAGAGCATGTCCCAAACCGGTAGACCCAAGGCGCGAGCGGTGGCATACGTCGGACGACGCAACCCGGCCAGCAGGACCGTGCCGGTGTCCCGCAATTCGATGACTGCCAGATGACGGAACAAGACATAAACAAGGGCCAGCAGCCCGAGAAGGAAAATGCCCATGGCGCGCGAATCGAAGGCGGTGATCAACAAACCCACCAGGACCAGGGCCGCGTTAAGCAGGAAGAGCAGCGTGCCGACACGACGGGTGCTAAACCCGGCTTTGAGCAGTCGATGATGCAGATGCTCGAGGTCCGGTTGCATGAGGCTGCTGCGCCGAGTGGGCGAGTTGGCAGTGCCAGCAAGCCATCGGCGGACCGCTCGTCGCCAGACGGCCAAAACCTCGTCATAGATGGGCACACCGAGGACCATGAGCGGGATGGCCAGAGAAAGGATGAAGGTGCTCTTGGTGAGGGTTCGGAGCGAAACCACTCCGAGGGTGAAGCCGAGGAACATGCTGCCGGTATCGCCCAGGAAGATGCTGGCCGGATGAAAATTGTAACGGAGAAAACCAAAACAAGCGCCGATAAGGGCAACCAACAACAGGACGTCACCAGTCAGGTGGCTCAAGGCAAAGATGCCGCAAAGGCCAACCGCAGAGATAATCGCCAGGCCGGAAGCCAAACCATCCAGACCATCAATGAGATTAAACGCGTTAATGATCGCAACAATCCAAAGGACCACCAGGAGACAGTCCAAACTTGGAGGCAAATGATAGCCGAACAGCACGCCGAATCGTGTCCCCGAGAGCCACATGAGCAGCGCCGTGATGACCTGCCCGCCCAGTTTGACGGGTGGGCGCAAGCTGCGCAGATCATCCAGAACTCCGGTGAGGAGCAGAACCACGGAAGCGAGCGCGAATGGTATCCACTCAACGAAAACAAGCCCGCCATTTTCTTGCGGGCCCGAAAATGCCAACACCACCAAACAGGCACCATGGACGCCCACAACAACAGCAAGGCCGCCGCCGCGCGGAGTCGGGCGTTTGTGTGGCCGCCGCTCGTTGGGCAGATCCACCGCACCCAGCCTGAGCGCGAGTGCGCGAATAGGCGGAGTGAGGAAGTAAGTGATCGCCAACCCGGTCAGGAAGGCGAGCCCACAAGAATAGCGGAAAGCAAGCATGAAAGTTTATCGGAGCAGCGACGACATGAGCGAAAAAAGTTCGACAAGGAAAATGATTGCTGATTTATTCGATTCTGATGCAGAAGAATGCGATAGTGCGAGTCATCATCGGCTCTGGTTTAAAGTCGGAGGGTTACGTTTCGCAGAGAATGCTGCACAGCATAAAAAAGAACATAGATGAGTATGATATCTGCGAAGCAAATGATTGTGTGCGCAATAATCGGGTTGGCCATTTTGCTGCCCAAACTCGCTGAAGCGACCGGTTACGGAGATGGTGTATTCCACCTGGGAACGAACGGTTTCGCTTCAATACCGAGCGGCCAGTTCCAAGGTTTTAATTCACAAACCAATCTCTCCATTGAGGTGATTTTAAACATTGAACCCCACGCAAAAGGCGGCCGTTGGCCTGTGGTGCTGGGCAAGAAATATTCCCCGCCCTTTGCCGACGCAGGCTTTGCGTTGAGCATCAACCAGGGACAATTCAAAACCATGGGCCAACAGCTTTACGCGACTGTGGCGGACGGTACGAATCAGGTCTCCGTTACCTCGCGGTTTTTCCAGGGAATCGTCCACGCGGTGATGACCTGGGACTCCTCGGCCAAAATTTTGAGTCTTTACATGAATGGCGCCCTTGAGGCGTCGGCCACCAACAGCCTCATGAGCGGGAACTTGCAAAACACGCAAAATTTCCAACTCGGCGGTCCTTCGAACTACGGTCAAACGCTCCAGCGCGATGTGTTGCTTGGCCGGCTTTGGAACCGAGTGTTGACGGCGGCGGAGGTGAGCGCGCTCTGGACCAATTTTAGCAACTCTGGCCAGCACATCCTGCCTTCGGGCTTTGATCGAACGGCACTGGTGTCTGAGTGGCTGATGCAGGACTTGGCCGATGCCACGCATTTGAAGGACACCCAAGGGGCGAATGCGCTGCAGTTGCAAGGCTCCGCCCAGCTTTGGCAAGGTAACGGCGCTTTGACGCTCGCGGTTCCTTCTGCCGCTGCGACAAACGTGCCGACGGCTGTCACGCTCAAAGCGTCCGGGGGCATGGCCGCCTTGGGGACAAACGTGGTGAGGCCCCTGCATTATTGTTTTCAAATCGATGAAGCAAAGCACTTCGATTCGCCAGCGCTCCTCAGTTCGGGCTGGGTGGCTGACTACGGCACGTGGAAACCAGTGCTCAAGCCAACCACGCGGTATTTCTGCCGGATTCAAGTACGGGATTCGGCAAACACGCCGACGCAGTCGGACTTCATCATCACAAATGCATTTACCACCAAAGGGCCTTCTGACTGGTATGTTCGGCCAGGAGTCTATGCTCAGTTTGACCCCTACGCCGGAACTCCGATACCGACTTCGAGCGTCTATGGCCGCCAAGACGGCACTTCGTACAGCAATGCCTGGAACGGGCTCTTCTCGGTCGTCTGGGGAGAAACCGGCGTGGAAGCCGGCGATAATCTGTACATATGCGGAACACATCTCTACACCGCGAGCAACCTCGTCTTTCTTGCCAGCCAGGGCGTGGATTACATTACGGAGTCGGGTTACTCGACCGATTATCCCATCACCATCCGGATGGATTCGCCCAGCGAAGCGGGCGTAGTGTGGGGCGCCTGCGTCAACGAAATCAATGGCGGCGGGACCTGGCATGGGCCGGATGCGAACGGGGTTTACTCTTGCTCCAACCTGGCGTACTCGGCGGATTACTGGGCCAACGGAACTAACGTGGTGGTGTTGAATCGAGAGAGCGCAACGACCTGGACCAATGATCCGGGTGCAACTTTTACAACCAACGGCGTTTGGTACGTCAAGAGCCCGGATGGCAGCAATCCCGCGGGAAAGGTTTGCTGCGATCGTCTGGGCTACGCGTTAAACTTCGGGCGCGCATGGTACCTGCTTTTTTTCCACTGCCATTTTTTTGACGCAACACCCGGATGCGAGGTGCTCAGCGGCAATCCGAACAATGACACCCAGACCGCGGCGCCGGTTTCTTCTTATATCACTTTTGACAACTGCACTTTGGAGTACAACGCGTCCATCCCTCTGAGCATGGGCAACGATCATTGGACCATCAGGAACTCGGACATTGGAAATTCACCCTACGGCATTTACTCGTTCCTTAACAACCACGTGGCAGGGGCGAACTATCTGACGATCCAGAGCAATTGCATTCACGACATGGGGACGCCCCGGTTTCCGCATATTGATGCGCATGGCATTGGCGTGCAAGCCGGCAACGGCCATTTGATCGAAGACAATGAGATTCAAAACACGGGCACGGCAATCGAGTTCTATACCGCTTCTCAACCCATGCGCAATCACACGATCCGGTACAATTTTATTAAGAACATCCGGGTGATTCCCAACGGAACGGCCGGGTGCGGTATATCGATCTCCGGGGACAACACTTATGCGCTTCCCGGCGTGCGGACCGGCTTCAAAATCTACGGCAACATTGTCATGAACACCGGATTGGGCGACAACCAGTCATGGGACGGCTACGGGATCGTTTCCGGTTCACCGGATTTTGTTGATATCTATAATAACGTCGTTTACCAGGCTCCGACCGGCATCGGCGTGCTTTCCTTGAACTATCCGGCGCAAGCAAGGGTTGTGAACAACATCATAGTGAACTCAACGAATAAGTTTTTAAACATCATCGGGAGCGCAACCAGCACCAACTTGCTGGTCGATTACAACCTCTACTTCCCAGCGGCTAATGCCAGTTCGGCGCAGTTTTCTGTTCTGTACTCCAGCCATGACGAGCATTCTGTTTTTGCCAACCCTTCCTTTGCGTCGGCCTCTCCAAGTCTGCCTGCGGATTTCATGCTTGCCCCCACAAGCAAGGCTGTCGGAGCCGGTACCCCGATCAACCCGCTTTACAATTTTGGCGGCAGCCCGCTGGTGCCGTACAATTGCGCACCAGACATCGGTGCGTTCGAGAATTTTGCCACCGATGGACGTCCGGCGGCGCCATCGGGTTTGCGGGTGATATGCGTTCCCAGTCTGTCTTCGGGTTTGCAGGGAATGGGCAATTGAGCGGAGAGAACATCGGGCGCTCTGGTCATCGTGATGAGTTTTTCGAGTTGCTCTTGGGCAGCATTGCGAGCAGCTGGAAGATCGGAAACTCCCGTTACGACCAGTTCCAGCGAACGCTGGCCGAGGTTGCGCCAGCCTTGGAGGACAGCTTCTAAACGCAAGCGCAACATTCCAACGGTATCGGCAGTGAAATAAGTCCCGGGCGCATTCTCTTCCCAGAGACAGTAGAAGACATACACGTGCTGGCCATTTTCTTCAAACTCATAGCGACGAAAAGGAAACTCCAGGGAATGGACCGCGATCGGACAGCGGTTGTCGGCAATGGGGCGGAGAATCTTGCCAGACGCTGCCAGGCAGACGCCGGGAGTGTGGCCTCTGGCCGCGAACGCCGCAGTTCGACCTGGCGCCCAACGGAAGTAGTACATCATCCATTCGACACCCTGGTCCGAAGTCCAGGCGCCACAATGCCCTTCGTTATAACTCAACATGTCCCGTGCTGTTTGCGAGATAGAGACTTCGCGAAATCCAGTTTCTTGAGGAGGCCAGTTGATCGTCCATTCGGGAACTGAGTTGGCCCGAGATTCATGGCCCCGATACCAACCTTCCACCATTACTTCAACCAAGATCACCCATGAAAGCAGAGCCAGCGCAAGGCGTCCGGCCAAAGGCCTGAACTGATGCCAATTCGAGAACGAGCTTTGGCCGGAACTTCCTTGGCGCTCCCTCTCCGGGAATTGAATTTTGGACTTCCTTCCTCTGAGCAGCAAACTCAGCCCCCAAAGCGCCAGCACACACGCTAGGGAAATGCTCAGGCCGGCGGGATCATGCCAACGCTCAATTGCCTCAACCCCTTCTTTGGATGCCACCGCTACCATCAGACAAGTGCGGCAGACATTGAACAGAAAAGCCAAAGTCACCGCCGCCAGCGCCAGCCCGAACCGGCGGCCGAAGCTGAAGCGAAAGAACTCGCCCAGAAATAGGGAAATCATAAGACTGGACTGGAAAGAGCGAATACCACTGCAGGCATCGCTGACGCCTACCAACCCGTTTCCAATTTCAATCAGATTGCCGTGCTGAGCGGCAGGAATGCCGAACCAGCCAAGGCATTCAATCGTAGTCGCCACATCGGCTCGGGTCAGGCCTTGGATGAGCGTTACCTCCGCAAAAAGGGGCCACGGAACGGCCATCAGGATAAAGCAGACCGGGAAAGCGAGACGGCGAGTCAGAGTTGGGCCGCAGGAGTAATAAATCACAAGCAGAGTCAAGCCGACGACATCGCTGGCGAGCAGCCAGTTAATGGTGCGCCAATCAGGATTGGCCTCTAAAATCAGACGTAGTGGAAGGAGAAGCAAAGCACAAAACACAAAAAGAAAGACTGGGTTTATCTGCCGCTCGGTTAAGTACTCGCAAGCAGATTTGGAATCGAATACGGAGCTTTCCTGGCAACGTCCCTCATCAACCCAACGGCGCGAAAGTAGACCGAGACAAAGCAATGGCATTACCCACCCGTAACTGTATTGGGGATTGGCAGCCCACTGGAGACGGAGCTGGTTGATTAGAATGAACCAAAGCAAGAGCACGGACACCAGCCACCAAATCCAGGCTGACCGGCATCTCACACGCAGAAGGGATAAAATCATTGAATTTCAGTAGGAGGCTTCAGTAAAGGTGACACCGTAGATCGAGACATGCTCCCGGACTTGCGCATCCACTCGCGGCACAATATGAAAAAGACGTAAGTAACAGCCGGCAGCGAGCGCCAAAAAAGGCGCCTTGGTTCAGAAAGGATCCTGAAGACCCACTCGAGCGCGGCATCTTGCATCCATTTGGGAGCTCTCGGTTTGTTGCCGGAGATAAAGTCAAAGGCCGCGCCCACAGCCAGTAATGGCATGGACAGCTTTTCGGAATGGTCGAAAACCCATTGTTCCTGGAGAGGACATCCCAACCCGACCAGCACCAGACGAGCACCGCTGTTGCTAATGAGGTCGAGATCGGCTTGATCTTCGTCGAAAGTGGAAGCGCGAAAGCGGGAAGGCTGGACACCAGCGACCTGTAGTCGCGGAAAGAGTTT
>Ga0070739_10005208_pt1 | contig 14983 bp, 12 predicted proteins | sample Coa_R1_7_FD_66445 | JGI IMG/M metagenome (GOLD analysis project Ga0070739, IMG submission 66445) | Surface soil microbial communities from Centralia Pennsylvania, which are recovering from an underground coalmine fire - Coalmine... | ecosystem: Environmental > Terrestrial > Soil > Unclassified ... | reverse complement strand
CGCCCGGTCAAAGCAGCCCCGATTACATCACCATACCGATCCTCGACGACGGCACCGACGAAGCCGTCGGCAGTGAGTACTTCACCGTGAGCCTGAGCTATCCTGTCAATGCCGTACTGGGTAGTCCAAGCGCCATCACCGTCAACATCGCGGAAGGCCCCCAGCAGAAGGCGGGCGATACCTTGCGGTGGAACCCATGCCCCGGCAGCGACTACCTTGCGTCTAATCCGACAAACTGGTACGACATATCACAAAATCCTGGATTTCAGCTAGAGGCCGGCGCCCCGGGACTGAAACTGAATCCGCCGATCCAATTCGACGCTAACCCGAATGATACGCCCAACAGCAATAGCCAAATCATTTGGGACCAGAAAGCTACCGTCGCCAGCATCACCCTAAACCAGTACTTCGGACAACAGACAATCAATTCGGGGGTCAATGTCGAATCCAAGGGTGCAAGTGGCACGGCACTTTCCATGGATGGGGGTAGCAAGCTCATCCTGCTTTTCAACGACTCCGATTCGGTTTTCCAGGTCGACAACAACGCGACGATCACAAATATGGCCCTCGCCGGCAATGTAACAGCCCAATTTGTGATCAATGGCGGGACTACGACGATTGGATTGCAATCCAGTGGAGCTTCCTACACGGATACAATTAGCGTACAATTCAACATAAACGACGGGGCGACTCTCACTGATTTGAGTTATAACGCTCTAACGTTCCGGAGTAACGGTGCGGCTATCAACGTCTATGGCACGATGAATGTTGCTTTCGGAACCGGCGCCGGCGCAACGTTGATTCAAGAATTTGCCAACAACGTAATCAACGTGAACGGCGGCACACTCAAGTACCTGGGAGCGGGAGACGTAAAGGATATATTCGAGGCGCCGGTCTACGTCCAAAACGGCGGCACTTTCAGGGTTACGCTCTCCTCGGTTGCTCAGAACAGCGGCGGCTATTTGATCGTGAAAGACCTCAGTGGTTACAAGTTCCCCAACGGCTCCCTGGAATCCGTGTATGTGACGGGGCCAGGTTCTTCGGTTCAATTGGCCTATGGAGATACTTTGGAATGCGATCAAGACTTCTACCTGGACCACGGAACGCTGGAAACCACAGATACGTCAACATGTACGCTCCTAGATGGCGCCCAAGGCGGCGGCACAGCTACTATTGCCGTTGGAGGGATTATATGGATCGCCTATGATCCCGACACCGTACAATACGGTGAGTTGGACGTGAAAGCTGCGACCCTGCAATTCGGTGGGCAATTATTCCTCAACGTCGCAGGGTATGATCCCACGAAGCAAAACCAGGGCCAGCAGGATGTGCTCAAGGTGCTGGGCGGAACTTTCAATTTAAACCCGCAGGCATCTACGCTGCTGTCCGTCGGACTCAACGGGACACTGGTGAGCGGAGATACATGGACCATCATCTCTTCGAGCAACATTACCTCCAGTACCAACACCGTCAACTTTGGCACGATGGTAAACAGCCTCTCGACCAACAACTTGACGGGGGCAGCCAATCCACCGAAGAAGCAGGGACAGTATGTTCTCAGTTACTCAACATGAGTGTAAAACGGGGCTGAGTCCTACTCGGCCCCGTTTATTTTGCCCACTTGATCACGCGGCATTGCTTCAGGCGGGCGATCTCAGCGCGGACTTCTGGAATTCGGATGGAGCGCAACTCGTCGATTCCCATCCGGTAGGAATCTTCCGATTTACGGTGCTGCCCCGACGCAATGCGTCTTTCGAGTTCGACTATACATGCTTCGTGCGAGCGGAGGCATTCCTCTTGAAACTTGATCGATTCCTCGTTTCCGCGGATCAAAACCCGAAGCATGGCGTTAAGGATGACGACTTGCTCTGCGCGTGTGCCAGCCCGGAATGCCAAACGGATGCGCTGCCCTCTATCCTCTTCCGTGCCACGAAGATTTCTCGCCAGCCAAGGGCAGGCATCTTTCATAGGAGCTACCGATGACAACTTCCTCACCTCGGGATCGTTCCATAGTTCGCACAATATACAGTGGAGGGTTAGCCCATCGATTATTCGTTTGCGATATGCTTCCGCGGTCTCCCCCTTCGGCGGCGGCCCGATGTCCAGAATCACCGATGGATCAGGAGCCGGTGCGGCCAGCACGTTCATTACCGGCATCACGGCGAGCAGCATCAACAGCATCAAGACAGCAAGGCGGTAACGCATGGCGATTTCTCCGAGATGGAGTCAAAGTGCTATTCGGGTTGTACTCGGATGTGTCCGTGCTGTCAAGGCGCCGGAATTGAACGCGGCTGAGGTGAATCGAGCCCGAAGCGTGAGCGAAGGCTCTTCGCTTACGCTTCAGGCTCGGATTTGCTTCGCGTCTTTTTTCCGCCTATCAGACATTGCCAATCGGCAACATCGCGGCATCGCCGGCCTTGTTAATCTCTTTTTTCAGGTGATCCACCGCCTTTTGCAGGACGCGATCGACAAATGGTTTCTTTGATTTGCCGTCCATCTTGGTCTTCTCGTCCGGCTTCGCTTTGGTACGAACAACATCACGATCCGTGCGGTAAATCATGTATTCCAGCCGCTCCTCATCGGTCATCGGCACTTCAAAGCCACGATCAGCATGGGCGAGGAACTTGCTCTTATACTGCTCCAACTCTTCTTTGCTCAGAACCTTGCCCAACTCAGCGAGGAAGTCTTTTTCCAGCAGAAAACGCTTGTCCGGGAACGTCTTCAGCTTGGCCAGAACAGATTCGGGCACGCCGGCATTGCTGAGGGCCGTTCGCGCTTCGGGCGTCAGTTTGTAGCCGCTGTCATTGGGTCGAACGCCCCAGTCGTCGCTGTCTTTGCTTTCGGGAAAACGGTGGATGTTCTTGCCGCTAGGCCGCCAATAACTCGCCGTCGTCAGCTTCAGGGCGCTGCGGTCGGCGCCCTGGTGCATCTCGATGATGTTCTGCACGCTGCCCTTGCCGTAGGTGCGCTCGCCAATGACGACCGCCCGTCCGTGGTCCTGTAAGGCCGCCGATACGATTTCGCTGGCGCTGGCACTGTACTTGTTGACCAGCACCGCCATCGGGTACTTCTCGGCCGGTAGCAGCAGGGTGCCGTCCGGTTTGGCGTCGTAAACCTCTTCCTTGTGATTGCGTCCCTTGGTGCTGACGATGCGGCCTTCGGTCAAAAACAGGTCGCTGACCTCGCGGGCTTCCTTGAGCAAGCCGCCCGGATTGTTGCGGAGATCCAAGATCAAGCCGCGCACGCCTTCGCGCTGCAATTCCTCAACAGCATCGCGCACTTCCTTGCTTGCGGTCTTGCTGAAATTGAGCAGGCGGATATAGCCGATCTTGTTCTCTTTGTCGAGCATGTAATCCCAGGCACGGAGGTTGTCCGTTTTGCGCGTGTCGCCGAGGACGCAGGGCACTTCAATGATGGCGCGCGTGATGGCCAACTCCACTGGATCTTTAGCGCCTTCGTGTAATACCGTCAGGGTAACTTTCTGACCCGGCTCACCCTGAATGAGATCGACGGCTTCATTCATGCGCATGTTTTCCGTGGCCTTGCCGTCGATTTTGACAATCAAGTCGCCGGCCAGGACGCCGGCCTCATACGCCGGTGTGCCGGGCATCGGGCTGAGAACCGTCAGCTGACGGGTCATCCGGTCCAGCCCGACCTGAATGCCGACGCCGCCGAACTTGCCCTCACTGGTTTTCTCGAACTGCTTGTACTCGCGCGGCGTGATGTAGGCTGAGTGCGGATCGAGCCGTTCCAGTCCGCCGTTAATCATGTCCTCGACGAGCTTGCGTTCGTGCTCCTCGTCGATGTCCACGACGTAGCGTTCGCGCACTTCGTGGAGCACGTCCACCATGAGACGGACCAACTCGAAATCTTTGTCCTTCTCGCGGCTGGGGGCACTGTAGGAAACGGTGATGCCGAGCATCGACACGGCGGCGATACCCAGCAACCAGTACAGGTTACGACGTGACATGATCTCGCGATTCCTTTTTTGTTCGGGCGAGCGGGGTCGCGTAAGCGCCCCGAGGCTTCGCTCACTCGGGGCGCTTACGCGACCCCGCTCGCCAGCGATTTCCCGATTATACTGGCTCGTTCGTTGTCAAGCGAGGGGAGAAAAAAATCGCGGATGGGTTTCGGTTTCGCGTCGCAAAACCCGACCTTAGGCTTCGGCAAACCACTTCCGCTCCGATTGCGCCGAAAATAACGGCGAAAATTTTCTATCTTATCTAAATCTCTCATATTGCCTTTGACGACACCGATTCCAGTCCTTAAGGTCTAATCAGATGCGGAAATTTTATCTAAACCGCGCATCTTGCCTCTCTGGACGGCTGGGGAGGTTTCGAGAACATTTCCAGTGAGGAGGTTTAGGGCATGTACACTCTCGTATTGGCGACCATGTTGACGACAGGCACGGCCGCGCCTGATTGGGGTTGTCGCGGTTGTCATGGATGTTGGGGTTGTCATGGTTGTTGGGGTTGCTGCGGCGGTTGCTGGGGTTGCTGCGGCGGTTGCTGGGGTTGTTGTGGCGGCTGCTGGGGCTGCTATGGCGGCTGCTGGGGTTGTTGCGGTGGGTGTTGGGGCTGTTGCGGTGGCTGTTGGGGCGGCTATGGCTGGTTTAGCGCGTCGGCCTATCCCTCTTACGCTTGGGGCTCCGCCTTCTATGGCGACTGCTATGGTTGCTACGGTTGCTATGGATGCTACGGCTGTTATGGCGGCGCAGCTGTAGTCGCGCCGGTCGTGGCTGCACCCGCAGTGGCAGCGCCGGCGGTGACAGCGCCCGCGGTTGTGGCGCCCGGCGCTACGGTTATACCGCCCACGACGACCACGCCGGTCGTACCGGCTCAGCCCGAGAAAAAGGAAGAAAAGAAGAAATCCTCTTCTTCTGGCAATGCCGCCGAGGTGAAGGTCAAGGCTCCGATGGATGTGCTGCTGTCGGTCGAAGACAGCGATCTGCCGCGCACGTCCAGCGAGCAGACCTTCCGCACGCCGGAGTTGAAGCCGGGTTATTTGTACAGCTACACCTTCAAGGCTCGTGTGGTCCGGGAGGGTAAGACGGTTGCTTACACCAAGCAGGTCCAAGTGCGGGCCGGGGAATCTGCGACGGCGGACTTCACCAAATTGGCCGCCGAGGGCAAGGATTCTGCCCGAATCGTTGTCAAACTCCCCGCCGATGCTCGACTGTACGTGGATGGAACGCTGTGCCCGCTGACCAGCGAGATGCGTTCGTTCACCACGCCGGAACTGGTAGCCGGCCAGAAATACTATTACACGCTCAAGGTCGAGGTCGTGCGCGGTGGTGAGACGCGGGCCGCTCGCAAGCGCGTGATTGTCGAAGCGGGCAAGGATGTTGCCGTGGAGTTCACGGAGTTCCCGATGCAGACGGTTAGCCGGTAGGCATTCGGTTTCTTAACGAGCCGGAAGCGTAAGCGACGGCGGAGCATCCGTCGCTTACGCTTCCGGCTCGTTACGTTTTGCGTTAATATGGCGGCATGTACGAGACATGAAGTGATGCAAGAAAAACGTATCTAAGTGATTACCTGACAGTAACTTAGGCTTGCAACAATTCTGCCACAATCCCGCAACAATCCATGCCACAATAAAGTAAGTTTGTCAACGTTGACAAACATACTTTTCGTCAAGCATTAGAGAGCTGCCTTGTCCACTTTGTCTAATTTAGACAAAGTGGACAAGATTGGTGTGAAATGTGTGCGGTTTTGGCACACTTGAGAGATTTCCGGAGTAGACTTTTCAGACTTTACGGATTCCGTAAAGTCTGGCTTGTCGGATACGTCTTGTCCACCATTTCCGGCGCGCCTGGGCACGACCCCCGGAATCGGTGTAATACATTACTAATTGGTCATGTATTGCACAGATGACCGCCTAATCTCATACCAACATTGTCCACTTTGGAGAAATTCTCCAAAGTGGACAAGATTCATCTCTAAAAGCGGCTCAACTTTTTGACCCCATTCTCTCATTCTATAGATAGGGGCCGAAATTCGGCCGCTCGGCGGAGAAGGGGGAGGCGGACAGGACGTTTCCGCTGCTACGCAAGGCCAGTGAATCAACGAACACACGTCGAAGCCCCACCTTGCGTAGCAGCCCTGTAGGTGCCCTCTGGCCTACAGGGCTGTCTCCGTTTCATACACCGCGTTTTTGCCGTCCCGCTTATGTCCGTTGACCCGAAACAGCCTGAGAATGTCACCCCGGCAGCCGGTGGCGGTTGGGTATCAGCCGCTCTTGCTCTCGCTTGCGGTCAGTCCGGGCCGGTGGCGGCGGCAGCTGCCGGAGTTGATCCACGGACGATAAAGCGATGGCGGAAAAAGCCGCACTTTCAGGCGCTGGTAGAGGACTTCCGCAAGGAATTGCTCGCAGAGACGCTGGGCAGGCTCCTAGAGCGTAACACGGCAGCCGTGGATGCGCTGGCCGGCCTGCTGAACGACCCGCAAGGTTCGGTCCGCCTCGGTGCCGCTAGTCGGTTGTTGACGCTTACGATGCAAACGCGGCGACAGCTCAGGGACGAGAGCGAGTTGGCGGGAAAAATCGAAGAGTTGGAACGGATCGTTAAGGAACTGGTGGAACATGACGGCGCTGTTAAATCGAGTCAGCAGGGCGCTTGACGCTATTCGACCGCTTGTCCGGCGAAAGGCTCAGGCGGCGGAAATGCTTTCCCTTAAAGGCGTGGACCTTGAGGACATCGCAAGCGTTATCCAGAAGGCTACCGATCCTCAGGACTGGCCCTTGCTCGATGCCGTCTGCGATCAGATGTACGAATACCATTTGCAGCCGCCGCGTGCGATAGCCAACGGCGAAAGCGTCCAGGATATTCACGGCTTTTGCCAGTGGATGGCGTTGCTGCACTACGGGGCCGGCAAGCTGCCCAGCCGTTTACCGCAAGCGGTTTTACTAGCCTGGCGCGACGGCTACGAGTCGGACTTCAAAGGCTCGGGCCGGCCGTGGTGTCCGATGCCGCATTTGAAGTGCATGGATTGTGAGCTGATCCTGCCCAGCACATTCCCGGAGCTGAAATGCCCCGTTTGCCATGCCGAGCGTCTATTTTCCGCTGATCTGTCCAAGCCGCTCGGCGAGGGCTGGCTTAACTACACCCAGGAACGCCGCAATTCCATCCCTTCCTAACGCCTCTCTTCGTCGAGGATAATCGCCCGTGAACAATCGCAAATTTGTCCAAGCCCTGCTTGGTCTTCGTGAATCCAAAAGCCCGGTTCCTGTCAAGCCGGCCGTACCGACCAGCAAGAACGGCTGGTGTGCGGTCGTTGAGGCCAGTGCCCTAAAAGACGGCTCGCTCCGGGAGGGCGCCGGCAACCATGCGATGTTCTCGCCTGCCGTAATCCGCGAGGCGCGTCGGCTGAACGAGTCGGCCGGCAAGGCGACACAAAAGCCAAAGAAACGAAGAGTGAGTGAATCTCGGCGTCTGACCGAAAGTTGTACGTTGTCAACGCGGCACGCTTGCAGCTGCCGCCGTTGTTTGGGTCATTAAGGAGTAAAAATATATGGTTTACCCGATAGAGGCCGTGGCCGCCCGATTTCATACGACGGTCAGCCGTCTTCAGCGGATGATCGACGACGGCCAAATTCGTGATCCGGAGGCGCCGGTATTCGACAGAGAGTTGTGGACTCCGAAAATGATTGATTGCGCCGTGGCGATCCTCGTGGAGGAGTTCGAGCGAGAGCATCCGCCCGAACCGCCACGGCCCCTTTGTGGCTTCTAAAGGAGAGCTGATTCTGTGACAAGCGAAGAACTAGACAATTTGCGCGGCCGGCGCGATGAAGCTGTAGCTAAGGCTGAGCAGCTAGAAAAGCGTCCTTCCGAACTGCGGGCGGCAATGTACGAGCTTGAGCAGCAAGGCGATATCGGCGCCGTCGATGCGTGCGAGGCTGAGCTGGCTTCGCTGACCAGCCCCGCCGCTGCCGCCAGGGACAGAGCGTCCGTTCTTGATGCGTTGCTGAGGAAGGCTGAGGACGATCTCAAGCAAGCTGAGCAGGCCAAGGCCGCAGCCGAAGGGTTACGGCGGCATTACGCTCGCGTCAATCAGCCCGTCTACGGGCCCACGACGCTAGAGAATATCAACAGGCGCCTTGCCAACACGGCGGCCGGAATGACGCAGGCTCCTTGCACCGACCCGCGACCCTGACCGATACACGGCGCCGTTCTCTCCATCGGCGCCAGCGGGCGGAAGCGGGTTGCCCTTGGCCGCGCCCCGCCCGCGAATCTTCCACCTTCCGTGTCCACTTTGTCCACCGTGGACAAAGTGGACAAGCTAAGTCTCAAAATCTCCTCTCTGAATAACCATTTCCCCCGTCACGGCCGATGTGCTGATGGCCGCCAACTTGTGAGTTAAACCGTGGATGAAGGTATCATGGCGGCCCTTAGTGCCGTCGGTGGCGGCGGCGGTGCTGCCGGCCTGGCCCTGGAAGCACTGGCGCCCGAGGTAGGCGTTGTCGTTCAGGCCCTACAGGGCTTCGCTGACGGGCTTGGCGGGGCGCTGTCCAGCATCGGTAAGATGGTTAGCGGCCTGGCCGATGCGTTTGCAAGCACCATCAGCGCCGCCGCGAATATCGTGGTCGGGCCGTTCCAAAGCCTCGCCGGTGCAGTCGGCCCGTTTGTCCAGGCCATCAACCCTGCGCTCATGTCCCAGCTGGGTTATGCGCTGGACTCGCTGAAGGCGACAATCGGCACTGCTCTTATGCCGGTGGTAGAAGTGCTGATCGGCGGCATCCGCCAGGCGGCCGGCGTCCTCTTGCCTGCGGCACAATCCCTTGCTCCGGTCATGCGCACCATCACGCAAACGATTGTCCAGTTGCTCATGCCGGCGTTCCGGCTGATTTCGTCGATTCTGACCAGCCTCGCGCCCGTCTTCCAGCTGGTGGCGGACATGGCGAAGGCCATCGCCGAGGGACTGAATGCGCTGTCTGTGGTCGGGCGTGCGCTCGCCGAGACGTTCGGAGCGTGGTTGACGGCCCTCTTCGGCGGAGTGGATGGCATGAAATCAATTTTGGGTCGGTTCCGAGACGCCCTTCGCAACATCGTGGAAGCGCTGCTCAAGGCAGCGGCTCGCATCGCCTGGACTTTCAACCAGCTCGATTTCATACAGCGAATGGCAAACAATCTCCGCAAGATCGCTCAGGGCGAGGGCAAGGAAGGCGGTGCCGCTCATGCTCCGAAAGACGTGAGCTTCAAAACCTTTGAGGACATCTCGAAGACGATGGCACAAGCGGCTTTCGTTGCTCAGCCGGGCGGTCTAACCGAGCAGGAATCCGAAATTGCCTGGCTGGAAAAATTGGCGAATGACCTTGAGGAGATCAAGGGCGACCAGCGAAGCCTCCCTCAAACGATCTTTGATGTAATTTCAAGCTGGTGGGGCGGCAGTAGCAGAGGCGCAAGTCAGGACGTGCGGGACGCTATCAACAATTCGCACGAGCCGCACGGTCGGAGTCAGTTGACTTACGAGAATGGCGGCTCATTTTAACGACGGCAGCTGCCGCTCAACCGGTTTGCCTTCCGGCGGCCGTCGATCATACGATTCATTGAAAAAAAAACCCCGCCAGCTCGCCAAAGCCAACGGGATTAAGGTTATGGGGGATACTCAAATCATAGCGCGTCGCTTGCCCATGTCAAGCACGTCCACATTTGAAATCCCACACACAAGCGATTCACTTTCTGGCGTCAAGGTTGGCGCTGGTGATCGACGAGGATGGTTTGGTGTTCCGGCCGCTATGGCCGGCGGGTTACGATAACGAAACGCTTCCCCCGAACCAAAAGCGTACGGCCGGCGGTGGTACCGCTGGCAAGCGGCCGCAGGTTCAAACCTCCCTGCGGAGTCGAAAGCCGCTGTAAAGCCGGCGTAGCGCCGGCAGCTTTGGGCGGCGCGAAGAAAGTCAACGTGGTTTCTCCCTCCAGGAGTTTTCCGCCGGGCAACGGACAAGTAGTCGATCTTGCAACGCGGCCGACGTCCCGGTCTAAAATCACAATGCAAAAACTTCACGGCAAAACTTTCTTCTTCGACTGTCATGGCATTGGACGCTAACCCGCACACCCCGACACCAGTCCAACAGCACTAGCAGCCACCCCCGCTCACTAGCCTCCACAAGAGTGATGATGAGCTGGGATGGCCGTGGTGCGCCCCTTCACCTAGACATTCTGTCTAATAGCAGCGTCAACCGTGGACAAGGGCAAACTGCTATCGCGCTGGCGCAATCGCCAGGCTCAGGCCAAAGCCGTACACCACGACTTACGCGACGGCCGGCCCGAGCCGCCACCGGTTGAGGGTTCGCCCTGCGAGCGGTGTTCGGAGCTGACGCCGGAAATCATCTGCTTGTTCGGCAGCTACTGGATTTGTCCGCGTTGCGTACAGTTTTTCAAGGGCCTGGAATGGTGGAGCAGGATAGTAGATCGCAGGACACCGGGACCGAGCCGGCGCCGGCATGGCGCGGGTGGGTCTGGACGTGCGACGGCTGGGAGCGAGTGTGCGCCGGCGGATCGCTGGGCGAGTGTCACCGCAGACTGAATGCCGAGTGCCGGCGCCGAGACGTGCCGGACACATGCGCCGCTCTGACGGGCGGCCATCCGCCACCGTGGCGGCCCCGGCCTCGTTGACAAAAGAGTAGGTCAAACGACAAACGCCCCTGGCGCATACCAGGGGCGTTTGTCGTTTAGAGGGAGCGGTTAGTTGCGGCGAAAAGCAGTGTTGAAGCTCCTATCTTCCGCATCACGATCCCGCAGGCCTCGGATGTGATCCATCTTCGCCTGCACTTCATCGAGGCGCGTGGTAAGGACGTTGGCCGCGCGTACCAGAGTGCGGCAATATCCGCCCGTCACAACCTCTTCCGCGATGGCGCGAATGCGCTTCTCAATTTCGATGCGCTCGCGTGCAAAACCTACCAACTCATCGATTTCTTCCCCCGCCGCCCTGGCGGCCGCCTGCTTTGCCAGCGCGGCATCTTCGGAGCTGTTGCGGCTCAACTCCTGCATCATTAACCCCAGGTAGAGTACGTGCGTTGCCATGCTGTGTACGTATTCGACTGGCGAAAGCTGCACGACGTTGATTCCATCACGGATTAAATCGAGGACGATAATAAGCGCTTCCTGCATGTGTTCGCGGCTGAGCCGGTCTAGGTTTTCGATGATGAGGTAATCACCATCCTTCACTTCCCTCTTCTTGACCAGGGTGCGGAAGTAGGCAAGTGCCAGATGATCGGGATTGTCTCGACATGGACCTTTGGGCAAACCGTCCAAGTTTTCCATAGTGAGCGAGTTGTCCAACAGGCTGAGCAGAAGCGTCAGGGCCGGCCGAATGTGTTCGCGGGTAAGACGGTCCAGGTTCTCGATTACGAGATAGCTTCCCCTTGGCACCTTGCCGCCTTCGACTAGGCGGAGGAAGGCCGCCAGGGCGTTGCGGTCGGGGTTCTCGCGGTGGGCGCCGGTGAAAGCAGACCGGCCAAGGTCGCGCAGAGTCGTCAGGCTGTCCAGGGCTACGCCGTTTCGGGCGCACCAGGCGGCAGCGGACAGTGAAAGTCTTGAACGAACTGCGGAGATTCCGCAGTTGTCAGGTAGCAATAACCCCAGCAGAATAACGGACAGTGAAAGCATTGGTAAATGTTTCCAATGCTCTCCTCACCTTCAGTAGCAATAACCCCAGCAGAATAATGGACAGTGGAAGTCGGAATTGCAAACAGTTTGCAATTCCGACTTATCAGGTAGAAAATCTGTGCCAAAACCACACACCTGGGATAATCCAGGCGGTTATCCGACGAACCCGAATTGCTGGCCTAACCAGTTAACCGCCTCATCGAAAAGCGCTTGGTCCGGCCGGGCGTAGTGGCGGTCTTTTAGCGAGGCGGGCGCATGGCCGAGGAAAAAGGACGTGAAGCGGCCATAGACGGGATGCGATTCGAGCATTGTCGCCGAGGTCTTGCGGAGCTGCTTCATTTGCTTCTTGAAGCCGAGGCGCTTGCACAGCTGCCGGAATGAACCGGCGATGATGTCGCGGCTGACGAGCTTCCCTCCCTCGTGAGCCTGTCGAAGATAGGTCTTGCCGGATTTCGTGAGCAGTACGTTTTCCTGACCGGATCGGTATTGCTTGAGCAGGGCGAACGTCTCAGGCCATAGCTTGTAGCAGACCGTGGGCGTTCCCTTCCGGCGCCGTGTCTTGCTCCGCTGGCGCTCAATCCGCCCTTCGTGCCATCTCATTTCATCGTCTTTCAGGTCGGAGACGTCCTTTTGGGTCATCCCGCAATTCAGCATGAGCAGCAGAGCCAGCTTGAGCTTGCCGGGCGCTTCGCCGATGACGTGCTGTACCTCCTCGGCCGACCAGGTGACGATTTTCGCCGCCGTCAATCCGAAGCCCCATTCCCGGCTGTCGAGGTTTCGCGGCAGCTCGATTAGCCCCTTGCCCCACAGCCACCTAACCCAGCTGCGGGCGATGGCAAACACTTCCTTGGCGTATCGCTCAGACCAGCCCGCCTTGTTGCCGGCGGCCTTCTCGCCTATTTTGGACAGACAGAAGAAATGGAAGCCGTCCAGCTGCTCACCGCTTACGATTGCCACGTCGGCAGACTCGCCGAGGAATGCGACGAAGTGGTTGAGGCAGTGTCTCAGGTTGTTCCAATGGACAGGAGTAACTCTGCCATTATTCTTCTTGAGCCAGGCGTCAGCCTGTTCCTGCACGGTGCGCCCTGGGGCGGCACTGGATTCGCCTCGGATCACCCTGGCGGCCGACTCGATCTGTTGCACGCGGGCCGGCGGCAGTTGTTCAGCTACGACCGGCGGCAGAGAGGCGGCATCGCCGAAGAGGAGTTTTTCGAGGAGTGCCATCACTTCGCGGCGGCGAATAAGTTCGGGGTCGGTGTCTGCCGGTGTGAGCGAAGGGATGGGAATATCCTCATCGGCCGTTTCGTTTGAGGGCGGCGCCGGCTTGCCGGCCTTCCGCTGCCCCTCTTCGGCGAGCAATGCCTGTTCGAGCATCAACCGGACGTTGCCGAACAGGTCCGGCGAAACCCCCATGTTAGCGGCGGCGAGGTCTTCCATCGGCGCCGGTTTCCGTGCGGATGCCCGATAGGCGTAATCCAATTCGGATTGCTTATCCCGCCACCACTGGTTCGCCGCTGCCAGGCTGGCCTCTTTCGTCTCCAACGTGCCGAGTTGGCGAGCGGAGACGTAGTAGCGGCGGCCGCAATACATTTTGGTCCATCGACGCTGAACGGGAATCCAGGTCATGAGTTCGGGAACTGGCATGGGTCAATCTCTGGCTGAGGAGGGGCGAGTTGACCGGAGTATAACGCCTGAATAACATACCTGCAAGGTCGGTTGCAACAATTTTTTGCAACAAAATGGGCGTCAAGATGGGAGGGTTGTTGCAGAAAACCCATGAAAACAAGGCGTTTTTGAGGATGCAAGCATGTACGAGACGTTCGACCATACCGCCGACCTGGGATTGCGAATTCGGGCGGCGGATCTGAACACCTTGTTCGCCGAGGCGGGCCGCGCCTTGTTCTCAGCTCTCGTCGAGAATCCGGACGCCATTCTCCCCAATCAGCGACTCGATGTCACGATCGCCGGCAGTGATCGCGAATATCTTCTTTTCGACTGGCTCAAAGAATTGTTGTATCGTTTCGAGGTCGAGCATCTGCTTCTGACGCGCTTTTCGGTAACAATCGGGGCGGACGGACTGCAAGGCAGCGCCTGGGGGGAGACCTTCGATCCCCAACGGCACGAGCTGGCCCATGAAGTTAAAGCCATTACCTATCACGGTTTGCGCGTCGAAGAGACACCAGACGGCTGGCTGGCCGAAGTGATCGTGGACATTTGACTACTCGCCGGAAGCAATTCTTGGAGCGTCGGGTTGCAACTTTGTCAAGTCGCTCTTGTACTCCGAGAATGAACCGCTACAAAAGATAGATCGTATTATCGGACAGGAGATGGTATTCTCTGTTCCGCCGCCTCTTTCCGTTGGCCGGCGCGCGTCCGGCAGCTCGGCAAGTTGCGTGAATCAGATATTCGTTTGCTGGAGGATTATTCCCCATGTTGCACGGCCGTCGGTTGACGATCTTTCTTTTCCTCGCTGTCATCGCCCTCCCCCTCGCTAGTCTGGATCTGCTCGGTCAGGCCAAGGATGACAAGAATAAGGATTCCAAGCAGACTGAAGCTAAGAAGGAGGATGCGAAGGGCTCCGGCCAGTCCAAGCTCGAATGGAAGTTCGAGAAGGGCAAGCCTTTCTACCAGACGATGACGACGACCACCGATCAGACCATGAAGGTCATGAACAACGACGTGACGCAGAAGCAGTCGCAGACGTTCTATTTCAGCTGGACGCCGCAAGAACAGATGCCCGACGGCAAGTGGAAGCTGGAACAGAAGATTCTGGGCGTGAAGATGGACATCGATATCGGCGGCAGCCCGATCAAGTATGACTCGACCTCGCCCACCAGCGCCGGCAACGCCTCCAACCCGCTCGGCGACTTCTTCAAGGCGTTGGTCGGTTCGAGCTTTACCGTGATTGTCGATCCCAAGACGTACAAAGTCACCGAGATCAAGGGCCGCGAAGAGTTCGTCAACAAGCTGGCCAACGCCAACAAGCAGATGAAGCCACTGTTGGAAAAGATCCTCAGCGAGGACGCTCTCCGTGAGATGGCCGAGCCGACGTTCACCGTCGTTCCCCCCGAGTCGGTCGAAAAGGGCAAGACGTGGAACAAGAAAACCACCCTCGATATGGGGCCAATCGGCAAGTACGAGAACGAGTACACCTACACGTACCAAGGGCAGGAGAAGAACCTCGACAAAATCGATGTGGCCACCAAGCTGAGCTACTTGCCGCCGGAGAAAGCCGAGGGTATCGGCGGTCTGCCTTTCCGCATCAAGAGCGCTAAGTTGGAGAGCAAGGACTCCAAGGGCGTCGTCTTGTTCAATCGCGATAAAGGCCGTGTCGAAAAGTCGGATATGTCGGTGAAGTTGGATGGTTCGCTGGACATT
>Ga0070739_10005206_pt1 | contig 14983 bp, 18 predicted proteins | sample Coa_R1_7_FD_66445 | JGI IMG/M metagenome (GOLD analysis project Ga0070739, IMG submission 66445) | Surface soil microbial communities from Centralia Pennsylvania, which are recovering from an underground coalmine fire - Coalmine... | ecosystem: Environmental > Terrestrial > Soil > Unclassified ... | reverse complement strand
GCTTGGGGCCTTCTCCCAGCGAACCTGCGCCTCGCGAAGTGCGATGAGCGCATCCCTCTCATTTGAAAGGCGGCCGGCTGCAGCTGCGGGCATTCGCGCGCGCTTGCGCTCGGCCGCCGGGAGTAGAGTCATCATGATCAATCAGCGTTTCGCCGTCGAGTTCGACCGGCGCACGGTCGGCATCGCCGTCCGGGTGCCGGGCGGATTCATGTTCTTCTCCTCCGACGATCGGTTCGGCGAGATGGACGGGCGGCTGTTCCGCCGCGCCAGGGCCATCGAGCGTGAGCTGAAGAAGGCCGTCAGGCGGAAGACAAAACATGGCGCGCTCCGGCGGCTCCCGCTCGCGGTCTAGCATTCGCCGCACCGCAAGCTTCCATCATTCACAGGAGATTATCGTGACTGCCTACACGTCTCATATCGAACAGGTGCGCGCGCTGCGCTCGACGCGCGAGCGCGTCGCAGCCTTGCTCGGCCGCTATCCGCATGTGTCCGACAAGGACCGCAAGGAAATCCTCGCCTTCATGAAAGAGGGGCGGCACATCGACATCGGGCTGCTGACCGCCAACGACCAGCTCCGGCCGCAGCTCGATGCGTTCATCGAGGACCACAAGCGCCATTTCCGCGTCGGAGTGGCCGACGTGGCGAGGCTGCTCGGCGTCATCGCGACAGCGCTGCTGGTCTGTTGGCTCCTGTGGGAGCTGGTGCGCCCCGCATCGTTCTGAGCGCCGGGCGGCCTGGTTAGCGCCAGGCCGCCTTCGCCTGCTCGGAGCGCAGGGGCCTACCGCCCCTGCGGCTGCTTCGACTTTTGCTCCGACTGCGGCTGCGGTTTCGGCCCCGAAAGGCTGTTGACGAGATCCATCTTCGCCTCGAACGTCTTGGCGCAAGCGTTCATCATCGGGCCCGCCGTCTTCTCATCGATCGTCTTGGATTGCGCGTCGAGCAAGGCCTTGAGCTGCGCGGGCGTCGTCGAATCGCTGATCCGACCGAGGTAGAAGAAGAGGGACGCCTGGGCGAGCTTCTGCTGGTTTGCGTCCTTTGAACTCTGCGCGAAGGCATTGCTGACAATCATGCATCCGGCATCGGTCGCGGTCTGCGCGGTGGCGGCGCCGCTGACGCTCAGCAGCGACGCGGCAAGGGCGGTGGTAACAAACTTCATCTGACTACTCCGTGGGTGCGAACAGGGGGCAGCGCGAACAACCATGCAACATGCCCGTGGCTCGGCGCATCTACAGACCGCCGGCGTGAGCGTCACTGCGAAATCGACGATCGATGGGCTTCGCGCGGTCTTCGGCAATTCTGCGAGTGCTGATTGTCGGGCGGCGTCATCGTCGGCTAGGCGCGGCTTGATGCGCCAGCGGCTCAAGGAATTGGCTCTCCCCCTCATTCTGCAGAAGCTCAACCCGCATTGGCATCAGCTCTCCTACATCAAGCGACTCCTCCGCATGCTGGATGTCGATTGCGTCATCGATGTGGGGGCGAATGCAGGACAATATGCGCTCGAGCTGCGCGCTCTTGGATACAAAGGCCTGATCCTGTCCTTTGAACCCGATCCGAGACCTTACCAGAGGTTGGAGCGAAGGGCCGAGCGGGACGGTCGCTGGGTCGCGTTCAACATGGCGCTGGGCTCGGAGCCCGGCGAGCGCGAGCTCAACCTTATGGAGCGCTCAGAATTCAACTCCTTCCACATGCCGAGCACGGCAGAGTCCGACGTCGCGGCGAGCGCCAACACGGTGGTTGGGCGCCGGTTGGTTCAGGTTGAGACCCTCTCTCGCGTGCTTGCGCCGCTGAGCCGCAAGCACGGCTTCGCCCGCGCATTCCTCAAGATGGACACGCAGGGTTTCGACTGGGAAGTCTTCAAGGGGGCCGCGGACGCGCTCGAGCTGATTATCGGCTTTCAGAGCGAGATTGCGGTGTCCCGCCTCTACGAAGGCGAGCTTTCGTGGCTTGATAATATCGCGCGCTACCAAGCCGCGGGGTTCGAGCTCCTGAACCTGTTTTCGGTGAGCCCAGGCATGAACAAGCTGCTCTATTTCGACTGCTACATGGCGAGACCTGAGGCCGTTCGCCTCTGACAATATTTGACGAACCAGCTCTGCAGCCACGGATCATCGCCGGCAGAGCGCGCCTGGTACTTCGCCAACGCTGGCGCCAGGTCTACTATCATCGCGAGCTCACCGGCCGGTCACATCGGTGACACTTGATGCGTGGCTGAGGCCGCCCAAATCAGTCGCATGATCGACATCCGCAAATTCGACAGCCTCGGCCGTGCCGACCACGGGTGGCTCAATGCCCGTCACCACTTCTCCTTCGCCAATTATTACGACCCTGCCCGCATGGGCTGGGGCCGCATTCGCGTCTGGAACGACGACCAGATCGCGGCTCAGAACGGCTTTCCCCCCCATCCGCATCGCGACATGGAGATTGTGACCTATGTCCGCACCGGCGCAATTACCCATCAGGACTCGATGGGCAACAAAGGCCGGACGGGCGCCGGTGACGTTCAAGTGATGAGCGCGGGGACCGGCGTCGTGCACGCCGAATATAATCTCGAGGATGAGCAGACGACCTTGTTCCAGATCTGGATCGAGACGGACAAGCCGCATGCCCAGCCGAGTTGGGGTGCGAAGCCGTTCCCCAAGGATTCGCGTGAAGGCGCGTTTCAGCTGCTCGCCAGCGGACACCGCGAGGATGGCGCTTTGACCATCAACGCCGACGCTCGCGTGCTCGGCGCGACCGTGAAAGCCGGGGAGACGATCTCCATCGATGCCGAGCCCGACCGGCACCTGTACCTTGTTCCGAGCCGCCGGGTCCGCGTGAATGGCGTCGAGGCGGGACCCCGCGACGGCGTCGCGATCACTGGCGAAAGCAGGCTCGAAATCCAGGCGGAGGATGACGCGGAGCTGGTGCTGGTCGACGCGCGCTAGGCGCTCGAATTCCGGTCCGGTTCATCCGCGGCGTGCTTGAATAAGCTCCGTTCGGCGGGCATGTGCCTGTCGCGCCGCGGGAAAATGGCGCGATTCACGAACTTCGGGTGGGAGTAGATGAGGGGCGCAAGGCGCTTGTGCGTGGCAATTTGGGCGACGGGGCTTCTCCTCGTCCCTGCGATTGCGTGCGCTCAGGAAGCACCCGCGTCGCCCGGCGGCAGCGCTCCCGGCGACAGCGTTGGCCCCCGCGAGCTGCAGAACTTCAGTCTCTCCGGCACGGTCACGCGCCCGGCCGACCAGCCGCCGGCCCGAACCGCCACTCCGACCGCGTCAAACAGGACAGAGGCTCAAGCACCAGCGCGAGCGGCGCCTGCGCGTTCCATCTCTAAAACGGCGACCGAAGCCGATCGACCGCAGCCGGCGAAGCAAGCTCGCGAAATTGCCTTGCGTGCGCCCCCGCAGCTGCAGCAGGTCACGACGGCCGCGCCTCCGGCGGACCTCGGCGCCGCTGCGGCGCCCGCTCCGCCGCCAGCCGCGGCACCCGCCCTCAGCCCGCCGGCCGAGAGCACGACCGGTACGCTCGCGCCTGCGCACGGCTTCCCGGTCTTGCCATGGCTGCTTGCCGCTCTCGCGCTCGGAGCCGGCGGAGCCTTTCTCTTCTGGCGCAACCGCTCGCAGGGAGCCCTCGCCGGCGGTCCGCAGCTCGACCTGTTCTCAGCGGGACCAGAGCGCGTTCCCGCTCCAGCTCCGCAACCCGCTCCAGCTCCGCAACCCGCTCCAGCTCCACGACCCGCGCCGGCTCCTCGACCGCGCACCGAGCCGGCGCCCCCGCCCCCGCCGCCGCCGAGCGGCATCGTTTCAACGGGCCTTCGCCCATGGATCGAGCTCGCCGTGCAGCCGCTGCGCTGTATCGTTACCGACGAGGCCTTCATCGTCGAATTCGAGATCGACCTGTTCAACTCCGGTAGCGGGCCGGCTCGCAACATCCATGTCGCCGCGGCGCTGATCAACGCGAGTGAAAACCAGGATCAGGCGCTAGCAAGTTTCTTCGCGCAGCGGCCTGGGCCGGGCGATCGCATCCCCGTGATCGAGCCGCTCAAGCGGGTCACCTTCGCGACGCAAATCGTGACCGCGCGGGATCAGGTGCAGGTGCTGGAAGTCGGGGGCCGGCTGGTGTTCGTGCCGATCCTCGCCTTCAATGCCAATTATGCCTGGAGCAGCAAGGAGGGACAGACTTCGGTCAGCTACCTGCTCGGCCGCGATGGCAATAGCGAGAAGCTCGCACCGTTCCGGCTAGATCTGGGCCCCCGCCTGTTCCGCACCGTCGGCGCGCGCCCGCTGCCGATCGGAATCCGCCGCTAGAGCACGCTCGAGTTGTAGCTGTGCCACGCGAGCACCGCCGCTGCGCCGCGGTAGGGCCGCCAGGCTTCGGCAAGCTCGCGGAGCTGCTTCTCGCTGGGCTTCTCCGGAAGACCGAGCAGCCGGCCGATCTCGACCAGAACGGCAAGGTCCCCGGCCGGAAACACGTCCTGCCTGCCTTCGGCGAACAACAGGTAGATCTCCGCCGACCAGCGGCCGATGCCCTTGATCTTGGTGAGCAGCGCAATCGCGTCCTCATTGTCCTCGGGAAGCGCTTCGAGGTCGAGCTCGCCGGAGATCACCAGCTGGGCGAGGCTGCGGATGTAACCGGCCTTCTGGCGGGAGATTCCAGCGGCGCGGAGCTCTTCATCGGTCGCGGTCAAAAGCTTGGCGAGCTCGGGCGGTGAGCCATAGGCGCCCTCGAGCTTGGCCCACATCGACCGCGCCGCGGCGACGCTGACCTGCTGGCCGACAATCGTCCTGAGCAGCGTCTGCGCTCCGCGATCGCTGCGCCGCGGCTCGGGAACCCCGAACTTCTCCACGACCCCGGCAAAGGCGGGCTCGCGGGCGGCGAGCGCCTCGACTGCAGTGCGGATGCTGTCCTTGGTGCGAACCATCAGCGGGTGCTCGCCGCATAGAGAGCGACCGCGGCGGCGTTGGAGACGTTGAGACTTTCCACCGCGTCTGAGATAGGGAGCCGAGCCAGTGCATCGCAATGCTCGCGGGTGTTCGGCCTCAGCCCGGGCCCCTCGGCGCCGAGTACTAGCGCGACCCGAGCCGGTCCGAGTGCGTCCTTGAGCTCCATGTCCGCATCCCCAGTCAGTCCGATCCGCCAAAATCCCGCTTCGCCGACCTCCTCGAGCGCACGGGCCAGGTTGACGACGCGCGCCCACGGCAGTCGCTCGAGTGCGCCTGAGGCGGCCTTGGCCACGACGCCGCTCTCGGGCGGCGAATGGCGATCCTGCGTGACAATACCAATCGCGCCGAAGGCCGCCGCCGAGCGCAGGATTGCCCCGACGTTGTGAGGATCGGTCACCTGGTCGAGCACCAGGAGCACCGCCTTTTCAGGCGCGCGGGTCAGCAACTCGTCGAGCCACGCCTCCTCGAGCGGCTCGACTTCGACGACGACTCCCTGATGCGGAGCATCATGCGGCACCAGCCGGCCGAGGTCCGCCGCGTCGGCCAGCGTCACCGCGACATCGTTCGGAAATTGCATGAAGGCCGCCGCCTCCCGCGTGGCCCACGCCTTCAGTACCCTGCGGTCGGCGTTGTCGAGCGCGGCCGCGACCGCGTGCCTGCCCCACAGGCGCGGCCGGTTGGGAGTCCCATGGCTGTGGTGCGATTTCTTGCGGCGCGACATCGCGGACGGCTTAGCCGCCGCGGCGCGTTAGTCCAGCCGGCCTAGGTAGCTGCTCTGGCCTCGCGGCGCGTGTAGCGTTGGGTGCGCCAGGTGCCGATCGCGAGGATCAGCAGGATTGGATAACTCCAGAAGCGCAGCGCTCCGGCATAAGCGATCGGCAGAAGGCTGAGCTGCACGGCCTTGAGGATGTGTCCCAGGATCGTGGTCAGCTGGAGCCCAGCGACCCATAGAGGCCAGAAGCGGCTCGACTGCAGCGCAATGGCGACGAAGGCGCCGAGTACTCCAAGGTCGACGAGGAGGACTCCGACTTCCACCCCGCTGTAGCGGTGGGGTGTCGGAGACACGACAAGCAGCTGGACAAGCGTCGCGACCAGGCAAGTCGCGGCGGCCGCCCGCTCGTCACTGCGCCCGCGCCAGAAGGCGTAAGCGCAGATCAGGAGCAAGACCGACCAATAGGCCCAGTGGGGCAGCATGAGCGGAAACGACCGGACCACATTGCTGCGGTCCGGTCAAAGGCCTTCAGGCGACGACGCGCAGGTCGGCGAAGCCGGAGCTCGGCGGGCAATCGTCGGCGTCTCCGAACGCGACGGTGCGCAGGCCGGGAATCGTCTGCTTCGTCTCCGCGAGGGCGACATGGCAGTGCGCGATTCCGCCGCGCGCTGCGATGAGGCTGCTGGTGGTGGCGGCGAGCTGCTCGAAGGCAGGGTGGCTGGTGACCATGTTGGCGCGCATCACGCCGCGGGCGCGGATCATCCGGGCTTGCAGCTCGGCGATCTCGGCCAGCGCGGTTTCGATGCTGTCCTCCACCGCGCGGACCTGGGTGGCGACTTCGTAAGCGGCGTTCTCAATCTGATGCTTGCGCATGTGACTGCTCCTTTCCGCAGCGACGAGAATCGCGCGGATGTGGTTGCCGAAATGAAAAGAGAGATGGCTGAAGCTAGCCCTTGACCAGCCTGGCGAGGCTTTCGAGTCCGGCGAGATACATGCCCGCCGAAAACGCTGCTCCGATCGCGATTGTCACGATCCAGAACAGCCTCTGGCCGACACTCATCTCATTCCGGGGGTTACTCCTCGTTGCGAACGGCGGTTGCAAGGGAGGCCGGAATGATGCGGGCCTCTGCTCGGTTAGGAAACCTGCTCCCCCGACCTCCCCTGCGCGGTCAGCGTGCCGAATCTGATGACTGACCGCGGCTTCGGGTTGGCCGGTTTGTTCGTCGGCGGGAATGTACGGCGATTGATGTATCAATCGCTGATATGGCCCTCTGTACTGCGCGACGATGCGCGCGGCCTGGGTGCGCCGCTCAACGCCGAGGATTTGCAGCGCCTGGCGGATGCGCTGGTCGACCGTGTGGGGGGAGATGTGGAGCTCGGCGGCGATCTCCTTGGACGAAAGGTGCTGGTCGACGAGCCGCAGGCAGTCGAGCTGGCCAGGGCTGAGGCGGGCTACGCGCGAGGCCATCGGATCGTCGTTCGCCGGACCCTCATGTTCATCGGCCGCGTCAGGCAAACGCGCCGTCTCCCTCAAAGCAAAATTGCCCCCGCGTGACATTGCGGCACTCCCCGAGCAACGAGTCCGCCGTCGACATTATGTCATATCCCGGCACTTAGCCAGTTTTCTGGGTGACATCCTGCCACTGAAGGGCTCCATGCTCATCCATGGCTGGGATGCCCTCGCTCCAGACGAGCTCGCGCGCGTCGTCGCGCTTCGCCAGATCGGCGATCTTCTCAGGACTGGCGCGCAGCGCGTCGGCGCGATCGAGCCCGCGACCCGAAAAGAAAGCCTCAGGCCGCATGTTTTGCCTCCGTAAGTGCAATCTCGGCAGCTCGGCGATACAGCGTCGGAAGACCAGCGGTAGAAAGCTGGTCGACCGGATGCCACCATCCCTCGCCCGTGGGCTCGGCGCGCGGCACGACTTGCAGATCGAGCGAGAAGTGGGTGAAGACGTGCCGAACGGTGCCGAGCGCGTTTTCGCCTCGGATCGGCGCCTCTGCCCATTCGCTTCCGGCAAGCGCCGCCATTCCGCCGAGCAGGCCTCTGGCGGGGCGGCGCACGAGCCAGACCCGGCCGCCGCGCTCGGTCCAGTACGCGACGCCATATCTATGCGGTCGCTCGCGCCGCGGTTTCGGCGCTGGAAAGGCTTCCGGCGTGCCGCCCCGGAAAGCCAAGCAGCACGCGCGGACAGGACATTGGCCGCACAGCGGTACCTTGGGTCGGCAAATCGTCGCACCCAAGTCCATCATCGCCTGCGTGAAGTCACCAGCGCGGCCTCGCGGCAGCATGTCTTGGACGAACGCTGCAACCTCGCCTTTCGCGGGATTGCGAAGACCATGCAGGCGCGCGATCACGCGCAGAACGTTTGTGTCGACCGCAGCGGCATCCTCGCGGAAGGCAATCGCGGCGATCGCCGCCGACGTATAGTCGCCGATGCCCGGCAGCTCTCGCAGCTCTGCGGCCGAGGTTGGAAACTCACCCTGCCGCGCGATCTCACGAGCGCAGGCGATCAGGTTGCGAGCACGGGCGTAATAGCCGAGGCCGGCCCATTCGGAGAGAATCTCCTCGTCGCTTGCAGACGCCAAGGCGTGGATTGTCGGCCAGCGCGCGATGAATCGCTCGAAGCGTGGGGTTACAGCGGCAACCGTCGTCTGCTGAAGCATCACTTCGCTCAGCCAGACACGGTACGGATCGGCCGGCGGTTCGCCCGGCGGTGTGCGCCATGGCAGGCGCCGGAAGTTATCCACATAATGTTGAAGCAGCAGCGCTGCGGCATTGGCGGTCACCATGCCGCTATGCCATGCTGAAGCCACATGTCGAAGCGAAAGACCGAAGAACCCGAACGTAGCTGCCGCCCGCGCGCCGCGGGCGAGCTGGTCGGCGACATCGGCGGACAGTCGTTCCGCCGCTTCGGCTTCGTCCAGCATTCGATCGTCAGCCGGTGGGCCGAAATCGTAGGTGAGCGCTACGCGAAAGCGTCATGTCCTGAGTCGATCAAGTTCCCGGCGGGCAAGAAAGCCGGCGGCGTGATGACATTGCTGGTCGACGGGGCGCATGCGCCGCTCATTCAGCACCTGACTCCGATGATCGTCGAGCGGGTCAACCGCTTCTTCGGCTATGCCGCGATCAACCGCATCGTCTTCAACCAGGGGAAGCCGCCGGCACCCGCTCCGCGGCCGCAGCGGCCGCAGCTCCGTCCCGTGCCCAAGGAGCTCGGCGAAGGCCTCCGCGAAGTCGCCGATCCTGAGCTTCGCGCCTGCCTGGAGTCGCTTGCGGCGCAAATTGCGGCTAGCACCGGCCCGCCATCGCTCCCAGAGGAGCGCGAGGAACCGATACCTGTGATCAATCGGAGCGAATGAATGAAGGTCCCCAGTTTCCTGGCCTGCGCCGTCGGAGCCCTCGCGCTCGCCGCTTGCAACAAGAAGAACAATGAAAGCGTCGCCCCGGCCGCGACCAACGACAGCGTGACGATCACCCAGGCGAACCCCCCGCCCGGCGGCACCTGGGCGGACGTGGTCAACACGACCTCCGCCGGTGGCTACATGATGGGCAATCCCAATGCCAAGGTGAAGCTGGTGGAGATCGGCTCGCTGTCCTGCCCCCACTGCCAGAAGTTCGAGGAGGAAGGCGCTCCGATCCTCATCGAGAAATATGTGAAGCCGGGCAACGTCAGCTGGGAGTTCCGGCCTTATGTCATCCACGGGCCGATCGACATGGCCGCGAACCTGATCGCGACCTGCAACGGGCCGAAAACTTTCTTCCCGCTCACACAGGCCCTGTACAAGGACCAGGCAAGCTGGCTCGGGAAAGTGGAATCGACGCCCCAGGACAAGCTGGCGCAGCTTCAGAATCTGCCGACCAACCAGATGTTCGTCGCGATGGCCAACCTCCTCGGGCTGCAGGACTGGGCAGCGATGCGCGGCGTGCCGCAGGCGAAGAGCAACCAGTGTCTCAGCAACCAGAAGATGATCGACCAGCAGGTCCAGATCACGACCGACGTCGGCAACCGGTTCCCGGATTTCCAGGGGACGCCGTCGTTCATCATCAACGGCAAGCTACTTGCCAACACGGCGAGCTGGGACAAGCTCCAGCCGCAGCTGGACGCGGCGCTGAAGTGATCAGGCTGGCTTCGGCCCTTGTCGCCGCGGCTTGGCTGGCCTTCGCTCCGCAGGCCGCTGTCGCGAAGGCCGCGGCAAAGCACGATTGGACGCAGACCTTTTCGGTGACGCCGGACGGCGGTTTCGAGATCGGCAACCCCAAGGCAAAGATCGCTCTCGTCGAATATGGCTCGCTGACCTGTCCGCACTGCCGGCATTTCGCCCAGACCGCGATGAAGGCGCTGCTCGCCCAATATGTGCGGACCGGCAAGGCGAGCTACGAATATCGGTCGCTGATCCTCAACACGATCGACGCCGCCGCGACGCTCGTCGCACGATGCGATGGCCCCAAGCATTTCTTCCCGATCGCCGAAGAGCTGTACGCCACGCAGCCGACCTGGATCGCCAAGGTCACGGACAGCGACGCCGACAAGCTGAACGCACTGCCGCGGGAGGAGATGATGCTCGGCGTTGCGAAGGTCACGGGCCTCATCCCGATCGCGGCTTCGCACGGCATCACGCCGGTGAAGGCCGAGGCGTGTCTGAAGGACGAGGCCGCGGCCGAGCAGCTGGCGCAGATGGCACAGGCCGCGCAGGACCGGGGAGTCCAGGGCACGCCGACCTTCTTGGTCAATGGCAAGCAGGTGCCTGCGTACGACTGGGAGACTCTGCAGCCGTTCCTGAAGGACGCCGGAGGCTAAGAGTGAGCGCAGGGGGAGGGCCAGTTTGCGCATTCGCCGCCTGAAACTTAGCGGCTTCAAAAGCTTCGTCGAGCCGGCCGAGCTTCGCATCGAGCCGGGCCTGACCGGAGTCGTCGGGCCAAACGGCTGCGGCAAGTCCAACCTCCTCGAGGCAATCCGCTGGGCGATGGGCGAATCCAGCCCCAAGAGCCTGCGTGGCGGCGGCATGGACGACGTGATCTTCGCCGGGACCGCGACCCGCCCACCGCGGGACTTCGCCGAAGTCTCGATCCTGCTCGAACGCGATGCCGCCGAGGAAGGCGGCAAAGCCGAAAGCGAGGTCACGCGACGCATCGAGCGGGGCGCAGGGTCGGCGTACCGCATCGACGGCCGTGACGTTCGCGCAAAGGACGTGTCGCTGCTGTTTGCCGACGCCGCAACCGGAGCGCACTCGCCGGCGCTGGTCAGCCAGGGCAAAATCGGCGCGGTCATCGCCGCCAAGCCGGTCGAGCGGCGGCTCCTGCTCGAGGAAGCGGCCGGCATTTCGGGGCTGCACGCGCGGCGCAAGGATGCCGAGCAGAAGCTCCGCGCAACCGAAGCCAACCTTGCGCGGCTCGCCGAGATTCTCGGCGATCAGGAGCAACGCGCCGCTCAGCTCCGGCGGCAGGCGCGGGCCGCGGAGCGGTATCGGAAGCTCACGAGCGAGATCCGCGCGGTCGAAGCGCGCTTGCTGCACGCGCGCTGGGTCGAAGCGGAGCGCACGGCCGAGGCTGCCCGCGTCGAAGCCCGCGCCGCGGACGGAGAGGTTGCCTCGATTCAGGCGGCCATTGCCGAGGCGCAAATCGCCCAGGAGCGCGCGAATGCAATCCTCGCCGAACGCCGCAAGGCGCTTGAGGACCTTCGTGAGCACGGTCACGAGCTCGCGCATCAGCTCGCGGCGGCTCGAGCGCGGCGGGATACCGTCGCGAGGCGTCTTGCCGAGCTCGACCGGCTCGATGCGGCGCTTGGCGCCGACATTGCCCGCGAGGAAGCACTGCAGAGCGACGCCGGCCGAGCGATCGCTCAGCTCGACGAAGAGCGCGCGACGATCGAACAGCGGTTGGAGGATTCGGAAAACCATGCCGCTCGGATTGCGGCCGAGCTCAGCGCTGCCGAAGCGGCTTCTCGGGAAGCCGAAGCGGCCCTGGCCGAATTGCTCGCGCGGCAGGCGGCCATGCGGGCGGAGCGGCGCATCGCCGAAGCCGCGCTCGAGGCGGCACGGGCCCAGCTTGGCCGGACTGAGCAGGAGCGCGTCAAGCTCGCGGAGCAACTCGCGGCCCTTGGCGACGGAAGCGAGCAGGTGCGGGCCCGCGCGGACGCCGAGGCGCAGGTTCAGGCCGCGACAAGGGCGCTGACCGAGGCTGAAGCGCGCCGGATCGATGCCGAGCAGGGCCGCGCGAGCGCTGCCGAGCAGCGGGATGCCGCCGAGAGTCATCTTGCCGCGGCTCGCGCAGCCTTGTCGGCGGCAAAATCGGAGCATGACGCGCTGGTGCGGGCCTTGGAGCAGGGCGGCGGATCGGCCATCGCCAGCCTCAAGGCCGAGCCCGGATACGAACGCGCGCTTGCAGCGGCGCTGGGCGAAGATGCCGACGCGGCGATCGGGACAGGCGAGAGCCCGCGGCGATGGCAGGGCAGCGAGCCTCAGCCGGGTGATCCCGAGTTGCCACGGGACTGCGATTGCCTGGCCGAGCGCGTGAGTGCGCCCGCGGAGCTGCTCCGCCGGCTCAAGCAGGTCGCGGTTGCCGAGACAGACAATGGCCAAGCGCTCGCGGTAGGCCAGCGGCTGGTCACGCTTGGCGGGCGGCTTCGCCGCTGGGATGGCTTCGTTGCGGAGGTCGCCGGGGCCGCGGCGGCCGAGCGGTTGCTGCGGGCGAACCGGCTTGCCACCCTGGCTGCGGAGTTGCCGGCGCTTGAGCAGGCCGTCCAGCAGGCGCTTGGAGACCGCGACCAAGCTCTCGCGCAAATGGAACAATACCGGACTGCAGCCGAGCAAGCCCGTCACGCCGCGCTCGCCGCCGAACATGCGGCGCGGGATGCCGCGCGAGCCGGCGATGCCGCCGAGGCCGCGCTCGAGCGGATCGAAGCGCAGCGCGCGGGCCTCGCGCAGCGGCAGGCGGACCTCCAGCCCGTGCTCTCGGCCGCAAGCGAGGCGGTCACCGCAGCCGAGCGGTCGCTTGCCGCTTTGCCCGATCCGGCCGCGCTCGAACATGACGTCGAAGACGCGCGGGGCACCGCCGCAGCCTCGGCGTCGGGCGTCGCGGACAAGCGCGCCGAGGCTGCGACCAAGGCGCGCGAGACGGCCGCCGACCGCGAGCGGCTGAGCGCCGCCGCGCGCGAGCAGGCGGACTGGCGCAAGCGGCAGAGCGACGCCGAGAAGCGCCTCGCGGATGCGACGGAGCGTGCGGGGCAGCAGGCGGCGGAGCGGTCTGAGCTGGAGAAGGAGCCGACCGCGCTCGACCAACAAATCGCGTCGCTCGAACGGGCCAACAGCGACAGCCAAGTGAAGGTCGGCGAAGCTGCGGTCGCCGAACGCGAGGCGGAAGCGGCGGTGGTCGAGGCGGGCTCCGCAATCGGCGCGGCGAATGAGCGCTCTGCCGATGCCCGCGAACGCCGCGCCGCGGCTACGGCCCGGGCCGAAGCGCAGCAGGCGCGCAGTGCCGAGCTGGCCCATGCGTCGGTCGAGAAGTTCGAATGCGTGCCACAGCGGCTTCCCGAAAAGCTCGGCTTCGATGCTGAACAGATCCGCGATCCCGATGCGGAAAGCGCAGCGCTGGAGCGTCTCACCGCGGAGCGCGAGCGCATTGGGCCGGTCAATCTCGTCGCGGAACAGGAGCTTGCGGAGCTCGACGAAGCGCGCACGAAGGGCGCCGAAGAAGCCGAGGAGCTGACCCAGGCCATCCATCGGCTGCGCGGCTCGATCGGCAACCTAAACCGCGAAGGCCGCGTCCGGCTGCTCGAAGCCTATGAGAAGGTCGACGGTCACTTTCGCCGGCTGTTCACGACCTTGTTCGACGGCGGGCAGGCGCATCTCGAGCTGGTCGAAAGCAATGACCCTCTCGAAGCCGGCCTCGAGATCATGGCGCAGCCGCCGGGCAAGCGCCTCTCCACGCTGACACTGCTCTCGGGCGGCGAGCAGGCGCTGACGGCTGTCGCGCTGATCTTCGCCTTGTTCCTGACCAACCCGGCGCCGATCTGCGTGCTCGACGAGGTCGACGCCCCCCTCGACGACGCCAATGTCGAGCGCTTCTGCGAGCTGCTTCAACGGATGACGCAGGAGACCGACACGCGCTACCTGATCGTCACCCACAATGCCGTGACGATGAGCCGGATGGACCGGCTCTACGGTGTGACGATGATCGAGAAGGGAGTCAGCCGCCTAGTCTCGGTCGACCTCGGCGGCGCGGAGACCCTGCTGGCGGCGGAATAGGTCAGAATTCGTAGCTGAGCTTCAGCCGCGGCTCTCGCTTCTCGTGATCGTCGAGCTCGAGCGAGGAGCCCCCAGGGCTGGGACCGCCGAAGAGCTGCGGTTGCCAGCTTGCCGTGACAGACCACTCACCGCCGTCGTAATGTACTGTCGGCCCTGCATAGACAGCATAATTCTCGCGATGCAGGCCGTCCGTCCAGTCCGGATAGACGCTGTGGTAGCGGCCCTCGATGCCCAGCCATAATTTCCGCGCCGCCCGATAGGAGAGTCCGCTTGCGACCTCGATCGCCAGTTCTTTTTCGATTTTCTTGCGCACGACGTTCGGCGCGATCTCCTCGTGCTCCCGCTCCCATTCCGGTTCGAGCGTCAGGTTCGTTGCCCAGATGAGGCGGTTGGCAAGAAAGTTCTTTTGCACGATCGCCTTCAGCTCGAGCTCGAACTCATCGGCCCTTTCCCCGGTGACCTTGCCGATGCGCGACCAGCCGGGTTCTGCGTAGAGCGCTATCCCGAGCCCCTTCTTGGAAGGATCGGCGAGCTGGTAGATGAATTCGGCCGAAAGGCCGCTGAACGCGAAGTCGCGGTTCAAACGATCGAACTCACCATTGAGACGGCGGACATGATGGCCGGCAAAGTTCGCGTATCCAGCGACTTGGAACCGGTCGGTGATGCCCCGTTCGAGCTCGAGACGGTAATCCTGAGCGTCGTAATGCCCTTCCTCCTTGCCGCGGCGATCGGTTGCCCAGAGCGAAAGCTCCGTCTCTCCAGGCTCCTCCGTCTGTGCCGTATAGACGTAGCCGAAGTCGGTGCCGGCACTCGCTCCGGTGCTGTGCAGCGCCGCAACGCCCGCCAAGACCACGGCGGGCCAAAAACGAAGCATCGAAGATCCCCTTATTGCTGTTGAGCCGTTCGCTAATGCGAGTCGTTCTCAATTGCAATAAGGGTCAGCCAAGTTCCTCCGCGCGCGCCTTGATGCGCTTAAGGTCGCGGAGGAAGAGCGCCTTCGCCTGGTGCCGCGCTTCCGGATCGGGCATGCGCAACAGCGCGCTGGGATGGACGGTTACCCAACACTCGCTTCCATCTTCGAGCTTCAGCGGCTCGCCGCGCACCT
>Ga0070739_10005203_pt1 | contig 14988 bp, 12 predicted proteins | sample Coa_R1_7_FD_66445 | JGI IMG/M metagenome (GOLD analysis project Ga0070739, IMG submission 66445) | Surface soil microbial communities from Centralia Pennsylvania, which are recovering from an underground coalmine fire - Coalmine... | ecosystem: Environmental > Terrestrial > Soil > Unclassified ... | reverse complement strand
AGCGACGAGTACGCCACAGCCATCGCCGAAGTCCCGGCCATGATGGACGGGTTGTTGAAGTTCGCGGGCACCCGGCGCGTCGAGCCACGCGACGATCTGACCAGCTTCCTCGTCCAGTTCGAGTTCGACGGCAAGCGCCTCGACGACGCTCAGGTTCTCGACATTCTGTGGAATCTCATCGGCGGAGGCGTCGACACCACGACGTCGCTAACCGCGCTGAGCCTGCTGCACCTCGGCACCCACCCGGATCTGCGACAACAGCTCATCGAAAACCCCGGGCTCTTCCGCACCGCCACAGATGAGTTTCTGCGCTACTTCTCGGTCAATCAGCAACTGAGCCGGACGGTGACCCGCGACGTGGTGCTCGGGGGCCAACAGCTTCGCCGCAACGACCGGGTCATCATCAGCTGGCTGGCCGCCAACCACGACGAGCACGAGTTCGAACGCCCCGACGACATTGTTTTGGATCGTTCTCCCAACCGCCACGTCGCATTCGGGCTCGGGCCGCACCGATGCATCGGCTCCCATCTGGCGCGTGTCATGTTCGAAGTCATGGTCAAGGCGGTGCTCGACCGCATCCCCGACTATCAGGTCGACCTCAACGGCGTCTATGAATACCTCGGCAATCCGAGCATGACCGGGTTGGGCCGATTGCCGGTCACCTTCACTCGCGGGCGGACAGGCGGCTAGACCCGGCCGGCGCGGCACGAGAACCAGATTCTTTTAAGCGGAGAGTACAAACTGCCCGAACGGCGTCACACGCTGCCAAACTGGCGGAGTAGAAGATCTCCGACGTGCGCGCGTCGCGTCGTAGTGCCATGAGAACCGGCGCTTGCTCAAATAGATAACAAACACAGACGGGAGACCACGGATGCCTGAATACGACTATGTCCAAATGAAGAAAGACGCCGAGCCGTTCATCAAGTTCGAAAAAGACGTCAAAAACCGGATCGCGTACATCACCTTCGATCGTCCGGAAGCGCAGAACTCCACCACTTTGGGTATGCGGCAGAACTACGCGGACCTGATCCACAAATGCAACGTCGACGACGAGGTGAAGGTTGTCGTGATCCGCGGTGAGGGCGAGGATTTCGGCAGCGGGGGCGATCTTCCCGAGCAACGCGGCATGCTGGAAAACCCCGGTATGCCGCTGCTGCATGAGCTCGCGATCAACGATGACAATGTCAAATACCCGCCGGGCGGCTCATACCGTTATCTGTCCACGGTCACCGACTTCTACGCGAAGGCCCGTGCCGGCAACCGACCACTTCAGGAACTACGCAAAATCAGCATCATCGAGGCCAAGGGCTACTGCTACGGCTGGCACTTCTACCAGGCCGGCGACGCCGACCTCGTCGTCTCCTCAGACGATGCCCTCTTCGGCCACCCCGCCTTCCGCTACGTCGGATGGGGCCCACGGCTGTGGTGGTGGGCGGAGACCATGGGCTTGCGCAAGTTCTCCGAAATGCTGTTCACCGGGCGGCCTTTCACTGCCAAGGAGATGTACGAGTGCGGCTTCGTCAACAGCGTCGTTCCCCGCGAGAAGCTCGAGGAGGAGACGCTGAAGTACGCGATGGCGTGCTCGCGGTCCCGCCCCACCGACACGGTCGCCGTGCAGAAGACTTTCCTCGAGCTCTACAAGCAGCACAAGGGCGAGTACTTCGGCAGCCTGCTCACCGGGCTGGTCGAAGGGATGCTGCCGATGATCCAGAACGACCAGGACAACGAGGTCGACCTCACCGAAGGTACGTTCGGCAAGGGCCTGAACAACGTTGTGAAGGACAACGACCTGAACTTCCCGCCCGAGTGGCGGCTCAGTCGGTCGGGACGCGCCAAGCCCTGACCGCGGATCGCATGTCGGCACTGACCGGGATCAGAGTCGTCGAGCTGGCCGAATCGGTGGCCGGCGAATACTGCGGCAAGCTGCTCGCTGATTTTGGCGCCGACGTGATCAAGGTCGAGCGCCCGGGGTGTGGCAGCCCCACTCGGGGCATGGCGCCGCGGGTGGGGAACGGCGACGGGCGCGAATTCAGCGTGCTGTTCGCGTATTTGAACACCAATAAGCGTTCTGTGGAGCTCGCTGTCACCCCCGGTGCCGGTGTCGAGACTTTGCACGAACTCATCGCCACCGCGGATGCGGTGGTCGACGACCGCGGGCCGGCATGGGCGGGTCTGCCAGCGACTGAGACCCAGCGTCGGCACCCCGCCGTGGTGTTCTGCTCGATCACCCCCTACGGGCACGATGCGCCGCTGGAGGTGCAGAACGCCAAAAGCCTCAACGTGTTTCACAGCAGCGGGTGGGGTCACCACACCCCGAGTCACCCCGACCCGGCACAGCCTCCGCTGAAGGGTCCGGGTCGTTTCCTCGCCGATTATGAGGCGGGCCTCGACGCGGCGCTGTGCGTGGCGGCCGCGCTGTTTCGGCGCCTGCACGCCGGGCAGGGCGAGTTTGTCGACGTCTCAGCGCAGGCGGTGCTGGCGTCGCGGGCCGACTGCATCCTCGGCAGGTTCATCACCGGCGAGATCGCGCCGCAGAACACCCGCGACGATTACGACCAGCAAGGCCCGGCCTCGTTTTTCGCCTGCGCCGACGGGTTTGTGTACTTGTACATGGCCAGCCGTGCCCACTGGGCCGCGGTCAAGAAACTTATGGGCCACCCGCCCTGGCTGGACGATTTCGACGACGACTGGCTGGAGTTTTCGGTCACGGCGGAGAAGGTGGCGGCGTTTCAGCGTGGGTTTGGGGCATGGGTGCGCGGCTTACCGCGAGAGGCCACGGCCGAAGATGCCCAGAAGCTAGGGGTACCGCTGGTTCCGGTCAACGGTGCCGCGGATCTGCTGCGCTCGCCGCAGTACCGTCACCGCGGCTTCTTCCACAACGTGACGCACCCGGTGGTCGGCACGGCTGACTATCCCACCGTCGGATACCGATTCGGCGCCTCGCCGGCCCGGATCGCCTCTGCCGCACCGTTTCTCGGGCAGCATACTTCTGCTGTTCTCGATGACCTCGAGACGCCGCGTCAGCCGCCTTGCCTCAACTGGTCGCCGGTCCAACCGCCGACCAGGTCGCGCGGCGGCCCGCTGGACGGTATCCGGGTCGTCGAGCTCACCAAAGCCCGTACGCGGGCAAGCTGCTGGCGTTTCTCGGCGCCGAGGTGATCAAAGTCGAAACCGCCGCGAACCCGGAGGAAATGCGCGCCTACGGCGGCACCGACATCAACCACGCACCGTACTTCCTGAGCATCAACCCCGAGATCCTCAGTGTGGACATGGACCTCAAATCGCCTACGGCTCTCGGGCGTTTGCATGAACTGATCGCCCGCAGCGACATCGTCATCAACAACCTGCGACCCGAAGCGATGGAGCGGCTGGGCCTGGGTTACGACCAGCTCGTCACCGTCAAACCCGACATCATCTCGGTGTCGATCAAGATGTGGGGCAACGACGGCCCGTTGGGCTACCAGACCGGTTATGCACCGTGCTTCGCCGCGCTGGCGGGCCTCGCGTCGCTGGTCGGCTATCGTGGCGGCCCCCCGCTGGGTACGAGCATCCGGTACGGCGATTCGACGGTCGGCGCAGCCGCCGCATTCGCGGCCGTGGTCGCGCTGCTGCATCGCGATCTGACGGGGCAGGGCCAATTCGTCGACGTGTCAGCTGTGGAGGTGCTGTCGTCGATGATTGGCGACCGTCTGCTCGAATACAGCGTGATAGGACGGGAATTGGAGCCGGACGGCAACAGCCATCCGGACCTGGCGCCGCACGGCTGCTATCCATGCTCGGGTGAGGAGTGGATCAGCCTTGCCGTCGCCGACGACGCGGAATGGCGTCGGTTGTGCGATGTGCTCGACGCTCCCGGGCTCGCCGACGACGTCCGCTACCTCACGCTCCCCGATCGGCAGCGGCATGCGGATGCGTTGGACGCGGACCTTGCACAGCACACTGCGAGCCAGGGCGCCGAGCAGCTAGCGCAGCGGCTGCGGTCCGCGGGCGTCCCAGCGAGCAAGAGCGCGACGTCGATCGACGTGATCAGCGACCCGCTGCTGTGGGAGCGCGAGTTCTACCGGTTCGTCAGCGACCACCGCGAAGGCCAACGGCCCATCCTGGGAGCGCCGTGGCGGATGGCTCGCCGGTCGGCGCAGATCACCCGCGGCGCCCCGGATCTCGGCGAGCACAACGACTACGTGCTGAACGAAATCCTCTCGGCCCCAGCCAGGTCGAGCAGATCGGTGCCGCCGACATGAGCTCGGTGCTCGCCGGCACGGCTGCGTTGGTGACCGGCGCCAGCAGCGGTATCGGCACGGCCACCGCGCGGGCGCTGGCCGCCCACGGCGCGGCGGTGGCCCTGCTCGCGCGGCGGGCCGATCGCCTGCACGAGCTGAAAGCCGACATCGAAGCTGCGGGCGGGAAAGCGCTCGCGCTGCCCGCCGACGTCGCCGACGCCGACCAGGTCGCGACCGCGGTGAGCCGCGCAGTCACCGAGTTCGGACGGCTTGACACCGTGGTGAACAACGCGGGCCTGATGCGGATGGGCGCCGCTGCCGATGCGCCACTGCATGATTGGGACGACCTCGTCGCCGTCAACGTGCAAGGCGTCCTGTACGTCACCCGAGCGGCCCTCCCGCACCTCATCGACGCCGCCGGTAATTCCCCACGCGGCGTTGCCGATCTGGTGATGATCAGCTCGACGGCGGGGTGGGTGGCCCGGCCGGGAACCGCGGTCTACTCGCTCACGAAATTCGGGCTGAACGCGTTCAGCGAGGGCATCCGCCAGGAACTGATCGGCCACCGGGTACGCGTGGGCGTCATCGGTCCCGGCACCGTCGACACCGAGATCAGCGACCATCTGGCCCCGCAGGCGCGACAGGACTTCGACCGGCGGACCGCGAACATGCTGAAACTGCAACCGGACGACATCGCCGACGCGGTGCTCTACATGGTCACCCGCAATCGTCGGGTGGCGGTCAACCAGATGCTGGTGCGGGCGGCCGAACAGACCTGGTAGCCGACTCGGCCCACGATGGGCTCGCGGTCAGCACCGCCGGGCCGTCGTCGGTGATCTGCACTGCGTCGCGGGTGAGCACCGCCCCGACCCCCTCCTGCCAGACATAGCCGGTGAGCGACAGCACCATTCCGGCGTCGAGCCGTTCCTGCGCTGCGCTTCGCGGCAGCGCCGGTGTGACCACGGGTGGATCGAAACCCAGCCCCAGCCCGTACGCCACCGGCATCGGCGGCAGCGGCTCCTTGGCGGCGTCATACACAGCCAACAGGTCGGCCGTTGCGACACCAGGGCGGCAGGCCGAAATAAGCATGTCCCACAACATGTTTGAGCGCTGATACAGCTTGCGGATCGCGGTGTTGCCCGCGTCATCTACCGGCCAGGTCCGGGCCACCTCGCCGACATAGCCGTCCGCCAGAGCGCCAGCGGCAAAGACCACCAGATCGCCGGATTGCACGCGGCCGTTGCCGCCGCCGTGCTGCCACGGATGATCGCGGGACGTCACCCACGCGGCGTCCTGGGTGGCCGGTGTACTGACCCCGCCGGCAGCCATCGCTTCCAGCACCGCACCAGCCAATGTCTTAACCGGCATACCAGGCTGCAGCTCGGCTAACGCTGCGGCGACACCGTCTTCGGCGACGCGCAGGGCGGCGCTCATCGCCGTCAGCTCCTCGGGCGTCTTGATCCGCCGTGCGGCCTGCATCGTCGATTCCCCGTCGACGAGTTCGGCATTCGGAAACGCGATAGGCAGCAGCTTCGCGAAAGTGGGTGACAGCGCGTCAGTTCCGACCCGGCGTGCCGCCGATGCCCCTTCGATTTTTTGCAGCACCGCGATGAGCGTCATCGGATTCCACGCCAGTCCGTAAAGGTGGTCGTGGTCGATTTCCTCCGGGATGCCCTCGTCGGCGGTGCTGTTGAGGTAAATCTCCCCGGTCGCACGCACCACAACGCAAATAGGGCCGAAGGGTCGCGTGCCGGCGATCCACAGTTGCGGCGCGCCGGTGACATATCGCACGTTGGCCTGCCGGCCGAGGACGAGGATGTCGAGGTCATGGGCCGCCATCCGGCCCAGTGCCCGCTCTCGCCGCGCGTAGCGCAGCGCGCGGTTGTCGGCCTGAATGTCAGTTGCCATAGGGCGTATACGGATAGTCGGTCAACGGCAGCCAGCCGTCTTCGGTGATCACCACGATCTCCTCGCTTCGGTAACCGCCGGTGCCGTCCTCCCATACCACCGGTTCCAGCACCAGCACCATGCCTGGCGGAAAGACGAAGTTGTCGTCGAACTCCTCCCCCAAATCGGTTCCGATCATGGGTGTTTCGGCGGGATAGGTGCCGATGCCGTGGGCCAGGTAGAAATGCGGCAGCCACGGTTTTAGGCCGCCGTTGGCGGCGATCGCGGCCCGCGCGAGATCACCTGACGTCGCACCTGCTTTCGTCACACTGAGCACCGCATCGAGGATCGCTCGCCACTTGGAGAACTGCTCCTGCTGTCGGGCACCTGGCTGCTCACCGACCAGCCAGGTGCGACCGAAGTCGGAGCAGTACCCGGCGTAGGTGATGCTGATGTCGGTCCACAGCACATCGCCTTGCGCCAGTTCGCGTTCGGAGGTCAGCAGCGGCAGCGCGAGATCGCCGTGAGTGGTCCACACCCCGTCGGCGCGGCTGCTCGGCATCACCTGCCAGATCGCGTCCAGGATGTTCGCGGTGGCGCCCAGCTCGAACGACTTGCGCACGAATCGGGCCGACAGGTCGATTTGGCGCACCCCGGGCGCCAATGCCTGCTGCGTCTCGGCGGCGGCTTGCTCGGTGATCCGGGATGCCCGCCGGATACAGGCGATCTGGTCCGGGGTCTTGACGAGCATGGCGGCATCGACCACGGCTGCGGCGTCGGCCGGCAGACCGCCCGGGAACAGCCGGGCCGAGGCGCGCAGCATCGCGCAGGTCATCTCGTCGACCGCCACCGTGGCACCGGTAGGAACCACTTCGGCGAGCACCTTACCGAAAAGCTCGACGCCTTCGTCGAATTCGAGGTACAGCGGTCCATGAACATGGTCGGCCGGGAGGTGCGGCACGGCTCCCGCGCGGAACGGCATGAACAGATGCGGGTGCTCGTCGTCGGCGAGCATGATCGCCACCGGACGTTCCACGTGGGACAGGCCGGCGTCGAGCAGCGGCCAGCTGGCGCCCGTCGCGTACACCACGTTGTTGTTCATCAAGATAATTAGTGCGTCTACGCCGCGTTCGGCCATCGCCGAGCGCAGCCGGGCGCTCACCTCGCGGTGCATGCGGGCGTGGTCGGGTTCGTCCGGGATCTCGATGGTGACCGACAGCGGACGCGCTGAACTCACGGAAGACCCATGGATTGGTTGACGCTTCGGCACATGGTACGAGCGACGTTACGCGGGGCGACGGTCTGGACGACGGTGGTCAGCGATATCTCTGAATATCCGAAGCTACTTTCGTTGTCCAGATAATCCGACAACTACATCACCTTGTAGGTCTTCTTCCTTCTCGCCGCCTACAAACCCGGGGGCGGGTGGAGCGGTTGTGGATGCGGGACGGGCGGCGGTTCCGGCGGCTGGGCTTGCGCCGGCGGGGCTTGTGCCGGCGGGGCTTGTGCCGGCGGAGCCTGCGCGGGAGGGGCCTGCCCCGGAGGCGCTTGTGCGGGAGGGGCCTGTGCCGGAGGCGCTTGCGCTGGAGGAGCCTGACCCGGAGCACCCTGCGAGGGAGGCGCTTGCGCAGGAGGCTGCGCCGGCGGAACCTGTCCCGGAGCGTTCTGCGCCGGAGGAACATGATCCGGAGGACCTTGCGGGTCAATTGCCTGTTGCGGTGCGTTGTCGATTACTGGTGCTTGTTCTTCCGGCTGCCAAGGCACACCTGCGCCGGGATGGTCGATGTCCGGCGCGGTATTGGGGAGCGGCGCGGTGTTGGGAGGAACCGCACCAGGGCCATGCCGCACGGGAGCTTGCGGTGCAGGGGCGTGGGTGCTCGTGCTCGCCAACTGATACGTCAAACCACCCCCGACGATGACACCCACCACTGCGGCCGCGCCCACAATGACCGGCAGCCGGCTCCACCACGGCCGAGGCTCCTGAGCGATAACGGACTCTTCGTCAGACAAGTAGTCCATCCTCGCCCGGGCACGCGTAGCTTCTCGGTCGAAGTTCCCGCCACCCTGCGGCATCGGCTCTCTTGACCAAGCCCGTGACGCCGGGGCTAACCCGTGCAGCTGACGCGTGGCGTCCGGGCCAAAACCGTAGTTCTCTCGACCATGCGCCATCGGACATCCTTTCAGTCTCGTGAACGTGTGCCGACCGTATTGCGCGGGAATCGGGCGTGCATCAGGTGTTTCCCTAGCATCAGCCAGCGACGCGCGCTCTCAACGGCGACGGCTCCCACGCCGACCAAGCCACGAGCGATGTCACACAACGACATCCGCGAATTGCCGCGTGTAGTTCCCGGTTGATCCGACCCACTACAGACCTCCGACCGCGCCAAGAGTCAAGGATGTGACCAAGTCCTCGGCGGCGGGGCAACCCGCCGCCGAGGACGACAAGCTCACGCTCAGAAGAAAACGGAGGTGTTGGTGCTCGTTCCGTTATCACAGGTGATCGTGCCGGTCCGGTTGCGGAATTCCCGAACAGCCGGAACGGAGAGATCGAACGAGCCGTTGGCGGGCAAGCCGAAGCTGGCCGTATACCCCTCGGACGAGTACGTGCACTGGGACGTAACCCCACTACGGTCAGTGACGTGAAAAGTCACGCCTGTAAGGCCAGGATTCGCCGAGACAGTTGGGCCCTGAAGGGGTTTCGGCGGCGCGGCTGGCGGCTGCTGCTGCTGGGGAGGATGCTGCTGGGGAGGATGCTGCTGGGGCGGCTGCTGCGCGGCAACTGGCGGAGGCGAGCCCTTGTACGGGTAGAAGGTCGACCAATCACCACAGCGGGAGTTCCCCAGAACGTTCCTTCCACAAGGCTGGACCGCGACCTCGGGCTGATTTCTATTGACGATGAACGTCGCTATCCCGTTTTGGGGGGACCGCTCGAACTGCTTTCCGTCCGGGGTCCGGACGTTGATGTGGTCCCAGGGTGAGTCGACGCCGCTGACAGTTATCAGACGCGAGCCGTCAGGGCGCTCCACCCCGGTATCCACAGTTAAATCGCCCAGTGAAACGACGTCGGCACTTGCGGTGGGCGCGCCGCCGAGCAATGCCATGCCGAGCATGCCCATCGACGCCGACGCGACAAAGCCTCTGCGAAGCATGATGATCCCCTTCGCGGGGTTCCCGTGCAGGGCAGCTCCCATTGATAGTTGAACACCTTTTGCAGGGCCGCCGAGCGGATCGTCACGGGTCGTCATTGCGGAGCGGCGAAATCCGGTCGCGGTCGCCACGACTGCGGCACGCGCAACGCCTTCACGGGCACGGGCGTATAACACAGACATTGGAATTCCCTTCTAGTTGCTCGCGTTGTTGTGCCGACGGTATTCAGCAGTGGAGCGATGGCGCATCAGGCGTTTCCCTTAACTTCTAGATGGAATCGCGGCCGACACAGCGCTGCTGACCCGCTGCGCGGGGACGCCGGCCCGGCGGCAGGCCTCCGAAACGATGTGTGCTGAGCGAGCGGAGAAGACCGCGAACAGCACTTCGTCGGCGGGCACCGCAAGAGTCATCATCAGCCGCACCGCCGAGCCCTCGGCGCGCATCCTCGCCGCAGTTTCGCTGACCATGGCGGCGGTGTGGTCGAGACTTTCGGCGGTGAGCTCCGGGCGGTACCACTCGACGAGGTAGCAAAGCAGATCCGATTCGGAGATGCTCATCGTTTGACGGTAGGTCTTCCCGAGCATCACCCAAATCGGGTGTTTCCCTTATTTTTTGGGCCGGCTCATGTGGCGACCGAGCTCGGCGCGAGAGCGTATGTCGAGTTTGCGATAGATGCTGGCAAGATGCGCCTCAACGGTTTTCGGGCTGAGGAACAACGCTGCAGCCACGTCGCGGTTGGTCATGCCCGAACCGGCAAGCTCGGCGACGCGTTGTTCGGAGCGGGTGAGCACACCGACTTGGCGGGGGCCGATGTCGAGGCGTGCCAGCTCGGCGCGTGCCTGGTCGGCCCACAACGCGGTGCCCATCCGTTCAAACGCGGCCAGCGCATCGCGCAGAGTCGCCGCTGCCGCCTCCCGGTGGCGCTGCCGGCGCTGCAGTTTCCCAAGCAGCAGCTGGGTGCGTCCGCGCTCGAAAGGCATCGGCAGCCGGTCATGTTCTACCATGGCCTGCTGCGCAGCGAGGGCGGCTGCACCCAAGTCACCGTGGGCGGCGGCGAGCATGGCGCGGCAGCGCGTGCCGACGGCCAGCATCCAGGTGCGGTCAAGCCGGCGGCCGTAGCGTTCCAGCCGGTCGATCAGTGGCTCGGCCTCAGCAAAACGACGCAGCGCAATCATTGCCTCCAACGCGTCCGGAAGGAATGACGCAACGAAGATCTCCGTGCCTTGCGTGTCCAGCCCGGATAGCAGCGGCTCAAGCGTTGCTAGCGCCGCGTCGTAGTTGCCCAGCGACACCTCCAGGAAGCCGAGTATGGTGATGGGCCACGCGGTCAACAAGTTTGGGCCGCAACGCCGGAAGGTCACCAGTGCCTGGCGGGCGTCATGGCGGGCGGCGTGCTCGCGACCACAGTAAACGGCCACAGCGGCCCGCATTGTCAGAGCCACCGCGCGGGGAAGCTCCCCACCGAGTTGCTGCGCCCGTTCCATGGCGTCTTCGGCGATTAGGTCGGCGTCGGTGAAGTTGGCCCGCCAGATCGCGACCAGGACACGATGAAAATCGATGACCAGCAGCTCGTTTTCTTCACCCCGCTCGATGCAGCACTCGCGGATGTCCAACAGCTTGTCGCAGGCCCGCTCCAGCTGCCCGGTCCACGCGCACAACATCGCCTTATGCATTCTGGGGCGAAACAGAAGAGGCGTATCAGCTTGGCGGTCCTCCAACTTCAGTGCACGGCGCAGGCCCGTCTCATCGAGGCCGCCGTCGCGCAAGAAGCGCAGCATGACCCGCATCGAGATGGTCTGGCTCAGCAGATGCGGGTCCCCCAGCCGGGCGGCGATGGCGACAGCCTCCTCGATGTGACGCATGGCTGCTCGCTCGCGTCGATCCATGTTGAGTTGCGCGAATGACAACATCACCAGCAGCTGCAGACGCAGCGCCGGATCTTCTTCTCCCGCCGCTCTGAGAGCGCGCTCAAGCCAACGCGCGGAGTCGGCGAAACTCGCGTCGATCAGGTCGATGACCGCCAGCAGACACAATGCCTTAGCGCACAGCGGTCCAGAGGCGGGCCGCCGAATCGTCTGCTCCAGCAGTATCCGCGCTCGTTTGGCGTCTCCGGCGTTGAAATAGTTGGCGGCCAGCTGGATCCGACGCTCAACGGTGTCGCCGCCGAGTCGGACCGCCAGGTCGAGGAGTTCGGCTGCGGCTGTCGGGGCCCCTCGCATACGCGCTATCTCAGCGGCCTCGTCTAAGCAGCGCAGCGTCGACGGATCACCGCTTGCGGCGGCCAGTGCCAAGTGCCTGGCTCGTAGCTCTGGCTCCTCGAGCAGCTGCGCCAGTCGCCGATGCATGCGCCGGCGGCGTATAGGCGCAGCGCTGGTATAGATGCCCTGGGCCAGCAGCGGATGGGTGAAGCGAAGCCGGTGCCCGTCAATGGCCACAATCCCGGTGTCCTCGGCACAGGCGAGCAGATCGAGAATCCGCCCGCAGGGGGCGTTGATTGCGGCGGCCACGAGTTCCACCGTGGGCGCGGCCGCGCAGGCCGCGGCAAGCAACGCGTCATTGACCTCGTAGTCAAGGCTGGCAGTCCGGGCCCGGACCAATTCGGTGAGCGTATTCGGCAACGGCATCTCACCGATCGCGATGTCATCGTCGAGCGCGCGCGCCAACTCCAAGGCGTAGAACGGGTTTCCCCCTGAGGTCTCGTGGATGCGCACCAAAGTGGGCCGACAAAATGATCGCCCGAGACGCGCGGCGATCACCGTGCGCAAACCGCCAAGGCTCATCGGCGCCAACAGCATGCGCTGGACCGCCTCGGGCCGTGGGAGATTCAGCTGCGACGCCACATTCATGCTGTTGCTACCACTGCGAATCGTTCCGAGAAGTCTTGTCCGGCTTGGCAGTCGACGCGCGGCGAAGGCGAGAACTTGCATGCTGGCAGAATCAAGCCACTGCAGGTCATCCATCGCCACCAGCACCGGCGTATCGGCTGCCAGGCGCCTAATCACCGACAGGAAGCCTGCCGCCACCGCGCGCTGATCCGTTGCGCGGCCAGTCTGACCCACCTGCAGCAGCACCTCACCTATTGCAAGCCGCTGCGGCTCAGGCAGATCGGCCCACACCTCGGCCTCTACCTCACCCAGCATGTCGGCAAGTGAGGCATAAGCGAGCACCGACTCCCCAGCGGCCGGACGCGCCGACAGCACCCTGAAGCCGAGTTCGCGCGCCCGGTCCAATGAGGCCAGCCAGAGGGTGGTCTTGCCCATCCCCGGCTCGCCCTCAACCAGTAGGGCCGCGGCCTCGCTTGTGCTTGAGGCCAGAAACTCATCAACTACGCGGAACTCCGCGGCACGGCTCGCCAGTATGTGTTCTCTGAACGCAAGCTCTCCGGCAGATACAAGCGCCGTCGCCGTACGGCCGGGCGATGTTGCAGCCAGCGGAATGTCGAGACCCGTCGCGGGTGGTTCGGTCAATATGGTGCAGCCACTGTCCACAATCGACCGTCAATCCACCGCCAACCCGGCATCTAACATGGTCACGTATCCCCTTCAGCACGAAACGTCGTCACCAAAGCCTGAGCCGCCCCCAGAGCGGCGACTTGAGTAAGCGCGTACTCAATTTCGCTAATCGGGCTAACTGATCGTGGTCACGGGCGGCACGGTGATATCTCTGACGCACTGTGGGTGGCTCTTCGTCAGTTCGCGGACATAACCGGGCGTCGGCGGTATCTGATTTAGGCATGACCTTTCGGAATGACGCCGAATCGCCGATTCCCCCCGGCGATCATGACGCCGGATGTTTAACAGGCCATGTGGTTTCTGGGTGTCCTGGTCCGCGTCCGCGCTGGCGGGGACGCAACAGCGGGAAACTGGCGGTCCTGGAACACCGGGGCAGGCGCGGCTGGAGCTGAGACATCGGATGTCCCCTGAAGTTTGGTCGTGCTTTACGCTGCGGTTCAAGCGATCGGCTTCTCGGCACTGGTCAGGCTGGGTGTGTCATGTGCTGTTGTGCCGAAGTGAGCTTCGCCTCGGCGACTCGGTAGATACCTTCCAGGACGGGTTCCTCGACGCCGACGTACTCACACACCACTTCCGGGGCCACGCCGGCATCACGCAGTCGCAGCGCCAGTGAGTATGGCAGCGGCAGCCTGCGCAATGCCCGCTCGCGCATGGTGAGTTCATTTGTCACGCAAACATCGTGCGGCGGTAGGGGCCCGGCCGGGCGAGTACGCACGTACTCAAATGGCCGAGACACACTCCTCGTCGGTTAAGTCGATGTACGCGCCTGCGATGGCACAGGGAGGTTTCAGTTTACGGTGCTCATGATCGATCCTCCATTTATTGCTCAATGGTCACGCTGACTTCTATATGCGCGGCGTTGACTGGCGTCTGGGCAGTAAGGCGGTGAGCTCCTCGCGGTTGGTGGTGCCGGTCTTGGCCATCGCACGGTAGATGTGGTTTTCGACGGTGCGCACCGACAGTGTTAGCCGCTCGACGTCAGCTTAATAAGCGAGGGTCGTCTTACAGCGAAGTGGACTAATTGTTGGAGCAGATGGTCTTTCACGTCTAACCGCCCGCTGCATACCCTCGTGCTTCACGCCGCACGACGCAATCCGACGCTTAGTAGAAGACCGAAGTGTTGGTACTTGTCCCGTTGTCACAACTGATGGAGCCGCTCCGACTCCGGAATTCGCGAATCGCTGGAACAAAGAGGTCGAAAGAGCCATTGGCAGGCAAGCCGAAGCCGGCCTGGTACCCCTCTGACGAGTACGTACACTGCGACGTGACTCCACTGCGGTCTGTGACGTGGAAAGTTACCCCTGTAAGCCCTGGGTTCGCCGAGACAGTTGGACCCTGTTTGGGTGCCGGCGGAGATTGCGGACCCGGATGCTGCTGCCCCGGACCCTGCTGAGCCTCTATACAGGCAATGTCTGGGAGCGGCTGGTTGCAGTGGGGCGGGGGAATCCGCGGCTGGTCGACACGTTCGGTCACCGCTGGCTTACCGAACGCGGTGCTCGTGATCAGGCCGAGTGGGTCGGCGTGCGTCGTCGGCGCCAATGTCAGGGCCAGCGCGGAGCCCGTCACCGCCGTCGCGATGGCAAGTGATGCTCGTGTGCTCATTCGAGTTCCTTTCGGCGTGCGCCCGGCGTCACTGCTATTGCACGGGCTTGCTGCCGGGTCACGCTACGGACTCGCGGACGGCGAGGCATCCGGTGTTTCCCTTAACTTTGCGCGCTAAATCGCGGCCAACGGGCCAATCAACACCGCCCCGCTAGCGGAGCCGCGCGCGGTCATCCCCGACTTCTATCTGAGGCGTCTGGGTAGCAGGGCCGCCAGCTCGTCGCGGGTGGCGGTGCCGGTCTTGGCCATCGCCTTGTAGATGTGGTTTTCGACTGTGCGCACCGACAGCGTCAGCCGCTCGGCCACCGCGCGCGTCGCGAGTCCTTCGCCGAGCAGCATCACGATCTCTCGTTCCCGCGCGGTCAGCGGCACCGGTTGCGAGGCCCGCCGAAGCGCCGGCGTGCTTGCGCCGCCGCATTGTTCAGCCAGTGCATCGGCGCGCGTAGAACAGCTAAGCGCCGACCCGCGCCGACCCCTCGCACGATAGGCGATGGCCGCGTGCGCGGCCGCGTCCACTGCCGCCACCAGATCACCCATGCGTTCGAATTCCTCTGATACATCGAGCAATTCAGTGCCATCGCCGGCGCAAGAGCTTCGGCGAACCGCGCCGCCACGGCCGA
>Ga0070739_10005201_pt1 | contig 14993 bp, 13 predicted proteins | sample Coa_R1_7_FD_66445 | JGI IMG/M metagenome (GOLD analysis project Ga0070739, IMG submission 66445) | Surface soil microbial communities from Centralia Pennsylvania, which are recovering from an underground coalmine fire - Coalmine... | ecosystem: Environmental > Terrestrial > Soil > Unclassified ... | reverse complement strand
GCGGCGCGCATCCTGGGCTCGCCCATCTCCATGTGGCGGACGATGTTTTCCAGCATGACGATGGCGTCGTCCACGACGAAGCCAACAGACAGGGTCAGGGCCATCAGCGAGAGGTTGTTCAGGCTGTAGCCGAGGAGGTACATGGCCGCGAAAGTACCCAGAACCGACAGCGGCACCGCGGCGCCGGGAATCAAGGTGGCCGACAGGTTCCGCAGGAACAGGAAAATGACCATGACCACCAGGCAGATGGTCAGGACCAGAGTGAATTTCACGTCATCGATAGACCGCTGGATCTGCTTCGAGGCGTCGAAGGCCATTTCCAGCTTGATCGCCGGCGGAATGGAGTGCTGCAGCTGCTGCAAAGTGTCACGAACACCGGCGGCGACTTCGACGGTGTTGGTGCCCGGCTGCTTCTGAAGGGCCAGCATGATGCCGCGCTTGCCGTCATACCAGCTCGCGGTTTTGTTGTTCTCGACGTCGTCGATGACGTTGCCCAGCTGCTCCAGCCGAACGGGCGTCCCGTTGCGATAGGACACGATCAGCGGCCGATACGCCGCGGCGTCGGAGAGCTGGCCGGTGGACATGACCGTGAACGACTGCTTTTCGCCGTACAGCTTGCCGGTGGGCAGATTGGTGTTGCCGGCCGCGATCGCGCGCTGGACGTCGTCGATGCCGACCCCGTATGCCGCCAGCTTATCGGGATCCACCTGAACGCGAATCGCATACTTCGATCCGTACACCTGCACACGCGCCACGCCGCTGACCATGGAGAGGCGCTGGGCGATCAGTGTCTCGGCGTAATCTTCTACCTTATAGAGCGGGATGGTCGACGAGGTCAGCGCCATGTACATGATGGGCTGCTCGGCGGGGTTCACCTTGGAGTAGGAAGGCGGGCGCGGCATGGTGGGCGGCAGCGCGCCACCGGCGCGCGAGATCGCGGCCTGAATATCCTGGGCGGCGGCGTCGATTTTGCGGCTGAGGTCGAACTGGACTGTGATCGCACTGGCGCCCTGCGAGTTGGTGGAGCTCATCTGCTTCACGCCGGCGATGGTGGCGAACTCGCGCTCGAGCGGCGTCGCGACCGACGATGCCATGGTCTCCGGGCTCGCCCCCGGCAGCGCGGCGGCAACCTGGATGGTCGGGTAATCGACACTGGGCAGCGCGGCTACCGGCAGAGAGCGGTATCCGATGACGCCGAACACCAGGATCGCCGAAGTGACGAGCGTCGTCATGATGGGACGCTCGATGAAGATGCGGGAAATTTCCATGGCCGGCTCCGGTTCCTATGCGCCCGTCTGGAGTTTCGGCGGCGCCGGGACGGGGAAAATGTGGGCGCCGGGGAAGAGCAGCATCTGCCCGTCGGTTACTACGGTGTCGCCGGGATTCACGCCTTTGTCGATGACGATCTTGTGTTCGACAACGCGGCCGACCGAGACGATGCGCGGCTCCACGGTTTTGTCGGGCTTCACGACGTAGACATACTGTCCCTGCTGCCCGGCTTGTACGGCTTCGGAGGGAACGACGGTGGCATTCTGGCCGGAGTCGAGGGTAAGCACGACGTTGACGTATTGACCGGGCCAGAGCATACGGTTGGCGTTATCCAGAGTCGCCTTGAGGTGAATTGTGCCGGTCTGGCTGTCGACGATGTTATCGAGCAGGCTAAGCGATCCGGTCGCCTTCGCATTGGCGTCCTCGCGGGCCGAGACCTGAACCGGGAGACGCCGGCCTCCGGCGCTGAACCGGCGAATGGTGTCGAGGTTCTCCTCCGGGACGTTGAAGCTCACGAACACCGGCGATATTTTGTTGATCGTGACCAGGGTCACGTCATTCACTTTGACGAGATTGCCGGCGTGCACCATGAGGTTCCCGGTCCGGCCGGAGATAGGCGCTCGAATCTCGCAGTAGGAGAGATTCAATTTCGCGTTATCGACGGCGGCCTTGTCGGCATTGAGGGCTGCCTGGGCGCTCTCAATGGCGGCCTGATCGGCGCGAACCGTATCCTGAGCCGTTTGCGCGGTGGTGCTGTACTGCTCGTGCTGCTGCTTAGAGACAATTCCTTCCTTCACCATGGCGTCGTAGCGCGCGGCGTCGGACTGTGCGAATTTTGCCTGGGCCTGATCGCGCTGTAGCGTGGCCTCCGCCTGCGCCAGCTGCGCCTGGTCTTTGGCAATCGCCGCTTCGGCCTGGCGAAGGGCTTCGCGGTACGGGCGCGGGTCGACTTCGAACAACAGGTCGCCCTCTTTCACGTCCTGGCCTTCGGTGAAGTGAACGCTCATGAGCTGGCCGGCGATCTGCGATTTGACGTCGACCTTGGAGGACGGCTCCACGGTTCCGACCACGCGGATGTCGAGCGGAACGGGCTGAACGGAAGCGGTGGCGATGGTGACGGGCACCATCATCGCCGCGGGTCCGGCGGCCTGGGTCTTGCGGGACTGGCATCCGGCGAGGGCGATAGCCAGAAGGGAAATCAGAATTGATAGAGGGCGCTGCACGTCTGAGTGCTCCAATGAGAAGGGACGGAATTGTTGGCCTGGGCCGACCGCGTGCTGGGACACGAAGACCCGGCGAAATTGGCTGTTTCCTCTAGTGTAAACGATCAGGCACTAATAACGTTACGGGGATTGGATGTAGGCAGTTCGACAGAAGATTCGATCGAGGAACGGGAGTGGCAGGCTGATGAGCCGGGGTGCATGCTGTTGTTTCTTATGGTTGGGATCGTAAGGTCCGGTTGTGGGGAGGCCGGCCGCTTCAACCTTTCTTTATGTGCGCCCGATGGCGCTGGCTCGTCCGGCGAGAACCGCGAGCACCGCGCGTAAGTTATTGAATTAATTGCGTTCCGCATCGCGCGGGCCTTCGGCCCTTGCCTGCCGGCCAAAGGCCGGCGCTACACAGAATCAGGCTTTGGGGTGGGCCTTGTCGTAGACCGCCAGAAGGTCGGTCAGCGAGACCTGCGTGTATTTCTGAGTCGTGGACAGGCGCGAGTGGCCGAGCAATTCCTGAATGGCGCGCAGGTCGGCGCCGTCGCTGAGCAGGTGGGTGGCGTAGGCGTGCCGCAGAGAGTGGGGGTGCAGCGAGCTGTCCTGAAGCAGCATCGCGGCATAGAACTTCACGATCCGCCGCACATCGCGATCGCTGATGCGCGTGCCGCGGCGGTTCAGAAAAACAGCGCGCTCGTCCGGCGCCGCCTCGCGGATGGCGAGATATGCGGCCAGCGCATCGGCCGCCTTCGAGCCGAACGGCACCTGGCGTTCCTTCCTTCCCTTCCCGCGGACCCGCAGCCAGCGCTCGGACGAGTCGATGTCGTCCAGGTTCATGCCCACGAGCTCGCTGGCGCGCAGGCCGCAACCATAGAGCATCTCGAAGATCGCCAGGTCGCGTTTGGGAAAGGGCGTGTCCAGCTGATTCGAGGCGACGCCGTCCACGAGGTTGTTGGTCTGCTCCGCGGTGGGCACGCGCGGCACCGTTTTCGGAGCTTTGGGTGTGCGGATCAGCCGCGCGACATTCTTGTCGATGAGGCCGCTGCGAAGCATGTGTTTGAACAGCGAGCGCACCGCCGCCAGCTTGCGGCGCATGCTCACGGCGGCGAGGTTCTGCTCGTAGAGGTGCGCCAGCCACTCGCGCAGGGCGAGCATGTCGAAATCGGCCGGGACAGGCGGCTCGCCTTCCGGTGGGGTGAAGTATGCGAGGAACTGCTCCAGGTCGGAGGCGTAATTGCGGATGGTGTGCGCCGACGCATTCTCGCGCCTCAGCTCGTCCAGAAACGCTTCGATCTGTTCTGCGAGAGCGCTCATGCGGGAGCGCCGGCGAAGCACGTGAGGGCATCGAGCGCGCGGCGGCAGACCTCAGCGTGGCGGGCGCGTTTATCGTGGCGAAGCCGATGCCGCGTTTCTTCGTCCAGCGCGGGCAACAGATCGAAGGTGATGTTGGCCGGCTGGTAATTGCGCGCATCCGCGCCCGAGATGTAGCGGCACAGCGACCCGAGTGCGGTCTGCCGCGGAAATGAAAGCTGCTCTTCTCCCCGCGCCATCGCCGCGGCCTGCCACGCAGCCATGAATCCGGTGGCGATGGATTCCACGTATCCCTCAACGCCGGAGATCTGGCCAGCAAACAGCATGCGCGGGTCGGCGCGAAGCTGAAGCTCCGGCGTGAGCAGCGCCGGACCGTTGATGTAGGTATTGCGGTGGATCTGTCCGTAGCGCAGGAATTCGGCGCGCTCCAGACCGGGAATCAGGCGGAACACGCGCGCCTGCTCCGGAAACCGCATGTGGTTTTGAAACCCGACCAGATTGTAACTGTCGGCCCGCATGTTCTCCTGGCGGAGCTGGACCGCGGCCCAGGGGCGGCGACCGGTGCGCGGGTCCGTGAGGCCCATCGGTTTCATGGGTCCGAATCGCAGCGTGTCGCGGCCGCGGCGCGCCAGCTCTTCGATCGGGAGGCAGGCCTCGAAGTAGCAGGCGTTGTCCTCCGCGATGTGAGAGGGCACGCTGCGCGCGGCGAGCAGGGCGTCCACGAACGCCTCGTACTGTTCGCGATTCATGGGGCAGTTGATGTAATCGCCGGAGTTGTCCATCGACTTGGCGTAGCGAGATGCGCGGAAAGCGATGGACATGTCGATGGAATCGGCCTCCACGATGGGGCTGATGGCGTCGTAGAAGAACAGGCGTTCGGCGCCGGTGAGGCGAGCGATGTCCGCGGCGAGGGCGTCGCTGGTGAGCGGTCCGGAGGCGATGATCACAATGCCGTCGGGGAGGCTTCTCACCTCTCCGCGCCGCAATTCGATCAACGGATTCTCCTGGACGGCGCGGGTGACTTCGGCGGCGAAGATGTCGCGATCGACGGTGAGCGCCTGTCCGCCGGGAACGCGCGCCCGCGGCGCAATGTCGCCGATCAGGACGCAGCCGAGCCGGCGCAGTTCCTCCTTCAGCAGCCATGGGGCGCTGTCCGGCTGCTCGCTTTTCAAGGAATTGCTGCAGACCAGTTCGCCGAGGCGGTCGGTCCGGTGAGCCGGCGTCGCAACGAGCGGACGCATTTCGTGCAGCACGCAGCGGCAGCCCAGGCGGGCGAGCTGCAGCGCCGCTTCCGATCCGGCCAGACCGCCGCCGATGACCTGAACCGGCTGGTCACATTTTGTAAAGGATTCGTACACGGCGGGTGCGCGGGCGCTAGCGCGCGCGGGATATCTTCCTGGCCTTCAGGAACGAGGTCACGCCGAAATACGCCAGGAACAGGCCAAACGCCACCGCCGTTACCAGCAGCGCCGTCCCACGGGTGGGATCGCTGCTGCGGCGAATCGCCCCGGCAATAATGGTGACCGATAGTACCAGGAACAAAAATCCGATCAGCTGGTTCCACAGTACCCGCATGGGCCGAATGATCCCCGGAAGAACAAATCGGAGAAATTTTCCCGCTAGCGAAAACATGTCTCTGGTGATAGTGTATCGAGAAAGGCATGAGGACAGCTCGTGGCGAGGATGTCGAGGCGTAGTACTATCGGCCAGGCGGACGCCGCGGCTACTGAAGGTGAGGCATTCTGCCGATAAAGGGAGTGGCCGGCGAGGGGAGACGAAAAAGTCTGAAACTAGCGTCTTTCTGCGAACATCCAGTTGATTGGGGAGTAAGGTAGGAGAGGCCCGCGGAGAGGGGTGAAACGTGGAAGATCGATTGAAGGAACTGATGCAGGAGTTGGGGAACGCGATCAACGAGTCGCTGTCCGACTCTGACCGCATTGCCGGCGCCATCGGCGAGATCAAGCGCGCCGGGTACGACGTCTTCCTCGTCCTCGAGGCAACGATCGGTTTCAACAAGCGCGACGAGAACGAAGAAGAAACCGAAGAAGCCGATGTGGTGGAAGCCGAGCCCCAGCCGAAGCCCCGGCGCAGAGCCGAGTCCGGGAAGATCAAGCTGACCTCGCAGGATCAGAAGTTCCTGCGCGCTCTGAAAATCGCAATCGACGAAGATAAGAGCTAGCCCGGCTCCAGCAGCTCACGGTAGACTGCCCAGGTTCGTTCCACAGTTTTGTTCCAGGAAAATTCGGTTGCTCGGGCTCGCCCGCGCTCGGCGAGCGTGGTGCGCAGATCGACGTCCGACGTAATCTGCCGAAGCGCGTCCGCGATCGAATCTGAGGAGAACGGATCCACATAAAGCGCGGCATCTCCGGCCACCTCGGGCAGCGCCGCGCGATTTGAGACCACCGCCGCGACGCCATTGGCCATGGCCTCCAGCACCGGAATGCCGAATCCCTCATCGAGCGATGGGAAGGCCAGTACCGCCGCGCGCGACCATAACCGCCGCAATTGTTCAGCGCTCACATATCCGGCGAGGTCGATATCGTTGCGGCGTGGGCTCTGCCGCACGGCTTCCACGGCCTCACCGGCTCCATAACCATGCGAGCCTGCCAATACGAGCCTCCATTCTGAACCCACGCCTTCGAACGCGCGAACCAGACGCGTAACGTTCTTTCTCTTCTGAACGGCGCCCACAAACAGGATCAGCTTCTCGCGTTCCTGCTGCGGCACGACAACCGGCGGTAAGCGTACTCCGTGCGGCACGACGCGAATGCGTTGCGCGGCTATGCCGAGCAGGTCCGTAACCTGTGAGGCGGTGAACCTCGATACCGCGATGATCAGGTCGGAGCGCTGCGCGGCGCGGCGGGCCTGTTCGCTGAACCGCGCGCGGAACTCCGGCGTGGAGTACTCGCCGGTCATGACGAACAGATCGTGAAACGTGCTCACCACGTGCCGCCACGCGCCGCTGTCGACGCGCTGGTTCAGCGCGTGAAACAGGTCCGCGCTCCTGCTGACCCAGCCGTTCCACAGCAGCCCCACGCGCGCGTTCGGCGGATGCCTGTTTCGCATCCCGCGGACGAGGCGGTGCGGCCGGTACAGAAACCGAAATCGCTGGTCGGGATGAGCCGTGGCGAGACCGCTGAGCAGCTCGCGGGAGTAAACGGCAATGCCGCTGGGCTGGGGATCGAGGCTGTAGGTAGCGTCGAGGGCGACGATCAATCTGCCAGCATAACGGTTTCGGCATCCGGCGCATGCGCGGCGACGCCAGCCACGTGAATGAGCGAGAGCAGACTGCCGTCGTCGGCCGCATCGGCGAGCGCTTCCGGGAGCACGGCAGAGACAGGGGGTTCGGCCGGCGCACGCAACGTATTCACGTACCGCTGCCGTTCGATGGCATGGTTCACCGATGTGGCCAGCGGAATGGCATCGAGCGCGTGCTTTGGCAGAAAGCTCTGCGCTCCCTGACGGAGCAGAAGGGCCGCAAAGGCCTCGTCCTCCTGATCCGCCAGAATGACGATCGGCAGCGATCGGGCAAACTCCGAGACCTTTTGAAAGGTTTCGTGCGGAATCGGGCTGTCGGGAAGCGAGAGATTCAGCAGGATGGCATCGAAAGCCCCATCGAAGATCAGATCGCAAGCGTCCCCGAGCGTGGCCGCTGGAGAGACGGCGAGTGCACGACCGGGCCATGCCCCGAGCGCGGCTGCTTCGTCGAGAGCCTCGCGAATGAAGAACAGGTCGCCGTCTTCATCCTCCACCAGCAGGATCCGGATTGGCGTGAGGTTTGCCATCCGGCAATTTAGTGGGAGGCTGTCCCGATTTGTCTCGCACCTGGGAGGCTCGCCGCGCGCGCCTAGGCTTCGCCGGCTTCGAGCTGGTATTCCTTCAGCTTGCGATACAGCGTGGTGCGGCCGATGCCGAGCAGGTGGGCCGCGACGGCGCGGTCGCCGCGAGTATATTCGAGCGCCGCGACGATGGCCCGCTTTTCGAGTTCGCTGAGCGGCAGCACCGGGGGCTCGTCTTTCCCAACCGGAAGCAGCGGCACGGGATTCACAGCGGCGGGGGACGCCACGGGGGGCGCCGGAATCGCCGCGATGGCCTGGGATCGCCGCGCGACCACCTGATTCTGCAGCGCCGACGGCAAATCCATGACGTGGATCTGCGGGCCGGAGTTGATGGCCACCATGTGCTGTACGCAGTTCTCCAGCTCGCGCACGTTGCCTGGCCAGTCGTAGGAGAGCAGCGTTTCGAGGGTCTCCTGCGTGACCGTGTGCCCTTTGCCGTAGCGATTCAGGAAGTGCGCCAGCAGCGCCGGGATATCCTCGCGGCGGTCGCGCAGCGGCGAGAGGCGAAGGCTGACGACATTCAGCCGATAGTAGAGGTCCCGGCGAAATGTTCCCTTCTCCACTTCCTTGGCCAAGTCGCGATTCGTGGCAGCGATGATGCGGAAATCGGAGCGGCGCGTGACCAGCGAGCCGACCGGCCGGAACTCCTTTTCCTGGAGAACGCGCAGCAGCCTCGATTGCAGGTCCAGCGGCAGCTCGCCGATCTCATCGAAGAATGCCGTGCCGCCGTCGGCCAGCTCGATCAGGCCCGTCTTCTGTCCGATGGCGCCCGTGAACGCGCCGCGCGCGTGTCCGAAGAGCTCGCTTTCCATCAGCGGACCCACCAGCGACGAACAATCAATGGTGACGAACGGCCCCGCCGGGCTGACGTTGTGAATGGCGCGCGCGATCACTTCCTTGCCGGTGCCTGTTTCGCCAAGCAGCAGCACCGGCCAGTTGCCACGTCCCAGTTTCTCCACGAGACGCATGATGTGGCGCAGGCGAGGCGACTGGCCGACCACAACATGCCGCTGATCTTCAGTTTGCGCGAGCATCGTCAGTACGGGTCCGTGGACGCGCAGCAGCGCGCCCGGGGCGCGCCCCGGAAAAACAGTAGTGGGCGCGACGCACATAAACTCTACCGGGAAATTCGGGATCGAGCAATCCAGGAAACAGTCGAGATGACCTTAGCAGGCCGGGTCAGGGCGCGGGATTCTCAGCCGCCTGCGCCAGGGTGTTTCACCAGGCGCTGCGGTCTTTCAATACCCGCCAGCCGCTGATTGTGATTCAGCGCTCAGCGCGGGCTCGTCATCGGTGCGGACCACGAAACACTCGATCCTCTCAGCGGATGCGATACGCGCCGCCAGTTCGCTGGCATCGCTCATGGAGCGCAATCTTCCCACCAGCACGCGCCACAGCAGCCGGTCGCCCTCGCGCGGAGACATGATGGCCTCGCCATAGTGCGTTTGCAGATCCGCGGTGAGGCGAGCGGCGTGGCTGCGATCCATGAAGCCGCCGACCTGGACCGCGTACAGAGGCGGAGGCTGTTCGGAGCGCGGCGGCGCGGCGATGATATCCAGGCGCACCTGGGCGATGCCCGGGCCGATGAGATCGATGGCGCGCGCCGCGGCGTGCGAAAGATCGATGATGCGTCCGTCGACGAACGGACCTCGGTCGATGATGCGTACGTCCACGGTTTTTCCGTTCGACAGGTTAGTGACGCGCACCCACGTGTTGAAGGGCAGCGTGCGATGCGCCGCGGTCATTTTCTCCATGTCGTAGATTTCGCCGTCGGCCGCGGGACGTCCGTGATAGGGATGCCCATACCAGCTGGCGATGCCCGTTTCCGTGCGCGGCGTCGTGCTGGGAGAAGGCATGGGAGCGGGCGTGGTCGCGAGGCCGCGTTTTTTTCGGCAGCCGCAGAGCACGATGGCGGCTGCTGAACCGGCGATGGCGAAGAATTCGCGGCGGCTGGTCACTACGGGCATGCTAACGCGCCTCGCAGTCCGCACACAACAACAATTTCCGGCGCGAATGCTCTGAAACCGTCACGAACAGGAACCGATTGGAATGTTCCGGAGCATCGGAAGCAGCTCGATGAGGGCGCCGCCGGAGCGTAAGTGACATTTTTTGCTTGACTTTGATCGCGAACAACTTTATATATGAATCACACTGCCGTCCTTCGGGACTGCAAATTTGATGTCAGGGAGAATCAATCGATGAAGAACGCTGCAAAGAAGGCTGCCAAGAAGGCTACGAAGAAGTCGGCCAAAAAGGCTGGCAAGAAGTAAGCCCTCCGCGCCGCGAGGCGCGCAGTCCAAGTCAAGGGTTCATGCACGGCCCCGGAGATCCCGGGGCCTTTTTTATTGCCCGCCGGCCGACGCATGCGCTGCGTGCTCCCTCCCGCTCTCTGAAACCACACGGTCCACCTCCGGCTTCAGCTCCGCCGCGGTCATCGCGCCCGGATGATAGAGGCGCACGATGCCGCGGCGATCGATGAGCACGATCGTGGGCGTGGTGCTCGCGCCGTAGGCGCGAAAGGCCGCGGGGCTCACGGGCACGGAGATGCCCGGAATATCTGCGTAGAAACGATTGAACACACGCTCGGTCCACGCCAGCTCTTCTGTGGCCGGAGCGGATTCGTTCTGCGGCGTGTAGCCGTAGAGTTGCGTGGGACCGATCACGGCCAGTCCTTTGGAGGCGTAGTCGCGCGCGATCTGCGCGATCAGCGGCTCGTCGCCTTTGCAGTCTCCGCACCAGTGCGCCCAGAAAAACAGCAGCACCGGACGGCCGCGCAGCTGCGCGAGCGAGGGCGGCCTGGCGCCGATCCACTGCGAAGCCTCGATCGCCGGCGCGGTATGGCCTACCAGGGCCAGCATGTTGATGTTCTTCCGGATGCGCGCGGCAATGGAAGTGGTCGCGAAGCGGGTGAACTCGGTGCGAAGGAACGCGAGCGCGGCCGCGCGCTGGCCCTGCGCGGCCAGCGCCTGCGCATGAACCTCGATGGCGGCTCCGAGAGCGGTAGCGAGGTGCGGATCGGAATCGACCCCGCGGCGGGCAAACTCCCTGTCGTACTGTGCGAGCACGTTCTTTGCCTCGGTCTCCGCGGCCTGATCCCTCTTGGTCATCTGATTGGCGCGCGCGATCCACGATTCCGCCTCGAGGGTCTCCGGGGTGACTCCTCGCGCCATCTGATCGGCGCGTACGACGCTCTCCGCGCGCGCGAAGTCGCCGGAGTTCAGCGCGTTCAACGTGTCGGAAATGACGTCAGCGCGGCAGGTGAGAATGGCCGCCGCGAACATGGCGGCGTGTCGCACCCTCATGCCGCTGCCTCTCGCGCGAGGAGCGCCCGCGTCCATGCAAAGCTCGCTTCCAGATCTTCCTTCTCTCTCGCGGCCTCGCTCGGCCGGTCCCACGGCGCGTCCGATCGCGGCTCACCGCCGTCCGCGAGCGCCTCGAAGCGCGCGAACTGCCATGCGGGGATGTCGCGGTATGCGTCCCAGAACTTCGGGTCGCGGTACGCGAGCTTCCGCGGCCCGAAGACAATAATCTCCAGCGACAGCGGCTTCCCCGGGCACAGCTGCGCGAAGCGGTGCACGTAATCGGCGATTCCGACATTGCCGTCGCCCATTCGCACCCACGTGACCGCCGCGCCGTCGGGTGTCTTCCACACCGCGCTGTCGCGCACGTGGCTGGTCAGGACGTACGGCGCCAGCGTCTCCAGCGCGACGTGCGGATCTTCCAGGGTCCACAGCGGATTACCCGAGTCGAGGCACGCGCCGACGAAATCGCGGCCGGCGCCCTCAATCAGCATTCTGAGCTCCTGGGACTGCATGTCGCCGGCATGGTTCTCGATGGCGATGCGCACGTTGGCATCCATCGCGCGCGAACGAACGTTCTTCAGCACACGAATCGTATTCTCGATGTGGCGCTCGATGGGTGCGGTTTTCCGGTCATCGCTGCTGCCGAGCACGGCGCGTACGATCTTCGATCCCACCACCGTGGCCGCGGCGACCATGCGCCCCAGCTGCTCCTCCGCCGTGCCGTCCTTCGGTTCGAACATCTTCGAGCTGGGACAGATGGACCGCATCCCGATCTCCACCTCGATGCCGAGCTGTTCGGCGTGCTCCCGAACGCGGCGCAGATTCGCTGGCTCGAGCGAGCCGATGAAGCGGATCTCGGAGAAGTGCACCACCTTCGCGCCCAGCTTCGAGCAGTAATCCAGCGCTTCGATGGGTCCGAGGCCAGCTGACCTGATGCTGAACAGATCGACTCCCAGCTTCACCGGTGCGCCTGGTGAGGCATAAGCGGCTGCCGGGAGCGCCGACGCGGCGACCTTCAGGAAGGTGCGGCGGTCTATGTTCATCGCGAAGCCGCCGATGCGCCGCCGATCCCGAGGTCGGCGCCTGCCTTCACGAAAACGGGAAGCGTGTCCAGCGGCGCAGGCCATTGGCGCAGCCATTTGCCGCCGCTGACGTTCCGCCCGGAGCGGTATTCCTTCCATTCGCCCGCGGGCAGATAGATGTCGCGCGCCACCGCCCCCTGGGCCAGCACGGGCGCGACGACAACACCGTCGCCCAGCATGAACTCGTCGGTGATGGACTGCGCCTCTTTGTCCTCGGGGAACTCGTACCAGATCGGACGCAGGATAGGATCGCCGGTGCGCGGCACGGCATTGGCCAGGCGAATGATGTATGGCGCGAACTCCACGTGCAGCTCGCTCGCCTCGCGCACCAGACGAACGCACTCGTCGTCGAAATGCCAGGCGCCGACGGAGAACTGCAGCAGGGGCATCAGCGCGGAAGCCTGGGCCCAGCGGATGAGCAGCTCTTTATCGATCTTGTCCTGCCCGTACTGGTTGCCGCCCACCATATCGGGCATGACGTAAGCGAAGCCGCGCAGGGATACCGTGATTGCCTCCGGCAGAGTTGCAGCGAGGCCATTTTCGAGCCCCCAGACGGATTGCTTGTCCTGCAGCCGCTGCACGACGCCGAGCGGCTGCGAGTACACGCCCACGCGGGTCTCTTCCCACGGGAAGTGCGCGGCTGTCTGGCGGTTATAGATATCCGGGTATTCCGCCGCGGTGATCTGCTGTGCCGCGCGGAGATCGCGCGGGACAAGGTTCACATCGCCGCCGTCGAATTTGAATCCGTCGAACCCATATTGCTTCTGCAGCCGCGTGAGGCGGTCGCGAAACTCGGTTGCCGCGCGGGGATTGGTGAGGTCCCAGACAGCAGCCTGCCCGTTCCACCAGCCGATCAGGCCGGGCTGCCCGGAGACATCGCTCATCAGCAGGGGACGCATGCGGGCGCTGTTGAAGGTTTCCGAGTCCACGTTGACGAACGGGTGGATCCACAGCGTCACCCGAAATCCCATCTGATGCAGGGCGGCGGTCATGGCCCGCGGGTCCGGAAACTTCGCGGTGTCGAACTGCATGTCGCCGTAGCGGGCTTCCCATTTATCGTCGATCTCGATCACGCCCGCGGGGAGTTTGTGATCGCGAATCGCCTTCGCGAACTCCAGCACCTTCGCCTGCGAGACCGCCGTTTTGTGCTCGACCCATGTGGTGTAGATCGGCAGGCGGAAATAATCCGCCGGCGGCGTTGAGACCGGCCACCCGATGTCGCGCGTAACGCGGCGCACGGCCTCGCGGATGTCCGGCGCAATCAGCACGTCGCAGGAGATTGAGGAGGCCTGCGGCATCTCCACGGTGAACAGCCCGTTGCCGCCGTCGTTGACGGAATAGGTGAAGTCGCCGGGCGTGCGAATCCAGAACGCCACGCCTTTCGTGCTGTACCAGAAGGGAGTGCCCTGTGTATCGCCATCGGCGAGAAACCGCGCCCTGGGCAGGTGCGCGTTGTTGAGAGGGAAGGTCTGCGGCGCGCGCCCGCCCTGCTGGAAGCCGCCGCCGTACCACAAACCCGAGGGCGCGAGCTGAAAAGCGATCCGCGGGGTCAGATTGCCCTGCATGCCCAGCATCCAGGTCTCGAAGCGGACGCGATCGGCGGAAGGAAGGACGCGGACCCGCAGCGTCGGATCGCCGAAATCGGTCTTGTAATTCAGGATGACTGCGCCGTTGTACTGCGCGAAGGACGCGAGCGAGCCGGAGTGCGGGACCGGTTCGGTCTGGAACACGATGTCGCCGCCGCGCTCGATACGAAAGCTGAAATTGTCGCGGCTGAGGACGAGCTGGTATTCGGGCCGGCTGGCGGTAAGCCGGTCGGGCGATTCCTCGAACCGGTATCCCCCGACCTGGGCGCAAACCGGAAACATCGCGGCGACAGCAAGCAGAGCGGCACGAGCCATCATTTGATGGCGAGTCTATCAAAGTGCCGAAAACGCTCAGCCGGGCTGCGTTGCGGCGCGTGCGTACCGTTCGAGCAGCTCACTGAGGCGCTCCACCTGGATGGGTTTGGAGATGTAGTCGTCCATCCCTGCCCTGAGGCAGCGCTCGCGATCCCCGCGCATGGCGTGCGCCGTCATGGCGATGATTGGCGTGTGCGTCTGAGTGGTCAGATCGCGAAGGCGAATGGCCAGCGCGGCTTCGAAACCGTCCATCTCCGGCATCTGCACGTCCATGAGAATGAGATCGAACTCGGCGCTCGCGGACATCGCCACCGCTTCCGATCCGTTCGAGGCCACGGTGACCTGATGGCCCATCCTGTTGAGGATGGCGACGGCGAGCCGCTGGTTCACGGGATTGTCTTCGGCCAGCAGGATCTTCAGCCCGGCTCCGCCGATTTTCGCAACGCCGGCCATCTTCTCCGGTTGGTCAGGCAGTCTCGATTGATTCAGCGCCGCGTGGCAGCTCGCGCGCAGTTCGGCGGGTTTGACCGGTTTCACCAGATAGCACTTCACTCCCAGACGGCGGGAGCGTTCGGCGCTGCTGGTCTGGTCAGACGAAGTCAGCATCAGCACGCTGACGCCGCTCAGGACCGGGCTGCTGCGAATCGCTTCCACCACCTGCAGACCATCCATGCCCGGCATCTGCTCGTCCAGCAGGATCAGGCGATACGGGCTGCCCGCGGCGGCCGCTTCCGCCAGATGGACCAGCGCGTCGGCGCCCGATACGGCGCTGTCGGCGAACATCCGCCACTGCCGCGCCAGTTCTTCCAGAATGCGCCGATTGGTCGCGTTGTCATCGACGATCAGCACTCGGACGCCGGCAAGATCCCCGGAGTCGCTGTTGCGGACCTCCGTGACGGCGTGCGCCAGCGGCGCCGGGAAAGTGAAGTGAAACGTCGATCCCGCGCCCGGCTCACTGTGCACCCATATCTCGCCGCCCATCAAATGCACGATGCGCTGCGAGATCGCAAGCCCAAGGCCCGTACCGCCGTAATTGCGCGTAGTGGAGGAGTCCGCCTGTTCGAAGGGCTGGAAGAGCTTC
>Ga0070739_10005200_pt1 | contig 14995 bp, 13 predicted proteins | sample Coa_R1_7_FD_66445 | JGI IMG/M metagenome (GOLD analysis project Ga0070739, IMG submission 66445) | Surface soil microbial communities from Centralia Pennsylvania, which are recovering from an underground coalmine fire - Coalmine... | ecosystem: Environmental > Terrestrial > Soil > Unclassified ... | reverse complement strand
CCAGGACACGCCCGGCGCCGATTGCCGCTGCCTCGGTTACCCGGACCATCTCGATCGCTAGATTTCGGTCCAGAGGGACAGTATGCGATTGCGGCGGCATGCATATTCCTCCCACTCTAATGTCAGCTTAGAGCAAGAGAATAGGCGAAGATGATCTGTGATGAACGCCGGCTTGCCGTACGTGCAGTCCTACAGCATCGATCCCGAATTCCGGACCGTCACCGTAACACGATACGTCACGCCGCTGCGGGAAGGCGGCTCGCTACCGGCCGTGGTCGAGGCCGACGACCTCGGGACGTATGTCCTGAAATTCCGCGGCGCCGGCCAGGGGCCGAAGGTTCTGATCGCCGAGCTTGTCGCCGGCCAGATTGCCCACGTCCTGGGCCTGCCGGTGCCCGAGATCGTCTTTGCCGAGCTCGATCCAATCCTGGCACGGTCCGAGCCCGATCCAGAGATCCAGGCGCTGCTGCGTGCCAGCGCCGGCCTCAACCTGGCGCTCGATTACCTGCCCGGCTCGTTTGCCTACGAGCCCGGCGTCAGCCCGGTTCCGGCGCCCGATCTCGCCTCGGCGATCGTCTGGTTCGACGCGTATATAGGGAACGTCGACCGCACCATCCGCAATACCAACATGCTGATCTGGCATCGCAACCTCTGGCTGATCGACAATGGCGCGGCACTGACGTTTCATTACGACTGGCGGGACTACCTGGCGAAAGCGCGGCGCGCGTTTCCCGCGATCCGCGATCACGCTCTCCTTCCCTACGCCTCAGCGTTGCCGCAAATGGACGAGCTGCTGTCGATCCGCCTCACCACTGATGCGCTCGAGCGGATCGTCGCCGTGATTCCCGATGCCTGGCTGAGAATCGGTTCCCCCTTCGCTTCGCCAGAGGAGCATCGCGGCGCCTACCTCGCCTATCTCGTCGCCCGCCTCGAATCACCCCGCCGCTTCGCCGAAGGAGCGATTGATGCCTACCGTCAGGTCGTTTGACTACGCCGTGATCCGCGTCGTGCCGCGGGTCGAGCGCGAGGAGTTCATCAATGCCGGGGTCATTCTTTTCTGCCGCACCTGCCCCTTCCTTGGCGCCCGCGTCGAGCTTGATCCATCGCGGCTCGCCGCCCTCGCGCCCGAGTGCGATCCGGCGGAGGTCGAGCACTACCTCGCGTTCATCCCGCTGGTCTGCAACGGTGACTTGGCCGCCGGCGAGCCGGCATCCTGGCCGCCGGCAAACCGCTTCCACTGGCTGACCGCGCCCCGCAGCACGATCATCCAAACTTCGCCGGTCCATTCCGGAACGACCACCGATCCACAGGCAACCCTGGATCGCCTCTTCGAGAGAATGGTTGCTTCTACCAACTGGCGGAACCGCTAAAATGCGCCAGCTGTAATAGTCGAGGTGTAGAGCTCGTCCCAGCATCAAGCGGAGATCAGCCGCAGCGCCCTTCTACAGCTCCCACGTCCGGGACGCCACAGGCCACCGGCAACCAGCAATGGAAGCCGGCCGCACCCGACCCTGCGTTGATTGGACTCGTGGACAAGGGGGACAAAACCCCGGACTCAAAGTGGCTCAGGAGCGCTCGGGAAGCGGAGAAACGGCGGTCCAACCAGTGCGCCGGAATTACGGGACAAGAGTAGACTCCCGCCGGGCCAATCCGGCCGACCCAAGAGGTGCAGCGATATATCAAGCCAAAAACGTCTGCGCTATACCGGCGTAGGCATCCGCGCCCGTAACCAGTTCCTCTACCTCTATAAACTCATCGGTTCGGTGGGCCAGCGTCTCGTCGCCAGGCCCGAAGCCGATCGTCGGTATTCCCAGCCGGCCGGCCGTGCCGCTGCCGTTGGTGCAGAAGGCGTAGTGGGTCAGAACCGGCTCGATCCCTGCCTGGCGCAGGCCATCGGATGCCTTTCGTACCACCTCACTGTCGTCCGCGAAAAACCAGGCCGGCGCGAAGTTAGGGGCCACAATCTGTACCCCCGTGTACGTCCTAAAATCGTCATCGGCTATGGTCGCGCTTCCCTCGGCCCCGGTTCGTTGTAGGCCGCGCAGTAGCGCCTTCCGGATCGGACCCAGCGCATCCTCCTCGGTTTCGCCGGGCAGCGTCCGCCGGTCGTAGGTGGCAATACAGAGATCCGGAACCACCGACAGCGCCGGGTACGGCCGGCTGATGATGTCGGTTAGAACGAGGATTCCTTCGCCGAGGACTGGGTGGCTTGGCGCCGGAACGTCGCGAAGCGCCACGATCACGTCGGCCATGGCCTCGGCCGCGTTCAGCCCCAGATCCGGCCGCGAAGAGTGCGTCGGTTTGCCGCTCGTTCGCACCGTCACCTCGGCCCGGCCGCGTTGCCCGCGAGCCAGTTTCGACGAGCTCGGCTCGGCGATGATTGCGAAGTCCGGTCTGACGCGCTTCGCCACTGCCTCGGTCGCCACCCCCTCAATCATCTCCTCGGCAATTGACGCCGAGACAACGATGCGTCCCCGCGTCAATTGGCGTCTCAAGCCGGCGATCCCGTGGATGGCCGCCGCCAGCGGCCCCTTCATGTCGACAGTCCCCCGACCGTACAGCCGCTCGCCGACATGTTGACCGCTCGGATCGTACGTCCAGGCGGCCCGATCCGTAACGCCGACGGTATCCATGTGCGCGTCGATCAGCACGCTGGGGCCGTTTTCGGCGCCGATCGATCCGATGACATTTCCCAGGCGATCGGTCTCGACGCGATAGCCGAGCCGCGTCATCTCGGCCGCGACCAGCATCGCGACGCCCGCTTCCTGCGCCGACGGGCTCTTCTCGGCGACCAGACGCAGCGTGAATTCGATCAGCGCGTTGCGATCAACCACGGCCGGCCGGCTCCGGCGTCATCTCCAACACCGTCGATTCCACGGCGGCCAGAGTCCGCAAGACCTCCGCTTCGGTGATATTCCCCATGTGCCCAAAGCGCAGACCGCGTCCTTTCCAATCTCCCAGACAGCCGGCCACCACGACACCGCGCGCGCCAATCCCGGCAATGAGCCGGGCCGCATCCGTCCCTTCGGGAATAGCCAGGACCGACATGGTGGGCGCGAGGTAATCGGGAGCCGTCAGCGGCGAGAACCCGAGCGCCTCCATTCCCGCCCGGAATGTACGGGCAATCCGCTCGTGCCGCGCGAATCGGTTTGCCAGACCCTCGGTCGCGATGATTTCGACCGCAGCCCGGAGCGCATAGAACTCGTTGACCGCATGGGTCGAGAAATAGACCTGCGGGTCGCGCATCGACGGCTCCCAGTTGAGGAGATCGGCGTAGTAGCTCGGAATACGGTCGCGCGAGCGGCGAATCTCCATGGCCGCCGGCGAGACGGCCAGGATCGCCAGGCCGGGCGGCACCCCCAGCGCCTTCTGCGCCCCGCTCAGCAACACGTCGACGCCCCAGTCATCCATGCGGGTCTCGACACCGCCCAGGGCACAGACGGCATCGACGATGATCAGCGCTCCATGCCGCTTCGCCACCGCCGCCAGCTCGGCAACCGGCGCCATGGTGCCCGTGGACGTCTCGACCTGCGTGATCGTCACCGCCCGCGCGTTGGTGCCCGCGAGATGCGCGTCCAGCATCGCGGGCGTAACCGATTGCCCCCATTCCGCGGCTACCCGCTCGGCCCGGATGCCGTATGCCTCGGCCAGTGGAACGAACCGATCGCCGAAAAAGCCGTTCGAGGCCACGACGAGCGTTTCACCCGGCGCAACCACATTGACCACCGCCGCTTCCTGGGCCAGTGTCCCGGCCCCGCCGAAGAGAAAAATCTCCGCCGACTCGGTCCCCGCCGCATCCCGGATGCCATCCTGGCAGGGGCGAATAATCTCGGCGATCCGCGCCGAGGTATGAGAAATCGTGGGCTGACCCAGCGCGTCCAGGATCTCCCGCTGGACCGGCGTCGGGCCCGGAATCATGAGAAGCTTATCCATCTCGTCGAGTACCAGCATCAGCCCCTCGCTTCGTGTGCTATCCGACTCTACTCTCTCGCCACGCTACATCCCCGGCAAAGAACAACCGCTCCTTGGAACGCTCCGGTACTACAATCAAATATCGCCGACGGGAGGGCCTGCCGGACCAGTGTCGACTGCACAGTCTGACGAACTCGTCTTTACCGTGTCCGGCGCTAGCGCGACGCCCGTCGACCAGATTGCTATCGAAACGCTCGGACTTACAGAGCGGGCGCATCTGCAAGAATGGGTGATTTGTCACCCGGAGATAATCGACCGGGGCGTGCTCATCATCAGCGTCGAGTTTGACCAGTGGATGTCAGCGGGCGGAGCCGCGCCGCGTGACCGACTAGACATCCTTGCGCTGGGGCAGGATGGCAGGCTCGTCATTTGTGAGTTAAAGCGCGGGTTGGCACCAGACACGGTCGAGCTACAGGCGATCAAGTACGCCGCGATGGCAAGCCGGTTTACGGAGCAGCAGCTCGCCGATCTTCACGCGGAATTTTTGAGACGGACCGGGCAGGGGAACCTAACGACGGATGAGTCCCTCGAAGTACTACAAAATCATGCAGCGTCCGGCTTGTTCCCAGATCTGTTAATGCAACCTCGCATTGTTCTTCTGGCACGCGATTTTTCCTCAACTGTTACTTCCTCGGTAGTCTGGCTTAACGAGCAAGGAGTAGAAATCACGCTCAAACGCTATCGGGCCTACCGGACCAGTTCGAACGAAACCGTCGTCACCATCTCCCAGTATTACCCGGTCCTCGAAGTCGCCTCTTTCGAGGTAGCGCCGCGTCTCCGCGCTCGTAACGCACGCACGATAACAGATCTTCCCGAGGTCGCGTGGTCCGCGGAGGACCTGGAGTTGCTGGCTTCCCTATCATTTGAGGTCCCACACGCCGTCCTCGATCTATGTTCACGGTGTCCGGACGAGTGGGTTAGATGTAGCGACGTGTACGAATCAGTAAACGTCGAGCGCGCGAGCGGCAAAGCAAAGCTCGCGGTTTTCACCCGTGCACTCGCCACGCGCTTCCATCGGAGGAACCACCCGTGGCAATACAAATGGGCCGCGGGAGACGTAAAAGAGATGCACTACCGTCTCGACTCTGAGACCGCGGAATTGTGGCGAACGATACGAACTCGCCTGGCATCTACCGTCTCCATCGAGGTATGAGTCCCATGCCGCCGAAGCTGTATCGATCGCTTTAGCCACGGAGTTGGCTGGTGTGGAACAGCCGGATAGGGCGAATGCAGGAAGATTAATCCCCAATCCGAACCCGTAGCGAACCTTCACTGAGGTGACCGTGGTCGGTCACCACCGAGCTGCCGGTGATCGTATGGATCGGCGCGATCAGGGGGACGACGAACTGCCGGTATGCCCTCGCCTGAGCGCCCATGTGCGGTAGCAGGATGGTTTCGAACGCCGACCTCAGACCGCTGACATCGAAGTACATCGCCGCGATTGCGGTGCCGCGAACCGGGAAGGCATGACGATAGGCCGAAACCTGCGAAAGGTGGATGCCCACGCTATCTTCCAGGGCAACCAGAGTCACCGGCGTGTTGCCGGAGATAACCGCCCAACGATGCCAGACGCCGAAGCCGGAGCCGCCGGGAACAATGCGGTACGGTGTGCCTTCCGGGGTGCTCCCAGCACGTAGCTGCAGCGGTATCCCGAGATGACCGGCAGCGTCGCCGAGCCGCGCGAACGTTTGTCTGGCGCTTCCGGTGCGCCACATCAGACCGGCTGGGAGATCGGTCATGCCGCCGGAGCCGCCCGGATCGACCGGCTTCAACATGACGAAGTCGGCTTCCCCGCGCATGGTCGCGGTCAGGTCGTTCAAAACCGGGTTCACTTCGCGGCGCACGGGGGGGGTGAGAAGGTGGGCTCGGGCGAGCTCGTCTCGAATCTGACGCAGCGTACGGGCGAATGATTGCACCGAGACCAGGGCCAGGGTATTGGCCGGCAGGACCGAGGCGATGGCACCGGCGGACGGGCCGGTCGACCGAACTTCACGTTTCGTCCACATCACGGCAGTGAAACAAAGTGTCTGCCCGGCAACGGTTACTGCACCAGCCGTGGGGCCGGACGGCCGGGCCGGCATATGCGGAACTGACCTCCCCGCTACCTTTTGGAGTGAGGACAGGTGCAGCGTCGTGGGGTCAACATAGTATGTAGCGAGCCGCGGCGACGGGAGTTGCGCCATCACGCGACGATAGGTGGCGTTCGAGGTCAGTGCCGATCCATGACCGGTGGCAACGTCGATCACCGATTTCAGAGCAGCCTGGCCGGCGGCGATGACGGTGTATCCATCCACCATGGCGATAAAGACCGTGGTGGGGACAGTCCTTGCGACCGAGGCGCAGGACGGCAGGTCGCGTCGATCGATGGTGAACCCGCGGTACGACCCGACTCGCTGCAGTGCCGGCACCGGGGTGTGGAACAACACCTGGAACAGGGTGAGGTGGGCGTCGAGCGGCGCAAGCAGCACCACCTCGCGGCGCAGGAATCGCTCCATCCGTGCGGTGTTGTTCGAGAGGCGTGGCGGCCGCATTACGGCCACTGTCGTATCGTGACCGAGGTAACGCGTCAGGTCGTCGTACGAGACGCCGGTATCCTGATAGCAGCGATTCTCCGGCGAGCTGGGCGCCGTCTGTTTCGCGAACTTCTGTTGCAGCCCCGCCCAGGCCGGCTGATCGGTAAACGCATGACCCATGGCGGTGAGATCGGCCCGTGCCTGAGCCGAGGGGTTGAGATCAACCGAGACGGCAAACATCGTCGAGGCGGGCAGCATCGAAGCCGGCGACCGCTCAGCCTGGACGTTGACGACCGGAAACGACGCGGCGGCGGTGCCACCGAGGAGCAGGAGCAGAGCCAAAGCCACGACAGCGGCGACGACGGTCGCTCCGTGGCGTCCACTTCGGACCGCCATTAATTCATCCCCTCATGCCAGGACGTCTGGGTGCGCCGGTTGCGTCGCATGCCACTCCCCTCTCGAGACGCGATGTGGCCACCAGTGTCTGTCGCGCTGGGGCTGTCTACCAGGGTCAAACGGCCCGACCCGCGCCGCGACCAAAGACGGGCCATAATGCGGCGGGTGCCAGACAGCCGGAGGAGGGGATATGATCGATCGCTACACGCCCGCTACGGATCGCTACGAGGCGATACACTATCGTCGCTGCGGCCGGAGCGGGCTGTTGCTGCCGGCCATCGCCCTCGGACTCTGGCAGAATTTCGGCGATATCACGCCGCTGGAGAAGCAGCGCGCGATCATTCGCCGCGCGTTTGACCTGGGAATCACCCATTTCGATCTGGCAAACAACTACGGCCCACCCTACGGCGCGGCCGAGAGCAACTTCGGCCGCATCCTGGCGACCGATCTCGCCCCGTACCGCGACGAGCTGGTCATCTCGACCAAAGCCGGCTGGGACATGTGGCCCGGTCCGTACGGGAATTTCGGGTCGCGCAAGTACCTGCTGGCCAGTCTCGATCAGTCGCTGCAGCGGCTGGGTCTGGGATACGTCGATATCTTCTACTCGCACCGACCCGATCCCGACACGCCGCTGGAGGAGACGATGGGCGCGCTGGCAACCGCGGTTCAATCGGGCAAGGCGCTCTACGCCGGCATCTCACAGTACTCACCGGACCAAACGCGCCGTGCGGCGGCGATTCTGGCCGAGCAAGGCATCCACGTGCTGGTCCACCAGCCGAACTACTCGATGCTCGATCGGTGGATCGAGACCGAGCTGCTGGATGTCGTCGCCGAGCTGGGCATGGGCGTCGCGGTCTTCTCGGCGCTGGCCCAGGGCATCCTGACCGATCGCTATCTGAACGGTATCCCGCCCGACTCGCGCGCCGGCCGCGGCGATCTCGCGCAGAGCGACTTGACTGAAGGCGTGATGCGTAAAGTCCGCGCCCTGAACCAGGTCGCCCGCGACCGCGGCCAGACGCTGGCTCAGATGGCGCTCGCCTGGGTGCTCCGCGACCCGCGCATAACCACGGCAATCGTCGGCGCTAGCAGTGTGGCCCAGCTAGAGGACAACGTGGGCGCGCTACAGAATCTGGAGTTCAGCGAAGATCAGCTGAAAACTATCGACCTGATTCTGGCTTCGTGGGCACTAGTTGGAGGAATGGAGGAACCCCATGACCGCACCCCAGGTTGACCGCCAAGAACCGCCGCTCATTGCGGACGAGCGACCAATGCTTGACGCCTGGCTCGATTACCATCGCGATACGCTTCTAATGAAGTGCGCCGGCCTCAGCGACGACCAGCTCAAGACACGTAGCGCCGAGCCGTCAAGCCTCTCGCTGCTCGGCCTGGTCCGGCACATGACCGACGTGGAACGCGGCTGGTTTCGGCGCGGTGTCGCGCAAGAAAGCGGACCAGACGTTGCGCCGATCTACTACAGCGAGGATCGGCCAGACGGCGATTTCGATAGCCTCGACGATACGCCGGTGCCCGAAGTCTTCGCGCGATTTCAATCCGAAATCGACAAGTGTCGCGCTGCCGCCGCCAATGTGCCGCTCGACCGCGTCGTGCAGCGGCGCGACGAGAAATTCTCCGTCCGCTGGATCTACACCCACATGATCGAGGAGTACGCCCGACACAATGGCCACGCGGATCTACTTCGGGAGCGTATCGACGGCGCCGTCGGAGATTAGAGAAGCAGCGTAGCGGAGCCCACCGTGGCTAGGCAGTGATGGGCTCCGCTACGTGGTCGCCGGCTCTCGATCCGGCACGTCAATCTTTGACACGGAGAGGTAGGCCACGAAGATCGCGATCAGGATTGTCAGCGCAATTGCCACCTTGCCGTCGCCCAGACCCAGTCCACCCAGAAACGGCTTCCCAGTCCAGTCGGCGAAGGATGCGCCGAGGGGGCGGGTGATAACGTACGCGAACCAGAAGGCGAAGACCTCGTTCCAGCCGAAAAACTTGTAGCCCACTGCCGGTATCAGGAAGAGCACGGCGAACAGAATCAGGGACGGGAAGTAGCCGAGACCCAGCGTCGCTGCGGTCAGGTCGCCGGCCGCCGTGCCCAGGGCGAACGTGGCCATGACCGTTGCCCAGTAGAAGAGCTCGCGCCGTCCCGGGTAGATGGTATGGATCGAGAGGGTGTGCTCGCTCCGGTACCAGAGGGTGAAGACCACCGCCAGGCAGACAGCGAACAACAATGTGGACTGCCAGTACTGGACGTGTAGGACGACGTGGAGCACGTCGGCGGCCATCGTGCCGAAGACCGCGACCATTACCACCGTGAGCCAGTACACCCAGGCGATGTAGCGCCGCACGGCGAACTGGAGGATCAGCGCGACGATCAGCCCCAGAAAGCCGAGCACAACCGCAACGTAGGCATTGATCTGAAAGACGAGGAAGTCGGACGTCGATTCACCCATTGCCGTCGTCAGAAGCTTGACGATCCAGAAGACGACGGTGATCTCCGGAACTTTTCGGAAGAGATTCGGTGCTCCGGGGACCGGGCGAGCGGTCAGGTCGCGGAGGCGCATGGAAGCGTAGAGCGCCTCACGGCGCACCTAGCGGTCGAGATAATTCGCACGCTCACATAATACGTCACCAATTGCCGTTGACATGTCGGGACGCGTATGCTACCGTGGCAGTACCGGTACATAACCGTAACCGTTACCGAATCATACGACAATGATGGGGATGGCATGGCAGGAGGTGAGATAGCGAGCGAAACGGCACCTGTGTTCCAGCGAACCGGACGTTGTGTTTAGATCCAGCGGTCGCCTCGCGACCGGCACTCGGAGGAGACAAGGCAATGAATAGTGCGAGTCGACGAGCCAGGCTCGTTCGGATCGCGGGCGTCGTGGCTCTGAGCATTCCCCTGTTCTTGACGGCCAGCGCCGCTCACGCGACAACGCATACCAATGCCGTCAAGCAGGGCGGCACGGTAACTCTCGTCACCGGACCCCAGACGTCCTTTACGCGGAATTTCAATCCATTCAACGGCAACGCCGTCAGCACCGGTGACCTCGGCTTTATCTACGAGCCGTTGGTCTACTACAACCTGCTCAAGGCCGGTAAGGCAAGCCCATGGCTTGCCACCAGCTGGGCGTTTAGCAACCATAACCGCACGCTGACATTCCAGCTTCGGAAAGGCGTGAAGTGGAGCAACGGCAAGCCATTCACGTCGGCCGATGTCGTGTTCGACGCCAAGTACGCGATGTCGAATCCCGTCGCCGACACCGCCGGCATGACTCCGTACGTGAAGAGCGTGAAAGCGAGGGGCGCGTACACGGTCGTGTTCACCTTCAGACAGGTCAACACGACGATGCTGTACTACATCGGCAACCAGATGCGCATCGTGCCCAAGTTCCAGTGGAAGGGGAAGGACCCGACCAAGTTCACCGATCCCAACCCGATCGGTACCGGTCCGTTCAGGCTCGGAGCGTTCAGCCCACAGCAATACACCTTTGTCCGCAACCCCAACTACTGGAAGCAGGGCGAGCCCCACATCAATGCGATCCGCTTCCCGCTCTACACCAGTAACGACAGCGCGACGGCGGCGATCGTTTCCGGCCAGGTCGATTGGAGTAACGTGTTCATCCCCAACGCCCAGAAGACGCTCGTCGCCAAGGGCCACGGCAACGCGTTCTGGTACTACCCGGCCGATCACGTCGTCACTCTCTTCATGAATCTGACCGAGGCTCCGTTCAACAACGTTTGGGTCCGGCGTGCCATGAGCGAGGTCATCAACCGCGATCAGGTATGGAAGGTCGGCGAGTACGGCTACGAACCGCCGTCGAACGCCGCCTTCATCCAGCCGCAATTCAGGTCGGTCTGGGGCAATACCAAGGCGATGGGCATGGTCAAGCCCGGCGGCAGCCTGGCCGCGGCCAAGGCCGACATGGCGAAAGCCGGAAATGTCGATCTTTCGAAGACGTTCAACATCGAGGTTCCGACCGGCTGGACCGACTGGGACACCAGCGTGCAATTGATCGTCAACGACCTGGCCAAGATCGGCATCAAGGCTAAAGAGGATCAGGTCTCGTTCCCGAACCCGTACCTCAGCGATCAGCAGAACGGCACGTTCGACATGAGCTTCATGTGGACCAATGCCGGTCCTTCGCCGTATAACATCTACCACGACGCCTTCTGGAGCAAGCAGAGCGCGCCGATCGGGAAGCCGGCGGTGTCCAACTACGAGCGGTACCACAATCCGACACTGGATAACCTGATCAGGGCCTACACGAAGACCGCCAACGTCAAGCAGCAAATCGCCATCATGCGGAAGATGGAGGCGCTGGTCGCCAATCAGGTACCGGCAATCCCGGTGGTGACCGGAGCCTACTGGTACACGTACAACACGAGTCGATTCGCCGGCTGGCCCAGCCAGCACGATCCCTACGACCTCGGCGCGCCGGCGTACTTCGACCAGAACTTGAACGTGGCGCTCCACCTGCATCTGAAGTAATGTCGGGACGGGAGGGGGGATCCCCCCTCCCCGGTTCTCGACCTGGAACAGGTACGCGGTCGTCCGGTCGCCCGGCGGCTCCCGCGGGAGACGTTCTCCCGGCGGCCGGCGACCGCGTCGTAGGGACCGATCCCTGCGCTACGGAAACAAAAGCTTAGTTCGGAGCGGCCAATGCGCTTCCTCGTCCGTCGCCTGGCCTTCTACATGATCGCCCTCTGGATCGCGGTCACGCTCAATTTCCTGGTGCCGCGTCTCCTACCCGGCGACCCGGCAACAGCGCTGTTTGGCCGAATGCAAGGCCGTGCCACGGTCGCGCAGCTCAAAGCGATGAAGGCGGCGTTTGGTATCGAGCAGGGCAACCTCTTTCAGCAGTACGTCACGTACATTACGCACCTGCTGCGCGGCAGCCTCGGTGTTTCGTTCTCTCACTTCCCAACTCCGGTGACGACGGTCATCGCCCAGGACCTTCCCTGGACCCTGCTTTTGGTCGGATGCGCCGTCGTGATCAGTTTTACGCTCGGCACTCTTCTCGGAATCATTGCCGCCTGGCGGCGCGGCGGGATATTCGATACTCTCGTCCCGCCGTTCCTCCTCTTTCTCTGGTCGTTTCCGCCATTCTGGGTCGGCCTCCTTCTGCTCTACGTCCTCGGTCTTAACCTCGGCTGGTTCCCGATGGCCCACTCCTACGACCTCAACCTGCCCCTGACGCTCACCTGGCCGCTGGTGCTTAGTGTGATCGATCATGCCATCCTGCCGGCGCTGGTCCTGGTCATCACGACGATCGGCAGTTGGGTGCTCGGAATGCGCAACAACATGGTGGCGACGCTCAGTGAGGATTACATCACGATGGCGGAGGCCAAGGGGCTTTCGCCGCGACGCGTCATGCTCTGGTACGCGGCGCGCAACGCCATCCTGCCCCAACTGACCTCGTTCGCGATCGCGCTCGGCCTGGTCGTGAGCGGCCAGGTTCTCATCGAGCTGGTCTTTTCCTACCCGGGCGTCGGTTTCGAGCTCGTCCAGGCGGCGTTCAATGAGGATTATCCGCTGCTGCAGGGGCTCCTGCTGGTCATCGTCCTGGCGGTACTGGTGGCGAACTTCCTGATGGATATGCTGTATGCGTGGCTCGATCCGCGCGTGCGGCAGGAGGCGTAACGTGGCGGCGCCTGATCTCTCGTCGCGGCCGCCGAGTATCGTCCCGGGCGTGCCGGCTCCCGGGACGCCAGATTCCCGGCATCGCAACGCGGTGCTGGCGGCGCTGAGCGATAGCCCGGCGGCGCTCATCGGGACCGGCCTCCTTGCCCTCTTTGCGGTGGTAGCAGTAGTCGGGCCGTTTGTCGCGCCGTACAACCCCTCGCAACTGATGGTCGGACCGTCGACGGGCGCTCCCTCGGCGCAACACTGGCTCGGCACCACCCAGCTTGGCCAGGACATCTTCTCGCAACTGCTGGTCGGGACCCGCGCCTCGCTAGAGATGGCGGTCGGCGCCGGCCTCCTGACCAACGTCATCGCCGTGACTGTCGGCTTGACGGCCGGCTACGTGCGTGGCTGGGTCGACGATATTCTCTCGACACTCGCCAATGTTTTCCTGATCATTCCGGCGCTACCGCTCCTGATCCTGATCTCCACCTATGCCGCTGCCTTCGGCGTCCGCGGCACGACGGTCACCGCGGTGGTCGTCGCGCTGGTCGGCTGGCCTTGGGGCGCGCGCGCCTTCCGCGCCCAGATGCTCTCACTCCGCAATCGAGACTTCGTCATGGCGGCGCGGGTCAGCGGCGAGTCGCAGTTCCGCATCATCTACTCCGAGATCATGCCCAACATGCTGTCCATCATCGTCGCCAACGTCATCTTCGCCACCTTGGCGGCACTGGTCGCCGAGGTCGGACTGGAGTTCATCGGGCTGGGCGATACCAGCCAGGTGACCTGGGGCACGATGCTCTACTGGGCGCAGACCAACGCGGCACTCCTAAACGGGGCCTGGTTCTGGTTCGTCCCGCCGGGACTGGCCATCGGCCTGTTCGCCGTCGGGCTGGTCCTCACCAACTACGCCATCGACGAGATTACGAACCCGCGCCTACGCACACTGCGCGCCATGCCCGCACCGGCGCCCGAGCCGATTCAACCCCAAGCGGAAAGCACGATTGGTGATAGCTCAACCATTGCTTGAGGTCCGGGACCTCGTCGTCGATTATCCCGTGCCGAACGGCCGCGTCCGGGCCGTCGACCACGTTTCCTTTGACATTCAGCCCGGTGAGATCGTCGGACTGGCCGGCGAGTCGGGCTGCGGCAAGTCAACGGCGGCGCACGCCATCCTGCGTCTCCTCCGGCCGCCGGCTCGCATCACGAGCGGACGAATCCTGTTCCAGGGTCAGGATCTCGTGACGTTGAGCTCGGCCGAGATGCGGCGATTTCGCTGGAACCACATCTCGATAGTCTTCCAGAGCGCGATGAACGCGCTCAATCCGGTCATGACGATCGGACACCAGTTCGGCGACACGATCCGGGCGCACGGTGAGACCAACGCGAAAGTGACCCGCCGGCGAGCGGCGGAGATGCTCCGGACGGTGGGAATCGATCCACGTCATCTGAACAGCTACCCCCACGAGCTCTCCGGTGGGATGCGGCAGCGAGTCGTCATTGCCATGGCGCTGACGCTCAACCCGGAGCTAATCGTCATGGACGAGCCGACGACCGCGCTCGACGTGGTCGTGCAGCGCGACATCCTGCAGCAGATCGAGGACCTTCAGAAGAAGTTCGGCTTTGCCGTCCTCTTCATCACCCACGATCTTTCTCTGCTGGTCGAGTTCAGCCGGCGTATCGCCATCATGTACGCGGCCGAAATCGTCGAATTCGCCGAATCGCGCGACCTATTTCGCCGCCCCCTGCATCCCTACACCGCCGGCCTGATGAGCTCATTTCCGTCGCTGACCGGCCCGAAATCGCTCCTGACCGGCATACCCGGGGCGCCGCCGAATCTCTTCAGTCCTCCCACCGGCTGTCGCTTCCACCCGCGCTGTCGCGAGTGCCGGCCCATCGCCGTGCGCGTGAAGCCGCCGCTGCGCGAGATCGAGCCCGGTCACCTGGTGGCCTGCCATCTTTACGACGGAAGGCCCGCTAGCGGAGGAGAGTCCTATGGTGGCTGAGCCGATCCTGACCGACGTCGCGACCGCGCCGATCCTGGAGGCCGACGGCATCACCAAGCATTTCCCGGTCGGAGGGCGGACGTGGCCATGGTCCCGCGGCTCGCAGCTCCACGCGGTAGACGACGTGAGCCTAGCGCTGCATCCCGGCCGCATTACCGCCCTGGTCGGCGAAAGCGGGTCGGGAAAGAGCACCGTCGCCAGGCTGCTGGCCGAGATTTACCCGCTCACGGCGGGCGAGATTCGATTCCACGGGAACGCACTACCGCGACGGCCGAGCCAGCGGGCGCTCCGCGGCTACCGCTCGCAGGTCCAGATGATCTTCCAGGACCCGTTCGCGTCGCTCAATCCCATCAAGACGGTCCAGCACCACGTCGCCCGCCCGCTCAAGATCCATCGAATCGTCCCCCGGCAGGAGATTCGCCGGCGGGTCCACGAACTGTTGACGACCGTCGGTCTCAGCCCGGCTGAGC
>Ga0070739_10005199_pt1 | contig 14997 bp, 21 predicted proteins | sample Coa_R1_7_FD_66445 | JGI IMG/M metagenome (GOLD analysis project Ga0070739, IMG submission 66445) | Surface soil microbial communities from Centralia Pennsylvania, which are recovering from an underground coalmine fire - Coalmine... | ecosystem: Environmental > Terrestrial > Soil > Unclassified ... | reverse complement strand
GCATCTGAAGTCGTCGCTCCTGTTTCTCGCTTACGGCGCCGCCGTCGATCATTTTCAGCACTTCGTGTACGAAAATCCGCAGGCGCCGGCCGGCGAACGCAAAGCGTTTTGGAAGCAGCTCGAAGCGACGTACCTGCCGTGGCGCCGCTACGGCGGCATAGGGCATCTCGAGCGCGGCGGCTACTGGCAGATGCAGCGGCACGTGTATTTAGTGCCGTTCTACTACATCGACTACACGCTCGCGATGTGCTGCGCGCTGCAATTCTGGGCGCGTTCGCTGGACGACTACGAAGGTGCGATGGCAGATTATCGCGCCTTGTGCGCGCGCGGCGGACGCCTGCCGTTCGTGGCACTCGTGCGCTCCGCCGGTCTTCGTTCGCCGTTCGAGCCGGGCGTGCTGCACGACGTCGCGCAGCGCGCCGCGTCCATGCTGTGACGATGCAGACGGCGATTGAACGGGAATCGGCGTGCGGCGCGGAAGCGGCGAGCCGCGAAAAACGGGCTTCGGCTGCTGCGCGGGTTCCGGCGTGAAGACGTCACTGGGTGCAACCGGCGGTACCGCCGGATTGAACGGCGTCGGCGTGGCGAGCGCGGCGCGCGCGGTTTGCACGTACAGCGTCTGCGATTGCGAGTCGTAATGCACCCTTGCGCCGAGCGTGCGCGCGATCGGGGCCAATGCCACATAGGTCTGCGCAAAGTTCTCCGGACGGGGCTGCGCCTGCATCGGTACTTGAGCGAACAGATCGCCGAGCCGCACGATGAGCGCCCGCCCGTCGTATCCGATGCTGCGGGCGACGGCGGTAACGTACGGGTTCACCGGCGCCATCACGCGCCCGCGCCGCAAATACGGCGGATTGTAAGCATGCACCGCACGACCGTTGAGGACGACGACAACCACCGCAGCCGGTGGGAAAATCAGCACTGCACCGCGATACTTGTAGACTGAATGAGGCGGCTCATCTTGGCGTTCCGGGAAGCCGGCATGCGGTTCTCTCGCGACGGCTGCGCGTTCTTGTCACAAGCCATCGCTTTCAACGCGCTATTCGCGATCTTCCCGCTGCTCGTTCTGGTGCTGACGGCCGCGTCCGTCATCATTCCGAACGCGGAACGACAGGTGCTCGCGTTCTTCGACACGTTCGCACCCGCGTTGCACGACACCGTTGCGGCCAACTTGCGCACGTACGTGTACGGTCGCGGGCTCTCCAGCGTCATCGCCTTTTTCATCGTCGTTTGGGCGGCGAAAAATCTCTTCATGAGCCTGGCCTACGCGCTCAACCGCGCGCTGGCCGTTCCCAAAAGCCGCCCGCTTCTGCACGACATGCTGCTCTCGATCATCATGCTCCCGCTCACGGGCATCGTCATGCTGCTGGCGATCGGCATGCCCGTCGCCGTGTCCGTGGTATTCGCGTACGCGCGCGTAACGGATCCTCGCGGTTTCTCGGAGCTGCTCGCCTATCTGATCTCGATGGCGCTGGTGTTCGTCATCGTGATTTTCTTGTATAATTTTCTTCCGAACCGGCGCGTACGCTGGCATTTCGCCGTGCCCGGTGCATCGTTCGTTGCGCTCATGTGGCCGGCGGTGCAATACGCGTTTGCGTTCTATACCGTGCACGTCGATTTTACGCGCATTTACGGCGCGCTCTCCGCGCCGCTCGTGCTGCTCCTCTGGTTTTATCTTATCGGGGTGATCTTTTTGTTCGGCGCGGAGTTGTCCGCGGGATGGGCGCATCTCAAGGGTTCCGAACGCGTCGCGCCGCTCGTCGATCCGGTAAGCGATTCCGATGAGGCGGTGGCCCAAGCCGAAGGGCGAGCGGCGTCGTAGACGTGTCCTCGACCACGGCCAGCGCGCTGCTCTTCATACACGGCGCGGGCTGCACCGGCGAAGTGTTTTCGGAGCAGCTGCGCGTATTTGCGGGATCGCGCGCGCCGAATCTGCCGGGACACCTGTGCGCCGGATCGCCCGCGAGCATCGGCGAGTTTGCCGATGCAATCGCGGCGCTGGCGCAACGCGAGCGTCTGCAAAACGTCGCGCTCGCAGGTCATTCGATGGGCGGCGCGATCGCGCTCGAACTTGCGCTGCGCCGCCCGCAGTGGTTGCAATCCGTCGTGGTGCTCGGCGGAGGCGCGCGCATGCGGGTGGCGCCCGCCTTCCTGGACGGCCTGGAAGCAAATTTCGAGGAGACGGCTCGAACGCTGGCGGCCGGCTCCTTTTTTGCGAACCCTTCGGCCGAGCGCGTCGACGCCGCAGTCGCGATGATGAAAACGGTCGGCCGGGCCCAGACGCTGCGCGATTTTGGCGCGTGCGACGCATTCGACGTTCTGGAGCGCCTCGCGGAAATCGCCGTACCGCTGCTGGCGCTTACCGGCGAAGAAGACCGCCTGATGCCGCCGAAATTCGCGAGCGCGCTCGCCGACCGGGTTCGCAGCGGCCGGGCGCGAATACTCAGCGGTGCCGGCCACTTCGTAATGGTCGAGCGTCCCGCGGAAACGAACGCGACCGTCGCGGCGTTTCTCGAGCGGTAACCACTGCGCCCTGAAGAGGATCTTTGTGCGTCGAATTTCCGCCGTCGTTTTGCTTTGCTTGAGTATCGCGCTGACGGGTGCCGCGCCCACGCGCCCAACGCCCAGGCCCACGGCCAAACCGACGCCGGCTCCGGTTGCAACGACGCCTGCGCAAGTGACGAGCTTGCCGATCGTCGTCGTCTACCCCTTCGGAACGAGCAGCGACATTCCGGCCGCGAACGGCGAACGCGCCGCGAACTTGTTCGTCCAGGTGATGAATAATTCGGGCGGGATCGATACGATCGGCGCGCCGCCCACCGTGAAACAGGCGCAGTATCTTTCGTATGCGCGCAGCGTCAACGCGGACTACTACGTCACGGGGTACATGCTGCCGCTCGGCAACGGCGTCTCGCTGGTGGAGCAGGTCGTATCGACGCGCAGCGGCACCATGGTCTTCGGCCAGACCGCGCAGATCGAATCTTTCGACGACGCAGCTTCGCAAGCGATCGCGATCCACGACGGCATCGTGGCGCAAGAGCGCAGCATGAAGGCGGCGTATGCCGAGGCGCAAGCTACGGCTACCGCGACACCGATGGCGAACAATCAAGCGAACATCACGAAAGGGCTCTCGGGCATCGCGGACCTTTTCAAACGGAAAGGCAAAGCGGCCCCGTCCACCGCGGCGGTGGTCAAGCCTGCAAAAGGCGTTCTCGTCGCGCGCGTCAGCGGCAGCCTTCCTGCGAGTAACTTGAACTCCGCTACATCCGAGCTGTATGCAGCGCTGAACGGCTTTTACAATGCGCGCATGACCGGCGCGAGCGGTCAAAACGTGGGCAAAGAGGCCGACGCGATTTGCGGCAGCAACCGAAACAACACGATTGCGACGGGCACGCTGACCGCGGCGAGCTCGCACCACGCTCTCACGACGCGCACGCAGTGGACGTTCGAACTAGCGGTCTACACCTGCTGGGGCGCAAAGCTCGCCGAGCAAATCGCGACCGCTGCTTCGCTCAAAGACGCCGTGAGCGCCGCGGTGGCAGCGTATGCACAGGCGCACCCGCAGAACGGCTAGGGGCCCGGGGATCTAGCGCTCGCCGCCGCGCCGCTTCCCTTTCGCCGAGCCTTCGTCGACGCGCTCCGTCGCGCGGCGCGCGACGCTGTCGACGACGTCGGCAGCCTGCTTGACGACTTCACCCACGCTGACGATGTTCTCTCCGAGCGAGCGAGCGCGCTTCGCCGTTTCTTGAACGTTCGCGCCGGCTTGCTTGACCGTGCGCTTCGGATTTTTTGCCGCGCTCGCCGCCCGCTTGACGACGGCCTCGCCCGCGCGCTTGGCTTTTTTCACCGGTGATGCTTTGCTCGAACGCGCGGTGGATTTACGCGTCGACTTCTTCGCGGACGCCGTCTTCTTGCGACCGGTGCTCTTGCGCGCGGTGCTCTTGCGACCGGTGCTCTTGCGCGTGGTGCTCTTGCGTGTGGTGCTCTTGCGTGTGCTGGTCTTCTTCGGCATACCCTCTCTCCGTTAGTTGCTGCGCAAGCTTTCCCGCCCTCGCGCCCGAGAAAACAAGCGGGTGCATCGAATATGCCGGAGTTACGAGGCGCCTGTTCCGTTATCACGCGGGCACGCGGTGGGTACCTCTCAAACTCACGAAGGAAAGGGGGTCCCCTCTCATGGCTGACGACAGGCAACACGAAGGCATTGCAGCCGCGGTCAAACAGCTCTCGCAAGATTTGGCGCTGCTCGTACGCAAAGAACTCGAGCTCGCGCGCCGGGAGATGACCGAAAAGGCGAAGAGCGCGGGCGTGGGAGCCGGCATGCTGAGCGGCTCCGCCGTTGCGGGACTTCTCACCCTCGGATCGCTGACGGCGCTGTTGATTCTGGCGATTTCGCTGGCGCTCGCGCCGTGGCTCGCCGCGCTGATCGTCACCGTGATGTGGGCCGTCGTCACGGCGGTGCTGGCAATTTCTGGGAAAAGCAAGATTCAAAACGCCGGCCCTTTCGTCCCGGAGCAAACGATACAAAACGTCAGAGAGGACGTGGAATGGGCGCAAAGTGGGGTCAAGTCCGCCGACAAATAGTCCCTATCGCGAAAGAATCGTGGACGGACTTTCAGCGGCATAACGCGCAGTGGCTGGCAGCGGCCCTGGCATATTTCGCGGCGTTCGCGGTTGCGCCGCTCATCATCGTACTGGTGGAGATCGCCGGCCTGGTCATCCACAACCACCAGCACGTGCTCAACATGGTATTCGGTTATCTGCAACGCGACGCCGGCGCAGGCGCCAATGCCGTCAAGCAAATCGTAACGGCGACGTTCAATCAGCCGCGCAAGGGGATCGTCGCGGAAATCGTCGGTTGGATCGTCTTCGTGCTGGCGGCTGTCGGTTTGTTCGGCGCGGTGCAATTCGCGCTAAACGCCGTGTGGGACGTGGAGCCGAAGAAGCTCACGTTCGTGCAGGCGATTCGTCAGCGCGCGACGAGTTTCTTCGTCATGCTCGGGATCGCGTTGCTGCTGATCGCCTCGATGGGCGTCAACGCGGTCCTGACGGTCATGGCTGCGTACTTGACGCACGTCTTCGTAGGTTTTGCGACGCTGCTGAAGATCGTCGACTTCGTCGTGTCGTTCGGCGTGCTTTGGGGCGCGTTCGCGCTGCTCTTCGAGTACCTGCCCGAATGCCGGATCGAATGGCGAGACGTCTGGGCCGGCGCCGCGCTCACGTCGTTCCTGTTCGTGGTCGGGCAATTTTTATTAGGCTGGTATCTGGGACGCGCGGGCGTGAGTTCCGGCTACGGCGCCTTCGGCTCGCTCGTCGTGTTTCTCATTTGGGTGAACTACTCCGCGCAAATCGTGCTGTTCGGCGCGGAACTGACGCAGGTCTACGCGAAGCGGTTCGGTTCGAAGGCCCCCGCGACGCCGTCGACCCGGGGACAAGTCGCATACCACCGCACATCCACCGTCGGAGGCTAGCAATGTTTGGTGCACACCATCGAAAACGCGGCGCAAAATGCGCAATCCGCAAATTCTAACGCATTTTTTCATAGGAGTACGTTTATGGAGATTCGTTCGCGCGCGCGGCGTTACGCCGCAACCTTCATCCTCCTGTTTGCGCTGGTGGCAGGCGCCTTCGCGCCGGCTTCGGCGTTCCTCGACAAGACGCGCTTCCTCGCGCATTTGGGCGTCGCGTATTTCGTCTTTCATCACTGGGTCATGAACCCGTATCGTCAGGGCTCATTTGCCGAGGGCGCGCCGCATCGCACGGCTGCGATCGTCAAGGGCGGCATCGCGCTGCTCTTCGCGGTCCACGAGGTACGCGTTTCGGAGGCCATCGCCCGCAAGAGCAAAGACCCGCTGCTTCAGAAACTCAACGCCGGCGTCGCCGGTTTGGAAAACAGCTTCGCGTCGATCGGCGAGCGCATGAAGGGCGGGCACTTCAATCCACAAGACGTGAGCGCGCTCAGTTCGCAAACCTCGGGCGTAAGCTCCGAGGCCGCGGCGAACGGCGCGACGATCAAAGACGTCCCCGTCGCGGTTCCGGGAACGTAACGCCATGTACGCATCGAGAATTCTTCTCACGCTCGGATCGGCGGTTCTGGCCGCGGCGCTTGTCGCCGCATCGCCGCATCCCGCAAAGCCCGCGCCGCATCACGGCTCGACTTCGCATCTCGTGACGATCCGTATGGACCTCGATTTTCGTCCGCACAAACGCTCCTCGTTCGGAAAGCTCCAGGGCTACGATCCGGCCGAGGTTCACGTGCACATGGGCGACAAAATCCAATGGGTCAACCCGGACGACGAGACCCACACGGCAACGGGGATGGCGTACACCGGAGCGACGGTGCCCGGCAACTACAAGTTTCAAAGCGACTTCACCAAAGCGCACGGCCGCATCATCGACGCAAGCGAATGGAGTACCGGAAACGTGCGCGCGCACGGCGGAAAATCGCCAATTTTCGTCGCCAAGCGCGTAGGGCATTACTTCTATGCTTGCGGCTACCACATCGGCAACGGGCAGATCGGGGTCATCGTCGTGGGCCCATGACTCATGTCGGGGAATCATGCGTAATCGTCGTCGAGTAAACCCGGTGGGAGCTCGACGACGATACGCTTGGCGCCGGTGTCGATGGAGCGAATGAACGCCTGCACCAACGGTACGAGCCTGCCGTTCACGACGAGCATGTCCGAGCCGGGGTAATGTTCGAGCGCCGAAACCGTGCCCAGCGCGTTCCCGCGTTCGTCCACGAGTTCGCAACCCACGAGATCGCGATCCAGATATTCGCCCGGTTCGAGCAAAATGCGATCTTGCGCAGCGTAAAACGTTGCGCCCACATAGCGCTGCGCATCGTCGGCGGAGACGACGTGCTCGATCCTCAGGAGCAGGCGCCCTTGATGTTCGCGCACCGAACGCACGCGAACGTCTTCCGACGAGCCGTCCGTAAAATTCACACGGAAGGACGCGTCGGGCTGAAAAAGCGAGCGACCCGACGTCGTCGGGTCGCATTTGAGTTCCCCGCGTATGCCGAACAAACCGGCGATGCGCCCGACCGGAAGGTCGTTACTCTGCATCCTCGCCGGCTTCGTCTTCTTCCTCCGCTTCGATCTCGCGCGAATCGAAAATCTCTACGGATATCTTCCCTTCCGCGGTGGCGCGAACGATGGTACGAAGCGCCTGCGCGACGCGTCCGCTTCGACCGATGACCTTGCCCAAATCTTCGGGATCGACGACCAGTTCGATGACCGCGTTCTCGCCGTTTTCCGGAGGAAAATAGTCGACCGCAACCGCCTCGGGCTTGGCTACCAGTTTTTTCGCGAGAAACGCGAGCAGCCGGCCCGCGCGTTCGCGCGCTGCCTCCGGATCCGCAGGCTGGCGACGCTTCTGCGCGCGGCGCATGCCGCCGCCCTGGTTGTGCCGAAAACCGCGGTCGCCGCCGATTCGTTTGCGCGGCGCCTCGTCCTCCGGCTCGATGTCGTCGATGATCGTTTCGTTGCCGGCGATCTTGCGCGCACCCAACGTCGAGCGACGCTCGCCCTCTTCGGCACCTTCGCCGAACAGGCCGAATTCGTCATCGAACGCGGACATTATTCAGCCCCTTGCGCTGATTTCGGCTTCCGTTTGGTTTCCGGAACGGGCCCTCGATCCATGATGCCCTTCTCCGCGAAGAGCCGGCGCACGGTATCGGACGGCTGCGCGCCTTTCGCCAGCCAGGCTTTGGCTTTTTCTTCGTTCACGACGATTTCGCGCGGATCGACGCGCGGATTGTAGTGTCCCAGAATCTCGATGAAGCGTCCGTCGCGCGGCGAGCGTGCATCCGCCACCACGAAACGGTACGTCGGTTGCTTTTTGGCGCCCATGCGCCGGAGTCTGATCTTTACCATGTCGTCCTTCTACTTTGGGTTAGCGCAGCATTCCGAGCGGAAGCTTTGCACGTTTTTTGCCGCCGAAACCCATCTGCTTCATCATCTTGCGCGCTTCTTCGAAGCGTTTGACCAAGCGATTCACGTCGGCGACTTGGGTCCCGCTGCCTTGCGCGATGCGCTTGCGGCGAGAACCGTTGAGGATATCCGGGTTCTGCCGCTCCCGTCGCGTCATCGAACAGATAATCGCTTCGATGCGCTTGACGTCGGCTTCCGGAATTTCGAAGTCCTTGGGCAGCGCACGCGATACGCCCGGGATCATTTTCAAGATGTCGGTCATCGATCCCAACTTGCGAATCTGCCGCATCTGCTCCAAGAAATCGTCGAGCGTGAACTGCTGCTTGAGCATCTTCTGCTCGAGCTCTTTGGCCTGCTCGGCGGAGTAGACGTTCTGCGTGCGTTCGATGAGCGTGAGCACGTCGCCCATGCCGAGAATGCGCGAGGCCAAGCGGTCCGGATGGAACGGCTCGAGCGCGGAGAGTTTCTCCCCGACACCGATGAATTTGATGGGCGCGCCCGTAACTTTGTGAATCGAGAGGGCCGCGCCGCCGCGCGTGTCGCCGTCGAGTTTCGTGAGAATTACGCCCGTGATCCCCAGACGATCGTGGAAGCCTTTGGCGACGCTGGTTGCCTCCTGCCCGGTCATCGCGTCGGCGACGAGCAAAATCTCCTTCGGCAGGACGGCCGCTTTGATGCGCTCGAGCTCGAGCATCAACTCTTCGTCGATCTGCAGACGTCCCGCGGTGTCGATGATGACCGTCGACAGACCCAAGCGACGCGCTTCGTTCACGCCGTCGCGCGCGATGCGCACCGGATCGCTCTGTCCCTGCTGGTACACCGGCAAATCGATCTGCTTGCCGAGCGTCTGCAACTGCGCGATCGCGGCGGGACGATAGACGTCCGCAGCAACGAGCAACGAGCGCCGGCCCTGCTCTTTCAAGCGAAGCGCGAGCTTGCCGGCTTGCGTCGTCTTGCCCGAACCTTGCAGCCCAACGAGCATGATGACCGACGGAGGCGCGTCCGAGAACTGCAAACGGGCCTCGGCACCCCCGAGCAAATCGACGAGTTCGTCGTGGACGATCTTCACGATCGTCTGTGCAGGCGAAAGCGATGCCGTGACGTCGGCGCCGATCGCTTTTTCTTTGATGCGGCCGACGAACTCTTTTGCCGCGGACAGCGAAACGTCGGCCTCAAGCAAAGCGATGCGCACTTCGCGCATCACTTCGTTGACGTCGTTCTCACTAAGGCGGCCTCGGCCGGTCAAACGCGAGAAAATCGCGTTCAGCCGGTCACTTAATTGCTCGAACATTACTCCTTCGCGGTAGCTTCCTCAACGCGCTTGACGGCGTCGCCGACCGTCTTGATCTTCTCCGCCTCTTCGTCCGGAATGTCGATGTTGAACTCGGTCTCGAAAGCCATCACGAGCTCGACCTGGTCCAGTGAGTCCGCGCCGAGATCGTCGGTGATCGAGGCTTCCGGCGTCACTTCCGACTCGTCGACGCCGAGCTGTTCGACGATGATCTTCTTGACTTTATCGAACGTGGTGGACATGTCTCTCCTATCTACATTAAAACGCCGCCGTCGACCACCAGGGTTTGTCCCGTGATGTACCCGGCAGCTTCCGAACAAAGAAAAGTGACTACTCCGCTTACGTCTTCCGGCTTTCCGGCGCGCCCCAGCGCCGCCTGTTTGAGCAGATACTCGCGAGCCTCGTCCGGCATTTTCTCGGTCATCGCCGTTTCGATAAGACCCGGCGCGACGGCGTTGACTCTTATGTTCCTTGACCCTAATTCCTTTGCTAGGGACTTGGTCAAGCCAAGCAGTCCCGCCTTGGCCGCCGCATAGGCGGCCTGGCCGGCATTGCCCATGACGCCCACGATGCTCGAAAGCAGGACGATCGAACCACTGCGCTGCTTCATCATGGGCCGCGCTACGGCGCCGCACAAATAGAACGCAGACTTGAGATTGACGGACAGCATCTGTTCGATCGCCTCCGCTTTGAGGCGCAGCAAGAGCGCATCGATCGATTGGCCGGCGTTGGCAATCGCAAAATCGATGCGGCCGAACGACTCGAGCGTCTCCCGAACGAACCCGTCTACCGCCGCGGCATCCGCAGCGTCGCCGGTCAGAATCAGGCACTTCGCATCTTCGCGCGCAGCCGAACACGCGGACGCGGTTTCTTCCAGCGCCCCGCGATCGCGGCCGACGAGCGCGACGCTCGCGCCGTGGCGCACAAGGTCGACGGAGATAGCGCGGCCGATGCCGCGGCTCGCGCCGGTAACGATCGCCGCCTTCCCTTCAAACATTGATCGCATCCAATGCGGCGCGCAGCTTCTCCACGCCCGTGAAATCCGAAACGTTCATCACGGGCGGCGCGCCGGGCAAGCGTCGAAACATCGGCGCCAGCACCGGAGAGGCGCCGAATTCCACGACGAGGTCGAGGCGGTAATCGAGCAGCCGCATCGCGCATTCGTGCCAGCGAACCTCGTCGGTAATCGATCGCACGAGATTGCGTTTGATCTGATCCGCATCGCGATACGCGCGCGCATCGACGTTCGAAACGACGTCGAACCGCGGCGCTTGAAAATCGGCCGCGTTCACCGCGGCCTCGAAACGCGGTACCGCCGGCAGCATGAGCCTGCTATGCCACGCACCCGAAACGTTGAGCGGCACGACGCGCTTCGCGCCGGCTGCCAGCAACGCTTCGCCCGCCTCTTGCACCGCGGCGCGCTCGCCGCTGATGACGATTTGCGCGGGTGAATTGAAGTTCGCGAGCTGCACGCACGCACCGGTCTGCGCCTGCACGCGTTCGACGACGTCGCGGATGGTTTGCACATCGGTGCCGAGCACCGAGGTCATCCCGCCCGGCGCTTGTTCCGCCGCGTATTGCATCGCCTTCGCACGCTCGTCTACGACGCGCAACGCCTGCTCGAACGAAAGCGCGCCCGCAATCGTCAAGCTGCAAATCTCTCCGAAGGAATGACCCGCGCTGACCACCGGCTGCAGCGCGGCGCCGACCGCATAGAACAGCGCGACGTTCGTCGTAAAAATGGCGGGCTGGCTGTATTCGGTCTCGCGCAGCCGCTCTTCCGGACCGTTGCGTTGCAGCGCGAGCAGATCGTACCCCACTATCGCGCTCGCGCGCTCGAAGGTTGCGCGCGCGTCCTCGCTGTGCGCCGCGACGTCGACGCCCATGCCGACGACTTGCGATCCTTGTCCGGGAAAAATTGCCGCGACGCGCATCAGGCCGCCCACTTCCACGTGACTGCGCCCCACGAGAGGCCGCCGCCGAAACCGACGAACACGATCACGTCGCCGTCTTTGATTTTGCCCGCGTCCACCGCTTCGGAAAGCGCGATCGGAATGGACGCCGCCGACGTATTGCCGTATTCGTGAATGTTGATGATGACCTTGTCTTCGGGCATCTCCAGGTATTTGGCCGCAGCGTCGATGATGCGTTTGTTCGCTTGATGCGGGATGAGCCAGTCGACGTCGCGCTTGTGAAGGTTCGCCTTTTCCAAAGCTCTGTCGGTGGCTTCGATCATCTTGGTGACGGCGAATTTGAAAACTTCGCGGCCTTCCATGTGAATGTACTGTTCGCCGGCCTCGTACGCAGCCGGCGTGAGCGGATGGCGCGAACCGCCCGCGGCAACGCGCAGCACTTCCGGCTGGCTTCCGTCCGAGCCCAGTTCGCTGGACAAAAATGAATCGGTGCGCGAGGCTTCGAGCAGCACGGCACCGGCGCCGTCGCCGAAGAGCACGGCGGTCGCGCGATCGTTGCGATTGACGATTCTGCTGAGCGCCTCCGCGCCGATCAGCATGATGCGCTTGTAGACGCCCGATCGAATCAAGCTCGCGCCGACGGTAAGCCCGTAAATGAATCCGCTGCACGCGATCTCGATGTCGAACGCCGGCTTGTCGGCGGCGCCGAGTTTGGATGCCACGATGCACGCCGTCGCAGGAAAGATGTAATCCGGCGTGACGGTTGCGACGATGTAACAATCGATGTCGGCGGCCGTCAACCCCGCGTGTTGGAGCGTCTTGCGCGCGGCCGCCAGCGCGAGATCGCTGGTCGCTTCATTCGGCCCGACGATGTGGCGGCGCTTCATCCCGGTCCGAGTGACGATCCACTCGTCGGAGGTATCCAGCACCTTCTCGAGATCCTCGTTGCTGAGAATTCCCGATGGCGCATGGTGCCCCACCGCGACGATCTTGACGCCGGTAGAGTTCAACGCTTAGCCGTGCGAGTGCCCGGCGTGCTCGTCCTTCAGTTCGATCACCTGACGTCCGGCGTACGTGCCGCACTGCTCGCACGCGAAGTGCGGGCGTTTTGGCGCATGGCACTGCGGACACTCGACCGTCGTAACGGGATTGAGCTTCCAGTTCGCCGCACGTCGACTGCGCGTTTTGCTGCGCGGGGTTTTCCACTTCAGATTAGCCACTGTTCGTTCTCCATTGCCGGGCCATACTTGCACGCGCACGCGCCCGCGTTCTTGTTCTCACCGCACACCGGGCAGATGCCCTTGCAGTCCTGCGCGCACAGCAGACCGAGCGGAACGGCGCTGCACACCAGCTGCGTGGTCAAATCTTTCACGTCCAAACGGTCTCCCGTCAGCACGTTGTTCTCGCCGAACGGATCGCTTTTCGACTCGCCGTTCGCCGTGAAGCGTTCGTCGACGTCGACGTGCATCTGCCGGTCGACCTCGCCGAGACACCTGTCGCACTCGCCATGGACCTTCACGTCGATGGTACCGGCGATTTCGAGCATCTCGCCGGTCGAGCGCATTTCCAAATGCACCCGCGCCGGTTCGGGGAATTGTACCCCTTCGAACGGCTCCAGCGGTACCTGCTGCTCGACGAGCACCTGCTGCCGTCCGCCGGCAAGGAGCGCGCCGATATCGACCTTGTGCGAAGAACCCATAACATAGAGGAAGGCCGCCCGGTGTGGGAGCCTTCTGAACCCGACACATTGTAGACCCCCCAAGAGCGGCTTGTCAAACGCCGCCCTCGCCGTGAAGGCACGCCATGACGACTAGCATTCCTCTCACGGTGACCGCGGCACGGGCATTGGCGCAGCGCGGCGTGGCTTACGCGCCGGAAATCGCCCGGGCCGCCGGCGATGCAGGCGTGGATCCCCGCCTGCTTGCCGCCGTCGCGGCGCAAGAAACGGGCGGCCCGGGCAGCAACGCCGGCCGCAACATCGTCGGGGACGGCGGCCACGGCCGCGGCCTGTTTCAAATCGACGATCGCTCTCACGAGTTCGCGCGTTCCGCGGCGGCGATGGACCCGCAGGCTAATGCCGAGTATGCGGCGCGCATGCTTTCGGGCTTGCTGAAACGCTACGGCGGCGACGTGCGCAAGGCGTTGTCCGCCTACAATGCCGGCGATCCGAACGCGCGAGGAACCGTTACGGCCTGGCAGGACGGCGCGCGGCTGAGTTACGCCGATTCGGTCATGCGTCACTACGCCGCGCTCGCCGGCGAAACACCGCAGTCGCTTGCGCAAACGCTCAGCGCGGAGGCGCCGAGCGAACAATCCTCGGTGAACGCACTCTGTGCGTTCGCATCGAACTTCCCATCGGTCCCGCCGCCGGCCCCGCAAGCTCAGCATCGACGCGATCAGTCCGCGCCGGCGATCGATTTCGCCTCACTGGTCGACACTAGCCAATAAAGCGCTGCGGCGTGATAGCATTGCAAAACTCTTTGTGAGGTCAAACATGGGTTTCAACATCGGCAGCGCACTGTTGGGCGGCATCACCGGCTTTCTGGAAACGGGCAACCCCGTGGGCGCGGCGGCAATGGGCATCGCCGGCGGCTTGGCGGGCGGCGGCGCGACCGGCGCCAACCTTGCCGGCGGCATAGGTAATGCCGGGCTGGGCGCTCTCAATGCGAGCGACGAAGCGTTTCAGTTATATATGTACGGCGAGCAAATCCGCCATCAAGAGCAAATGCAGGTGCAATCGGAAGCGTTCGACGAGATGATGGACGAAAAATCCGAGCAGATGCGCGAGGTCAATACGCTGCGCGACGTGCAGATGGCACAGCGCAAAGCGGACAACGCGATCACCAAGAAATTCATCGAGTCCATCACCGAATGATCGATCGCACCAGAGCGGCAGCCCGCACGTCGGCGCGGGCTGCCAAAGTCCCATCCGACAACGACGCCGTGGCCGCGCAGCAAGCCGCATTCGATCGCGAAATGGCCGAACGCGCGGAACTGCTGCGCGAGGCCAATGCGATGCGCGACATGATGCTCCAGCAGCTCAAAGCGGACGACGAAGCGCTTAAGAAGTACATCGCAATGATCTAGGGTCGCCCCCAGCCGCCCGCAGTGCGGCCGAGCAGGGGCGTCTTGCGGCGCTGTGATAACATTAGGAGTCGTCGGGCCATTAGCTCAGTTGGTTAGAGCGCATGCTTGATAAGCATGAGGTCCCAAGTTCGAGCCTTGGATGGCCCACCAGTCGAAAACACCCTGATTTCATCGGGGTTTTTTCTTTGCTGTCCCCTTCACCAAACGAGCTTTTTTTGAACGCCTGACACCTCTCGTGACACCTCTCCACGGAGCAGAGTGACTCTGTGCGGAATCGATCGCAAGGGCGCCAAAGGCTGCGTCCACGGCTTCGGCGGCAATGCGCTGCCGCCCGCGAAAGGCCGTATTGTAGAGCTTCAGGGTGACCGGCGGGTCTTTATGCCCGGCGTCCGCGATACGACTTCGAGCGGTACGCCCATCTCAATGAGCATTGAAGCGCACGAGCGGCGGGTTGGCGCCAGGTCACCCGCGGCAGAGCTACGCCGCCTTCACTCGAAAAAAAGCGGCCCGTTAACGGGGCGTACGTAGCAAGGCGTGAGCGTGGAGTTCACCTCATTGTTGAATCAATCCACGGCTTGTAGAAGCTGACGCGAACGTTGTAGGTTGTGGTGCCGTAGAGCCCGTCATGAAACGCTCGCGCATCGCCGTTGACGAATTTGAAGGACGCAAGTGCAGCCACTTGCCGTTGACCCTGCACGTTTACGAGAACGGGGCCGCCGCTGTCTCCGCTTCCGGCCATGCCTTCGAGTGGAAGCGCTGAGGGTGGCTTTTCGAA
>Ga0070739_10005196_pt1 | contig 15003 bp, 13 predicted proteins | sample Coa_R1_7_FD_66445 | JGI IMG/M metagenome (GOLD analysis project Ga0070739, IMG submission 66445) | Surface soil microbial communities from Centralia Pennsylvania, which are recovering from an underground coalmine fire - Coalmine... | ecosystem: Environmental > Terrestrial > Soil > Unclassified ... | reverse complement strand
CCACGGGCACTTCGGTACCCATCCGAGCGTGCTCCCAGGCACCCGGATCGCGCTTCCTGACGCGAGTGTCAGCGCCCGCTGTACCGTCCCGGCCCATTGGACGACGGCGACAGCGACGAGCGTCGCGCAGTCCTCTACGGGACGCTCAGTACGCGACGCTCGCCCGCTACGTGGAGCGCGTCTCGGAGGCGCTCGAGGCGCGCCTCGCGGTGCGTGCCGAGGAGGACCTCGCGACTGCCGCTCATGGCGCGGGCTTCGTGATCCTCTCGATCTCGACGGGTCTCGACACGATGGCGGGGGACCCCCTGTTCGCACAGCGGCACGGGTTCTCGATGCCGGTCGGCGACACCTCGGGCCTTCGGGATCCCCCGGTCGTTGCGCGACGTCCCAGTCAGGGACATCGCGCGCCGGTGATCGTCACTCGCACGCCGGGTGGGCACGCACCCGTGGTTCCCGGTCCGGTCCACGCGAACGACGGGCCGCGATGTTCACGCAGGTGACGACGCGATTCGCCCGCTCGCCGCTGCTCACCGTGGTCGGGCTGCCGGGACTTGAACCCGGGACCTTCGGTCCCCCAGACCGACGCGCTGACCAAGCTGCGCCACAGCCCGCGAAGCGCTCAGTCTAGAACCGGTCGCTCAGGCGTCCGCCTGTTCGAGCAGCGGCCCGACGACGTCGCCCAGCTCCGCGGGATCCCAGCGCGCGTCGCGCTCGGCCGACGGTCCGCGCTCCCACCCGCGCGCGACGGCGATCCGCCCGCCGCTCACGAGGAAGACCCGGCCGGTCACGTCGCGCGCCTCGGGGCTCGCCAGCCACGCGACGAGGGGCGCCACGTTCTCCGGCGCGCGGGGATCGAACGCGCTCGGCTCGGGCGCCGGCGCGGACGCGACGCCGGGCAGGTTCTCGGTCATCCGCGTCCGGGCGCCCGGCGCGATCGCGTTGACGGTCACGCCGTATCGGCCCAGCTCCTTCGCCGCGATGATCGAGAACGTCGCGATCCCGGACTTCGCCGCGCCGTAGTTCGACTGGCCGGGGTTCGCGAACAAACCCGACGTCGAGCTCGTGTTCACGACACGGGCGTCGACCGCGTCGCCGGCCTTGGCGCGCTCACGCCAGTACGCGGCTGCCCAACGGGTCGGCGCGAACGTGCCCTTGAGGTGGACGCGGACGACGGCGTCCCACTCCGCCTCCGTCATGTTGACCAGCATGCGGTCGCGCAGGATCCCGGCGTTGTTGACGAGCACGTCGATCGTCCCGAACCGCTCGATCGCCGTGTCGACGAGGCGGTGGGCTCCGTCCCAGTCGGACACGTCGTCGCCGTTCGCGACCGCCTCACCGCCCATGGCGCGGATCTCGTCGACGACCGCGCCCGCGGGCCCGGCGGACGACCCGGTCCCGTCGACCTTCGCGCCGAGGTCGTTGACCACGACGCGCGCGCCCTGACGTGCGAGCTCGAGGGCGTGACCGCGTCCGATGCCACGTCCTGCGCCCGTGACGACCGCGACGCGCCCCTCGCAGATGCCGCTCACGACGACCCTCCCGCGTCCACCGCTGCCGCGCGGTAACGGTCGCGCAGGAGCCGCCGGTACAGCTTGCCGTTGTCGTGACGCGGGAGCGCGTCGACGAAGTCGACCGTGCGCGGGCACTTGTAGTGCGCGATGCGGTCGCGACAGAACGCGACGAGCTCCTCGGCGAGCGCGTCGGACGTCTCGACGCCGTCCCGCACCTCGACCACGGCCATCACCGTCTCGCCGAGGTCCTCGTCGGGCACGCCGATGACGGCCGCGTCCGCGACGGCGGGGTGCGCGAGCAGCTCCGCCTCGACCTCGGCCGGGTAGATGTTCACGCCGCCCGAGATGATCAGCTCGCTGCTGCGGTCGGTCAGGTAGAGGTAGCCGTCCTCGTCGAGACGGCCGACGTCGCCGAGCGTGAAGAAGTCGCCGCGGTACGCGGACTCCGTCTTGACGGGGTCGTGGTGGTACTCGAAGCGCGCGCCGGGCAGCGACTTCAGGTACACGGTTCCCACGACGCCGGGCGGCACGTCGTCGCCGTGCTCGTCGAGCACGCGGATGCTGCCCGGCACGAACGGCTTGCCCACGGTCCCGGGGCGGGTGAGCCACTCCTCGCTCGTCACGAACGTGCCGAGGCCCTCCGTCGCCGCGTAGTACTCGAGCAGGACGGGCCCCCACCAGTCGATGATCGCCTGCTTGACGTGCACGGGACACGGCGCAGCGCCGTGCAGCACGAGGCGCAGCGACGAGACGTCTGCACCCGCGCGCACGTCGTCGGGCAGCGCGAGCAGTCGGTGGAACATCGTCGGGACCATGTGCGAGTGCGTCACGCGGTGGCGCGCCACGAGAGCGAGCGTCTCGCGCGCGTCCCACCCGTCCATCACGACGACGCCGACGCCCGCGTGCAACGGCGACACGAGCGAGAAGGCGAGCGGTGCCGCGTGGTACAGCGGGCCGGTGCACAGGTGCACGTCCTCGCCGGCCCGGTACCGGAACAGATTGCCGACGGCCGAGGGCGTCGCCTTGCGGCGAACACCCTTCGGGCGCCCGGTCGTGCCCGACGTGTAGAGCATCGACGAGCCGACGACGGGGTCGTCGAGATCCGAGTCGTCGTACCCGGCGACCACGTCGTCGTAGCTCTCGAATCCGTCGATCGCGCCGCCGACCGCGAGTCGCACGCGCGCGCCCGGCGCGCAGTCCCCGGCCCGGGCCGCGCTGGTCGCGTAGCGCGCGTCGGCGACGAACGCCTTGGCGTCGCAGTCGTCGACGACGTAGCCCGCCTCGTCGCCCGTGAGGTGCCAGTTCACCGGCGTGAACCGCAGGCCGGCGCGCTGCGCGGCCGCGACGACCTCCGCGAACTCGGGCCGGTTCCCGACGAGCAACGCGATCGCGTCGCCGGGGACGAGGCCGCGCGACCGCAGTGCCCGGGCGAGCGCGTTCGCCCGCGCGTTGAGCGCGGCGAACGTGCGATCCCCGTGCGGCGAGACGATCGCCGGCACGTCGGGTTGGCGCGCGGCCCAGTATGCGAGCGCCATGCCGTCCCGCGTCGCTTCGCGCAGGTCGTCGAGCTGGACGGGCATCGCGTCCCCTCTCCTCGCGGTCAGGGCTCCGGAGCGAACACGGGAAGGTGACGGCCGTCCGGCAGCGGCTCCCACGCGACGCGCACCGCCATGCCGACCGCCACGGCGCCGGGCGCACACCCCACGACGTTCGTCATCATGCGGACGCCCTCGGGCAGGTCGACGAGCGCGACCGCGTACGGACCGTCGGCGGCGTCGCGGCCCGGTCCGGGACGGTGCTGCACGCTGACCGCGTGCACGGTCGCAGCACCCGACGCGGGCCACCACTCGAAGCTCGTCCCGAGGCAGCGCGGGCACGCCTCCCGCGGGTAGTGCACGGGTTGCTCGCATCGCGTGCACCACTGCAGGACCAGCGTGCGCTCGCGCGTCGCGTCCCAGAACGGCGCGGCAACCTCCGACACCGGTGGGACGGCGCGCTGCGTCACCGTGTCGCATCCGTGCCGAGGACGAGCGTGCCCATCGTCGAGAGCACGCCGCCGGAACCGTGCGCGACCGCGATGTGCGGGTCGTCGAGCTGACGGTCGCCGCACTCGCCGCGCAGCTGCCGCACCGCCTCGACGATGAGGAACATCCCGTACATGCCCGGGTGCGTGTACGACAGCCCGCCGCCGTTCGTGTTCATCGGCAGCGCGCCACCGGGCCCGAGCTTCCCGTCCGCAGCGAACGGACCGCCCTCCCCCTTCGCGCAGAACCCGAGGTCCTCCAGGTGGAGCAGCGCCGTGATCGTGAACGAGTCGTAGCCCATCAGCAGGTCGACATCGCCGGGCTTGACGCCGGCCATCGCGAACGCGGCCGGCCCGCTGCGCGCCCCGGCCGTCGTCGTGAGGTCCGGCATCTGGCTGATCATCTGGTGGTCGCCGCACGTGGCGGCACCGAGCACGAGGACGGGCGGCTTGCGCAGGTCGCGCGCGCGTTCTGCCGAGGTGAGCACGAACGCGCCCGCGCCGTCGGTGACGAGGCAGCAGTCGAGGAGGTGCAGGGGTGACGCCTGCATAGGCGACGCGAGGACGTCGTCGACGGTGATCGGATCGCGGTAGCGGGCGCGCGGGTTCCTCGACGCCCACGCGCGCGTCGACACCGCGATCTGGGCGAGCTGCTCGGGCGTCGTGCCGTACACCGCCATGTGGCGGCTCGCGGCGAGCGCGTACGCGCCCATCGGCATTGCGAGCCCGTACGGCATCTCCCACTCGAGCATCGGGTTCGGGCCGGGGAACGGCGGGCGGCGTTGCGCCTGCCCGTCGCGGCGGGCACGGTCGCCCCGCGGCGTCGCGGCGTACACACCGACGACGACGTCGCACAGCCCGGCCGCGATCGCGGCGGCCGCGTGCTCGACGTGCACCTCGAAGCTCGACCCGCCGACGGTCGTCCCGTCGACGAACGTCGGGTGGATACCGAGGAACTCGGCCAGCCCCGTCGCCATGCCGGCGTAGCAGACGCCGTCGACGTCGGCGAGCGTCAGTCCGGCGTCGTCGAGCGCCTGCCGCACCATCGCCGCTTCGAGCGCGCGGCCGTGCGCGTCGAGGATGCCGGTCGGCGACGCGGCGTCGGCCACACCGACGACGGCGGCAGCGCCGCGCAGCGTGCGCCCGTCGCTCACGTGTGGCGTACGGTCACCGGGCCGTCGTGGGTCGCGCGCGTGCCGTCACGAGCGCGGGAGCGTAACGACTCGTCCCGGCCGGCGTCAGGCGACGGCGTGCCAGACCCACTCCGCCATCTGGAAGAAGCGGTAGCCGAGGTACACCGCGAGCGCGCCCGCCATGAGCTTGAGGTGCCACGGGATCGGGAGCTTCTCGTCGACGTCGTCGTCCTTCGGGACGGCGCGCGCCTTGCCGGGGTCGACGGGGTGGCCGCAGGCCGGGCACGCGCCGTCGACGTGCACCGTCGACGGGTTCAGGTAGCGGCTGCAGCGGTCGCACCACGGCACGCGTCCATTGTCGCGTCGCGTCCGGCCGAGTCAGCCCTCCGCCAGATATTCCGTGAAGCGGAACGACCCGAATGTGGCCGGTGACGCTTCACAGAACGAGGGGGGCGGTCAGACGGGCGGGACGCCGTGGCGACGCTCGACGACCTCGCGGCGCCGGTCGCGGGCGAGCGCGAGCCGGCGGACGAGCTCGTCGCGCAGATCGTCCGGCTCGACGACCGCGTCGACCACGAGCTCCGACGCGAGGCGTACGAGGTCGACGTCGGCCTCGTACTCGGAGCGGCGCTCGGCGACGAACGCGGCGCGCTCGTCGGCGTCCTCGATGGCCTGGATGCGGTTGTAGAACACGGCATTGACGGCGGGCTCCGGACCCATCACGGCGATGCTCGCGGTCGGGAGCGCGAGGCACGCGTCGGGGTCGAACGCGGGACCGCACATCGCGTACAGCCCGGCGCCGTACGCCTTCCGCACGATCACCGAGAACTTCGGGACGGTCGCCTCCGACACCGCGCTGATCATCTTGGCGCCGTGGCGGATGATCCCGTCGCGCTCGACGGCCGAGCCGATCATGAAGCCCGGTACGTCGGCAAGGAACACGAGCGGCACGCTGAACGCGTCGCACAGCCAGATGAACCGCGCGGCCTTGTCAGCGGAGTCGACGAACAGCACGCCGCCGAGGTGCGCGGGGTTGTTCGCGACGATGCCGACCGTCTCGCCGGCGAGCCGCCCGAAGCCGACGACGAGCTCGCGCGCGAACAACGGCTTGATCTCCATGAACGAGCCGTCGTCGACGAGCGCGTCGATCACCTTGTGCATGTCGTAGGCGCGGCGCGGTTGCTCGGGGACGATCGAGCCGATCGGCTTCGCGGACGACGACGGGTCGCGCGCGTCGACCGTCGGCGGGCGCTCGCGCCAGTTGCGCGGCAGGTACGACAACCAGCGCTTCGCGGCCGCGATCGCCTCGGCGTCGTCGGTGACGAGGTTGTCGCCGCACCCGCTCACCGTCGCGTGCATGCGCGCGCCACCCATCTCCTCGAGCGTGACCTGCTCGCCGATCACCTCCTCGGCCATGCGTGGCGACCCGAGGTACATGGACGCGTTGCCCTCGACCATGAACACGACGTCGCAGAACGCCGGGATGTACGCGCCACCCGCGGCGGACGGCCCGAACAGGCAGCACACCTGGGGCACCTTGCCGGACAGACGCACCTCGTTGGCGAAGATCCGGCCCGCTCCACGCCGGCCCGGGAAGAGCTCGACCTGGTCGGTGATGCGCGCGCCGGCGGAGTCGACGAGGTAGACGACCGGCATCTCGTGCCGCAGCGCGGTCTCGGTGAGCCGGATGATCTTCTCGACCGTGCGCGCGCCCCACGACCCCGCCTTGACGGTCGGGTCGTTCGCCATCACGCACACGGGCCGTCCGTCGACGCGGCCGGTGCCCGTCACGACGCCGTCGGCCGGGAGGTCGGACGCGGTCGCGTTCGCGAGCAGCGCGTCCTCCGCGAACGAGCCGTCGTCGAGCAGGAGCGCGAGCCGGTCGCGCACGAAGAGCTTGTGCTCGCGCTCGAGCTTCTCGCGCCCCTTGGCCAGGTTCCCCGCGAGCGCGCGCTCGACGGCGTCGTGCACGTGGGCCGTGTGGTCGTCGCCCGGCATGGCGCGCAGGCTACCGACCGGGCGCCGGCACCCGGCGAAGCATCAGTGCACGAGCCGGACTGGGTCGCCGTCGATCGACGCCGTCCACGACGTCGTGTCGTTGAGGCTGCCGTTGAAGCGGTACTGGATGCTCACCCAGCAGTCGTTCGGGTCGGACACGTTGCACGAGTTGAGCGAGCTCGGGATCGGCAGCTTCACTTGGATCCACCGCCCGTTGTACTGGCTCGAGCTCACACCGGTGATCGAGCAGGAGCCGGGCGTCGGTTGGAACGAGTTCCACGGTGGACCGTTCGTCGAGCTCGACGCGGGCGGTGAATAGGTACAGCTCGACAGCGGAGTGTCGTTGCCGTCGGTCGTGCGGACGATCGTCAGCGAGCCGGTCGTGCCCGCGCTCGGCGCGTCGCCGATGTCGAACAGGCTGAGCGTGAGCGTGCGACCGGGCGCGCCCGGGAGGACGCGTGCGAGGTAGAACTCGGTCGTCGTGCTCGAACCGACGTTCGCGTAGATCGACATCTTGGCGTTGCCGAACAGCCCCACGTTCGACGCCGGCGCGCAGCTGCTCGTGCTCGTCGACGCACAGAGCGAGAACCGGTTGTGGCCCGACCCGCTGCTCGCGCTGGTCGACACCTGCACGAAGTAGTCGCCCTGGCTCGGGGAGAGCTGGCAGATCGGGTACCACGCCCGGAAGATCGCGCCGAACGTCGTGTTCTGGCCGGCGACGGGCGCGCTCGGGATGAACGGCACGTTGCTCTTGAGCCGGCTCACGAGGTCCTTGTTGATCGCGTTGTGGTCCATCCCCGCGTACCAGCCGGGGAACGTCACGCTGCAGATGGGCGTGGACGGCGCGCTGGCCGGGTTGCCCGGCACGCTGGCCGGCCCGAACACCTTGTACGTCGTCGCGGGCGGCGGGTTGCTCGTGTCGAAGATGTGGTCGCCGGTGCAGTACTGCATCCCGGGGTCGTTGGGATTCGTCGCGTCCGTCACGGGCGCGTATCGCACCGACGGCAGGTCTCCCGCTGTCGGGTAGCCCGGGACGCTGTTCTTGTTGAGGCCCGCGGCGCCGATCAGGTTGGAGTTGTCGTCATTGGCTCCGCAGTTGTCGCCGACCGCGACGAACGCGGGGTCGAACGCCTGGATCGTCATCGACCCGGGCGCACCCGGACCGACCCGGACCGTGTAGTAGTAGCCGTTCTGGTCGTAGTCGCTGTTGTGGCCGCCCGAGCAGTTGTCACCGAAGCTGCACGTGCCGGCCTGGTACGCGTCGCCGTTCTCCTTGGGCGAGTCCGGGCCCGCGATGTTGCCCCAGAACCCGGGGCGCCGACCGCGCGTCGTGAACATCCCTGCGTACGGGTCGTTGCCGAACTGCGCGCTCGGGCTCCCCATCGCGACCGGCTTCGTGTACTCGGCCGTCGCGGTACGCGAGACGGTCTTCACCTTCACGCCGACCGCGCGCGCGAAAATTGTGTCGATCGTGTTCGAGATCGTCACCTTGAGCTGACTCGGGCGGCTCCCCTGCACGATCGTGACGTGCACCTTGCCGCCGTTGGCGCCGTCCGTGTAGCCGTTCGCCGACGCGACCTGCTGCGCGGTGGACATTGCGAGCGGGACGTTGTCCGGGAGGTAGACCGCGCCTGCGAGCGCGGCGGCGTCCGCGGCCTTCTGCTGCTGCTGACCTTCGTACGACCAGCTCGCGAAGTCGACCGCGAAGCCCGCGAAGCCGAGCATCACGACGAGGATGATCGAGAAGAACACGAGGAAGAACCCGCCCTCCTCGTCACATCGCGTGCGGAAGACCCGGCTGCGGATACCGCGGGTGAGGCGGCTCATGATCCGCACGTCGCCGAGCCGAGCGGCTCGACCCGGAACACCGCCGTGCTCGTGAGGTCACGACCGGCGTGCCCGAAGAGGCCGGTCAGGTACGAGTACTTGACGTGGACGTAGACGCCGACCTTGGCCCACGTGCCCGTCGGGCAGGCGTTCTGCGTCAGCACCCAGCTCGGCGGCGTGTAACCGCCGGTGTTGAACTGCTTCGTGGCGGAGTTCCACGTGAACTTGACGCAGCTGCCGCCGCAACCTGCCGGCGCGGTGCTGCTGTTCGTCGCGTCGAAGACCCAGACCTCTTGCGGCTCTTGTGAGGGAAGCCCCGAGAGGGCGGCCGCCACGGCGTTGGCCGCGTCGACGGGCATGGTGCCGACGCGTGGCTCGGCCGACGCGATGCGGCCGCCGGCCCGGGCGGCGGACGAGACCTGCGACGCGTCCCGGTACATCGAGGAGAACTCGAGCGCGCCGAAGACGAGGAGCAGCACGAGCGGCATGAGGATCGCCGCCTCGACCAGCGCGGCGCCTCGTTCCGACCTCTTGGCTCGCGAGCGGGCGCGCCCGGCGGCGCGCATGACTCGGCTCATGCTGCCCTCTCCGTCACTCGGGGGGTCGTGTCCGGATCGGGCAGATTGTAAGGACGGGTGGGGAATGTCGATATAGGCCGCGTGGCCCAAATCCCACGGAGCGTGGTCAAACGGGCGTAGCTCCCGGCCCCCTCATTTGATGAGCTCGACGATCGCCGACGAGCCGACGTGCCACGGGGCGTCGACGCCGGCGGGCAGCATCCCGGGCGGGATCACCCATGCGGTGAGGGCCTGGGCGTTGTCGTTGGCCGCGCCCATCGACCCCGTGTTCCAGGAACCCGGATCGAAGTCGATCGAGCAGGTGCCGCTCCCGTTGCAGCCGCCGTAGAGCGTCTGGACGTACACCGCCTGGAACCCGGTGACGGCGAGCGCGCTGCTGTTGCCGTTCGGCGGCTGGCTCCCGGCGAACGTCGGGACGTAGGCGAAGCGGGGTGAGAGCTGGATGTCGTAGAGGTCGAGCGGCTTCTCGGTGCTCGTGTTCGCCCCGAACAGCACGCCGTGGTAGCCGCCCGTGCGGTAGTCGGTGAAGCACTGCTGGAGCTGTTGGTGGGCCTGCGTGCGGTTCAGCCCGCTGAACACGCTGCGGCGGCAGCTCGCCGGGATCCCCGTCGCGTTCGGGTCGATGAACTCCCACAGCGGCTTGTTGTCGACGTTGACGCCACCGACCTTCGCCTTCGGGTAGCTGCCGCGCTGCAGGCGTGCGGGCTGGCCGTCGTCGAACGTGCCCGCGGACCCGTGGAGGACGCCCGTGTCGAAGTCGGCGACGACGTTGCCCGTCCGCACGGCGAGCGTGTTGGGCCCCGGCGGGCAGCCGTTCTCGGTCACGGTCGTCCCGTTGAACACTGTGATCTCGTGGTCGACGCCGATCGCGATGTTGTTCTCCAACCGGGTCGACTGCTGGCCGTTCCCGCACCGGCGGACGGTGGGGATCGCGCTGTTGCCGTACTGGAAGACGTCGAGCGTCCCGAAGTTCCCCGTCGCCGGGCCGCTGCACGCGCCCGTCGGGAAGTTCGCGCTCGCACCGGTCTTGAGACAGCGTTCGTCGCCCGTCCCGCCGGTGAACATCGAGAACGGCTCGATCGTCCCGTAGCCCGCGACGCCGATGCTCGCGACCGCGGCCGCGCTCTCGGTGATGTGGTTGAACCCGATCGCCTTGCCGAAGAACGTCGGGACGGTCAGGGTCGGGACGCGGACGCGGACCTGCGTGTACGAGGTGTCGTACGAGATGCACGCGCTGCTCGCGATGTTCGTCAGCTTCTGCGTGTCCGTGCACGTCGACCAGTTCGGCGTGACGCCGGTCAGGTTCTGCCCGACGGTGGTCTGGGCGGTGCTGTCCGCGCCGGCCGTGCTCGGGAGGCTCTGCGCGGCGGCGAGGGCGGCGGCGTCGGCCGCGTTCTGCACCTGGCGCTTCTTCTCACGCGCGTAGCCGAGGTCGAGCGCGAGCGCGGAGAAGGCGACCAGCACGGTCAGCACGATCGTGAACATGACGAGCACCGCGCCCCGCTCGTCACGTCGCTCACGCTCACGCGTCACGAGCACGTCGGCGCTCCGGGATCGGCCGACGACGTGAACGACGGCACCTGCTCGAGACGCATCGTCACGCTCGACGTCACGACCCGGTTGCCCAGGAACGGCCGCATGACCCCCGTGATGTTGTACGCGGGATAGCTGGCGCACACGGTGACGGTGTCGCCGACGTGCGTGCCGTTCAGCACGACACGCACCTTGGTCTGGCTCGCGTCGAGACCGATCCGCTGCTTGGTCTCGGTGAGGATGTCGCCGTTCGACTGGTCGTTCACGACGGCGAGCCGCGCGCCTTCGCGCACACCGTTGCGCAACGACACGAAGTTGTTGTACGTGCCGCCGAACTCGATGATCCCGAACACGAACAGCATCAGCAGCGGGAGGATCAGCGCGAACTCCACGAGCGACGCGCCGCGCTCTTCCCGTGCCCGGCGTGCGTCAGCGCCGGCCATTGCCCGCTCCGTTCCCGTGCGGGCCGGCGTTCGGGGACGCGTCCGCGTTCGCGTGACCGGGCGCCGCGCCCGTGTGGCCCGGTGTCGTCGTCTTCGTCGTCTGCCCGGGCGGGGTCCCGCCGTTCCCGGGGTTGGCGGGCGGGCCGGGCTGCTTCGACTGTCCGGGCGGCGCGCCGCCGTCCGCCGGAGTGGTCGACGGCCGGTTGGCGTGGCCCGGTGCGGAGCCCGAGGCGCCCGGCGCCGACGGTCCCGTCGGCGTGGCCGCGACCGGCGCGCTCGTCGGGGTGGTCAGCCGCGGACTCGCGCTCCCGTCGCCGGGCTGCGGGGCCGGCCCGCCCGGCTCTCCGCCGGTGGTGGCCGACGGAGAGCCGCCCTGTCCCGACGGGCCCGCACCGGGGCTGCCGGTCCCCCGGCCGGCAGCCGGCGGCAACGGGTGGTGGGTGGCGCCCCCGTTGCGGCGGTGCGAGGTGGACGCGCTCGGCAGGTGGACACCGACCGCCCCGGCGACGCCCGCGACCGCGTGCTCGAGTGGCGCGGGCAGCGCGCTGTTGGCGGCGGCGACCCCGACGCCGCCGAGCAGCGTCGCTGCGGTGACGAGGCTCGCGGCCGCAGTCCGCACGTGGCGTCGTGTGAACGCGCTGCGGCGGTGACGGCGACGCGGACCCGTGGTCACCGGTCCCGCGGCGCGCATCGCGGCGAGGTGGCGCCGAGCCGTCAGCTCGTCGGTCGAGACGGCGAGCGCGGCGCGCAGCGCGCCGAGGTCGTCCACGAGCGCGAGCGCCGCGCGGTCCTCGCCCGCGACAGCACGGGCATCGTCGAGCAGGTCCTCGGGCGGCAGCCACTGGTCGGTGCGGTCCATGCGACGGGGTCATCGCAGGACCCGCCCGGGAGGTAACGGGCGGCGTCGGACTTTTCTCGCGCCCGCTACGCGACCTTCTGCGCGTCGAGCTCGCGTGCGAGCGCGGCCAGGGCCCGTCGTTGGAGCATCTTCACGGCGCCCTCCTCCTTGCCGAGCATCTTCGCGACGGTTGCGACGGAGAGGTCGGCGACGATGCGCAGGAGCACGACGTCGCGCTGGTCGTCGGTGAGGCTCGCCACGGCTCGATGCAGCCGGTCGGACACGATCGGGTCCGACGTCGCGATGACGTCGGGCGCGGTGTGCGCCGTCGTCCGGGCCAGCGCCGCCGGGTCGACAGCGTCCTCGCCGCGGCGGGCCCGGCGCCGTCGCTCGTCGACGAGCCGGTGATGGGCGATCGTGAACAGCCAGGCACGGAACGCGGCCTCGTCGCCGTCGAAGCGACCGATCCCCCGGACGACCGCGACGAACACGTCGCCCACGACGTCGTCGGGATCGGGCGACCCGTGCCCGCGCGCGTACCCGCGCACGGCGGGTGCGAGCGCCCGGTACAGCGTCTCGTAGGCGCGCTCGTCGCCCCGCCGTGCCGCGTCGATGACCTCGACGAACCGGCGAATCGCCACGTTCTCACCTTTCGCGTAGTTCGCGAAGAGGTGAGCGTACGGAGGGAGGGCGGGCCGGGGAATGAGCCGTTCGACCCGTTTGCGCAGGCCGCGGCGTCAGCCGGCCGTCAGTCGCCGCGGCGGCGGACCCGCAGCTTGACCGGCGTCGGGCCCAGATCGAACGCCTCGCGGAAGCGGCGTTCGAGATACCGGAGGTACGTCGGCGGAAGGGACCGGGTGGCGAAGAGCGTGAACGTCGGCGGGTCCGCCGCGCCCTGGGTCGCGTACAGGATGCGGGGCCGGTGGCCGCGCTCGATCGGCGGCGGGTGCGCGGCCTGCGCCTCGCGCACGATCCGGTTGAGCGCAGCGGTCGGGATCCGCGCGTGGTACGCGCCCTCGGCCTGCCGCAGCGCGGGCAGCAGCTTGTGCACGCCGCGCCCCGTCTTCCCCGACACCTCGAGCACGGGTGCGTAGCCGAGGAAGCCCAGGCGGTCGGCGACCTGCGCGCGCAGCTCCGGCCGCCGCTCGGTCGGCACCGTGTCCCACTTGTTGAGCACGACGACGATCGCGGTCCCGGCCGCGTCGACGCGCTCGGCGAGCCGCTGGTCCTGGTGGCTCACACCTTCGCTCGCGTCGACGACGAGCAGCGCCGCGTCGGCGCGGTCGATCGCCTGCAGCGCGCGCACGAGGCTGTAGTACTCGGTCGGCTCGTCGATCCGGCTCCGGCGTCGCAGGCCCGCGGTGTCGACGAAGCGCAGCACACCGTCGGCCGTCTCGACGATCGTGTCGATCGAGTCGCGCGTCGTGCCCGGGAGGTCGTGCACGACGGAGCGCTCCTCCCCGACCAACCGGTTGAACAGCGTGGACTTGCCGACGTTGGGGCGACCCACGATCGCGACCGAGAACGGCCGGTCCGCGTCGTCCGGCTCGTCAGGCGTGTCGACGTCGGGTTCGGGCAGCGCGGCGACGACCGCGTCGAGCAGGTCGCCGCTGGTACGGCCGTGCAGCGCGGAGACGGGGTACGGCTCGCCGAGCCCGAGGCGCGCGAACTCCCACAGGTCGGCCTCGCGCCGCTCGTCGTCGACCTTGTTCACCGCGACGATCACCGGCCTGTCGCCGCGCTGGAGGATCGACGCGACCCGGGCGTCCTCCTCGGTGACGCCGACCGTCACGTCGACGACGAACACGATGACGTCGGCCGCGCCGATCGCCTCCTCCGCCTGCCTCGACACCTTCGCCTCGAGCGAGCCGTCGCGTTCCGCGAGCCACCCGCCGGTGTCGACGACCGTGAAGCGCCGGCCCGCCCATTCGACGGGCAGCTCCTTGCGGTCACGGGTGACGCCCGGCTTCTCCTCGACGATCGCGGCGCGCCGGCCGACGAAGCGGTTCACCAACGTCGACTTGCCCACGTTGGGACGGCCGACGACGGCGACGATGCTCATGGTCGCACTCGCTCGGCACCGGGATGCCCGGCGCCGCCCTCCGGGACGCTCGCCGCTCCAGCCGGCCAACAGCAAGGTCCGGCGGCCGCTGCGGGCCGCCTCGCCTGAGGTGCCCCACTCATTCGCGGTCAGCTCGCGAGCGCGCGGACGAACGACGCGCCGTCGGTCGGCACGACCTCGACGGGGCGCGGGAGATCGCGCACGTGCACCCCGTCGAGGAACACGTCACGCGACAGCACGACGTCCGGCAGCAGGTACCGGCTTCCCGCGGGCTCGTCCGCGAGCGCGGCCGCGACGTCCGCACCGGTCAGCAGTCCGGTCACGCCGATGTTGCCGCCGAAGAACCGGTTCCGGACCGGCAGGACGCGCACGTCATGCACGGCGATCGCGTCGAGCACCGGCGTCAGCACGCGCGCGCCGTACTCCCCCGTGATCACGGTCACCGGCGAGGACATGCGGCACTCACGTACGGATTCCGTACGTGAGTGCCGCATCTTCTCGTTCTCGGTCTGGCGGGGCGCGCGGTAGCCGTCGGCCGGCGCGCCGTCGACCCAGGCGAAGAACCCGGACCGCGGACCCGTGCCGTCAACCTCCTCCCCCACGACCGCGCGCCGCGCGTCGTGCTCGAACGCGCGCGCCATCCCGATGCCGTTCTCGTGCTGCGGGAAACCGTCGTAGGCGGCGACCGGGGGGAAGTCGCGACCCGCCATGAGGTAGTACTCGTCGGCCGCGTACACGAGGCGGCGCCCGAGCGTCGCGACGTAACGCTGCTGCCAGCGCTCGATGCACTCGACGACCGCGACGGCCTCCTCGCGCGTGTGCGGACGCATCTCGGGCTCGTGGTTGTGGTCGCTCACGCCGAGTGGGACCACGCCGAGCGTCGCCAGGCGCGGGAAGCGGTCGAACACGCCGAGCAGCGTGTCGTCGAGCACGGCGCCGTCGTTGATCCCCGGGCACACGACGATCTGCCCGTGCACCTCGACCCCGGCCGCGAGCAGCGCGTCGAGCCAGCGGAGGCTCGTGGCGCCCCGCCGGTTGCGCAGGAGACGCGCCCGTA
>Ga0070739_10005195_pt1 | contig 15011 bp, 13 predicted proteins | sample Coa_R1_7_FD_66445 | JGI IMG/M metagenome (GOLD analysis project Ga0070739, IMG submission 66445) | Surface soil microbial communities from Centralia Pennsylvania, which are recovering from an underground coalmine fire - Coalmine... | ecosystem: Environmental > Terrestrial > Soil > Unclassified ... | reverse complement strand
GACCAGCAGCATGCCGTCGAGCGTGATTCGCCGCTCCCGCCGCCAGGGCCTGACAATGAAGTAATAAATCCCGACCGGCAGGCCGACCACGATAACGGTCGTCCACGTCATGAGGATGGCCTTCATCAGCATCGGCGGATCGCTCGGCCCTGTCGGTACCCGCACGAAGTAAGGCCCGGTGATCCAGCGAATCCACACATATAGCTGAAAAGTGAGGATTGCACCGCCGATGATGGCCCAGATCCGCACGGGTTTGACTGTCGGCTGAACCTGGGTCCCGAGCGAGGCCGCTCCCCCGAGCGACTCGGTGACAGAGGGCGGATTCTTCCTGTTCGACAGTTCGCTCACGACACTGTCTCCTTCTGGATTGTTGTGGTGCAGTGCGCGCGTATTTGCTTGCACGGGCGATACGGATGGCGATGAGTTCAGCGCAGTAGCCGCCTCTCGTCGACGACGCAGTCATAGATCGCCATCCTCAGGTAGGCCGTACTCCGCGAATATACCAGTCAGTATCTCGCTGACCAATAGGTTTCTCAGATTCTATGGCACAATCGCCTGCATGGTGGAGCGTTGGACCCGGGAGCGCCGTCTTGAGCACACCCGTTCGCTTCTGTTGGATGCCGCTGAAGAGGTGTTCGCCGAAAAGGGTTTCACCCCAGCGACTCTCGACGACATCGCGCATGCTGCCGGCTACACCAAAGGCGCCATCTACAAGCACTTCGCAGCCAAGGAAGACCTCTTCTTGGCCGTAAGCGACCGATACTGGCGTCGCTATTTCGACACTTTCGCCGAGGTGATGTCGACTGCGACGCAGATCGGGGCGCGCGAGCTCGATGAGATCGCGCAGCGTTGGCGCCAATTGAGCCGAGACCGCGGCGCCGAGCACGCCGCGTTGGGCCACGAGTTCACCCTCTATCTGCTTCGCAACCCGGAAGCGCGGGAACGGGTCGCGGCCAAACGGTCAGAGGTCGTCGAGGCGCTGGCAAAATTCATCGTCCAGGGAGTCGACCGATTGGGCGGAACCCTGCTGATCCCTCCATTGACCTTCGCCCAAGTACTCGTCGCCACCACCGATTCCGTCGTGCTGGGCAGTGAACTCGATGATCTCGACCTCTATCGTCCAGTGGTGGAGATGTACGTGTCGGTGATCAAACTGCCCTAACGCCGCTAGTTCGCAGCCGGGCAATTCCTCTGGTACCCACGACGTGGTACAGGCGCGATCGATAGCCATAGACGCAGTCTCGGCAGGTTGCGCTAGCCGAGCATTGACGGGACTACGGCCTCGATGAGATGCGGTCCGGGTGCGGCGAGCCCGGCTTGCAGCGCGTCGGCGAATTCTTCGGCCGTGGTCACGCGGCGGCCCGGCACTCCCATGCCTTCGGCTAGCTGGACGAAATCTATTGCGGGACGGGTTAAGTCGAGCAGCTCGCGCGCCTTCGGACCTGGTTCGTTTTCTGCACCGACGCGTTGCAGCTCCAGCCGCAGGATGTCGTAGGCCCCGTTGTTGTAGATGACGGTGGTGACGTCGAGGTTCTCTCGGGCCTGTGTCCATAACCCGGAGAGCGTGTACATCGCTGAGCCGTCGGATTCCAGGCACAGCACCGGTCGTTCCGGCGCGGCGATCGCGGCACCTATGGCAGCGGGGATGCCGTAGCCGATGGCACCGCCGGTCAGCGTCAGCCAGTCATGTGCCGGCGCTCCGGCGGTCGCTTGTGCCAGCAGCAGGCCGGAGGTGTTGGATTCGTCGACTACGATTGGGTTTTCGGGCATGAGCGCGCCGACGACATCCGCCGCCGACGCGGCGGTCAGGGCACCGGCCGGCAGCGCCGGACGCCCGGGAGCAGCAAGCGGCGCAGGAAGCCCTGGCGCCAGCTCGTCGGCCAGCGCAGCCAACGCATCGGCGGCGCCGGCGGGGCCGGCGAGCTCGTGGACCTCACAGCCCTCCGGCACCAGGTTGCTGGCCTTTCCCGGGTAGGCGAAGAACGAGACCGGCGACTTCGCGCCTGCCAGGACAAGGTATTTGGCCCCATCGAGTTGGCCGGCGACGGCTTCGGCGAAGTAGGCGAGCCGGTCGACGGCTGGCACGCCGGCGCCGCGCTGCAGCACTGTCGGGAACGTCTCGCAGTACCAGCGGGCGCCTGTGGCCGCGGCAATACGCGCGGCAGCGGTCAGCCCCGGCGCGCGGGTGGCGTCACCGCCGACCACGATCACTGCGGGCTCGCCGGAGCGCAGCACTTTGGCAGCTAACTCGACAGCATCAGCATCGACCGTCGACGGCGGCGGTTGGCTTAGCGCCGCCGCCGCGGTCGAGACACCGTCGGACCACGACACGTCCGCGGGCAAGATAAGAGTCGAAATATGCTGGTGCGCACGGCTTGTGGCGACAGACTCGGCGGCATCAGACGCCACTTCGGCAGCCTCCACGGTGCGGCGCATCCACCCAGACGCGCTGCCGGCCAGTGCGTCGATGTCGGATTCCAGTGGGGCGTCGTACTTCTTGTGATAGGTCGCGTGGTCGCCGACGAGAACCACCATCGGCACCCGGGCGCGCCGCGCGTTATGCAGATTGGCTAATCCGTTGGCCAACCCGGGCCCCAGGTGTAGCAGCACTGCTGCCGGCCGCCCGGTGATGCGGGCATAGCCGTCGGCCGCGCCGGTGGCGACGCCCTCGAACAAAGTCAGCACGCCGCGCATCCGCGGAACGCTGTCCAGCGCTGCGACGAAGTGCATCTCGGAGGTGCCGGGGTTGGCGAAGCACACCTCGACTCCGCTGTCAACCAGTGTGTTGATCAACGCATGTGCGCCGTTCATGTCTGCGCCTCCCGTTGGCTGAGCCCGAAGACACGTTCGGCGTTGCCCTGCAGATACGCGCTCCGGGTCTCGTCGTCGAGCCCAAGTTCGTCGAGACCCGCGAGCGCGTGCGCATGGGCAATCATCGGATAATTCGTGCCGAACAGCACTTTTCGTTGTCCGGTGCCGGTTTTCATGAACCGGACGAGTTCTTCGGGGAGTCGTTTCGTGGTGTAGGCCGAGGTGTCGATATAGACGTTTTCGTGCTTGCGGGCGACGGCGACCATCTCCTCGGTCCACGGATAGCCGACGTGTCCGCAGACGATGACAAGCTCGGGAAAGTCAAGCGCCACCTGGTCGATGTAGGGAATCGGGCGGCCGGTCTCCGAGGGCCGCAGCGGACCGGTGTGGCCGACTTGGGTGCAGAACGGCACACGCAACTGCACGCATTCGGCGAACAGCGGATAGTAGCGGCGATCGGTCGGTGGCGCGTTCCACAGCCACGGCACCACACGCACGCCGAGGAACCCGTCGTCGCGCACTCGTCGCCGCAATTCGCGCACCGCGTCCATTGGGCGGTCCAGGTCGACCGCCGCCAGGCCAGCAAAGCGGTTGGGGTGCAATCGGATCCATTCGGCGACCTCGTCGTTGCTGACGAGATCTTGGCCGTTCGGGCCGCGCCACGCAGACAGCAGACCGACGTCGACAGCCGCGGCGTCCATCGCGGCCAGGGTGGCCTCGATCGGGATTTCACTATCGGGTATCGCACCGCCGGTCCAGCGTCGCAGCGAGGCGAGCATGTCGCTGCGCAAAAACCGCAGTGTCGGGTGCTGCATCCACACGTCGATGGTCATCGCGCCTCGACTGTAGACGGCTGGATCTGATTGCCCGACTCCTGCTCCCTCCGCTACGCGGCGGGCGTCGTCGTACTAGCTGTCTCGGATCCCGTCCAGGCGTCGCGACGCAGCCTCGAACCCGCTCACCAGATCGGCGATGATCTCGGCTACCGGGCGGATCTTTTTCATCTGCCCGATAATCTGGCCAGCCGGCATCGCGACCACGGAGGGATCGTTGGATTGGTTCAGTCGCTGGTGGGCCTCGCCGACCAGGATGTTCTGCAGCGGCATCGGCAGCGGTTCGGGCGCGTCGGGCGCATCCCACGCGTCGGTCCAGCGGCTCTTGAGGAGCCGAGCCGGCTTGCCGCTGTAAATCCGCCGACGCACGGTGTCACTCGAGGTGGCGCCCAACAGCGCCCGCTGCACGACTGAGACGCCGGATTCGTGTCGCACGCCCAGGTCGTATTCGGCGGCACCCAGGAACGCCGAACCCATCCACACGCCCGATGCGCCGAGCGCCAGCGCCGCGGCGACCTGCCGACCGGTGCCGATGCCGCCAGCCGCCAACACCGGAACGTCGACCGTGTCGACCACCTCCGGCACCAGCACCATCGACGCGATTTCACCGGTGTGGCCCCCGGCTTCGTATCCTTGCGCGACCACGATGTCGACACCGTTGTCGACGTGGCGTTGAGCATGCTTGGCAGTGCCGGCCAGCGCCGCGACTGGTACCCCGGCCTCGTGCGCCTGCTCGATCACGTCAGTCGGCGGGGAGCCGAGCGCGTTGGCGATCAGCTTGATCGGATGGTTAAGCGCGACCTCGACGTGGGAGCGCGCCACCGAGTGCAACCAACCCAGCACGCCGGCGGAGCGCTGTGGTGCGGGCAGCGGCGGCACACCCAGCGCGGCGAGCGTCTTGTCGACGAACTCCCGGTGCGCCTCCGGGATAAGCTTGTCGAGGTCTGTCGCCGCGCCCTCGGTGGGGATCTTCGCCGGCATGACGACGTCGACACCGTAGGGTTTGCCGGCGGTGTTCTCGTCCATCCAGCTCAGTACCGACTCGAGCTCGTCGGCTTCGTTGAACCGCACGCAGCCCAGCACCCCGAATCCGCCGGCGCGGCTGACTGCTGCTGCGACTTTCTCCGAGGGCGTGAACACGAAGATCGGGTAGTCGATCCCGAACCGGTCGCACAGCGGCGTGCGCATCAGGCCCTGGTCGCCGCGTGGTTGGCATGCACCTCGTCGGCGGGCCGGGCTTCGGTCTGCTCCTTGGCCCAGCGGTAGTCGGGCTTGCCCGCGGGTGATCGCTTGATCTCGTCGACGTACCAAAGCTTCCGGGGCACTTTGTATCCCGCGATCTCGCTGCGCACGAACTGGTCGAGCTCGGCAAGCGACGGGCGTGTTCCAGGTCGCGGTTGCACGACGGCGGCCACACATTGACCGTAGCGCTCGTCGGGCACGCCAACCACCAGGGCGTCGAACACGTCGGGGTGGCCTTTCAACGCGGCCTCGACTTCTTCGGGGTAGATCTTCTCGCCGCCGCTGTTGATGGATTGCGAGCCGCGGCCCAGCAGCGTCACCGTGCCGTCTTCCTCGACGGTCGCATAGTCGCCGGGGATCGCGTAGCGCACACCGTTGATGACCTTGAATGTGGCGGCGGACTTCTCGGGATCCTTGTAGTAGCCGACCGGGACGTGACCGCGTTTGGCGATGACGCCCCGCACACCGGAGCCGGGCTTGACCTCGTTGCCGTCCTCGTCGAGCACCACGGTCCACTTGTCGATGGTGACGCGCGGCCCGCCGGTGTGCGCCTCGCCCTTCGCAACGACGCTGGTGCCACCAAACCCGGTCTCCGATGAGCCGATCGAGTCGGTGATGACTCGATTTGGCAGCAGCTCAAGCAGTTTCTCCTTGATGCTCGGGGAGAACAGCGCCGCGGTGCTGGCCAGTAGGTACAGCGACGAGAGGTCGTAGTCGTTGTCTTTGGTCAGTGCGTCGAGCAGCGGTCGCGCCATCGCGTCGCCGGTGAAGAACAGCAGGTTCACCTTGTGCTTGTGGATGGTCTGCCAGACTTCGTCGGCGTCGAATTCCGGTGCCAGCACGATGGTTCCGCCGGAGAACAGCGCCATCCAGGTAGCCGACTGCGTTGCGCCGTGGATCATCGGCGGAATCGGGAACCGCACCATGGGCGGTCCGGCAGCCGCCTGCTTGGCCAGGTCGTATTCGTCTTTGATGTATTCGCCTGTGGCGAAATCGGTTCCGCCCAGTAGCACCCGGTAGATGTCCTCGTGGCGCCACATCACACCCTTGGGGAAGCCGGTGGTGCCGCCGGTGTAGAGCAGGTAGATGTCGTCGGCGCTGCGCGAGCCGAAATCACGCTCGGGCGAGCCCTGTTCGAGCGCGGTGTAGAACTCGACGCCGCCGTAGCGCTGGTAGTCCTTGTCGCTGCCGTCCTCGACGACCAACACCGTCTTGACGTTCGGGGTTTCCGCCAGCACGTTGGCGACCCGGTCGGCGTACTGACGCTCGTGTACCAGCGCCACCATGTCGGAGTTGTCGAACAGGTAGCGAAGCTCGCTCTCGACATAGCGGAAGTTGACGTTGACGAGGACGGCGCCCGCCTTCACGATGCCCAGCATCGCGATCACGATCTCGTTGCGGTTGCGGCAGTAGAGGCCGACCTTGTCGTCTTTCTTGACGCCCTGGTCGATCAGGTAGTGCGCGAAGCGGTTGGCCTTCTCCTCCAGCTGCGCATAGGTCAGCTGATCGTCGCCGCAAATTAGGGCGACGCGGTCAGGGACGGCGTCGATGGCATGCTCGGCTAGGTCGGCGATGTTCAGGGCCACGGACCCCAAATTAGAACGTGTTACATTTCCTGACAAGTCTGTGGCCTATACACAGGAAGGCAGAGGCCCGTGAGCGAGTCCGAGAAAGAGCCCGACGCCCTGGTTGAGCAGCGCGGACACACCCTCGTCGTGACGCTGAACCGGCCCGAGGCCCGCAACGCGCTGAGCACCGAAATGATGCAAATCATGGTCGAGGCGTGGGACCGCGTCGACAACGATCCCGACATCCGGTGCTGCATTCTGACGGGGGCCGGCGGCTACTTCTGCGCCGGCATGGACCTCAAGGCGGCAACCGCCAAACCGCCGGGCGAATCCTTCAAGGACGGCAGCTACGACCCGTCGCGCATCGACGCGCTGCTCAAAGGCCGCCGGCTGACCAAGCCGCTGATCGCCGCGGTCGAAGGCCCGGCCATCGCTGGCGGCACCGAAATCCTGCAGGGCACCGACATCCGGGTTGCCGGTGAAAGCGCCAAGTTCGGCATTTCCGAGGCCAAGTGGAGCCTGTATCCGATGGGTGGCTCGGCGGTGCGGCTGGTGCGTCAGATCCCCTACACCGTGGCCTGCGACCTGCTGCTGACCGGGCGGCACATCACGGCTGCCGAAGCCAAGGAGATCGGGCTGATCGGGTATGTCGTTCCCGACGGGCAGGCGCTGAGCAAGGCTTTGGAGATCGCCGAAGTCATCTCGAACAACGGGCCGTTGGCCGTGCAGGCGATCTTGCGGTCGATCCGCGAGACTGAAGGCTTGCCCGAAAACGAGGCGTTCAAGATCGACACCCAGCTCGGAATCCAGGTGTTCCTGTCCGACGACGCCAAGGAAGGCCCGCTGGCCTTCAAACAGAAGCGCGCGCCGCAGTTCAAAGGTCGCTGACGCTCGATCCTGGGAAGGCACCCGATGGGCACCTACGCAGTCACCGGGTCGGCGTCGGGAATGGGCCGGGCGACCGCGGAGCGGCTGCGCGACCACGGTCACACTGTCATCGGCGTGGACATCAAGGAAGCCGAGGTCGTCGCGGACCTGTCGACACCGGAGGGCCGCACCCAGGCAGCTTCTGGTGTGCTCGCCGCTGCCGACGGCCAGCTTGACGGAGCCGTGCTCGCCGCCGGTCTGGGTCCAAGCCGCGGGACCGATCGTCTGCGCCGGATGGCCGAGGTGAACTACCTCGGGGTGGTGGCGCTGCTCGAGCGCTGGCGACCGGCACTCGCAGCGGTGAACAGGGCGAAAGTCGTTGTGCTTTCCAGTAATTCGACGACGACAACACCAGTAGTACCGGCGCGCACGGTGCGGGCGTTGCTGTCGGGCGATGTCGAAAAGGCGGTGCGCAGCGTGCGCATGTTGGGACCGGCAGGCCCGGCGATCATGTACGCCGCAACGAAAATTGCGGTCAGCCGGTGGGTGCGCCGCCAGTCGATTCGGCCGCAGTGGGCCGGGGCCGGTATCCGTCTCAACGCGTTGGCTCCGGGGGCGGTGATGACGCCACTGCTGGAAGAGCAGCTGTCCGATCCACGGCAGGGTAAGGCAGTTCGGCGATTCCCAGTCCCGGTGGGCGGTTTCGGCGACCCCCACCAGCTTGGCGAATGGGTGTGCTTCATGCTCTCCGACGCCGCGGACTTTCTCTGCGGCAGCGTGGTGTTCGTCGACGGCGGCACCGACGCCCACTTCCGCACCGACGACTGGCCGCGGCCGGTACCCACGCGTCGGCTAATGGGCTACCTGCGGCGGTTTCGGAATCAAAGCTGTTGACGACCGCTATCGGCGCACAGGGGCCGTTGGGGTGAACACCACCGGCATCGACTCCAAGCCGCTAACGAAGTTCGCGGGCCGCAGCGGAAGCCGGTCGTCGGCGGCCAGTCGCAGGTCCGGGAGGCGCTCCACGATTCGCCTGGTCATCAGCGTCAACTCCAGGCGGGCCAGCTGATTTCCCAGACAGAAATGCGTACCGAAGCCAAACGCTAAGTGGCTGTTGGGGTTTCGGGTGATATCGAAGCGCTCAGGCTCGTCGAACTCCGCTTCGTCGAAGTTGGCTGACTCGAAGAGCAGCATCATCTTTTCGCCCTTGTACAGCTGGGTGCCGTGGAATTCGGTGTCGGCGGTCAGGGTGCGGCACATGTTCTTCACCGGTGAGGTCCAGCGCAGCATCTCCTCAATTGCGCTGGCTAGCAGCTGATCCGGGTCACGCTGCAGCGTCTGCCACTGGTCACGGTTGCGCAGCAGCTGCTCGGTGCCGCCCGAGAGCGTGTGCCGGGTAGTCTCGTCGCCGCCGATGAGGATCAGCAGTGTTTCCATGACGAGCTCGTCGTCGCTCAGCCGCTCCCCGTCGACTTCAGAACTCACCAACACGCTTACCAGGTCGTCGGTAGGCTCTTGCCGGCGCGCGGCAATGGTGGCCCTGGTGAACTCGTTGTATGCGGCGAAGGCGTCCATGGTGACTTGGAAGTCGTCTTGCGAGACATGGGAACTGAGGAACGCCACCAGATCGTCGGACCACTTGAGGAACATGTCACGCTGTTCCGGCCGCACTCCGAGCATGTCGCCGATGACCGCCATCGGCAGCGGTGCGGCGAGGTCGCGCACAAAGTCGCATTCGCCGCGTTCACACACGGCGTCGATCAGTGTGTCGCAGAGCTCGGCGATCGATTGTTCCTTGTCCTTCACCTGCTTGCGGGTAAAGCCCGCGTTGACAAGCTTGCGGCGCAACAGATGTGGAGGATCGTCCATGTCGATCATCATCGGCAGCGCGTCCTGGTCGGGCCGGATTCCGCCGGTGTTGGAGAACAGTTCCGGGTTGCGCTCGGCGTCGATGATGGCCTGATATGTCGATGCGGCGGCCAAACCGTTGCGGTCGCGAAACACCGGCTGGTTGGCCCGCATCCAGCGATATGCGGCCCGGGCCCTCTGGCCTTCGGCATAAAACGTGCCGTCGGTCAGGTCCACGTCAGGAATCGCGATCGCTTCAGTCATCGCCACCCTCCCCACTACAGTGAGCGTCATGTCTGCCTCGCAACACACCATCGCCGGCACGGTGTTGACCATGCCGGTCCGGATCCGAAAAGCCGATGTGCACAGCGCGATGTTCTCCGTCGCCGCCGATGCCGCGCAGCGGCTCATCGACTACAGCGGCCTGGAGGTCTGCCAGTACCGGCCCGGACGCGCCGTCGTCAACCTGATGCTGGCCCGCTACTTCGACGGCGACCTCGGCCAGTACCACGAGTTCGGTACCGCTGTCATGGTCAACCCACCGGGCTCGCATGCGCGCGGGCTGCGGGCACTGGGATCGGCCGCAGCGTTCATCCATCACCTGCCGGTCGACCAGTCGTTCACATTGGAAGCCGGCCGGCGCATCTGGGGCTTCCCGAAAATCATGGCCGACTTCACCGTGCGGGAGGGCCGCCACTTCGGTTTCGATGTCAGCGCCGACGGCTCGCACATCGCCCGCATCGACTTCAGCCCCGGATTGCCGGTGCCGTCGGTGTTCACCTCGCGTCCGCAAGTGCTGAAGACCTTCACCTACGCCGAGGGCACCACCCGCGAAGTGCCTTGGGAGATGAAGACGACGGGTGTGCGTGGCCGCCTCGGCGGCGCGACATTGCGGCTCGGCGATCACACCTACGCCAAGGAGCTGGCGTCGCTGGGACTGCCCAAGCGCGCGCTGGTGTCGGGATCGGTGCGCAACGTCGAGATGACCTTCGGCGACGCACGCGCGATCTGACCAGGTCACCCGGTCAATCTAGAACGTGTTCTAATCGCCTGGCAAGGACTAGTCACACCAAGCCGGCAAGCTCGCGGACCTGCTCTGGGCTGCGGGCCGAGACCACCATCATGGTGACGCCCGCGGCCTCCCACACGGTGATCTGCTTACGCACGTAGTCGACGTCGCCGACGATCACGGCGTCGTCGACCAGTTCATCCGGGATCACCCTGGCCGCCTCGTCCTTGCGGTTGCTGCGGAACAGTTTGGTGACGTCGTCGACCACCTCTGAGTAGCCCATCCGGCGGTAGACGTCGGCATGGAAGTTGGTGTCCTCGGCGCCCATGCCGCCCATGTACAGCGCCAGGTACGGCTTGATGCCGGCGAACGCCGCGGCCCGGTCGTCAGTGATGACCACCTGCGCAGTCGCGCAGATCTCGAAGTCCTCCCGCGCGCGGCGCGCACCCGGTCGGGCGAAGCCTTCATCGAGCCATTCGTTGTACATGTCGGCCAGTCGCGGGGCGTAGAAGATCGGCAACCAGCCGTCGCAGATCTCGGCGGCCAACGCCACGTTCTTCGGACCCTCGGCGCCCAGCATGATCGGGATGTCGCTGCGCAGCGGGTGCGTGATCGGCTTGAGCGCCTTACCCAATCCGGTGGTGCCTTCACCGGTGAGCGGCAGCGGGTAGTGGGGACCGGCGCTGGTCACCGGCTTTTCCCGGGCCCACACCTGGCGGATGATGTCGACGTATTCGCGGGTGCGCGCCAGCGGCTTGGGAAACCGCTGGCCATACCAGCCCTCCACCACCTGCGGCCCCGAGACGCCGAGTCCCAGGATGTGCCGGCCGCCCGAGAGGTGATCCAGTGTCAGCGCGGCCATGGCGCAGGCGGTCGGGGTGCGCGCGGACAGTTGCACCACCGAAGTACCCAGTCTCACGCGGCGGGTAGAGGCGCCATACCAGGCCAGCGGCGTGTAGGCATCCGAGCCCCACGCCTCGGCGGTGAACACCGCGTCGAAGCCGGCGTCCTCGGCCGCAGCGACCAGGTCGCCGGCGTTGTCCGGCGGTTGTGCGCCCCAATATCCGAGCTGCAACCCGAGCTTCATTAGATTACCTTTCGACCGATTCTTGCGACGATTGTTAGAACCTGTTCTACTCGAAGCCGTGACAGCCAGCTCAAGTCGCCTGACCCTGATCGATCAACCCGAGCCACCTCTTTCGGCACCGCTGACGTTGTCGTTCGACTACACCCGTTCGGTGGGTCCGACGCTCGGTAAGTTCTTCACCGCTTTACGCGATCGCCGCATCGTCGGGGTGCGCGGATCCGATGGCCGGGTGCATGTGCCACCGGCCGAATACGACCCGGTCACCTATGAACCGCTGGGCGAGATGGTACCGGTGTCCAGCGTCGGCACTGTCGAGTCGTGGTCGTGGCAACCCGAACCGCTGGAGGGTCAGCCGCTGGACCGCCCGTTCGCGTGGGCGCTGATCAAACTCGACGGCGCCGACACCACCCTGCTGCACGCCGTCGATGCGGGAACCGACGGACCGAAAGCGATGCGCAGCGGCATGCGGGTACACGCCCAGTGGGTTGACGACCCGGTCGGCGCTATTACCGACATTGCGTATTTCGCTCCGGGCGAGGGGGAACCGCAATCCGAATCGCGACGATCCAGCGACGACCGCGAGCCGGTGACCATGCTGGTGACCCCGATTCACATGGAAATCCAGCACACCGCTTCCCATCCGGAAAGCGCCTACCTGCGGGCGCTGCAGGAAGGCAAGCTGCTCGGCGCCCGGACAACGGGCCGCGACGGCGGCGAAATGGGGAAGGTGTACTTCCCGGCACGAGAAGCTGATCCGGCCACCGGGTTGCCTCTCGACAACTACGTCGAGGTATCCGACAAAGGCACGATCACCACGTTCGCGATCATCAATATCCCGTTCGCCGGCCAGCGCATCAAGCCGCCCTATGTCGCGGCCTATGTGCTGCTCGACGGCGCCGACATTCCTTTTTTGCACCTGGTCACCGAGATCGACGCCTCGGAGGTTCGGATGGGTATGCGCGTCGAAGCGGTGTGGCGGCCCCGCGAGGAATGGGGGCTGGGCATCGACAACATCTCGCATTTCCGGCCGACCGGCGAACCTGACGCCGACTACGACACCTACAAGCACCACCTGTAAAGGGCTTCGTTACCTATGAGCGCTCGCAACGTTGCGGTCGTCGGCTTCGCCCACGCCCCGCATGTCCGCCGCACTGACGGCACCACCAACGGCGTCGAGATGCTGATGCCGTGTTTCGCCCAGCTCTACGACGAGCTCGGAATCACCAAGGCGGACATCGGCTTCTGGTGCTCCGGCTCGTCCGATTACCTTGCTGGCCGGGCGTTTTCGTTCATCTCCGCAATTGACTCGATCGGTGCCGTGCCGCCAATCAACGAATCACATGTCGAGATGGATGCGGCCTGGGCCGCTTACGAGGCCTACATCAAGCTGCTGACCGGCGAGGTCGACACCGCGCTGGTCTACGGTTTCGGCAAATCCTCGGCGGGAATGTTGCGCCGCATCCTCTCGCGGCAGACCGATCCGTATACAGTGGCGCCGCTGTGGCCGGACTCCGTGTCGATCGCCGGTCTACAGGCCCGGCTCGGTCTTGAGAAAGAAAAGTGGAGCTACGACCAGATGGCCCGCGTCGCCTACGACTCGTTCGCGGCGGCGCAGCGGGTGGACTCCGAGCCGCCGCCTGTGAGCCTTGATGAGTTGCTGCACCGACCGTTCTTCGCCGAGCCGCTGCGCCGGCACGACATCGCACCGATCACCGACGGCGCCGCAGCGATCGTGCTCGCCGCCGACGACCGCGCCCGTGAACTACGCGAAAACCCGGCCTGGATTACCGGTTTCGAACACCGCATCGAAACTCCCGTACTCGGTGCCCGCGACATCACCGAGTCACCGTCGACGAGAGCGGCGACCAGGATCGCCACCGGCGACAAGATGCACACGATCGACGTCGCCGAGATCCATGCCCCGTTCAGTCACCAGCACCTCATCCTCACCGAGGCCATGCGGATACCGGCGTCGGCCAAGGTGAACCCGTCGGGCGGTGCGCTGGCGGCCAATCCCATGTTCGTCGCCGGCCTTGAGCGGATCGGGTTTGCCGCGCAACACATCTGGAACGGCTCGGCGCGGCGGGTGCTGGCGCACGCCACCAGCGGGCCTGCGCTGCAACAGAATTTGGTCGCGGTTATGGAAAGGAAAGGCTGATGGCTGCGCCAGTGACGATGCAGAGCGCGCAGCGCGATGAGGAGGAGTGGCGCCCATGACTAAGCGGCTTGCGGCGGTACTGGGCACCGGGCAGACAAAATACGTCGCCAAGCGCCACGATGTGTCGATGAATGGCATGGTCCGCGAAGCCATCGACCGTGCGCTGGCCGACTCCGGGGTCACGTTCGACGATATCGACGCCGTCGTGGTGGGCAAGGCACCCGACTTCTTCGAAGGCGTCATGATGCCCGAACTGTTCATGGCCGACGCCGTTGGCGCTACCGGAAAACCGCTGATCCGCGTGCACACCGCTGGTTCGGTGGGTGGCTCCACCGGCGTGGTGGCGGCCAGCCTGGTGCAGTCGGGCAAGTACCGCCGCGTGCTGGCGATGGCCTGGGAAAAGCAGTCCGAATCCAACGCCATGTGGGCGCTGTCGATTCCGGTGCCGTTCACCAAGCCCGTCGGTGCAGGGGCAGGCGGTTACTTCGCTCCGCACGTGCGGGCATACATCCGCCGCTCGGGGGCGCCGACCCATATCGGCGCCATGGTTGCGGTCAAAGACCGCCTAAACGGCGCCAAGAACCCGCTGGCGCACGTCCAGCAGCCCGACATCACCCTGGAAAAAGTGCTGTCATCCCAAATGCTCTGGGATCCAATCCGATTCGACGAAACCTGTCCATCGTCAGATGGTGCGTGCGCGCTTGTCATCGGCAACGAGGAGATGGCCGATCAGCGTGTCGCCGACGGTCACCCGGTGGCCTGGATACACGCCACCGCACTGCGCACCGAGCCGCTCGCGTACGCGGGACGCGACCAGGTCAACCCGCAGGCCGGCCGGGACTGCGCGGCCGCGCTGTGGAACGCGGCCGGCATCACCAGCCCGATCGACGAGATCGATGCCGCCGAGATCTATGTGCCGTTCTCGTGGTTCGAGCCGATGTGGCTGGAGAATCTGGGATTTACCCCTGAGGGCGAGGGCTGGAAGCTCACCGAAGCCGGCGAGACGGCGATCGGCGGGCGGCTACCGGTGAACCCCTCAGGCGGCGTGCTGTCGTCTAATCCGATCGGCGCCTCGGGCCTGATCCGCTTCGCCGAGGCGGCCATCCAGGTGATGGGCAAGGCCGGTGCGCACCAGGTTCCCGGCGCACGAAAAGCCCTGGGTCACGCTTACGGCGGCGGCTCGCAGTACTACTCCATGTGGGTGGTGGGGGCCGACAAACCGTGACCGGTCGCATGAAGTACACCTGCAGTATCGCTATGGGTCCCATCGACGACCTGCTCGACATCGCGCGAATTGCCGAGGAAGTCGGGTTCGACGCGATCGCGTTGCCTGATTCGTTGTTCTACATGGAGAAGGCGGCCGCCGACTACCCCTACACCGCCGACGGGTCGCGGATGTGGGACGAAAACACACCCTGGGTCGACCCGCTGATCGCCGCCGCCGCGATGGGAGCGGTGACCTCACGGCTGCGGTTTTACACCAACGTGATGAAGCTCGGCTCCCGCAATCCGTTGCTGCTGGCCCGCCAGGTCGGCTCGGTGGCCAACCTGACCAACAACAGGTTCGGTTTCGGAGTCGGCATTGGTT